>ENA-OQAX01000259-OQAX01000259.1-human-gut-metagenome-genome-assembly--contig:-NODE-259-length-12557-cov-4.900241_pt1 | contig 12557 bp, 8 predicted proteins | sample MGYA00242741_ERZ504539 | MGnify/ENA primary metagenome ERZ504539 (study PRJEB26092, sample SAMD00036277) | human gut metagenome | host: Homo sapiens | study: EMG produced TPA metagenomics assembly of... | reverse complement strand
TGCCCCCGAAGCACGATGCGGGTACCGCAACCCGACATTATCGAGCATTTTGGCAACGCAGATGCCGTGCCGCAGCCGCCGGAGCGGTGCTTGAGCCGTTAGGCGGGAATTGTGCGGTATTGCCTTAGAACCCACAGTGCAGAAAATCAGCATCTTGCACGATTATTTGAAATATTTTTTTGTGAATACTCTTGACAGAGCGTGGTTTATCCGCTATTATAATAAATGCGTGAGTTAAGGGGTCAAGTGCGGCCAAAATGGAAGCACAACCCCGCAAAAAAACTGCGCGGAATAATCAAGAAAGGAGAAAAGAAATGCCTACTTTTAACCAGCTCGTACGCAAAGGCCGTGAGGTCCTGGTAACCAAGAGCACTGCTCCTGCCCTTCAGAAGAGCTACAACTCCCAGAAGAAGCAGTACACCACCATGAACAGCCCCCAGAAGCGTGGTGTTTGCACCGCTGTTCGTACCATGACCCCCAAAAAGCCCAACTCTGCTCTGCGTAAAGTTGCCCGTGTCCGCCTGACGAATGGTATCGAGGTCACCTCCTACATTCCTGGTATCGGCCATAACCTGCAGGAGCACAGCGTTGTCCTGATCCGTGGCGGTCGTGTTAAGGACCTGCCCGGTGTCCGTTACCACATCATCCGTGGTACTCTGGATACTCAGGGTGTTGCAAACCGTAACCAGGCTCGCAGCAAATACGGCGCAAAGCGTCCCAAGGCCGGTGCCAAGAAGTAAGGAAACATCTTTTCGCCATAAAATGGTCAGCTGACCCTTTTGTGGCATAACGGGAGTTTTCTTTAACTTTCGAGTACCGATGATATCATTAATGTGAAGGAGGGAAGAAAGATGCCCAGAAGAGGTAAAATCGCAAAGCGCGAAGTTCTGGCTGATCCTATTTACAATTCCAAGCTCGTCACCCGTCTGGTCAACAGCATCATGCTGGATGGCAAGAAGGGCGTCGCTCAGAAGATCGTTTACGAAGCTTTTGAGACTGTCAAAGAGAAGACCGGCAACGATCCTCTCGAAATGTTCGAGAAGGCCATGGAAAACATCATGCCCAGCCTCGAAGTTAAGGCCCGCCGTGTCGGCGGCTCCACCTACCAGGTTCCCCTGGAGGTTAGCCCCGCCCGCCGCGAGACCCTCGGCCTGCGCTGGCTGACTCTGTACAGCCGCAGCCGTGGTGAAAAGACCATGTCCGCTCGCCTGGCCGCCGAGATCATCGACGCTACCAACAACGTTGGCGGCGCCGTCAAGAAGCGCGAAGATACCCACAAGATGGCAGAAGCCAACAAGGCTTTCGCGCATTACCGTTATTGATCTGCTTACTGAGGAGGTTTAAGCCATGGCAACGCCGAGAGACGTATCCCTGCAAATGACCCGAAATATCGGTATCATGGCCCACATCGACGCAGGCAAGACCACCACCACCGAGCGCATTCTGTACTACACCGGTATTAACCATAAGATCGGCGAAGTTCATGACGGCGCTGCTACGATGGACTGGATGGAGCAGGAACAGGAACGTGGTATTACCATCACTTCCGCTGCAACCACCTGCTACTGGAGCCACACCGAGACCCAGCACGATCCGGCTCTGTTCAAAAAGAACCGTCATCGTATCAACATCATCGACACCCCGGGCCACGTTGACTTTACTGTTGAAGTTCAGCGTTCTCTGCGTGTTCTGGACGGTTCTGTTACCGTTCTGGCCGCAAAGGGTGGCGTTGAGCCTCAGTCTGAAACCGTTTGGCGCCAGGCTGACGAGTACAAGGTTCCCCGCATGGTTTACGTCAACAAGATGGATACCATGGGTGCTGACTTCTTCCGCTGCGTACAGATGATGCATGATCGTCTGCATGCCAACGGTGTGCCTATCCAGCTGCCTGTCGGCCAGGAAGACACTTTCCGCGGCATCATCGATCTGATCGACATGAAAGCCGATATCTACTATGATGATATGGGCAATGATGTGCGCGTTGAGGAAATTCCTGAAGACCTGAAAGAACAGGCTCAGGAATATCATGACAAGCTGATCGAAGCTGTTGCTGAGACCGACGAAGAGCTGATGATGAAGTACCTGGAAGGCGAAGAGCTGACCAAGGGAGAAATCAAGGCTGCTCTGCGTAAGGCTACTATTTCCAACGAGATCGTTCCTGTTGTCTGCGGCTCTTCTTACAAGAACCGTGGCGTTCAGAAACTGTTGGATGCAATCGTTGATTATATGCCTGCTCCGACCGACGTTGCGGCCATCAAGGGCACCAACCCGGAGACTGGCGAGGAAGAAGATCGCACTTCTTCCGATGATCAGCCGTTCTCTGCACTGGCATTCAAGATTATGACTGACCCGTATGTCGGTAAGCTGTGCTTCTTCCGCGTGTACTCTGGTACCGTTGAGGCTGGCACCACTGTTTACAACTCTGTTAAGGATCAGGACGAGCGTATCGGCCGTATCCTGCAGATGCATGCAAACAACCGTAAGGATATCGACATCTGCTACGCTGGCGATATCGCCGCTGCTGTTGGTCTGAAGAACACCACCACTGGTGATACCCTGTGCGATGAGAAGCATCCCATCATCCTCGAGTCCATGAACTTCCCCGAGCCGGTTATCCGCGTTGCCATCGAGCCCAAGACCAAGGCCGGCAGCGAGAAGATGGGTATTGCCCTGTCTAAGCTGGCTGAAGAGGACCCGACTTTCCGTACCTGGACCGATGAAGAAACCGGTCAGACCATCATCGCCGGCATGGGCGAGCTCCACCTGGAAATCATCGTGGACCGTCTGCTCCGCGAGTTTAAGGTCGAAGCTAACGTTGGCGCACCTCAGGTTGCCTACCGTGAAACCATCCGCAAGGATGCTAACCAGGAAACCAAGTACGCACGTCAGTCCGGTGGTAAGGGCCAGTATGGTCACGTTAAGATCAAGATTGAGCCCAACCCGGGTAAGGGTTATGAGTTTGTCAACGGTATTGTTGGCGGCGCTATCCCGAAGGAATACATCCCCGCTGTTGACAACGGTATCCAGGGCGCGATGAAGTCCGGCATTCTGGCTGGCTATCCCGTCGTGGATGTCAAGGTCACTCTGTGGGACGGCTCCTATCATGAAGTTGACTCCTCTGAAATGGCGTTCTCCATCGCCGGCTCCATGGCATTCAAGGATGCTATGAAGAAGGCTGACCCCGTCATTATGGAGCCCATCATGAAGGTTGACGTTGTTGTTCCTGACGAGTATATGGGCAACGTCATTGGCGACTTGAACAGCCGCCGCGGCGCGATCCAGAACCAGGAATCCACCGATGGCACTGCCCGTGTCACCGCTATGGTTCCTCTGTCCGAGATGTTCGGTTACGCTACTGACCTGCGTTCCAAGACCCAGGGCCGTGGCCAGTACTCCATGGAGCCGGCTGATTACCAGCAGGTTCCCAAGAGTGTTGCAGATAAGATCATGACCGAGCGCAATAAGGCTGATTCTGCACAAATTCGCGCAAAATACTTGATTTTTCTTGAAAAATCTAGTATGATAGCCTTACAACAGGCTATTTTATCTGTTTGAATTAAAGGAGGATACTTCCAATGGCTGAAAAGGAAAAAATTTGACCGCTCTTTGGAGCATGTCAACATCGGTACCATCGGTCACGTTGACCACGGCAAGACCACTCTGACTGCCGCTATCACCAAGACCCTGGCTCTGAAGGGCGACGCCGATTTCATGGATTACTCCAGCATCGATAAGGCTCCTGAAGAGAAGGCTCGTGGTATCACGATCAACACCGCTCACGTTGAGTACCACACCGCGAAGCGTCACTATGCCCACGTTGACTGCCCGGGCCATGCTGACTACATCAAGAACATGATCACCGGTGCTGCTCAGATGGACGGCGCTATCCTGGTTGTTGCTGCAACCGATGGCCCGATGCCGCAGACCCGTGAGCACATCCTGCTGGCTCGTCAGGTTGGCGTGCCCAAGATCGTTGTGTTCCTGAACAAGTGCGATATGGTAGATGACGAAGAGCTGCTCGACCTGGTCGAAATGGAAGTTCGCGAACTGCTGGACAGCCAGGATTTCGACGGCGACAACACCCCGATCATCCGTGGTTCCGCTCTGAAGGCTCTGGAGAGCACTTCCAAGGATCCCGATGCTCCGGAATACAAGTGCATTTGGGAGCTGATGGACGCTGTTGACAGCTACATCCCGACTCCGGACCGTGCTGCTGATAAGCCGTTCCTGATGCCCGTTGAGGACGTTATGACCATCTCCGGCCGTGGCACCGTTGCTACCGGTCGTGTTGAGCGTGGTACTGCTCATGTCGGCGATCAGATGGAAATCGTTGGTCTGAAGGAAGAGAAGCTGACCACCACCATCACTGGTCTGGAAATGTTCCGCAAGAGCCTCGAGTTCGCTCAGGCTGGCGACAACATCGGCGCTCTGCTGCGTGGTATTGACCGTGACCAGATCGAGCGTGGCCAGGTTCTGGCTGTTCCCGGCTCTGTTCATCCCCACACCACTTTCGATGGCCATGTTTACGTCCTGAAGAAGGAAGAAGGCGGCCGTCATACCCCGTTCTTCAACAACTATCGTCCTCAGTTCTACTTCCGTACCACCGACGTTACCGGCATCATCACCCTGCCCGAAGGCACTGAGATGTGCATGCCCGGCGACAACGTTGATATGCACGTTGAGCTGATCACCCCGGTTGCCATGGAAGAAGGCATGCGTTTCGCTATCCGCGAAGGCGGCCACACTGTTGGTTCTGGCGTTGTTTCCAAGATCGAGAAGTAATTTTCGGCTTGTGATATAGCTTTCAAGGCTCCTGCTGTTAAGGCAGGGGCCTTTTTTGTTGTGTACGACTTATGGGACGGGGAGGGGGCAAAGGCCGGGTGTGGAAGACCAAGGAAGGCATCATGAAAACAGCAGGAATTGTAGATAGGGGAGAGGACACCATTCGGAACTTTGAAAAAGTGGAGCAGGAGGGGGCACTCACACCGCCCTACCTTGGGAAGGTGTATTTCAGGTCGCGGTTAAGGGGCAAGGGCTAAGTTTTCGGAACGGTCAGGAACGCTCTCTACAGTACAATTTATAATGGGCAATTCTCAACCTCCAATTTTCCCTTCAAGTTTCCTCCAATCTCTGCCAAATCTCTCAGCAACAAGCCAAACCGAAATGACAAAAAATGCGCGATAACAATACCGGGTGATTGGATTAAGAGATTGCAAAGAACATTATCGGGGTAAATGTTTAATCATTTGATAAAAACAGGAATAAACCATTCAAAAATGTTAATAAATACCGCCAAAGGGTCACCGCACCGCAACGCAAATAATGTGCGAAAAACAGGTTTCAGTTGATTCAAGGACAAAAATTTACCTAGAAACCGCTCTAATTAACTATGCAAATTCTGGCAACTGTGATATAATGTATATACTTGGATGTGTCGGAAAGGCTATCATTTGCGGGATCAAGGCATGCAGCCGGTACAACGTTTTGTCAGCCGCTGTGCCGGGGCCAAAAGCCCCAAAAGCAGGCCGCAGCCCGGCAAGGGATCGCCAGACCGAGGGGGCATAACCAGGCGTTTTGCAATCAACACCTGCAAAGTGCCGCACATCTGCCGTACCACTTTTCACACAAAAGGGGAAAGTAGTAACACTTAAGGGAGGATAAAACTATGAAGAAAAACCTTCAGCGTTTTGGTGCATCCGTGCTGGCAGCAGCCATGGTTGCCCAGAGCGTGGCGCTTCCCGCAGCAGCCGAAACTACCAAGATTGATTCTTCGGTAGCGCAGTCTGTTGCAGCTAGCGCAGCAAGCGCGGCCAGCGCTGTGCAGTCCCTGCCCAAGTTCACCAGCACCGCAGACCTGATCAAGCAGACAGCCCAAACGCTGGCTGCCCAGGGCGAAGTGCATGAACTGGAGCAGGACGATGCCAAGCTGGAAGCGACTGCACAGAGCAAGGCGGGCATGAGCCTTGCAGCGTTGGAAAATGCATTGGCCGATGCCATGTACGCCAACGCCGCAGCCGGCAAGATCAACACCGAAGCCTATGGCCTGAACAAGGACGAGATGGCATCGGTGATGGCTGCCACCATCAAAACGTATCATCTGTCCAGCGCCGTTACCGACCTGGCTATGAGACGAACGCCGCAGGCGTTGTGACCGCCGTTACCTTTACCGGCAGCTCCGGCATGACCTCTGCGATGGAGTCCATGACCAACAGCGATGATGAAGTGATTGCGCAGCAGGCTGACAGCTACGCACAGGCTTACGTTGCTGAAAACTCCGATACCTTTGCCGCCAGCGCCGCTGCGGACGGCCATACCTATGGCGAGCCGAAATGGTACTGGAATGACACCAACCCGGAGGATGGCCACACCCATACCTGGAAGGAAACCCCCGATGGTTACTGGACCAAGACCGATGACGGCTGGGCTTACACCGCTGTGTATACCTGTGAAAAGGACGATGCCTACCAGAAGGTAGAAGGCACCGTAACCAAGGATACCACCGAGGCAAAGCCCGGCGTTGCCGGCAAGACCGTTTACTCTGCCAGCGTGCCCGCTGACAAGAGCCCGGTTAAGAAGGAATACAAGGAACCCACCACCCGCACCGACGACATTGCCGCCCTGCCCTGCAAGAGCCATGCCGTGCCCAAGGATGCAGATGGCAACTTTGTTGCTACCTTCAACTGGGAAATGAAGAAGGTCGAGGGCAAGCTGGCCGATGACTACAGCAACGCCCAGCTGTTCTATGACAGCGAAACCGGCAAAATTTCTGCCGGCGCTCCCGTTACCATTGACTGGGAATGCACCAGCGTCACCTTCAAGTGCGCTGTCTGCGGCGAAGAAATCAAAACCCAGCCGGCAATGACCATGCCGGTCAGCGTTGTGGTAGACCAGAATGACAATTCCGTCTACATCAACGTGGGCGGCACCCCGACCCTGGATACCACCTCCGGCGGCACCGGCGTTACCCTGGTGTCCGCAATGAAGGACGGCAACTGGTACGATATGCAGAACAACCCGGTTGACGCAAGCAAGGTGAACTTCACCTATCAGAGCGGCGACAACAAGGGCAAGAACAGCCTGCTGCTGTACGACAGCCAGAAGACTGCCGTGTATGTGGACGACCAGGGCAACTAGGTCACCAATACTTACGATGTCTCCACTGCGCAGATGAACTACTACTACTTCCAGCTGTCGCAGTTCAACCAGGACGAAGCAGAGTACTTCGGCGTGGTTGCCCCGTTCTGGACCTCCAAGGGCGTTCAGAAGCAGGGCGAGGATGGCAGCATCACCGGCACCATGGGCGCAATCAAGATATTGTGCAGCATTGATCCGAACGATGATGTCCCGCCGACCACCATGGCATTCATGCTGAACATGCTGCCGCAGGCGTTCATGTCTTACGTCATGAACTATGGCGAAGCTCTGAAAGCCATCCGTGATGCAGGCTTGGCACAGGTTGCCAAGCTGGGTGACAGCGCTGACTATGTCACCAAGCTGCTGATCCTGCACGACTGGATCTCCCAGGTTGCAGAATTCGATATGGGCTCCATGGGCGATATCACCGGCGGCGGCAACAACGACCCCATCCAGATGACTGCTTTCGGTGCCCTGCTGGGCGGCGAGATCGGCGCTAAGGGCGTTGAGTATGGCTGCATCTGCCTGGGCTATGCATCTGCATTTAACTACATGGTCCAGAATTTGCCTGACAACAAGGAAATCTATAAAAAGACCGTTGACGGCAAAGAAGTTTGGAAGACCCCCGATGAAGTAGGCGATAACGCTGTTGTTGACTTTGCCCAGATCCTGTATTACTGCGATACTTCTGATACCAGTGTTGCCGGTAATGCGTTCGGCGGCGGCATGTTCAACAACGTCCACTACTTCAACGCAGTCAAGGTCAACAAGCTGCAGGGCGACAGCAATTCTGCTACGATGACCACCGGCGAAGCAACAAGAACTGGTACTATGTTGACGTCTGCTATGATGACGTGAACACCGAGTGCATGGCCCAGACCCGCGTTGAGAACGCAGGCGACCTGCGCCATGTCAACTTCCTGGTTTCTCCCTCCGGTCTGGAAGGCCGTTACAGCAAGTACTATGATTACATTGACTCGCTGTACGATGGCTACACCTACACCAAGAACAAGAATCCCGATGTGGATGATGACGGCAATGTTGTGTTGAACAACGGCAAGCCGCATTACTCTTACACCAAGGCGGAGAACAAGAACGAGACCCGTTACACCGATACCTGCTACGAGGATACTTGGTTCACCTCTATCTGCAGCCCCATCTACTTCGACAATAATTACTTCTATTACGTTGATACCACGACCAACCAGAACCTGTATAACAACATGCGCCGCCAGCAGTCCGAGAACGGCAACAACGGCAACTCTGGTTCCGGCAGCTCTGGTAACAACTCCCAGATGCAGCAGTTCATGAAGAAGATGCAGAACCAGGGCCCCGATACTCTGGAAGCACGTCCGCGTAATGCGAACTACTATATCCGCAAAGAGGATTCCAGCAGCAGCAGGCCCGGCGGCTTCAGCATGAGCAGCTTTACCAAGACGGATGACCCGTTTGATATCATCTTGATGTACTACAACGATCTGAAGGAAACCAGCAGCAACTTCAATGATGACGACAGCAATGCCAAGGTTCTGGCCGAAGCTGGCACCATCTATAAGATCGATACCAGTGCAAAAGATAAGCATACCAAGGTTGAAAACAACCTGAACACCGAGTGCCTGGCAGACGCTGCTGCAAAGCGGATCTACCCCGCACTGGTACACTCTACCGCACTGTATGATGGCAAGCTGTACTTCAACGTCAACAACGCCATCTACCGTATGGACCCGACCACCGGCGCAGTGGAAGAAGTGAAGGAATACAACACCGTCTATGGCGGCATTAAGCTGACCAAGGATAAGGACGGCAACATGGTTCCCGATACCCACTTTCCCGGCATGAGCATGGTTATCATGGACAGCGCCCAGGATACCAGCAGTGTGAAGTATCTGGGCACCTTCAAGAACCATCCTCTGGCTGGCCTGACCCTGCGTGACAGCTACAGCTTTGCTACCACCACCCAGCAGGGCCAGACTGTGATCACCGGCATCAACACCACCAAGGATCAGCTGGTCGTTTCTGTCGGCACCAACCTGTCCAACACCTATAAGGAACTGGTGGACGGCAAGGCAGAAGTCAAGACCGATGCCTCCGGCACTTCTTATGCAAACCGTAAGAGCTACAAGACCGAGTCCTGGAACTACAACCCGAGTTACAACCAGAACATGGGCAGCTCTGACGAGAAGAACAAGAACGAAGAGTTCATGTGGTGCGCTAACCTGGTTGAAACCATGCCGATGTCCGACATGGTCAGCGACCTGAGCAGCGGCGCAACCACCAATGTTTCCGTTGAAGCATGGTGCGATACCCCCGCTTACACCCAGGACCGCACCAACAAGTACGGCCTGACCAAGGGTGAAAAGGTGTACGCTGACGGCGCACTGCCCAAGGGCCATACCTGGAAGCTGGACGAGCTGGAAACCAAGTCCGTTGGCAACAATGTGTACCTGTGCTCTGATTGCCATACCGCAACCGAAAGCACCCCCCACACTGTTACCCTGCCCGATGCAGTTCAAGGCGTTACCCTGACCCTGGGCACCACCAACAACACCTACATCAAGGACGATACCGTTACCCTGACCGTAGAAAAGGAAGGCACCGATATCGTTACCGTTACCGCAAAGAACGGCGATACCGATGTTGCCCTGACTGAAGTTCAGGAAGCAGCGCAGGACGAAGCCGCAGCCCAGGCTACCACCGAAAAGGCTAAGACGGTTTACACCTTCACCATGCCGGACGGCGATGTGACCATCAGCGTTGCAAAGAACGCTAAGACTTATGCGGTTAATGTTGCTGCCCTGACCAATGGTGAGATCACTGCTTCCGCTAAAGAAGCAGCTGAGAAGGAAACCGTAACCCTGACTGCTAAGCCCGCGACCGGCTATGCCCTGAAGGCTGGCAGCGTGAAGGTTACCTACAAAGACGCTGACAACACCGATAAGACCGTTGAAGTGAAGGCTGATACCGAAAAAGCCAACACCTACACCTTTGCAATGCCTGCTTACCCTGTCAACGTCAGCGCAGAGTTTGTTAAGGAATACAAGGTTACCGCAGCTCCTGCTGAGAACGGCACTGTTACCGTAGACCCGACCGCAGCTGTTGAGGGCACCGACGTTACCGTTACCGTTAAGGCAGCTGATAACTACCAGCTCAAGGCTGACAGCCTGACCTACAGCTATAAGAGCGGCGACGAAACCAAGACCCAAAAGCTGACCCCGAACGCAGAAGGCAAGGCTACCTTTAAGATGCCCGCAGCTGATGTCAAAGTCACTGCAGAGTATGTCGAAAAGAAACCGGAAGCCTACACTGTGACAGTGAACAAAGCTACCAACAGCACTGTAACCGCTGATAAGGAAACCGCCGCAGCAGGTGATACCGTTACCCTGACTGTTGAGGCAGACGAGACTATGTACTCTCAGGCTGTGCTGGCTGAGGACGGCCTGAAAGTTGCTGACAGCAAGGGTGCTGCAGTTGCATGCACCGCTGGTGCTGACGGCACTTACACCTTCACCATCTGCCGACAACGTAACTGTCACCGCAACGTTTGAAATCGTTGCATATGGTGTTGAGGTTGCACCGACTGAACATGGTTCTGTTACCTTTGAGGGCGGCAAGAAGTACTTCAAGGTTGGCGAGAATGTTACTGCTACCTTTACCGCAGAGGCTGGATATGAGCTGGCTAGTGCTTCTTATCAGGAAGGCAACAAACCTACAGACATTACAGCCAAGGTTAAGGAAGCTAGCAACACTTACACCTTCACTATGCCTGAAAACTATGTGAAGATCGAAGCAACCTTCACTGCTGTTCAGCCTACTGAACCTACTGAGCCCACCGAACCCACCACTCCGGATGAGAACGGCGGCGACAACACCGAAACCGAGGCTCTTGAGGCCGAGAGCGCACCGCTCACGGCGCTGCTGAAAAGACCACCATTACCGCAATGGCTGTCTTTACCTGCACCGATAAGAACTGCGCAAGCGCACAGTTCGTGGATGCAACTGTAAAGCAGACCAGCGGCGTTACCACCGCTGCTGTCAACTTCAACGGCAAGGACTACACCGCCAAGTACGGCGAGAAGAACGGCTGGGTTGAAGAAAACGGCAAGAAGTACTGGTACGAAAACGGCGTGAAGCAGGGTACTGAGGGCCGCGGCAAAGAGATCTATGATCCCGATTCCGATGCCTGGTACTGGCTGGATGCTGTCCAGGGCGGCGCAATGACCGTCAGCAAGGACGTTTACCAGGAATCCGCCGCCGGCCAGTGGGCTGATAAGCCCGATGGCACCGGCAAGTGGGTCCGTTACGATGAGAACGGCCACATGGTCAAGGGCTGGCAGACGACCGAGAAGGGCACTTACTACTTTGACCCGACCTTTGGCACCATGGCCAAGGGTGTTACCGAAATTGACGGCGTACCGTGCGCGTTCGATCAGAACACCGGCATTGGCATTGATAAAAAGTGGGTAACCATCAATGGCGCCGATTACTGGTACGAAAATGGCGTTCGCCAGGGTCTGGAAGGCCGCGGCAAGGAAATCTATGACCCGGCTTCCGATGCTTGGTACTGGCTGGACTCTGTTGACCAGGGCAAGAAAGCCACCAGCAAGGATGTCTATCAGGAATCCGAAGCTGGCCAGTGGGCTGACCGCGCCGATGGTACCGGCAAGTGGGTCCGTTACGATGCACAGGGCCACATGATCAAGGGCTGGAGCGCTGACAAGCGTTACTATTTCGACCCGATTTATGGCACCATGGCTAAGGGCGATGCAGTCATCGATGGCCGCACTTATCACTTGATAAGAACACCGGCGTCTGCAGTAATCCCACAGCCGAACAATGAGCTGTAACCAGCCCATTAACCTCTAAATAAAAATGCCGCAGCAGATGTAACAGTCTGCTGCGGCATTTTGTATTTGTGGGCATAGGTTCGGTGAAATATTTGCCAGGCCAGTAGGGCGGGGGACCCCATGATTGTGGTGGCTCCCCTGGAGGGGAGCTGGACGCGAAGCGGCCTGAGGGGTGGTTCCTTGCCGCAAACCTAAGGCAATACCGCACAATTCCCGCCTGACGGCTTTAAGCACCGCTCCGGCGCTGCGGCACAGCATCTGCGTTGCAAAATGCTCGATAAGACATCCAGTATTATCTGCGCTTTTGGCTTTGGCATCTGCCGCACCTCGCTCGCCGTATCGGCACTTAGAATTATGCGGTATTGCCATAAACCATTATACCACAGGGGGTGCAACAAACAAAGCGGTGCCCGCCCCTGACCGATTGGGGGTCAAGGGCGGGGCACCGCTGAGGCTTATTCAGTTATGCCGCAAAGGCAGATCGTTATTCACCAATTTCAACGCGGGTCACATCAGGTTCCTTCTTGGGAGCTTCCTTCGGGAAGGTCAACTCCAGGATGCCATCAGTGAACTTGGCGC
>ENA-OQAX01000258-OQAX01000258.1-human-gut-metagenome-genome-assembly--contig:-NODE-258-length-12612-cov-4.206568_pt1 | contig 12612 bp, 15 predicted proteins | sample MGYA00242741_ERZ504539 | MGnify/ENA primary metagenome ERZ504539 (study PRJEB26092, sample SAMD00036277) | human gut metagenome | host: Homo sapiens | study: EMG produced TPA metagenomics assembly of... | reverse complement strand
CAGCGACTTTGATCCCGCGAAGGATATGGTCGATGATGACCAGCTGTTCGAGATCGACCGCTGGGCACTCGAGGCCTGCAACAAGCTGACCGCCACCATGCGCGATGCCTACGAACACTACGACTTCAGCCGTGCCTACCACGCACTGTACAACTTCTGCGTCATTGATATGTCCAACTTCTACATGGACGTCATCAAGGATCGTCTGTACTGCGCAGATGACCACGCACGCCGCTGTGCCCAGACCGCGCTGTACCGCATCCTGGTCGACTTCACCAAGCTGCTGGCACCCATCCTGTGCTTCACCAGCCAGGAGATCTGGAGCTACATCCCGAAGCTGGACGGCATGAAGGACTATGTTGTCTTTGAGCAGATGCCCGAGGCCAAGGCTGCCGCCGATGAGGCGTTTGAAGCTAAGTGGGACCGCATCATGGCATCCGCGACGACGTCAAGAAGGTGCTGGAGCAGGCCCGTGCCGATAAGGTCATCGGCTCTGCGCTGGAGGCCGGTCTGACGCTGTACTGCGGCAAGGAGGTCTACGACTTCCTGAACGCCATCCCGATGGATGAGCTGGCTGACCTGTTCATCGTCTCCCACGTTGACCTTGTCGAGGGTGAGGGCGGCGTCAAGGGCCTGGTCGAGGGTCTCGGCGTCAGCGCTGCCCATGCGGCTGGCAACAAGTGCCTGCGCTGCTGGAAGTACGAGACCACCGTCGGTGAGGACGGCCTCTGCCCGCGCTGCGCTAAGGTCTGAAGCAGTAAATTTACTCTACCGTCAGCGTGCTTATACGTTTAAGCACCGCTGATTTTTCGGATAAGGTGTTGTATGATTTCTGGTTTGTTATCGCTGGCAGGAGCGGCCATTCTGGTCGTCATTGACCAGCTCATCAAGCAGTGGGCCACGGCGGCACTGCTGCCGGTGGGCAGCATGGACGTGCTGCCCGGCATTGTGGAGCTGCGCTACTGCCTGAATGACGGCATGGCGTTTTCGATGCTGGCCGGTAAGCAGGGACTGCTCATCGGCATGACGTCGGTCATGCTGCTGGCTGTCCTTATCATGCTGTTCGTGCGCAAAATGCCGCTGACAGAGCGCGCAGCCTGGACGCTGGTACTGGGCGGCGGCGTGGGCAACCTCATTGACCGCGTGCTCAACGGTGTGGTCGTGGACTACATCAATGTGCTGTTCATGCGGTTTGCCATCTTCAATTTTGCGGACATCTGCGTCTGTGTCGGCGTCGGCCTGCTGATGCTCGCCGTGCTGCTGGACTCTTTCAAAAAGGATAAGACCGCAGAGCCAAAGGCGGACGAAGATGGAGCGGCTTGAGCTTACCGCAGCCCCCGGCGACAGCGGACGCTGGACGCCTGGCTGGCCGGGCAGTGCCCGACGCTGTCCCGCAGTGCGCTGCAAAATCTGATCGAGCAGGGGCTTGTGACCCGCGGCGCGCGCCCGTCAACAAAAAGGATAAGGTGGCGCCCGGCAAAGTCTACGCCATCGACCTGCCTGACCCGCAGCCCATCGAGCCCGGCCCCAGAACATCCCGCTGGACATTGTGTACGAGGACGACGACCTGCTCGTTGTCAACAAGCCTAAGGGCATGGTCGTGCACCCGGCCCCGGCAACCGGACGGCACGCTCGTCAACGCGCTGCTTTACCACTGCGCGGGGCAGCTGTCGGGCATCGGCGGGGCCATCCGCCCCGGCATTGTGCATCGCATTGATAAGGATACCAGCGGCCTTTTGGTCGTTGCAAAACGGACGCCGCCCACCAGGCACTGACCGAACAGATGAGCGTGCATTCTATCCATCGGGTGTACCACGCTGTGGTGTATGGCAACCTGAAAGAGGATACCGGCTTTGTGGAAGCCCCCATCGGCCGCGACCCTAAGGATCGCAAAAAGATGGCCGTGACCCAGCAGAACTCCAAATATGCCTACACCGGCTGGCAGGTGCTGGAACGGTTCGGCAACTTTACTTACATTGCATGCAAGCTTAAAACAGGCCGCACCCATCAAATTCGGGTGCATATGGCGTCCATTGGCCACCCGCTGGCTGGGGATGCCGTGTATGGGCCAAAAAATTGTATCCGCAGCCTGAACGGTCAGTGCCTGCACGCCAAGGAGCTTGGCTTTGTGCACCCCGCCACCGGGGAATGGATGCAGTTTGACAGCTCACTGCCTGACTGGTTTCAGGACTACTTAAGCCGTCTGAGAAAGGAAAGCCGCCATGGAGCGTTTGAGTGATTATCTGGTTTTTTGTGATATGGATAACACCCTGCTGACTGCAAAGGAGGGCATTCCCGCCTGCAACCGCAGCGTCATCCGGTTGTTTACCGCCATGGGTGGGCGCTTTACCGTCGCATCCGGCCGTCCGCCGGAGTCGATCCGCGCAGCGCTGGGCGATATCGAGCTTTCGCTGCCAGCAATCTCCTGCAATGGTTCGCTGCTGTATGATTTCCAGACCAACCGTGTGCTGCGTCGCTCCTGCCTGAATCAGGAACAGGCCGCTGCCGCCATTGCCGATATGCTGCAAAAATTCCCGAAGATTGGTGTAGAGGTCATGGCCGGTGCGGGGGAGATGTATGTTGTTCACGCCAGCAGCTATACCCACGCCCACCAGGTGGATGAACACATGGAAAGCGTGGCCTGCCCGCTGGAAAATGTGCCGGATGGCTGGCTGAAGGTGGTGTTTGCCGGGGATCCGGAAACTATCCGCAAAGCGGGACAGTACGCCAAAAACGCGGTACTTTGGCCGGGATAATTACTTTTTGCCTACCAACCAGATCTACTTGGAAATAATGCCTTCCGGCATCAGCAAAGCAGCCGGAATGGAAGAGCTTTGCCATATCCTGAACGAGAACATCAAAAAAACCATCGTGATCGGTGACTATTATAATGATCTCGAAATCATGAAAAAAAGCGGGCTATTCCGTGGCTGTGGCCAATGCGCCGTCCGAAGTAAAAGCAGCGGCCAACGAAGTGACCAACTGCGACTGCACCGGCGGCGCGGTGGGCGAGTTCCTTTACAAGCTGATCAGCAAGGTGGAGGGCGTATGAAACACAGGGAAAGTGAGCAGACACAGCTGAGAGTCAGCCGTTTACTGAACCGTGACAGTGTGATGCTGCATGCCGAGATGCCCAGTGTGCAGACGGCGCTGGAAACCTTGGTGGAACTTCAGGAGAGCAACGGCGTGATCACCAACGGTACCGCCTACTATAAAGCCGTGTGTGAGCGTGACGCGCGGGCGGCACCACCGCCATTGGGGAAGGGCTTGCCATCCCGCATGCCTGCAATGCGGGCGTTGCCTCGCTTGGGCTGGCCGCGCTGACCCTTACCCGCGGGCTGGACTGGGGCGCAGCGGACGGCAAGCTGGTGGATATGATCTTTATGGTTGCGGTTCCACCGGACCGCCAGAGCGACCACCTGTTGATTTTGGCTCGCCTTGTCAACCTGCTCAGCGACCACCGCCTGACGGAAAAACTGCGTATGGCGGATACGCGAGAGGCGTTTATCCGCATCCTGAACCAGACCGAAGCGGCAATCTTTGCATAAATGAGGCCAAAACGGCAAGGAACACAAAAGCAATCCAGCACCCGATTGCTGAAACAGAGAAAAATATCATTTTATAAGTCTTATTGATACGGCACACTCTGTGCGAATGCCCCAAAGGCAGAACGCAGGGGGTGCTTTTTTGTTAAAACTGTGCAAAATGTGGAAATTTAGCGCTCTAAAGCGCCGCGATTTGGCGGATTGTATCTTGCAGGGGAATACGATTGATGCTATACTTTAAATCACTAAATCGCTTTTCGGAGAGGACACCCACCCAAGGCTATGCAGCATAGTGGATGCCGGTAAGCGATGCATAGATTTGGGAGGAAGATACCATGAAAAAAGCACTTTCTATTTTGACAGCCGGCTGCCTGGCTGTTTCCCTTGCTGCCTGTGGCAGCACTGCAGCAGCTCTGCTGCATCGGCCGCGGACAGCACCGCTTCTTCTGCCGCAGAATCCACCGCCGCTTCCGATACCGCCGCTGCTGACGGCCAGACCTACAAGGTCGGCATCTGCCAGCTGGTGCAGCACGTTGCTTTGGACGCTGCAACCCAGGGGTTTAAGGATGCCCTGACCGAGCAGCTCGGCGATGCCGTTACCTTTGAGGAAAAGAACGCCCAGGGCGATTCCAACACCTGCACCACCATCATCAATGGCTTTGTTTCTGATAATGTTGACCTGATCCTGGCCAACGCAACCCCCGCCCTGCAGGCTGCACAGGCCGGCACCAACACCATCCCGGTTCTGGGCACCTCTGTTACCGAGTACGGCGTGGCACTGGGTATTGATGACTTCGATGGCCTTGTCGGCACCAATATTTCCGGCACCAGCGACCTGGCTCCTCTGGATGAGCAAGCAGGAATCATCAAGGAACTGTTCCCCGATGCAAAGACCGTTGGTCTGCTGTATTGCAGCGCCGAACCAAACAGCCAGTATCAGGTTGATACCGTAAAGGCCAGCTTGGAAGAACTGGGCTACACCTGCGAGTATTACGCATTCTCTGACTCCAACGATCTGGCCACCGTCTGCCAGAGCGCTGCCGATGCCAGCGATGTGATCTATGTTCCCACCGATAACACCGTTGCCAACAACACTGAGATCGTCAATAACATCTGCCAGCCCGCCGGTGTGCCTGTCGTTGCAGGTGAGGAAGGCATCATGGGCGGCTGTGGCGTTGCTACCCTGTCCATCAGCTACTATGACCTGGGCGTTGCTACCGGTAAGATGGCCGCCAAGATCCTGACCGGCGAAAGCAAGGTTGAGGAGATGCCCATTGAGTACGCTCCGAAGTTCACTAAGGAATACAACCCGACCATTGCCGAAGCTCTGGGCATCACCATCCCAGATGATTATGTGGCATACGAGGCTAAACAGCCAGAACGGCCTGCTTTGATTTGATGCAGGTAACTTTAATACAAAAATCGCGGAAAAGGCTTTTCTTTCCCGCGATTTTTTGATATAATTAAAAAGACTATATCTTTTTTGAGGAGTTGACGATCTCTTGAACATTGCAACATTGTTCAATGCCATGCCGGGCGCATTGGCGCAGGGCCTGATTTGGGCCATTATGGCGATTGGCGTTTACCTTACCTTCCGCATCCTGGATGTTGCCGACCTGACGGTAGACGGCACCTTGGGCCTTGGCGGTGCGGTCTGCATCATGTGTATGATTTCCGGCATGAACGTCTGGCTGTCCCTGCTGCTGGCGTTTGGTGCTGGCCTGCTGGCTGGCCTGGTGACCGGCCTGTTCCACACGTTTATGGGCATTCCGGCCATCCTTGCCGGTATCTTGACCCAGTTGTCCCTATATTCGGTCAACCTGAAAATCATGGGAAAAGCCAATCAGGCTATCAACGTGGACAAATATGACCTGCTGGTATCCCTGCGTTATATCAAAGGCGTTCCGTTTTACCGCAATACCATCCTGATCGTGGCCGTTCTTATGGTGGTTGTTATCGCTATTTTGTACTGGTTCTTCGGCACCGAGCTTGGCTGCTCCATCCGCGCTACCGGCTGCAACGCCAACATGGCGCGGGCGCAGGGCATCAACACTAATTTCAACATTGTGCTGGGCCTGATGCTCTCCAATGGTCTGGTGGCATTCTCCGGTGCGCTGCTCAGCCAGTACCAGGGCTTTGCTGATGTCCAGATGGGCCGCGGTGCTATCGTGATCGGCCTGGCTGCCGTTGTTATCGGTGAAGCCGTGTTCAGCAAGATTTTTCGCAACTTTGCGCTCAAGCTGCTCAGCGTTGGCATCGGCAGCGTCATCTACTACATTGTTATGCAGATCTGCATCTGGTTCAAGATCGATACCGACCTGCTCAAAATGCTCAGCGCCATCGTGGTCGCCATCTTCCTTGCGGTTCCATACTGGAAAGCAAAATACTTCACCCGCGTTGCGGTAAAGAAAGGCGGCAGCAGCAATGCTTGAGATCAAAAAACGTTTTACAAGACTTTTAATCCCGGTACGGTCAACCAGAAGGTTGCCCTGAATGATTTAAACCTGACACTGGAGGACGGCGATTTCGTCACCGTAATCGGCGGCAACGGTGCGGGCAAGTCCACCATGCTGAATGCTGTTGCCGGTGTGTGGCCGGTGGATATGGGCAAGATCATTATTGATGGTAAGGATATCACCCGCCTGCCGGAGCACAAGCGCGCCGCTTACATTGGCCGTGTGTTCCAGGACCCCATGATGGGCACCGCCGCCACGATGCAGATTGATGAAAACCTGGCCCTGGCCGCCCGCCGCGGTGCGGGCCGCACCCTGCGCGTTGGTATTACCAAAAAGGAAAATGCCGAGTACCACGAGCTGCTTAAAACCCTGGGCCTGGGCCTGGAGGACCGCATGACCAGCAAGGTCGGTCTGCTTTCCGGCGGCCAGCGCCAGGCAGTCACCCTGCTGATGGCGACCCTGAAAAAGCCCAAGCTGCTGCTGCTGGACGAGCACACCGCAGCCCTGGACCCCAAGACCGCCGCCAAGGTGCTGGAAATTTCCAACAAGATCGTGCAGGAAAACCACCTGACCACCCTGATGATTACCCATAATATGCGCGATGCCATCCGCTATGGCAACCGCTGATCATGATGAACGAGGCCATGTGATTTATGATGTGCGCGGCGAAGAAAAGACAAAGTTGGAAGTATCGGATCTGCTGCAGCGCTTTGAGCAGGCTGGCGGCGAAGCCAATGACCGCATGATCCTTTCCTGATAAGATTGCGTACAGGATCGGATTTGGATAAGTTTTTATACCATTTAACTGCCGCTGTGGGCCGGATTTTACCGGTTTGCAGCGGCTTTTTTGTCTTTTGGAGCAGGAAAGAAGGGGCAAATTATCAAATTTCCGTGAAGTCATTTTCAAACCTTGACAGTTATGATATAATACAACTGTATATTATGACGGAATTGACAGACGGCAGAGTATCGGATCGTCTGTTTTCGGTTCCGTATACACCAAAAAGAGAACATAAAAGAACCCAGGAGAGTTCATTGTTTTCTCTGCATGGGATGCGGCCAAGGCTCTTGAAATGGATGTAAAGTGAGTGTGCTTTACACCGGGAGAGTAGCCATAAACAACGCGGCCGCAAGCGCCATGGGAAGTTATCAGGACTGTATAAAGGAAGCACCGCCTTTCCGCAGGAGGTATTTTGGATGCAGCGTTACGACGCCGTTTTATTTGATGTTGATGGAACATTGATCCATTCCCGGCCGGGCATTTTTAACTGCTTTGCCTATGCGTTCCGCAAAATGGGCCTTGACCCGGATGCGATAGATTGTTCCCGCTACCTTGGCCCTCCGCTGCGCTGGAGCTTTGCCCAGCACTTTGCAACGGATGCCGAGGTGGAGCAGGCCGTGGAGTATTACCGCGTGCATTACGAGGAAGTTGGCAGCCACCAGTGCAGCCTGTTCCCCGGGGTGCGTCAGATGATGGATACCCTGAAAGATGCCGGGCTGTACATGGCAACGGCAACCTGCAAACCGGTCGAAGTTGTAACACCCATCCTGAAAGAGCAGGGGCTGTTTGACTATTTTGACCGCATTGGCGGGGCCAGCATGGACGAAAGTGTGGACAACAAGACGGATGTGATCCGCCTTGTGCTGCAGGACCCACGCCTGGCGGGCAAACGCATCCTGATGGTGGGGGACCGCCAGGATGATATGCAGGGCGCAGTCAACAACCAGCTGCCCGCTGCTGCCGTGCTGTACGGCTATGGTAGCAGGGAAGAAATGGAACCCTGGAATCCGGTGCTGCTGGCGCAAAATTGTGAAGAACTGACCCAGTATATTCTGGGCTGAACCCCGCGCGGTGCAAAGCGCTGCCGGGCACAGCCCGCCGCCGGAACCAACCCGGCCCGCGGGCGCATCCTACATAAGGAACAAAGGGAGAAACGAACATTATGAGCCGCAAAACATCCGGCAGCCGGGCATCCTTCAGCCCAACCCAGCGCAAGGCATGTGCTGTTCTGGCAGTATGTGTGCTGGCTGTCATCCTTACATTTATTGCATCCTGGGTTTTGCCGGGCAGCTGGTCGCTGGGCGGCAGCGGCCGCTATGACCCGCAGGCATATCCGCTGGATACTTCGCTGGGGTCCGTGCTGGCCAAAACCTCTGATGCAGGCACCGATTATGTCTCCTCCACGCTGTTTGTGGGGGATCAGTTTGCCAAGTCCCTGTATGACGATAAAGTCATCACGCTGGATCAGTTTGCAGGCAAGGACGGCCTGACCGTCAGCTCATTGCTGAACGATGCCTGCGTTTACTTTGCGGAGGATTCCAGCGCCTATACCGTCCCGCAGGCGGTATCCAAAATGAAACCCCGCCGCGTGGTCATGCTGCTGGGCAGCAACGATCTGGACGGCAGCCTTTCCTATGATAATTTTGCCCGTAACTATAAGCAGGCTGTCATCGCAATTACCGGTGCGTACCAGTACTGCGATGTCATTGTCTGTGCCATTCCGCCTGTGGCAAAAAATGCATCTGATGCCGCCAAAACGCAGCTGATGATCGACCAGTTCAACCAGGAATTGGCCAAGATGTGCAATGATGAAGGCTATAAATACCTGAACTTGGCCGAAGCACTGAAAGACAGCAACAGCGGCTATGCCGAAGCAGCCTATTTGAACAACAAACAGAATGGCTTCAGCACATCCGGCGCTAATGTGGTGCTGAACTACCTGCGCAATCATGCTTACGATACTGCGGATACCCGCCCCAACACGGATGATATTCCGCAGCGTACTGAGCAGGCTGGCGGCAGCGCAGCCGCCACGGAGCCCACGCCTTCGGCGACCCCTACAACGTTCAAATTGCAATACTTGGTGGAAGAAGGCAAGGGCACCCTGCAGGGCAATGACCAGAGCGGCGTAACTTCCATCGAAATGGACGCAGCCGAAAAGCAGACCGTGACCATTACCGCTGTGGCGGCGGACGGCTATACGTTCTATAAGTGGAGCGATGGCCTGACCACCGCTACCCGTGTGGACAGCGCGACCAAGGATATTTCCGTGACGGCAATGTTCAACGATGCCCGTGTGCAGATCAACCTGGATCAGGGCGAAAGCACCATCAAGCAGGGTGAATCCCTAACCATCAACGCCAGTGTCACCTTGGGCGGTAAGAGCTATGATAACAGCGGTGTGCAGTGGTCGGTCAACGATGACCTGATGCAGAATGGCGCCAGTTATACCTTTACGCCGAATGCCACCGGAGATTACCGCATCAAGGCCGGGCTGGAAGTCAACGGTACCTATACTTCGCAGGAACTGATGGTGCATGTGCAGGCACCGGCTACCACCGTCAGCATCACCGGTGTCAGCTCCATGCCGGCAGGCAGTACCACAACGCTGCAGGCCAACGTAAGCAATCCTTCGGGGGATACCACCTGGACCTGCGCCCAGAAGCCGCAGTGGAGTGCAACCGGCGATAACGTGCAGTTCAGCGCGGATACCGTTGGCAGCTATACCGTGCGTGCTGCCAACAATGGTCAGTATGCAGAGCTTGTCATCAACGTAACGGAACCCCTTTCGGACCCCACGGTAACCCCGGAACCAAGTGATTCGGGCGATCAGTTCCCGTTCTTCCCCTTTGGCGGCGGAAACTGATTGTAGTCACACAGCGCCTGCCCCCGGCATAGCATAAGCCGGGAGGTGATCACATGTTTGTCTTTGACTGCGAGGCTGGCTATCAGCCGGATAACGGCCAGAACGATGTGACCGACGGCAGTGTGGAAAACTATGATTTTGACTGGGGTCAGCCCCTTGACGCAGAACCCCTTGACGATGCGCTGACGGACGATGAACGGACGGAAGCACAGCACACGGAGTAATTGTTTTGGCGGCAGGGCAGCACCCCGGCAGATATCCGGCAAGAATAGACCGGAAAAAAGGAATAAATCTATGGCAAATTATACTTGTCTTTTACTGGATGTGGATAACACCCTGCTGGATTTTAACGCAGCGGAGCGTGCTGCGGTCGGCATTACGTTAGAGCATTACGGCATGCCCAACGGCCCCGAAGCATTGGAAACCTACCACCAGATCAACCGCCAGTTGTGGGACAGCCTTGCCAAAGGCGAGCTGAACCGCAGCAAGCTGTTTGCGGTGCGGTTTGGCCGCGTGATGCAGGCTCTTGGCACACCGGAAGCCGGCAACGCCCGCGAGATGAACGACTTTTATGAGAACGAGCTGGCCAACCATGCGGATCTGATGCCCGGTGCACTGACCGCTCTGGAAGAACTGGGCGAAGTTGCTACCCTGGCAATCGTTTCCAACGGTGCTACCCAGGTACAGGAATCCCGCATTGCGGCATCCGGCATTGGCCGCTTTATGGATGGTGTGTATATCTCGGAAAAAGTGGGTGCGGCAAAGCCTTCGCCCAAGCTGCTGGACTATGCCATCCGGGACCTGGGGTTGACCAACCGCAGCCGTGTGCTGATGGTGGGGGACGACCTGCTGGCCGATATCAAGGGCGGTATCAACGCGGGGATCGATACCTGCTGGGTCAACTTTGCCAACGAGGAAAATAAAACTGGCATCCAGCCCAAATATACGGTGCACAGCTATGAAGAACTGTACCGCGTTGTAATGGAGCCGGAAGAACTGGAAAATGTCGGCGTGCGCAACCGTCGGCATATGAACGAGGGCTGAAACAGACCAACGGAATGTGCCGCTGCCGGGGGAAAGAACTGAGCAGCGGCACATTTTCGGGTTTGATGCGCCCTTTGGAGGAAGAGTAAAACAAACTGGCTGCTGCTTTAATGTGAATCTGAAAACAAAGAGCATGACGGATATTTCGCAAATACAAGCAGGATTTAAGGCTTTTTAATGCAAAATCCTGCTGTGTTTGTAGAAATAGGGCAATACCGCATAATTCTAAGTGCCGATACGGCGAGCGAGGTGCGGCAGATGCTAAGCCAAAAGCGCAGATAATACTGGATGTCTTATCGAGCATTTTGGCAACGCAGATGCCGTGCCGCAGCCGCCGGAGCGGTGCTTAAGCCGTCAGGCGGGAATTGTGCGGTATTACCATAGATTATTTATTGGGTCAAACGTGTGTTTTTATAATTTCACCGCAATAAAGGGCGGGATTTATAGGCATAAGCGCAGTGCTCAAATCAGCCAGTTTTTCAACCACAGAATGTCGTTTTGCCTCACGCCCTGCGCTGCTTTTTATCCAGGCGGATCTTATCGCTGATCATTGCGATGAACTCGCTGTTCGTGGGTTTTCCTCTCAGGTTGTGGATGGTATAGCCAAAGTAGCTGTTCAGGGTATCCACATCGCCGCGGTCCCAGGCGACTTCAATAGCGTGGCGGATGGCGCGCTCCACGCGGGAAGCCGTGGTGGCGTTGCGCTTGGCGATTTCCGGGTAAAGGCGCTTGGTTACAGCGTTGATATAGTCATGGTCGCTCACGGCCAGCAGAATGGCGTCGCGCAGGAACTGATAGCCCTTGATGTGCGCCGGTACGCCGACCTGATGCAGAATTTCTGTCACCGTCAGCTCATCACAATCCTGCGATACCGGCTGCGGGCGGCTGGTGGAACCGGCGGCTTTCAGTACGCGGCTGACCAGAACGTTTTCATCAAACGGCTTAACGAAAAAGAACGAAAACCGTTATCCAACAAATCCTGCTCCACTTCCTCACTCTGGAATGCACCGGTCACAAAGAACGTTGTGTGGCCGCCGCGGGTATCCTGGGTTTCATAGCGCTGTTTGACCGTGATGGCGTCCAGATCCGGCATAAACGCATCCAGCAGAACGGCCTGCGGGTGCTCTTCCAGCAGGGATTTGAGCGCCTGCGAACCGTTTTTCTCGCATACAGTCACATCAATTCCCTTGGCTTCCAGTGCCTGGCGGCAAAGCTGCGTGGTCTGCGCGCCGGTATCGGTCATCAAAAACTTGATCTTATCCATCCAAAAATTCCTCCCCTTGCATGTTCAGCCCAGCGGACGGCGGTTTTTGCGGCGCCCGGAGCTGTTATTCGGATCTGCGGCTGCCTGCCGCTCTCTACATTGAGAATTTTACCATATTTTACCATGTCATGCAAGCAGAATCGTACTTCTTTTCTTTCAAAAATCCCCGCCTATTCGTAATTATCGACAGCTTCCGGATCATTTCGTGTCCTCTCCCCTGCCCTTGCTGCGATGTTGTTCGGTTTTCTTTTTGCTTTTCTTTTCCGGTTTTACCATTTTCGTAAAAAAAAACGTGCGATGCGCACTTTTTCCCAGGAAATTACCTTCCCTGCACGGCATCGGCACGTTTCAGCATGGTTGCAGCAAAGATGCCATAGCCGCGGGTTGGGTCGTTGACCAGCACATGGGTCACCGCGCCGACCAGGCAGCCGTCCTGTACAATGGGGCTACCACTCATGCCCTGCACAATGCCGCCCGTTGCCCGCAAAAGTTCCGGGTCAGTAATGCGCAGCAGCAGGTTGCGGTTGGGGTCCGAAGCTGTCATGTTGACCCGGCTCAATGCGGACGCAAGCGCTGTGCCGTCTGGCCGGATATCGTGGTCACGATCTCTGCGTTCGCCGGGGTACACTTCCGTAAGATTGGGCAACGGGGATGGT
>ENA-OQAX01000257-OQAX01000257.1-human-gut-metagenome-genome-assembly--contig:-NODE-257-length-12625-cov-4.354297_pt1 | contig 12625 bp, 16 predicted proteins | sample MGYA00242741_ERZ504539 | MGnify/ENA primary metagenome ERZ504539 (study PRJEB26092, sample SAMD00036277) | human gut metagenome | host: Homo sapiens | study: EMG produced TPA metagenomics assembly of... | reverse complement strand
TCAATATCCGCCGGGTTGATCTCGACTTTAATATTGTTATCCAGTTCCGGCATAACCTCCAGGCTGGAAAAGCTGGTCTGGCGGCGGGCGTGGCATCAAACGGGCTGATGCGCACCAGGCGGTGCACGCCGTTTTCACTTTTCAGCATACCGTAAGCGTTGGCACCCTTAATCATCATAGAAGCGGACTTGATACCGGCTTCATCGCCTTCCAGCACATCCAGAACTTCCACGGTGTAGCCGTGGGCTTCGGCCCAGCGGGTGTACATACGGGTCAGCATCTCGGCCCAGTCCTGTGCTTCGGTGCCGCCGGTGCCTGCATGGAAAGTCAGGATAGCGTTGGAATGGTCGTACTCGCCGTTCAGCATGGTCATCAGCTGCAGTTCGTCAATGGATTTCTCCACGCCGTTCACAGCTTCTTCGCCTTCTGCTGCCAGAGAGGGATCATTTTCTTCCTCAATCATTTCCAGCAGGGTCTGGGCTTCCTCGTACTGGGTGGAAAGTTTGCCGAAGCGCTCCAGCTTATTTTTCACTTCGCCCATCTCGCTGATGACTTTCTGGCTTTTTTCCTGGTCATCATAAAACCGGGCAACGTCATCTGGTGTTCCAGCTCTGCCAGGCGCTTTTCGCTCGCTTCAATGGAAAGGGCATCGCGCAGGTCGTTTACCGCAGTTTCCAGCCCGCCGAGCTTAAAATTTCAATTCGTCAATGGTGATCATATTTGCTACCCCTTGGTCAATCAATAAAAATAAAGATACGCATAAATCAAGATGCTATCAGTATAACGCAAATCTTATTTCTTGTAAAGAGGCATAAAACGCACGGCATGATCTGGCACGTTACAGGCAGTGCAGATTAAAATCGGCTTCTACTTTTTTGATACACACCAGCTATCGGCAGGCCAAAATCTGCAAATATTCTGCAAAAATCCGCTTTTTGCCCGCTTATTCACGAAAAGTTCTTTGCTTTCCATGGACATATGGTGTATAATATGGCTAAATTATTTCGTTTGCGCCTTTTTGGCCGCAGCGGAACAAGATGGATGGGCAGGATAACACTCCCCGCCCTGAAAAATTCGGAGGACCACACATGGCTGATTACAAGGGCAATACCTGCCCCGTATGCAAACAAAAATTCAAAGAAGCAGATGATATCGTTGTCTGCCCGGACTGCGGCACACCGTACCACCGCGAATGCTGGAAAAAGGTCGGTGTCTGCGTGCATCAGGCAGACCACGCCGCCGGGTTTGAATGGACCCCGGACAACGTGATTTCCGACCGGCCGGATGATATCGTCTGCCCCAACTGCGGCACCCATAACCCGCTGGGCGCAAAATACTGCAACCACTGCGGCGTTTCGCTGCCGGACCACCCGGATAACGTGCAGTACCAGCAGGATCACCCCGCCCCCGGCGGCAACGGCCCGGTGTACGCCAACGGCAGCTACCAGGCCGGCGGCGCCCCGCAGTATCGCCAGGCACCGCGCCAAGAGCAGGCACCCGACCAGGACTTTTTCAGTGCAGGCAGCATGGGGCCGGATGGCTTTACCTGCAAGGAAGTCGGCCCCGATGACCCGATTGACGGCATCAAGGCGCGGGACTGGGCCAGCTATGTTGGGCCGTCCAGCATTTATTATATGATGCAGTTCTTCCGCATGCAGGAAACCCGGCGCAAAGCAGTCATCTCGTTCTCCGCCTTTTTCCTTGGGCCTTTCTATTTCTTCTACCGCAAAATGTGGAAGCAGGGTGTTCTTTTTGCGCTGCTGGATTTTATTGTGACGCTGCCCTCCCTGCTGTACCTGATGGCGGTATCCGGTGCGGAGTGGATGGTGGGTATGCCGTTTTTGCGGCTAATTCCCACGGCCATGCAGGTATGCTATGTGCTGAACTTTATCCAGATGGTTATTCGCGGCCTGTTTGCTGTGTACTGGTATAAAAAAGAAAGCGAACGACGCATTCACCGCGTTTATGACCGCTGCCCCGAAGGCCCGCAACGCAGCGATGCCCTGGCCGCAACCGGCGGCACCAGCTGGGCAGCCGTTTTTATCTACCTTGGTGTTTACATCGCAGCCGGGGTTCTGGGATCTTTCCTGATGGGACCGGACCTGAACGCCGTAATCCGGTTTTTGACGATGTAAAAATATGAAGAAGTAAGGATAACCGATATTTCAGGAGGAAAACGTATGAAAACAGCATTGGTCATTATGGCAGCCGGCATCGGCTCCCGCTTTGGCGGCGGCATCAAGCAGCTGGCCGCTGTCGGCCCCAACGGCGAGATCATCATGGATTACTCCATCCATGATGCCATCGAAGCCGGGTTTGACAAGATTGTCTTTATCATCCGCCACGACATTGAGGAGGCTTTCAAGGAAGCCATCGGCAACCGCATTGAAAAGACCTGTGCCGACCTGGGCGTTGAGATTGCCTATGCTTTCCAGGAGAAGGACGCCATCCCCGCCGGGTACGAAGTTCCCGCTGAGCGCAGCAAGCCCTGGGGCACCGGCCAGGCAGTTCTGGCCTGCAAGAATGTCATCAAGGAGCCGTTCGCCGTTATCAATGCTGACGACTACTATGGCAAGGAAGCTTTTGTCCAGATTCACAACTTCCTGCAGGGCTACACCCCGGACAAACCGAACGCCCTGTCCATGGCCGGCTTTGTTTTGAAGAACACCCTGAGCGACAACGGCGCTGTGACCCGCGGTGTCTGCCAGATGAACGCCGAAGGCTACCTGACCGATGTTGTGGAGACTTCCGGCATTGAAAAGACCGCTGACGGCGCTGCCGTTGAGGGCAAGGCCATTGACCCGGAGAGTCTGGTTTCGATGAATTTCTGGGGCCTGACACCGGAGTTCGTGAAGGTGCTGGAGGACGGTTTTGTGGAGTTCTTTGAGAAGAGCGTTCCCGCCAACCCGCTGAAGGCCGAGTACCTGCTGCCCATCTATATTGGCGAGCTGCTGGAAAAGAATGCCGTGACCGTTCAGGTGCTGCCCACCCATGACAAGTGGTTCGGCGTTACCTATAAAGAGGACAAGCAGACCGTGATTGACAGCTTTGCCAAGCTGGTGGCCGATGGCGTTTACCAGAAAAACCTGTTCAGCGACCTGAAGCACTGAGCCCGCCCGTTGCAAACCGAATGAAATACATCAAAGGGGTGAATCCCGGAGCCAGAGAATGTGCGAACCGCACAGAAATCTTTCCGCGGGTTCACCCATTTTGATTGAAAACTGCAAAAGCATGGGATTTTGCACCATGGAAAGTGAGGGTAAAATGCGGTATCGTAAATGTAGGAGGGATGTACAGATGCCGAAACAAAACATCGAAGCCGTGAACATTTCCGCAATGACTGCCGAACAGCGTGATGCCGCACTTGCCCTGGATGTGGAGCGCCTGCTGCGCTTTGGCCGCAAACACAAGCTCATCAAGGAGCTGGATGCCATTGTAGCCCGCAACACCCTGCTGGATCTGCTGGGTCTGGCCCAGCCCAGCGAGGAAAAGGTGCCCAAAGAGGATTTTGACACCCCCGCTGCCCTGCTGGACGAGATGGTGGAGCTTGCCGCCGCCAAGGGCCTGTTTGACGGCAGTGTGCCGCAGTACCGCATCAACTTTGAAACCCGCATGATGGGTGCCCTGATGCCGCGCGAAAGCGAAGTCTGCCGCAAGTTCCGCAAACTGTATGCCAAGGGCGGCCCCAAAGCTGCCACGGACTGGTTCTATGATCTGTGCGTTGTGTCCAACTACATCCGCACGGCGCAAATTGCCAAGAACATCCAGTGGAACACGGCCACCCCTTACGGTGAGCTGGAAATTACCATCAACCTGACCAAACCGGAAAAAAGACCCCAAAGTGATTGCCATGGAGCGGCTGCAGCCCGCTGCCAGCTACCCCAAGTGCATGCTGTGCAAGGAGAATATCGGCTATGCGGGGCGCATCAACTTCCCTGCCCGCCAGACCCATCGCATTGTGCCCATAAACCTGGCCGGTGAAACGTTCTATCTGCAATACAGCCCCTATGCCTATTTCCATGAGCACTGCATCATGCTGAACGACAGCCACAAGCCCATGGAGATGGACCGCCATACCCTGGCTGAAATTTTTGACTTTGTGGCACAGTTCCCCCATTACACCTGCGGTTCCAACGCTGACCTGCCTATTGTAGGCGGCAGCATCCTGAGCCACAGCCATTTCCAGGGCGGGCGCTATGTCTTCCCCATGCAGAAAGCGCATATCGCCGTACCGCTGCGCAACGCGCGCTACACCGGCGTGAAAGCCGGTATCGTCAACTGGCCGGTTTCCACCGTGCGCCTGGTGGGCCGCAGTTCCCAGGAAGTGCAGAATGCCGCGGACGACATCCTGCGCACCTGGCGTGATTACAGCGATACCAGCGTAGATATCATCGCCCACACCGGCGATACCCCGCACAACACCGTCACCCCCATTCTGCACTATGATGAGAATGACGGCTACATTCTGGACCTGGCGCTGCGCAACAACCGCACCACCGAACAGTATCCGGACGGCATCTTCCACCCGCACAAGGAATACCACAACATCAAAAAAGAGAATATCGGCCTGATTGAGGTAATGGGCCTGGCCATCCTGCCCGCCCGCCTGAAAGATCAGAGCGCCGCCATTGCCGATATCCTGACCGGTTCCGCCCCCAACACCAGCCGCGAAGCTGGCAGCCCGCTGGCTGTACACGCTGACTGGATCGATGGTCTGATCAAAAAAGTACGGCACCGGCCTGAAGCGTGAAAAAAGCCCGAGGCTGTTCTGCGGGATGAGATCGGTATTGTGTTCAGCCATGTGCTTGAAAAACGCCGGTGTCTTCAAGCAGGATGCCGCCGGGCAGGCAGCTTTCCTGAAATTTATGGAAAGCGTTGGTTACCGTAAGGCATAAAATGCGCGTTCCCGCCAAAAGCGGCAAAAATATTTTTGATATCCTGCAAAATACACCTTGACAAAAGGTGATTCTGCTTGATATAATAAGTTGCTGTGTCAAGCAAGACACACATCCTTGCCCTTGCGTAAAGGCAAGGGCCTAAAGTCCAAAAGGAGGTGCACAGAAAATGGCTAAGTATGAAACCATGTTGGTTACCAGTTCTGCTCTGGATGAGGAGGCTTCCGCTGCCCTGATCGGCAAGTTCAAGTCCCTGATCGAAGCAAACGGTACGATCGATTCTGTCGATGATTGGGGCAAGCGCCGTCTCGCCTACCCCATCGAAGACGAAACCGAGGGCGTTTATACCGTGATCAAGTTCACCAGCGAGCCGGATTTCCCCGCAGAGCTGGATCGTAACTACCGTATCACCGAAGGCGTTCTCCGCAGCATTATCGTTGCCGAGGAAGCCTGATTGAGCGCCACGCACCCTGGTGTGCGTGTTGGGAAGGAGTAACTGAATTATGCTGAATGTGGTTGTTCTTATGGGCCGCCTTGTTGCGGACCCGCAGCTGCGCCAGACGACGACCGGCAAAAACGTGGCTTCGTTCCGCGTTGCCTGTGACCGTGGGCGCCGCGATGCCAATGGCCAGAACCAGGCCGACTTCTTTGATGTTGTCGCCTGGGACCGCTCCGCTGAGTTTGTCTGCCGTTATTTCCAGAAAGGTCCATGATTGCCATTGATGGCCGTCTGCAGAGCCGTAACTATCAGGATAAGAGCGGCAACAACCGCACTGCGATCGAGATCGTGGCCAGTAACATTAATTTTGTTACTCCCAAATCCCAGAATCCCGCTGCTGGTATGGGCGCGCCGATGGCGTCCGCTCCGATTCCTGCAGCACCGGCTGATTATTCCCGTCCCGCAGCGCAGCCCGCTGCTCCCGCCTATTCGGCTGGCAGCAACGATGACTTTGCACTGATTGAGGACGAGGGCGATTTGCCGTTCTGAATCGATTATACCAATTTTACAAGGAGGTAACCGGATCATGGCTATGGATCGTTCTTCTCGTCCGATGCATCGCGGCCGCAAAAAGGTTTGCAGCTTCTGCGTTGATCGCATCGACCGCATTGATTACAAGGATCTGCCCCGCCTGCGCAAATACGTCAGCGAGCGTTCCAAAATCATTCCCCGCCGCGTCACCGGCACTTGCGCTTTCCATCAGCGCGAGCTGACCGTTGCTATCAAGCGTGCTCGCCATATGGCTCTTATGCCGTACGTCAGCGATTGATTTTAACGGCTGCTGAATAAGCACAGCCAATCCCCCGCTGCTCAGGCTGCAAGGCCTGCGGCGGGGGATTTTTGTTTGGTTGATTTTTTATAAATAATAATGAATGGAGAATAAAGAATCATGTTGTGCGCCGCCCGCGGCGGCGCGAATAAAATAGGTGGGCCGCTCTGGCCAGAATGCTTTTTGCCGGAGTAGCGGACCTGATTAAAATGTGCGCCGTGGGCGTCACACTCCCATTATTCATTATTCTTTATTCTTTTTTAATTCAATAAACGCGGCCCCAGCACAACAGGTTGTCTTTCCTGTAATGCCGGGGCCTTAGGTTTTTGCTATCACGGTGCTGCTGTTGCAGCAGGGTCTGTGCTGTCCGCCCAGTTGGGCTGTTCGGAGGGTGTGGGCGATGAATCCACCGCAAACGCATCGTTGCGTGCCCCGGCGATATACACCGTCACAACAGTCTCATCTGCATCAAACTTGGTGCCTTTGCTCACATCGCATTTTACAACGCAGTCTCTGCGTACTGGCCATCGTTTTCAATGATCTGCATGCTATAGTTGATGCCGGATTCATCCAGCTTTTTGCTGGCGTTGTTCTGCGTCCAGCCGATGATGTCCGGCATTTCCACCAGCATGGGGCCTTTGCTGACTACTAACTGGATGGTGGGTGCCTGTTCCGTGACCAGCGTTCCGGCCACCGGCTCCTGCCTGATGACGCAGCCCTCCGGTACAGTGGAGCTGAAATCCTCCGTCATGGCAATGCGGTAATGGGTATACAGCGTGTTATTTTTGATATCGGTCTTATAGTTCTTTCCCACAAGGTCCGGGTAAACTTCCACATCACTGTTGGTCGTGCTGGAAGCCGATGTGCCGGTGGATGCCGCACCGGAAACTGCCGGTTTGTATCGCTCCCCTTGCCGCCTTTCAGCAGACTCCACAGCAACAGCACCACCAACACAAAGATGACCACCATGGAAGCCGCCAGAATCTTTTTGGTGGATACCTGGTTTTCGCCTTTTTCAAACATGGCGTTCGCCACGGTGGGATCAGTCAAGGCGCTCATCAGCTCCGGTACCGTCTGCATCCGCTTGGCGGGGTCCAGCCGCATGGCGCAGGTCAGCACCTGAGAAAATAGGTCGGCACACCAGATTCCAGGCTGTGGGCGTTCTCCATACTGTCCCGTACCTTGCGCTGCGGGGCTGCCACCGGCACCTGGCCCGTTACCAGTCGGTAAGTGACCGCCGCCAGAGCGTACACATCGGTGTACCGTCCAGAGAATTCCGCCGCTGAATACTGTTCCAGTGCCGCATAGCCGGGGTAAAGCTGGCTTTTCAGCTCGCTGCCTGCCGTGCGCAGGGCCAGCGTGCCATACCCGGTCAGCCGGGCGGCACCGTCAATAGGCAGCAGGATGTTATCCGGGCAGATGCCGCGGTGGATCAGCCCGGCCTTGTGAAGCAGGGCCACCCCCTCCATCACGGGCTGCAGCAAGGTTCGGGCCTCCACGGGGGTCAGGGTGCGGGCGCGCAGTTTGAGGTAATGGGTCAGGGTCATGCCCTTCTCGGTTTCCTCCACCGCGTATACGGTGTTGTTTTCTTCCATCACATCCAGAATCTGCGAAAGGCCGGTTGCCGGGGTGATGCGGTGCAGGTCATCGTACAAATCTTTGAAATCCATCCGGCTGGTTTTGAACAGCACTTCCCGGCCCTCTTTGGGCATCAGGTCGCCATCTGGGCTGCGGCCATTGCACAGCGTTACCGGGAAATACTCTTTGATCAGCACAAACCGACGTTCATCATTATCCACACCGCGGTAGCACAGGCCGTCGCCGTCGGCGCTCTGGTATTCACCCACGGTGTAATGCCCGCCCAGTTGGGTGCCAAGGGGCAGCGCGCCTTCGGGGTTATGGTTTTCCAGGGACTTGCCGCAGTTGGGGCAGCTGCATGGTAGCCGCTGCGCACGGGTTCCAAGCAGTGCGGGCAAAGGGGAAGTTGGCTCATAACATGGCTCCTTTGTGTAAAAAGAAGGCGCGTAAAAACCGAAACATCCGGCTTTTGCGCGCCTCCTTAAACATTCAAGCTCAAACCTTGGCTGCCAATCAGCGGTCCAGGTCTTCTTCATTCTCCAGGGTAGTCCATGCGTTCTGCACGTCGTCGTCGTCGTCCAGTGCGTCCAGCAGCTTGCCCATGTTGACCAGCTGATCCGGATCGGTCAGGGCGGTGGTGGTGGAAGGAACCTGTGCCACATCGGCAGAAATGAACTTATAGCCCTTTTCTTCCAGTGCGTTGCACACAGCGGTGAAGTTATCGGGATCAGTGGTGACCTGTGCAGCCTCTTCGCCTGCATCAAAGTCCTCGGCACCGGCATCCAGAGCATCCATCATCAGCTGGTCGGGGTCGGCATCTTCCAGGTCAACCACGATCACACCCTTCTGGGTGAACATGAAGCCAACGCAGCCCATCTGGCCCAGGTTGCCGCCAAACTTATCAAAGTAATGGCGCATGTTGGCAGCGGTACGGTTGCGGTTATCGGTCAGGGTTTCGACCATAACGGCAATGCCGCCGGGGCCGTAACCTTCATAGGTAATTGCTTCGTACTCGGTCTTATCGCCGCCCTCGGCGCGCTTGATGATGCGCTGAATGTTATCATTCGGCACACTGTTCGCCTTAGCCTTAGCAATCAGGGCTGCCAGCTTGGAGTTGGAAGCGGGGTTGCCGCCGCCTTCCTTAACGGCAACAGCGATCTCGCGGCCGATCTTGGTGAAAACCTTGGCACGGGCGCCATCGGTCTTTTCTTTCTTGCGCTTAATGTTATTCCATTTGCTATGTCCGGACATGAAAATCCCCCTAAAAAATTGATGTGTAACCGCACATTGAAGGCGGTAAGATTCCCGCACTTTGCGCAAAGTGCGTGACCGACAAATTACAATTAGTATAGTATAGCACATTTCTATGCCGTTTTCAATGTTTTGGCGGTGTTTTTCTGGATGTATTTGAAAACAAAAAGCGGCAAACGTTTTTGTAAATACAGAACGAACTTTTTTCAAGTGCTAACCATGTTGACGGAAACGGGGCTATGGTTGCAGCTTTCCCTTTCCGCTTTTATGTCTGCACTATTTTTACGGTCATTTCAGGTTGCGCAGGGCTTTGGGGTAATGGTTCTTAATGCGGCCCCCGCTGGCCTTGCCCCCGCCGAGGGGAAGCCATCCACCAGCACAGCACACCAGCCGTTCTGGGCGGTTTGGGCTTCGATCTCTTCCCCGCGCAGCCACGCTGCGGTGCGCGGATCCGCCAGGGTCAGCTCCTCGCAATTGGTGCACTGGGCACCGTAAGCCATAAACAGCGCGTGGGCCGGTTCAAAGCGCCCTTTTGCCGCGCGGCCCACGGGCACCCCGGCGCGCAGCACATGCAGCTTTGCCGCGGGCAGCAGGGCGGGCGGCTCCAGCAAAAAGCCGTCCCCCACTACTGCAATGGGCTGGCCCGCCAATGTGGGGAAAAGCTCTTTGGCAAAGCTCTGCCACGCCTGCAATGCCTTGGCATCCACACGGGGTGTTTTGCCGCCTTTTCCTTTACCCGTTTTTTGCCCGCGCGGCAGTTTCCACCGCCGGGGCATCCGCCGCCTTTTGCAGTTTTGGCCATAAAATGGCCTCGCCGCCATCACAGGGCCAGATGCGGCGGCAGTATCCTGCCTGTAATGGATCGTTTCCAGCCCGGTTGGCTTCACCGGGCTGGCCAAGCCGCAGCCGGAAAGATCACACAGGGTAAACTCCGGATGCCTTGCCAGGAAAGTTGCGATCTGCCCTTCATCTTCCCCCGGCGCAAAGGTGCAGGTGGAATAGACTAAAATTCCGCCCGGCGCCAGCATGGCCGCGGCGTTTTCCAGAATCTCTGCCCCCAAAGCGGCGCAGCGATCCAGCAGGGGCTGGTCATACTGGGTCACGGCAACGCTTTCCTTGCGGAACATCCCCTCGCCGGAACAGGGGGCATCCACCAGAATGCGGTCAAACTGGCCGGGGTACGCGGCAGCCAGGCGGGCGGTGTCCTCGTTGGTCACAATGGCGTTGGTCACGCCCATGCGCTCCAGATTCTGGCGCAGAACTTCGGCGCGGGCAGCCACAAACTCGTTGGCCAGCAGCACGCCATGCCCGGCCAGCGCGGCGGCCAGCTGGCTGGTTTTGCCGCCCGGCGCGGCGCACAAGTCCGCCACCCGCATACCGGGGTGCACATCCAGCAGCGCAGCCGGGGCGCTGGCGCTGGGTTCCTGCGCATAAAAGGCTCCCGCATGGTGGTAGGGGTGGCGGCCGGGTTTCAATCCGGCTGCGGCACCACAAAAGCAGACGCGCAAAACGGCGATGCTTCCAGCGGAAAATCCGCCAGCGCAGCAAACTGCTGAGGCGTGCAGCGCAGGGCATTCACGCTGGCCCCACGCACCGCCCCCTGCCCCGGATAGGAAAACATTGCATCAAACCGCGGGCCAAGCAGGGCGCGCTCCCGCTGAACAAACAGTTCCGGCAGTTGTGAAATTATCATGGATCAACCTCCATTTTGCATATCAGCGGCAAGGCTGGGCAGACTATTGGCAGAGCCGGTGGAACCCGGCCCCAAATCGTTTTTTGATTTTGAAAGGAGTACCCGCATATGGCACGCAGCACCAACGAACAGAACAAGACCCAGAACTGCAATACCCGCAAGGCCAGCCAGAAGCTACCCAGAGCACCACGCAGAAAACCACCAACTCCACCACAGACTGCGGCTGTGGCTGCGGCACCAAGGGCAAGGACGACGGCAGCAAAAAGAAGTGATGCTTTGCCCTGAAAAGCCAGATGCATATTGAAGAATCTGGCTTCAAAACACATTTTTAAGGTTATGCACAGGGCAAGCGGCCGCGGGCGAACGATGTCTGCCCCTACGGAGCGCTATTTGGCAGTCTAAGGCAGTGCTATATCAACAGCACTGCCTATTTTATTGTGCCGCCACGCAAAAAGCCGGTGCCGTTTGCTGGGCACCGGCTTTGTTGCAGCTTGTGTTTCTGCGCACAGGCACTTATTGTTCCGGGGTATAATTTTTCCAGATCGTTTCAAACAGTTCTTCGATCCGGTCATCCCGGCCCATCAGGTGCAGCCAGCCCAGCAGGCACTCAAAGCCTGTGGAGGCGCGGTATTCCTGCGCGGTGGCATGCTTGGCCACGCTGGCTTTGCTGGCATTTTTGCCGCGGCGCAAAAATGTTCTGCTCTTCCTCGGTCAGCATCGGCTCAATAAGGGCAAGCTCCTGGTTCTGCGCGTGGGCAGATACATAATGCGTTGCCACGCTGTGCAGCGACCCGGCTGCAGGCGGGATGTTTCCACCAGACGCTGGCGGACCAGCAGTTCCAGCACGGCATCCCCCGCAAAAGCCAGGGCCAGCGGTGACATTTCGTGGATATCAATTTCCGGGTGTGCTTCAAATAACATGGCGTGCCTCAATAAACGTAATCGAACTCATATTCGCCGATCTTGATGGTATCGTCCTCTTCCACATTCTGGCGGACCAGCTCATCCAGATACCGGAATCGCCCAGCTGGGTCTGGAAATACTGCAGACTTTCATAGTCCTCCACATTGGTACCGGCCAGAATACGCTCCAGCCAGGGGGGCGTCCACGGTAAACTCGTGGGCACCAGTGCGCTCCACGGTAAAGGGACGGGTGGGGGCATCGACCAAGCTGGGTTTAACGTACTCTGCCTCAAACACCTTGACCGGCGGCAGCTCTTTCAGGCGGCTGTACACCAGGGCGGGCAGAGCGTCCACCCCCTGGCGGGTTGCGGCGGAGATGGGCACAAAGGTCAGCCCCTTGGCTTCCACAAACTGCTTGAATTCTTCTACCTGTTCGGGGGTTGCGATATCACACTTGTTTCCCAGAACAATCTGCGGGCGGGTAGCCAGATCTGCGGAGAAGCCCTCCAGCTCGTGGTTGATCTGCTCAAAGTCCTCCTTGGGGTCGCGGCCCTCGCAGCCGGAAACATCCACCACATGCAGCAGCAGGCGGCAGCGCTCCACATGACGCAGGAAGTCATGGCCCAGGCCAACGCCATCGGCAGCACCTTCGATCAGGCCGGGGATATCGGCGCAGACAAAGCTCTGTTCCGGGCCAACGCGCACAACGCCCAGAACGGGGGGTCAGCGTGGTAAAGTGATAGTTTGCAATTTTGGGGCGTGCCGCGCTGATGGTGCTGATCAGGGTGGACTTGCCCACATTGGGGAAGCCGATCAGGCCAACATCCGCGATCACTTTCAATTCCAGAGTCAGGTGCATATCCTCAGCCGGGCAGACCGGGCTTGGCAAAGCGCGGGATCTGACGGGTGGGGGTGGCAAAGCGGGCATTACCCCAACCGCCGCGGCCGCCCTTGGCCACAACAACCGGGGCATCGCCGGAAAGATCCGCCACGACCAGGCCGGTCTCGGCTTCTTTCAGCACGGTGCCGCGGGGCACG
>ENA-OQAX01000256-OQAX01000256.1-human-gut-metagenome-genome-assembly--contig:-NODE-256-length-12648-cov-2.149589_pt1 | contig 12648 bp, 19 predicted proteins | sample MGYA00242741_ERZ504539 | MGnify/ENA primary metagenome ERZ504539 (study PRJEB26092, sample SAMD00036277) | human gut metagenome | host: Homo sapiens | study: EMG produced TPA metagenomics assembly of... | reverse complement strand
GAAAAATTACTCCATGGGAGAAGGCGGCGCTCTGGTCTTCCAGAACAACGATTTTCTGGAGAAAGCGGAGATCATCCGGGAAAAAGGAACGGGACCGGAGTAAATTTTTCCGGGGACAGGTGGACAAATACCGCTGGATGGATTATGGTTCTTCCTATCTGCCCAGCGATCTGAACGCAGCTTATCTCTGGGCTCAGCTGGAGATGGCGGACACGATCCGGAAAGACCGCCTGGACAGCTGGAACTATTATAATGAGGAGCTTCGTCCGCTGGCCGAGGCCGGTTACATCGAGCAGCCCTTCATCCCCGACTATGCAGATCACAACGCTCACATGTATTATATCAAGACGAAGGATCTGGAGACCCGCGGAAGACTGATTGATTTCATGAGAAAACATGATATTCTTACTGTCTTTCATTATGTGCCTCTCACTCGGCGCCTGCCGGAAAGAAATTCGGCCGTTTCCACGGGGGAGGATAAGTACACGACGAAGGAGAGCGAGCGCTCGTCCGTCTCCCGATGTATTATCATCTGAAGGAAGAAGATCGGGGGCAGGTTGTAAAGGCCATTAAGGAATTTTTATGAGTAAAGCAGGACAGATTTTTTAAGCGGCTCACGCCCTATAACATCAAAAAAGGCATCCGTTACCTGAAGCATTACGGAGTCAGGGGCTTCTATGCCCGGCTTCTGGAGCGCTTCGAGGAGCGGGAGGTCGAGTATCAGGATGGTATGAGAAAACAAGCCTTCCGAGGAGGAGCTGGCTCGCCAGAGAAAGAAAAATGGAAAGAGCCGGTGACGATCAGCGTGCTGGTGCCGGCCTACCGGACACCGGAGGCTTTTTTAAGACAGATGATCGAGTCAGTGCTGAATCAGACTTACCCATATTTGGAGCTCTGTATCGCCGACGGAAGCGGGAAGAATATTTCCGTGGAAAAGGTGGTGAAGGAGTACCAGGCGAATGATCAGAGAGTCCGTTACCAGCGTCTTGAGAAAACGAGGGCATTGCAGGCAACACCAACGCGGCGATCCGGATGGCCACAGGCGATTATCTGGCCCTTTTCGACCACGACGATCTGCTGTCTCCCAACGCCCTTTTTGAGGTGGCTTCCACGATTGAAAAGGACAAAGGCCGATGTGGTCTACACCGATGAGGACAAGGTGACGTCTGATTTGAAGGAGCATTTTCAGCCCCATTTCAAGCCGGACTTCAACCCGGACCTTCTCTGTTCCAACAACTACATTTGCCATCTTTTTCGTGGACAAAGACAGCAACTCCCACTTTGCCAAACCAGAAGAAAAAATCACTCTGGTTGATACCGTAGAATACGAAGGCTTAAAGAAGGGACAGTCTTATAAGCTCATCGGTACACTGATGGATCAGGAATCCGGAAAGCCAATTGAAATAGATGGAAAACCTGTCACAGCAGAAACCACCTTCAAACCAAAAAAAATCTTCTGGTTCTGCAAAAGTGACCTTTACGTTCAATGCCTCTTCTCTGAAGGGCAAAACAATCGTAGTATTTGAGGAACTGTACCAGGAGGATTTAAAACTGGCTGTTCATGCGGACATTACAGATCAGGATCAGACTATCTATTTCCCAGAAATCGGGACCACTGCAAAAGATAAGGAAACAGATATGAATCTTTCCCAAGCAGATAAAGAAGTTACCCTTGTAGATACGGTAGCTTACAAAAATCTTCTGCCCGGCGAAGAATATGTTATGACTGGAACCCTTATGGATAAAGAAACCGGAAAACCTGTCGAAATAGATAAGAAAGAGGTTACTGCCGAAACCACATTTACTCCTAAAGAATCCTCTGGAACGGTAGATGTGATTTTTTCTTTTGATGGGACCTCCCTTGCCGGAAAAACCGTAGTTGTTTTTGAATCTGCTACTTATGACGGCAAAGAATTTGCAACACACGCAGATCTTGAAGATAATGGGCAGACCATCTACTTCCCAGAAATCGCTACTACTGCAAAAGATAAAGCAGACGGAGATCATTTTACCAAAACCGATAAAGAGATTACCATCGTTGACACGGTTAAATATAGTAACCTAATTCCAGGAAAAGAGTATGCACTTACCGGTACCTTGATGGACAAAGAGACAAAAGAGCCTCTTCAGGCAGATGGTAAACCGATTACTGCCACTACGACCTTTACTCCTGAAGATGCCTCTGGCAGTATTGAACTTACCTTTACATTTGATGGCAGCATCCTGTCCGGCAAAACAATTGTTGTCTTTGAGTCTTTAACGTATCAGGAAAAAGAGATTGCTGTTCACGCCGATATAGAAGACCATGAACAGTCTATCTACTTCCCAGGAATTGGAACTACTGCGAAGGACAAAGCGATGGGGATCAGGAAGCCGTTGCTACGAAAGAAGTAACCATCATTGACACCTATCCTACCAAAATCTGATTCCGGATACTCCATACAAACTGGTCGGCACACTGATGGAACAAAACAACCCAAAAGGAAGTCTGATTGATGGAAAACCTGTCACGTCAGAAACAGAATTTACACCAAAGGATTCCAATGGTTCTGTCGAAGTCATCTTCACTTTTGATGGAAGCACATTGGCTGGTCATGATGTAGTCGTTTTTGAAAAACTTTTTTCCCTTGAAGGAGAAACAGCACTTGAAATTGCTTCCCATGAGGATCTGGACGATAAAGGACAGACGATAAAACTTACGGAAGTTCCAAAAGACACACCGGAACCTTCCAAACCAGTCAAGACTGGAGATGAAACAACCATTCTTCCTTATCTTTTACTGGCAGGTGCCGCACTCCTCTTTGCTGCCGGATTTGGTATTTTATATATCCGTAAGCGAAAAAAAGATAAGTAACTATCAATAAATATGCTCACAGGCAGCTTCTTACGGCTGCCTGCTATAAAGGTGATGAATATGGAACAATCTCGTTGTAATGCCGATGCCAAGCACATCCGGCATTTTTTTAGATATTTGTGATGGAAATTGGCATTCCTGTATTTATGTTCGCTGCGTTTCCTGTAAAACCCCAGGTTATTGTAATGGCCCACACTTCTTATATCATCCAGATGAAAACGGCAGTCCTTGTATCCTGCCCATGGCAGATGCCCGTATGCTCTTCTCCCGCATACCGGAACCAACGGAATGCCTGTCCGCCATAACACTGGAACAGTTTCAGTCCTTATATGGACTCTACTTTGCAAAAGAAGCATTGACCGATAAGCCATGTCCTTGTTTTGCTTTACTAGCGGCATCAGGAAGCATCCCATTATTACTGGTAAAAGGTTGCACTTTTGGTACTTTCTGCGTACAGGATAAGAAAGGAGGCGATTTTATGTTGAATTTCACTGCTATGATTCAAGGAATCGATACAATATTTACGAACTTAATTTTTTATTCCTGCACTTTTTAATCCTGTACCTGAAGTTTCGTCCGAGAAAGCCCTGGAGCAGACGCACCAGAAATCTGTATCGGCTATGTATAGCTCTGATTTCTGTTTATGTCATCCGGATTTTCTGTGCAGGGTTCATCTTTACACCAGTAAATTACTCACGTTTTGCAGACAGCGGTTTCTTTCCGCTTATCAAGGCACTGTTCTATTCTTAGATTTTCTGCATTTTGTGCCATTTAGTCCGAATCTGGGAGTAGTTTCTATGCCCATCCTATGGGAATTCATCACCTGCTTTCTTACAATATACGTATAAAACACGTAAGCGAGGTGAATCTTTATGAAACAGAAACAAATCCGCTGCCCATACTGCGGCAGCATCGCAATTTTAAGGGATGCGTCCTATGTATATGGAAATAAAGCGAAAGATGGAAAACTCTATGTGTGCAGTCACTTCCCACAGTGTAATTCTTATGTAGGAGTTCATCCTGGCACTACCAATGCCAAAGGAAAACTGGCAAACAAAGAGCTTCGGCAAAAAAAGGATCCAAGCACACCGGGTGTTTGACCAGATATGGCTAAACCACATCTTTACGAAATCGGAGGCTTACCGCTGGATTGCTGATAAATTCTGTCTGACTGCCAAGGAAGCACACATCGGAGAATTTAGCACTTATATGTGTGATCAACTAATTCTGGAATCCATGAAGATTCTGGAGAATAACCATATCCCTCTCAGGGCCATTGGTTGAAAGGGGGGATATGTATGATCATCCCGATGACAGATGATGAACGCCGATTGACAGAGGAGTACTTATATTTGGTACCTGAATGGTAAAAAAAATTGACTACTCGTTGTGCTTATGTCTCATACGATGAGCAGCAAGACCTTCTGCAAGCCGGAAACTTAGCTTTATGCAAAGCCGCCATGAACTATGACAACACCCGTCCCTTTGCAGTTTACGCCAGAGTTGCCATACGAAATGCCATTTACAGTTATTGGAGAAAACTGCAAAAAGAACGAAAATACACCTGTTCCATGTATGCATCTTCCGAATTTGACATGGAACCCCTGCTTGTAGACCAAAAAACCGAACTATGGCAGGAACAATGTATGAACCAGGAACCCATTTATAAGCACCTGCAGTCCTTAGAAGCGAGAAGCTGCAATACACTAAGAAAAGGAATACATGCCCTGCTCCTGCAGCAAAAAGGATATACCAACCAAGAAATTTCCAAACATTATGGTGTCCCAATGAATCATGTCCGGGCATGGCAAAGCAAAGCCCGGAAATACTTACAGCAGGATACCAAATTATATACTCTTTTATCTTGAAGGGAGAACGATTATGCTGACACTTTATACTGCAGTCGGAATCCTACGATTCCAGGATTCCATAAAGGAACATAAAACACCGACTGTTATCAATAACCGGCAGGAATACGGACTGACAGAAGAAGAATTCTTTCTGTGGAGCAGCCTCGCATTTCAAATCCGACAGATCCATGAATTGCAGTCTGCTTTTTCCGAACGCTTGAAAAAACATCACCGTTCGGAAAATATCCCCATTGAACCTTACCTGAATCGGCTGCTGCTTCGAGGACTGGTTGTAAAAGGGGATGGTTTAACTGGTGTGGATGCCCTGTACCGCCTCTTAGGAGAACTTTATATCAGCCCATTGCAGGACAGTTTTTCAGTACGGCTTTTTACCTGCATCTATCTCTGCATGAAGAAAAAACTGCACACAAAGGAACTGATCCATTATCTAAAAAAAGCCGGCACGGGACTGCTATAGAGGACACGGTACTCCAAATAGCAAAAAAAGTACAGATTTCTACGGCAGAGCTTGTAACCTGTGTAGAACAGGGCATCCATCCACAAAATACAGAGCAACTTTTTGACGCAGCTCTATGAAACCTCGGATGCAACATTCCGTACCCTGGCACAGGATATCCAATTCACCCATGCCGGTTATCCTGTACTGGAAGCCATCAGTAATTTGTACCTCAATAAACAGATTGCATTTGAAAAATTATAGGAAGGAGCAAATTATGCCAAAACCATTTCTTAATAAGCTGATTGTCCATGGGGCAATCGGCTTTTTCTGTGTCCTATTTGGATGTATTTACGGATTTATAACAGACGACCAGATATTTCTCCTTATGAGTCTTTGCATCGGTGTTGGAACTGCCATACGAATTGTGAGTCTGCTACATACCATCAAGATGCATGACTATACCGAATTAACTGGAACCTGTACAAAACGTGAAGTCAGCCCACTTACCAAGAAACAGAAAATTATTTTCCGTTCCACTGACCAGAAAGAATATCACTTTACATTCGATAAAAATATCCGCCTTTTATCTGGACATTATTATCGCCTATATTTCCGGAATGTAGCAAACCTTTCGGGTGAAGAAAAGGTTACTCCGGATTTACTTGCGTATGAGGAATTATCCCTAAATGAAGATGTTTCCCCGAAGAACTCTTAGATTTCTTCTCTAAATACAATAGAAGTGGATATGCCACTTTCACATACCCACTTCTATTATGCTTTATAAGTTTTCCTTCTGCCGTCCCAGTGAAATGACAAAAACCACTCCGAACTACCACGTATTCTGTCTCAAGGATGACAGCATAACAGCAATCGCAGGGAATAATAATCTATTGTATTCCAGAAGACTCTTCAAAAAATGGACAGTGCTTTCACTTTCAGGGTTTCAAAATGCAGTAACCATATCTTTTATTTTTCTACTGTGACCAATTTTTTTCATATTAAGGGCAACTTTATACTGACAGTGAAAATTCCCGCTTCATAATTCACTTGAATATCACCACTTATTTGTATTACTAGCTTTCTAGTAGCATACAATCCGATACCACTGCTTTTTGTCCTTGCTTCATCTTTTGTGTAAAACAAATCAAATATAGATTTTAATTCTTCATCACTAATATAATCAGAAGGATTGCTTATTTGTATATGACAATACTCGGATTCTCCCCACATGTAAAACATTATATCACCAGTACTATACTTTAAAGCATTATCTATTAAATTACATAAAATTCTAATTAATATTTTCTCTTGAGCAAGTATCCAAATGTTTCCATGTGGCAGTCTAATATCTAATTGTTCTGAGGCACGTTTTGAATTTTGAATATATTCCTTTAACAAAGAAGTGACTACCTCTGTAATATTGACTGATTTCATATCAACTTCGCTCTCTATTGCTTCACTCCAAAACAATAAATATAAATCGTCTACTAATTTTTTTAAATAATCCGCCTTTTTTCAATATGTTCTATATAGCTATTAACAGGTTCATTCACATTTTTTTTCTAATCTAATTAACTGCAAGTAACCAATAATAACAGTTAATGGAGTACGTAAATCGTGTGATAAATTTGCTACCATCTTTTTAAAATTTTTATCCTGTTTTTTTAGCTGATGTTCTTTTCGTTCATCTTCTTTAATTCGCTTGTTGATACTAAGTGCAAGGTTCTCAATATCTTTATCAAATACATTGACCGAGTAGATATGCTCATTATGTTCTATCCATTCTATAATTCTTCTAATTTCCCTCTTCAGATGAAAAATGTATAATATGCCTAATAATATAAACACTCCTGTTATTAAAAAGACAACTAGCAAACTTCATATCTCCTTATAATATTAGAATCTCATCACATGTATTCAAGATTGCATTATCATGTGAAACAATAATTAATTATTTTATGATTTTTAATTTGATCGATCAACTGTAAAAATTGTTTTTTCCACTCTCATCCATAGCTGAGGTAGGCTCATCAAAAATCATTACCTGACCGTCTTGCACTACTTGGCGAATAATTGCAATTTTTTTGCTTTTCTCCACCGGAAATATTACTTGACTTTTCATTAATTTGCAAATCCCAATTATCTCTTTTCAAAATACTATCACCAAAGCAATCAACGGCTCTCTGTATACATTTTACATCAAGCTTTCGATATAAAGCAATATTATTATATATTGTATCTGCTATTAAAGTCGGCTCCTGTTCTGTTACACTGATTACATGTTCTCTTATATAATCCATATCTAAATTTCTCATTTCTGTATCGTTCCATATTATATTCCCTTGATATTCATCTACATACATACCCATTAAAAATTTTTAATAAGTGTACTTTTCCCACATCCGTTTTCTCCTTTCAATCCATAAACTTTCCCCTTTTTTAAGTTTGTAGAAAAAACTTTTTATGGTTTCTTTCTGGTCATATGCAAAATTCAAATCCTGAATTCTAATTTGTTTGATTTCATTAAGTCTTATACACCCCTTAGACTGCTCCTTAATTTCTAAATAGATTTTATACGTTCAAAGGATACATAAGCCTCTTGGTATTCTTGACCGTATGCCACTATTTCTTTTCCATATTCCAAAATCATATTAAAATATACTGAAATCATATAGAAATATCCTATTTGCATATCTCCAGTAAGTATCTTTTTTCCTCCAATCCAAAGTAAAATGCATACAGATATTGCCCCTACAATCCCTTCAAGATTTGCAAATGCCTGGATAGTCGCTTGTTGTTTAAATATAGATCGATATAATTTTTGATATGATGCTACTAACCTATTTGAAAAAATGAACCCATACTATGTATTTTATAAACTCTATTTTTTCTAATTGTTCCTGCAGTCTGGAGAAGAAATTGGATTTCTCCTCTTTCATTCCATAACTGCAATTATAAATACGCTTTTTGAAGCCAATATATATAAAAAAATAAAGTGCTAATAAAAACATTGTAACTATAAAAGCAATCGAATCCATTTTCCAAATCATAAATAAGATTATACCCGCTGAAAAAACTGAAAATATCAATTCAGTCAAGGAGCTGATGAAAAAAATAAGTACATCATTCGCATCATTGTTTATCCTTTGAGATAAGTACGATAAATCAGTCTGCCAATTACGAGTGGCGAAACTTTTTTTTTTAAATGATTACAATTTCGAAATTTAATGAAAATGCTGCATTAGTCTGTATCCTTATATAAAGTATTTTATTGACATAGCAGACAATTTCCTTACCAACATACAATAACAGTAATAAAAATATGAATTTTAACATTGCTGAATATGTTGTTTCCACATTAAACATATTAATAAATTGTCCCATAGCAGCCGGTATAAATGTATTTAACCCGCACAGTATAATACCCAACAAAAAAATATATCCCATATTCTATTTTATATTGAAAAACATATTTACTGCAAAATTTTATCATTCCAATTCTCCCTGCTATTTCATTGAGCCATTTCTTTCATCAGCTCCAACATCTCTTCTGCATTCCATTTTACTGAAGAACAAATCTTATTTTTATAAGCAGCACACCCACCATAACATACTGGAAAAAATGAACAATCTTTACATTCTTGATCCTTTACGACATCATAGGAAAGCCATTCTACAAATTTATTTGTAAGTTTGATTCCTTTTTCCAAATTACCGATACTTCGTTCACTATATCCAATATCATTCCAACATTTATACAACGCTCCATCTGGACCTATCACAAATGAATTTAAGCTAATTGCTCCACATACACCATAATTGCTCGGCTTAACACCTTGGTACATAAAGCCTCTCTTAATCCCTTCTTTATAAAACGCAATCTCTTCTTTTGCGTACTGTGGTCGTTCCATACATATATGATTATTACATACTCCATTAATATCATCTACTGGTGCTAAATAATAACCAACTCTACCTTTTAAACCATATCTTTCTAGCCAATCAAATATTTCTGTTGCTTCGTTTATATTTGTCTTGTCAACATTAATTCTTATCGAAATATTCAAAATATCCGCACATTCTCTTATATTGTCCAATATATGTTCGAAGGTAGGCTGATGATTATGGAGAATCCTTCTACTATCATGGGCTTGTTTTGAACCATCTAAAGTAACTTGAATATAGTGGATGTCCATGTCTTTTAATTTTTCAGCTACTCTTCTAGTCAATTTATAACCATTTGTGACCATATCCGCATTATATTTGCAACCAAAGTGGCAAAACAGACTTTATCTTTTTGGTTAATTTTTCAATAGTTTCAATTGCCAATAATGGCTCCCCTCCATACCAAGATACCGTTAATTCATGTATATGCTGATATTTTTCTTTGAGCTGCGATGTTAATTGATCCTGAACAGTCTCAGACATAGTAATATATTCTCTCCCTTTTTCATAGCAATAGGGACAACAAAAATTACATGCCATAGTTGGGGCAATAGTTAATGTAAGATTTGAATCCGCAAACCTTTCTATTTTTATTTCTTATAAGCAATTCTGCAAATTCATCTTTATCATCTTCAACTAGCATACCACCCTCTAATAATGCTGACTCTAAATCAGGCTTTGAACATTTTTTCCCTTCTTTCATTTCATAATATGATTTTTCATAATCAGTATCTAATTCCAGTATTGCAGATGTGACCGTATTGTAAATCAAACAACTTTTTATCTTCTTTTTTCTCTATATTGTATCTTGATAATTTCATTATTATATCCTCTTTTCTTAATCTCTTGTTTTCACAGTGTTCTTTGCAATAATGAAAATGTGCCCAGCATATTGCTGAGCACATTTTCCTTTACTGACTACAAATATCTTTAGTAACGAATTACACATGTAGCCTTTTTAGATCCACAACCTTTATCATTGTAAACCCAGCAGATTCTTGTACTTTTGTCCTCTGATGCTTTGTTAATCCACTTCATTGCAATATCCTCCTGTAAAATATTTATTTATTTCAAAGTAGTAAGAGCTACTTGAAACACAAATTAAAGTTCTTGACGTTTCAATGCAAAATGCATTAAAACTATCCCCACCAGGCACGCACCCATACCATACATAATAGTTCCAACAACAATCCCATTTGTCATCCGATATCCACAAATATTATACATATAAGTGGTCGGGTTCATAACACAAAATGCTTTAAGAAGCACTGATTGATTTTGAAAATTCTCATATACCATAGGATAAGTAATCGCACCTGCAAAGAAATATACACATGATAAAGCTGCCACAATTCCTGTATTCTTTACTAAAACCGTAATCAAAACCGCCACAGCTTCCATTCCAATCATAGCTATCATATTTAAGGTAACCATTCCGATAAAAATCAAAAATTCCTCACCTTTATAATGAAAACCATACTTCCATGCTAATCCTAAGCCTAATGCAGTTTCCACAATATAATAGAGAATAAAAAAGTGAACATTTATCACCAGTAATTTACTTAAAAATAATTTGGTTCGATTTATCCCATATACGACAGAAGCTCTTATTGTTCCTTGATGAAATTCTGCAGATACCATTGTCGTAATATAGACAATTAATCCAATCCAAGAAAAAAAATTAATTGATAATGCAAATCTTGCGATTTCTGCAGCTTTTACATTATTCATGTCGTCTATGTAGCAAATCCAACCAATGCTATCTATATTTCTATAATCACCAAAAAGTCATAAACAATGTATCATTTCCCACAACGAAACGTATAAAAAAAAATAAAATGCCATAAATACTAAAAACCCACTTCGAGGCTCGCGAATATTTCATTTTATAGTACTCTGCTTTAAGCTGTCTCATTCGATTTCACCTCCGATAATAGATTTGTGTAATACTCTTCTAAGTCTTCTCCTTCATATCCTATTTTTTCTACACCAACTCCTCCATATACTAATTCTTTTGTTATATCAGAAATATTTTTATTATAACCAAATACCTTAATCACATTTCTTAAATAAACTTTTATTTGACTTTCTGGATACCTCTCATCTAAAATGCAACTAGCCTTTTCCACATTGTCTACTTCGATATGAACATGACGACGACATTTCTCATCTAATTCTTTATCTGTAATCTGTTGTAACATTTTTCCATGATGTATAAATCCATATACAGTTGCAAGTTGATGTAACTCTGGCAAAATATGACTGGATATAAGTATCGTTGTACCATCTTCTTCATTCATATTCTTTAAGACTTCTCGCACATATTTAATTTTGGTTGGATCTAAGCCATTTATTGGTTCATCTAAAATTAGCAACTGTGGGCGACCAAGCAATGCAATTGCAATTCCTAATCGCTGTTTCATCCCTAAAGAAAAAGCCTTCACTCTTTTATTTCCAGCGTCCTTTTAAATCCATTATTTCCAGAACTTCATCAATACTACTTTTTCCTGGAATTCCTCGTTGAGTACGCTGGATTTCCAAATTTTGGCGTGCTGTCATGTCCATATACAAAGCTGGATTTTCAATTAAACATCCTATCTTATTTCTTTCATCTTCAAGATTTTTTTTACCAAATAAACTTATCTCACCTGAAGTCGGCTTTGTTAGTCCTGTAATAACTTTCATCAGGCTACTTTTTCCTGCACCATTTTCTCCAACCAGTCCATATATCTCGCCCGCTTTTATCGTAAGATTTACCTGATTAAGTACCATATTTTTTCCGTATGCTTTACAAATATCTTTTGCTTCCAATATTTTTTTCGGGTTCTTTCATTCTAATCACTTCCCTCGTTTCTTAAATCCTATAATGATAATGATAATGTCTAATTCTAACATTTCTCTTAAATCAGTTCTTAAATTTCCATAAAATTATAAATTTATCTTTATATTTTCCCACTCGCCTATGAAACCTTCAAATTATTTAAAACAGTAACTTGTATGAAATTACAAATCATGTTAGTATTTTTACCATACCTATTACCAAAGGAGTTTATTATGATTGATATATTATTAGTAGAAGATGATAAAGAAATTTGCTTTATTCTTACAGAATTATTAAAAAGAAACCATTACAAATGTTTCAGCATATCACAATGGGATAGAAGCAATTGAAGCTCTTTCCTCTAAAAAATATGATTTAATGTTATTAGATTTGATGCTTCCCGATTTGCCTGGTGAAAAAAATACTATTTCACCTAAAAACACAACAATTCTATTCCAGTTATTGTTATATCTGCCAAAAATCAGCCTGAGATTCGTATAAACCTTCTCCGATCCGGTGCAGATGATTATATAACTAAACCTTTTTTATCATGAAGAAGTTCTCGCACGAATAGAAAAGTGTTTTTGCGCCGTTGCAGCGAAAAGTCCCCCAAAACGGAATATTCCTTTTAAAAGATATTCGCATAAAATGTGGATGATCACAAAGTACTTGTAAATAACACAGAGCTTACTCTGACTACTACCGAATATAACCTCTT
>ENA-OQAX01000255-OQAX01000255.1-human-gut-metagenome-genome-assembly--contig:-NODE-255-length-12680-cov-2.691070_pt1 | contig 12680 bp, 17 predicted proteins | sample MGYA00242741_ERZ504539 | MGnify/ENA primary metagenome ERZ504539 (study PRJEB26092, sample SAMD00036277) | human gut metagenome | host: Homo sapiens | study: EMG produced TPA metagenomics assembly of... | reverse complement strand
CCCGCAGCTCGTCCAGCGTATCAAACTTTTTGGCTGGGGCTGAGGTAGGCGTGGAACTCCACCACCGGTCGGTGCCGTAGAGGTCGCCGGAAAGCCCGGGATAAAGGTCTCGCAGGTCACTTTGGTGGCATCATCATTGACGGTAGGGCGGCTGCCAAGCCGGTGGCCGAAGGATACCACACCCCGCCAATGTGGGTGCGGGTGATATAAATGCCGCTGCGGGGCAGCTGAAAGCCCTCGGGATACAGCTGGTTGATGGTGGGCACCCCCAGCGTGTGGCCCAGACCTGCACCGTGCTGCACCTCGAACCGGATGGCGTAGGGCATCCCCAGCATGGCGTTTGCTGCCGGGATGTCGCCGCCTTCCAGCGCGGTGCGGATGCGGGTGGAAGACACCGGCTTTTCCTCAAACTGCGCCATGGGCACCACGATCACCTCCACGCCCAACGGAGCGCAGAGGGTGCGCAGCAGCTCCGGGTTGCCGGCCGCTTTGGCACCAAAGGTAAAGTTTTCGCCGCAGACCAGCGCACGGGCATTGCAGTCCCGCACGATGCCCAGCACGAACTGCTCCGGGGTCAGGCCCTTGATCTCCTCAAGTCCGGCGTGAGGTAATACTCCACGCCAAGGCTTGCGATCAGAGCATGCTTATCCGCTGTGGAAAGCAGGCGCTTGCCCTTCATCTTATTCACCATCGGCAGCTTGAAGGTAAACACCGCCGGGGCGGCATCGTGTTCTTTGGCCCACTGCACGGCGCTTTCGATCACCGCACGGTGGCCGATGTGGATGCCGTCAAAAAAGCCCATTGCCACTGCGGTGCCTTTTTCCGGCTGCGCCAGCGGCAGCGGTGCAAATTGTGAAATGATCTGCATGGGTTTTGTTTCCTTTTTCAATTACGTTCTACGAACAGTTTTTCCACCCGCAGCACACCCTGTACGATATTGGCAAGGCCCAAAAACTGTCCGGCGGCATTGCGCACCCGGTAGCGGCCATCTGCTGCCGGATACCGGCTGGTGGGGCAGCCGTTGTACAAATGCTGTTCCACCCAAGGCTCCACCACCAGCAGCGGTAGGCTTTCAAACACGCTCTCCACCGGCAGCATCAGCGCTTCCAGTGCGTCCATGCCCTGCTCTTTTGCGGCAAGAATTTCCTCCAGCGTGTGAGCATCGGCTTCGGTGTACACGCCCGCCGAGGTGCGGCGCAGTGCGCTCATGGTGCCCTTCTGGCCCATGGCGGCGGCAATGTCTTCCAGCAATGTGCGGATATAGGTGCCCTTGGAGCACGTTACATCCAGCACATACTCATTTTCGGCAGGGCTGCCGCCGTAGGTGATGCTGTAAATTTCAATGGGGCGCGCCTTGCGCTCCACGGTCACGCCCTCACGGGCCAGCTTATACAGCGGCTGACCGTTCAGCTTGATGGCCGAGTACATGGGCGGCACCTGCATCTGCGGGCCGATGAATTGTGGCAGCACGGCCAGCAGTTCCCCTTCGCCCGCCGTGACCGGAGCCGTTTCCAGCACAGTGCCGGTCACATCGCCGGTGTCGGTGCGCGCGCCCAGTTTTAAAACCGCACGGTAGCTTTTTATCGTGGTTCAGCTGCAGGTCCACTGCCTTGCTGGCACCGCCGCAGAACACCGGCAGCACGCCGGTGGCCATGGGGTCCAGCGTGCCGCTGTGGCCCAGCTTGCGGGTGCCCAGCACGCCGCGCAGCTTTGCCACCACATCAAAGCTGGTCCAGTCCATGGGCTTGTCAACGATCAGGATGCCCTGCATTTATGCTTCCTCCTGCGGTGCGTCCAGCTCGGCTTCCACCTCTGCCAGAATTGCATTTTTGCGTTTTCCAGATTGCCCAGCAGCTCACAGCCTGCAGCGCGGCTGTGACCGCCTCCGCCCAGACGCCGAGCGATGCGCAGGCATCCACGCCCTTTGCGGTGCGCACGCTGATACGGTAGCTACCGCCGGGCTGCTGCCGCAGAGTCAGGCCCACCTTTACGCCCTCAATGCTCACAGGCAGGCTGGTCAGTTCTTCCAGATCGGCCGGGTCCACCCCGCTCTGCTCGATCTCGTCCCGGGTGAGGTAGATGAGCGCGCACCGGCCATCCAGATAGTATTCCAGATGGTTGCGGGCAATGCGCTCGGCCTCCATGCGCTCACGGGGCTTGGTATCGAACAGCAGGGTGTTCAGCTCTTCCACATGACAGCCCGCCTCAATGAGCTTTGCCGCCACAATGTGGGTGTTTGCCGTGGTGGAAGAGAACCGGAAGCAGCCGGTGTCGGTTGCAAGGCCGGTGTAAAGGCAGTCTGCAATGTGCGGCGTAATGGCAACGCCCATGGCGTTGATTACCTCGTACAGCAGCTCTGCCGCCGCTGCAGCGCTGCCATCCAGCAGGGTGAAGTCGGCATAGCCGCTGTTGCCTGCGTGATGGTCGATGCACAGGTCCACATGGCGCGAGAACTGCGTCATACCGTTGTTTTCTCCAAACAGCTGCACGCTGGCGACATCCACCGCTACCACCGTCTGCGGCTCAAACTCACCTTTGAACATATGTGCGTTGGTAAACGCATACCGGTTGGGAATGGCATCGGAGCAAAGCACTGCCACATTTTTTATCCAGTGCTTTCAGTGCACAATACAGCGCGCTGCCGCAGCCAATGGTATCGCCATCCGGGTTTTGTGACACAGAATCAAAATGTTGTCCGCCGTCATCAGGCGCTGGGCCATCTGCTGCACATTCAACTGTTCTGTCATTCCATGATCCATCCTTCCGCAGGCGGAATTATTCTTCGGTCTCCTCCGGTGCGCTGGCTTCGGTGTCAGCGTCGCCGTTCACGTTCAGCGTGCGGAGCAGCTCGTTGATGTGGGCTGCATAGGCGGCACCGTCATCCTCTACGAAGATGAAGCGGGGAGCCTTGCGGATGTGCATTTTCTTGCTCACTTCAGTGCGCACATGGCCTGCCGCGCGGTTCAGTGCCTCGATGGCGGGCTTTGGGCCGTCCTCGCGGCCCATCACGCTCACATACACCTTGGCCACATCCAGATCAGGGGTCACATCCAAACGGGTGACGGTGAGCAGGCCGCCCTCCAGACGCGGGTCCTTCAGCCTGCCGATGATGGCAATGATCTCGCGCTTCATATCCTGCGCCAGACGGCCCATATTCTTCTGAGACATAGTATTTCTCCCTATAAAAGAAAACCCTCTCAGCCTCGCTTCGCTCGGCAGCTCTCCCGAGAGGCGAGCTTTTTGCGTGGATACGGCAAACGTTCCGTTTCTCTGCAAACCTCCCACCTCGGGGGAGGTGGCATTGCGCCAGCAATGACGGAGAGGGTTATTTCAGATCTTAATCGCGGTACTCTTCCATCTTGAAGGCTTCGTACACGTCGCCTTCCTTACGTCGGCAAACTTTGCCAGAGTAACGCCGCACTCGTAGCCCTCGGCCACTTCCTTGGCATCATCCTTGAAGCGCTTCAGGGGATGCGATCTCGTCCTCGGTGATCACGATGCCGTCACGCACCACGCGCACCTTGCTGTCGCGGGTGATCTTGCCGCTGGTCACGCGGCAGCCTGCAACGGTGCCCACATTGGAGATCTTGTACACCTGACGGACCTGCAGCTCGCCCAGAGACACCTCGCGGAACTTGGGAGCCAGCATGCCCTTCATAGCGTCGGTGACATCGTTGATGGCATCATAGATGACGCGGTACATACGCATTTCCACCTTGGTGGCAGCAGCTTCTTCCTTGGCCACATTGTCCGGGCGGACGTTGAAGCCGATGATGATGGCGTTGGAGGCATCGGCCAGATCCACGTCGGACTTGCTGATGGCACCGACACCGGCATGGATGACACGCACGCGCACCTCTTCGTTGGAGATCTTCTCCAGACTCTGCTTCACAGCCTCGGCAGAACCCTGCACATCGGCCTTGACCACGATGGCCAGTTCCTTCATGTCGTTCTGAGCCATCTGGCTGAACAGGTTATCCAGAGTGACCTTCTGGAAGGAGGAGAACTGCTTTTCCTTGGCGGCAGCAACGCGCTGTTCGGCCAGCTCACGGGCCAGACGCTCGTCCTCAACAGCCTCGAACAGGTCGCCTGCTTCGGGCACTGCGGTCAGGCCGGTGATCTCCACAGGGGTAGAGGGGCCGGCATCGCTCAGCAGCTGGCCCTTGTCGCTGCGCATGGTGCGCACGCGGCCCACAGCGGTGCCGGCAATGATCACATCGCCGGAGTGCAGGGTGCCGTTCTGCACCAGAATGGTGGCAATGGGGCCCTGGCCCTTGTCCAGACGGGCCTCGACGACCGCACCCTTGGCGCGGCGGTTGGGGTTTGCCTTCAGCTCCATGACCTCAGCTTCCAGAGCAATGCGCTCCAGCAGGTCGTTGATGCCCATGCCGGTCAGGGCAGACACCGGGATGCAGGCCACATCGCCGCCCCAGTCCTCGGTGATGATGCCGTACTTGGTCAGGCCTTCCATCACGCGCTCGGGGTTTGCGGTGGGCTTATCCATCTTGTTCATTGCCACGATAATCTTGACATTTGCAGCCTTGGCGTGGTTGATGGACTCGATGGTCTGGGGCATGATGCCGTCGTCGGCAGCAACCACCAGAACTGCAATATCGGTCATGTTGGCACCGCGGGCACGCATGGAGGTGAACGCCTCGTGGCCCGGGGTATCCAGGAAGGTGATGAGGCTGTCGTTGACCTTGACCTGATATGCACCGATGGCCTGCGTGATGCCGCCGGCCTCGCCTGCGGTAACGTTGGTCTTGCGGATGGCATCCAGAATACTGGTCTTGCCGTGGTCAACGTGGCCCATGACGCAGACCACCGGGGGACGCTCCACCAGGTCCTCCTGCGAATCCTCTTCCTGCGTGAACAGGCGCTCCTCGATGGTCACATGCACCTCGTGCTCGACCTTTGCGTGGAACTCCTCTGCCAGCAGAGAAGCGGTATCGAAATCGATCACGTCGTTGATGGCGTGCATCTCACCCATCTGCATGAACTTGGCAATGACCTTGCCGGCCTGCTGCTTCAGGCGGGCAGCCAGCTCGCCCACGGTGATCTCGTCGGGGATCATCACCTTCAGCTGTGCGCTGCGGGCCTTTTCCAGCTGGATGCGCTGCAGACGCTCGAACTCGGTCTCGCGCTTACCCTTCTGGAACTGCTGGCGCTGGCGCTGACCGCGCTGGGTGAACTTTTGCTTGTTGCCCTGCGGGGTGGGCTTGCGGCGGTTCTCGGTGTTCTTGGTGGAAGCCAGATCATCGTAACGGGCATCGAAGCGGTCCACGTTCATATCCACAGTGCGGGTATCCACGGTGACCTGATTGTCCTCGCGGCGCACGGACACAGCCTGTGCCGGAGCAGCGGATGCCTTGGCACCGGTCTCACGAGCCAGTTCGCTGAGAGAAACGGTCTTTTCCTCGCGCTTCTTGTGCTGCTCGTTCTTCTTTTCGTTATGCTTATTGCCGTTCTTATCCTGCTGGGCAGGCTCTGCCTTTTTGGCGGCAGGCTGCTCCGGCTTCTTTTCCGCCTTGGGAGCTTCGGGCTTTTTCTCGGCCTTCTTCTCGGCCTTCTTCTCAGTGGGCTTCGGCTCTTCCTTTGCGGCCTTGGCGCTGTTCAGGAATTCGTCCAGATTTGCCACGCTGTTATCCTTGCTGAACTTTTCCAGCAGGTAGTTCAGCTCGTTCTCTTCCAGATTGGAGCTGTTCTTCTTGCCGGTGCTGCCCATGGCGTTCAGCTCATCCAGGACCTTCTTGGCGGAAAGGTTCAGGTCCTTTGCAAAATCACTCACTTTATATTTTACGATCATTCGGTCATATCCTCCTCATTTTTGATTGCTCCGCAGTCCGACAGGCGGTCAAAGCAGAGCTTTGCGAGGTTGCGGTCAGTCACCGCGTAAACAGCCACAGGCTTGCGGCTGATATCGGCCAGTTTATCCTGCGTAAGCGGCATGGTGATCACATCCACCAGATCGCCCACAGAATAGTCGAGGCGCTGCACGGTCTTGGCGCTGGCATCGCTTGCCACCATCACCAGCCATGCCTTGCTCTTGACGCAGGCATCTTCCACGGCATCAAAGCCCATGGTCAGTGCGCCCGCCTTACGGCACAGGCTCAGCGCCTGAAACAGCGCTTCCTCCGGCGGCAGCTTGGGCTTTGCGGGGGTGTTATTCTTCTTTGCCATTTGCTGCTGCCTCCTTTGCGGCTTCGGCCAGCTGTGCGGCCAGAGCCTCGTAAACTTCGGCGGGAACCGGCTGCTCAAAGCAGCGCTCCAGCGCCTTTTTCTTTTTGCCTTGGTCAGGCAGTCGGGGTTCGGGCAGAGATACGCGCCGCGGCCCGGCTTTTTGCCGACCAGATCAATGCTGATCTCTCCGCTGGGTGCACGCACCACACGCACCAGCTCCTTTTTGGGGCGGCTGGTCATGCAGCCGATGCACTGGCGGGAAGGGATCTTTTTCTGTGCCATCCGGTTTCCCTCCTTTTGGCCATCTGCACCGGAATTACTCGGTGTCGGTCTCGGCTTCCTTCTTGGGCTCTTCCTCGCCATAATAGCCGCTCTCGGGGCGGATATCAATGTTGTAGCCGGTCAGGCGTGCGCACAGGCGTGCGTTCTGGCCCTTGTTGCCAATGGCAAGGCTCAGCTGCTGGTCGGGCACGGTCACACGGCAGGAACGGGTCTCGCCGGGCAGCAGTTCCACCTTGACCACCTTGGCCGGGCTGAGTGCTGCGGAGATGAACTCGGAGATATCCTCGCTCCACTTCACAATGTCGATCTTTTCGCCGCCCAGCTTTCCACAACAGCAGCTACACGGGCACCGTGCTCGCCGATGCAGGCGGAAACAGGGTTCACGTTGGGGTCCTTGCTCCAAACAGCCATCTTGGTGCGTGCACCGGCCTCGCGGCTGATGGCCTTGACCTCCACAGTGCCGTCAAAAATTCGGCGACTTCCAGCTCAAACAGGCGCTTGACAAGGCCGGGGTGGGTGCGGCTGATCATAACGCGGGGGCCGCGCTCAGTGCTGACCACGTCCACAACGTAGACCTGCAGGGTCTGGCCCTCGGTGTACACCTCGCCGGGCACCTGCTCGTTGTGGGGCAGGATAGCCTCGCCGCCCTTGCCCAGATCCAGAGCAACGATGCCCTTCTCCGGGTCCACGCGGGTAACGGTGGCCTGCACGATGTCGTGTGCACGGGACTGGATCTCGCTCAGCTGCTGGCTGCGCTCAGCCTCGCGGATGCCCTGACGGATCACATGCTTTGCGGTCTGGGCTGCAATGCGGCCGAAGTCCTTGGTCTTGAGGGGGGTCACGATGCGGTCGCCCACTTCGTAGCTCTTGCGGATCTTCTGTGCCTCGGTAATGCCGATCTCAGAGTGCTCGTCGTACCAGTCCTCGTCGGCCACAACGTCCTGGATCAGGGCCACATCAAAGCGGCCTGCGGCGGGGTCGATATCCACCTTCACGTGGTCCTCTTCCACCTCATAGTTCTTCTTGACGGCAATGATGATCGCAGCCTTGATCTTTTCGATCAGGTATTCTGCGGTGATGCCGCGCTCGTGCTCCAGCATGGAGAGAGCTTCAAAAAATTCATTGTTCGCTGCTGCCATTTTTCGGGTTCCTCCTGTAATTTACTCTCTATCTATGTTAGTCAAACAGGTCTTCATCGTCGCACAGGTTCACGCTGGATGCGGCGTTCACCTCAAAGGTGACAGCGCCCGCATCGGTGTTCACCGTAACGGTGCTGCCCTCGCGGCCTGTCAGGATACCGGAAAACTCACGCACGCCGTCTGCATTCGGGCGGATGAGCTTTACCCGGATCTTCTGGCCCTTGAGGGCTTCATAGTGCTCCGGGCGGGTCAGCTTACGGCCAAGGCCGGGGCTGCCCACTTCCAGATAATAGCTCTGGTCGATGGGGTCTGCCTCGTCAAGGATGGGGTCCAGCGCATGGGAAACATCCGCGCAGGTGTCGGTATCCATGGTGCCGTCCTTGTCGATGAGCACGCGAAGATACCAGTCTGGACCTTCCTTTTCAAAAACCACATCCCACAGGCGCAGGCCCATGCCCTCCACGGTGGGGCGGACAAGCGCTTCGACTCTCTGGGCGGTGTTGCCGCCAGACTGCTTCGCCATAAAAACCTCCAAACAAACAAGAAAACGCGGACCTTGCGGCCCACGTTTCAGGTTAAACTATATCGTACTACTAGAATATACCATACATCCCGCGATTATGCAAGCATTTTCGCAGATTTTTTTCGCCGCAGGGTCTTTTACAGCACCCACACGCCGTCCCGGAACAGCTCCACGGTGCGGCCATCGCGGCATTTGCCGGTGATATGGCTGTCCTCTGCACCGATCATCACATCCTCATGCAGGCGGGACTGGTTCATGCCGCGGGCCAGCAGCTCTTCCTTCGTCAGCGCCGTGCCGCCCTTCGTGGTGCCGGGGTAGCTGGCACCAAAAGCGATGTGGCAGGCGGCATTTTCGTCAAACAACGTGCTGTAGAACAGCTTGCCGCTGCGAGTTGATGGGCTGCTTGCCGGCACCAGTGCCACTTCGCCAATGCTGCGGAGCCTTCGTCGCCGTCCAGCAGACGGCCCAGCAGCACCTGTCCCTGCTCGCGTGGTAGTCCACAACCTGGCCCTTCTCAAAGGTGACACGGAAGTTCTTGATGAGCTGGCCGTTGAACACATAGGGCTTTGTGCCGTAGACGATGCCCTCTACCCTGTCCTTGTGGGGCGCAGTGAACACTTCCTCCGTGGGGATGTTGGGCAGGAACACCACGCCCTTTTCGCTCTTGCTGGCGGCGCTTTCCCACACAGCCTGATCCGCAAGACCCACGGTCAGGTCCGTGCCATTGCTGCTCTCAAAATGCACGCTTTCCAAGTCCAGCGCGTTCATTTTATCCCGCAGAGTGCTGAGCCGCTCCATATGGGCCTGCCACTCGTTCACCGGGTCGCCACCAGTGACCCGGCACACGTCAAAGATCAGCTTCCACAAAGCCTCCATTGCGGCATCCGCGTCCAGCTCCGGGAAGACCTTCTTTGCCCACGGCACACTGGGCAGGGCCGCAATGGACCACTGCACCCGGTCGTTCATGGTGTACTCCTGCCACTCCTCCATAAAGGCGCGGCGGGCGGCATTCACCCGGCTGATCTTATTGCCGTCAATGCCCGCATACAGCTCCGGGTCGTCCGCAATGAGATGCAGTACACACACGCCGCCCTCGCTTTCAGCATAGTCAAGATAGCGGCGCAGCTGCCATGGCTTGAGGTCGGTCAGAGCCTCCTCGCTGCCCAGCTCCATGCGGGCACGGGCCACAGCGTCATCGCTCCAGTTCACCTGCACATCCCGGGCACCGGCTTCGTAGGCACTGCGCACGCACAGCCGCGCAAGCGGCGCGCCCTCCAGCGGGCAGTTGATGATGAGGGTCTGTCCGGGCTGTGGGTTCACCCCCACCCGGACGATGAAATCGGCATATTTTTTCAGCAGTTTCGTCAAAGTTTTCCACGGTAGAACCTCCTGCGGTGTAAAAATCATATTTTTCTGTTTTTCAGTATACCCGGTACAAGCCGTTCTGTCCAGTAAAAAGAAAACAGACACCTCCCGCTGTTGAAAAAGCAGGAAACGTCTGTTATACTGTCTTTTGAGAGTGCTGTCTACATACGGCAGGCGGTCTATGCCTTTTCGGCCCTGCGTCGGGAAGGCGAACATTTTTTGTCGTACCCCGACGCTTTGCAGCGAAGGGGGGTGATGCTTCATGACGCTTTTAGAAACTCTGGCTCTGCTCACATTGCTTGCAACCGTGAGCTTTGGCATTTTCGATATCGCGTGGAAGATCTTCAATAACAAAAAATGACCGCCCTCAGCGTCCAAACCTGAGCGGTCATCTTTTGATTATCGCGCCGGAAAGGTACTGACCGTTTGCCAGACAGCACTTTCTTTATTTGTATTATAGCACAGCCCCGCCGAAATTGCAACGGCGGGGGCTGTTTTATCGCCTGAAAGCGAAATTTTCTCAGAACTCAATCTTGCTCTCGATATAAGCTTTCAGCTCGGAGATGGGCATACGCACCTGCTCCATGGTGTCGCGGTCACGGACGGTGACGCAGTTGTCGGCAGCAATGCCCTTGGCCTCGTCGCCCACGGTGTCAAAGTCCACGGTGATGCAGTACGGGGTGCCGATCTCGTCCTCGCGGCGGTAACGCTTGCCGATGGAACCGGTATCGTCGTAATCCACCATGAAGTACTTGCTCAGCTCGTTGCGGATCTCCATGGCCTTCTCGCCCAGCTTCTTGCTCAAGGGCAGCACGGCGCACTTGTAGGGAGCCAGAGCCGGATGCAGATGCAGCACGGTGCGGATATCCTCCTTGCCCTTGCTGTCGGTCAGGTGCTCCTCGTCGTATGCTTCGCACAGGAAAGCCAGAGCCACACGGTCACAGCCCAGAGACGGCTCAATGACGTAGGGGATGTAGTGCTCGTTGGTCTCGCTGTCGAAGTACTCCAGGCTCTTGCCGGAAGCTTCCTGATGGCGGGTCAGGTCGTAGTTGGTACGATCCGCGATGCCCCACAGCTCACCCCAGTCGGTGAACGGGAAAGCGTACTCGATATCGGTGGTAGCGCGGCTGTAGAAGGCCAGCTCTGCAGGCTCGTGGTCACGCAGGCGCAGGTGCTCCTTCTTGATGCCAAGGCTCAGCAGCCAGTTCTCGCAATAGTCCTTCCAGTAAGCGAACCATTCCAGATCGGTGCCGGGCTTGCAGAAGAACTCGCACTCCATCTGCTCGAACTCACGGGTGCGGAAGGTGAAGTTGCCCGGGGTGATCTCGTTGCGGAAAGCCTTGCCCACCTGGCACACGCCGAAGGGCAGCTTGCGGCGGGTGGTGCGCTGGATGTTGGCAAAGTTGACAAAGATGCCCTGTGCGGTCTCAGGACGCAGATAGCAGGTGGAAGAGCTGTCCTCAGTAACGCCGATGGCAGTCTTGAACATCAGGTTGAACTTGCGGATGGGGGTAAAATCGTGCTTGCCGCACACCGGGCACACGATGTCCTCATGCTCTGCGATGAAAGCATCCATCTCGTCAAAGCTCATGGCATCCACGTTCACCTCGGGGTGCTCCTCACCGATCAGCTTGTCGGCGCGGTGGCGTGCCTTGCAGGCGCGGCAGTCCAGCAGGGGGTCCGAGAAGCTGGAGACATGGCCGGTGGTCACCCATGTCTGAGGGTTCATAATGATGGCCGCATCCAGACCCACATTGTAGGGGCTCTCCTGCACGAATTTCTTCAGCCATGCCTTTTTGACATTGTTCTTGAACTCGACGCCCAGCGGGCCGTAGTCCCAGCTGTTGGCCAGACCGCCGTAGATCTCGGAACCGGGGAACACATAACCACGGTTCTTGCAGAGATTGACGATCATATCAAGGGTCTTTTCGCTCTGTTCCATTGTAGTACATCCTTTCCGTCCGCGGCTGGTTTGCCGTGTCGTTGTTGTATCGTTCCGGCAGCTTTCCCCACTGCCGGGCGTGCTTTTCAAAGGGAAAGCACAGTATCTTTACTGTACCATGTTTTGCGCCGCTTGTAAAGCCGAAAACCGGCCTGCTTTGGGGAACAGACCGGTTTTTGCACTTATTTATGGTATTTCATTCCTGCATTGATGGTGCAGGCACGGTAGATCTGTTCCGTGAGCACAAGGCGGGCCAGCTGGTGGGGCATGGTGATGCGTCCCATGCTGAACTTGAGTGCAGCGGCCTTTTTCACCTCATCGGACAGGCCGTGGGACGAGCCGATCACAAAGGCCACGTCTCCTGCCCCACTGTTCGCACGGTCCGCAAGGAACTGCGCCAGCTCGTCGGAGGAGATTTGCCTGCCCTCAATGCACATAGCCACGATGGCAGCACCCTTGCGCACGTTGGACAGGATGGCCTTGCCCTCCTTGTCCAGTGCCTTTTTTACCACGGCATCCGAGGCGTTCTTCTCCTCGATCTTTTCCTCCGGCAGCTCAATGATGCGGAAGGACGCGAAGGCGGCAAGGCGCTTCTGGTACTCGGCCACGCCCCTCGGCGAAATATTTTGCATTCAGCTTGCCCACACAGATCAGGTCGATGTTTTGCATTGCAGTTTCCTCTTTTATATAGAAACGATTTAAAATTGTCTCCGCTTCGCTCTGACAATAACAGCGGAAAATTATTTTTATAATTTGCAGCTCCGAAACGACTGCGGTCGTTCGGAGCTGCTTTTTCACGGGAGGGGTCGTAATGGCAAGCGGCATCTTGCTGCTGTCAGCCTGCGGCTGTCGCGCAGCAGATAAGCGTAAACTCACCCGCACGGCTCGTCGCGCAGCGATCAAAATCGGCGCAACACAAAAAATCCTCTAGCGCAGCGACTTAGATTTTTTGTATGGAGCCATCTGCTTTGGGATTATTAAGGGCGAGCAGCTAGTTTGCAACGGCGACGACCGCGGCCAGTGGCCGAAACAGGAAGGAGCTGTTGGGGCAGCGGCCTGCAGGATGCGAGTGCCGTCCAAGGCACGAAGCAGACGCAGGGAGCCGCAACCCGCCGCCTCCCGCGCCTCGAAAGTAGCGGAGACTGCCGCGCTGGACACGCGGCATTTGCTTTGCAAACCGGTCTGCGCTTAAAAGCCCCACCTGGGGCTTTCATGCCCTGCGGGCACCGCCGTCCTTCTGGTTCGTCTT
>ENA-OQAX01000254-OQAX01000254.1-human-gut-metagenome-genome-assembly--contig:-NODE-254-length-12705-cov-2.142471_pt1 | contig 12705 bp, 13 predicted proteins | sample MGYA00242741_ERZ504539 | MGnify/ENA primary metagenome ERZ504539 (study PRJEB26092, sample SAMD00036277) | human gut metagenome | host: Homo sapiens | study: EMG produced TPA metagenomics assembly of... | reverse complement strand
CTGATACGCATATTATAAGATGCCCTCAAACTTTGAGTAGGAGCCAATTGGTAAGAGAACATCAAGGATGGAACCAAATCATCAAACTGAGCATCAAACTTCTCATCCTTATTTTTATAATCCGCATCCATAAATGTATGCTCATAGCGAATTCCCGCCTTTCCACCGAGTTTTTTGTACTTCATCTGATAGCCCAAATAAGCAGCCAGAATATCCTGCTTATGATCATATTGCGTGCTCATATCCTGATCATACTTATATTCTCCGGTTTTATCGGCCAGATAATATTTACCATCACTTTTACTTCTACGAAAAATATACTTTTATACCAGTTTCAATGCTGTGTATCGAATTTATCGGATTGGTATAGTCCAATTGAGCCGTATGCTCTTGTGTGCTGGCATCATTTTTAAAATATTGGTTTTGCAAAAGATAAGGAACATTCAACGTATCCTCATAATCCGTATTCGCTTCACTGTTATTGGGGGAATGGCTAAAACGATAAGAGAAAGTAAGAAGTTCCCCTTTCTTTTTAAACGAATGCTGATAATCCATGTTGCCCCCCACTTCGCCAAAGCCCGATTCATTATTTCCCAAAGAACCGTAACCGTAAACCGGATTACCGGCATGATTCGTCATCTGGGTATTTCCAATCCTCTTATTCGTAAAATTGCCAGTCATCAGATTCATAGAAAAACTAATCAGATTCAAAGTGTCAATCTCATAACTTCCTTCCAGACTGCCAAATTGAAAAATTGCCATAGCTCTTGCTTCTTCGATGCGACTCCAAAAATTTATTTTCCTGAGATGTGAAATCCTCACGATATGAATCTTCAAATCCCTTTTGAGATCCCTGGTAGTTATAAGAATAATTACCGGTAACAGTGAACTTGCCCGACTGCACCGTACCATAACCGCCACCATACACACGCATATTGCTTGCACCACCATTCAATGTCACCGTATATCCTTCCATTCCTGCTCCTACAGTGATAATATTCAAGATGCCCGCCACCCCTTCCGCGTCATATTTAGCCCCAGGCTCGGTGATAACCTCTATAGATTTAATGGAATTGGCCGCATACTCCGCAATACCTCGGTAGGATTATTGCTCATCATGTTATTCGGCTTGCCATTAACATGCACTTTAAACTTACTGCTACCGTTTACTTGAATTTTATCCTCTCCATCTACAGTCACCAGCGGAACTTTACGGAGCATTTCAAGAGTCGTATTGGTTTTAGAATCCGGATCATCCTCTATACTATACGTCACTTTGTCTATTTCCGCCTTTACCAAAGGTTTCTGCGCTACCACCTCCACTCCTTTCAACATTTCAGTCGCTTCTGCTATCAGAATCTTACCCAAATCAACATTCCTACGATTTGCCGATATCGAGAACTCCTTCTGTACAGGAGACTTTCCTACAGAAGTAAAATGAATGAGATAAGTCCCCGGCACGGCAAGCCGTTCGTCAAACCTGCCGTCCGCTCCTGTCACAGCCAGTTTCACCGGCTTTACAGGATTGTTCTTCAATGAAATACGGATTGTAGAATACGGTTCCCCTTCATTAGACAAAGAATCTAATAAGACCCCCTTGACTGAGAACTGGCCTTGGACAGCCTTTTGCGCCTTCGCCGTAAATGACAAACTTGCTACAAGCAAGATAATGCCCCATAAAAATGTTGTGTTTCATATATCAATAATGAGTTTGTGTTTGTTGCAAAGGTAGGTAAACGATAGCAAGTAGTTTATTTTCAGACGTTAAAGAAGCCTATATATTATCTACCAGCGAGTATAAGGATTCTTCATCAAAAAAGAATTATAATAACGAATATCTCCCGTTACCTCTTTTTCGATGAAATGGGGCTTTTTTGAACAATTCGTCCTCGCTATTCAGTTCCACTTCCGCTACGTCAAGCCCTCATTCTCACCATAAAACTCATCCACTTCAAAGATATGCTCTCCACTTTTCACCAAATACCGGATTTTTATCAATCACCCCAGGCTCACACAGTTTCATCAACTCTTCGGCCTCTTGCAAACTGATCTCCTTCTCCCACTCATAACGACTTGTACCGGAGTCATTGGAGGCCCCTTTGATAGTAAGATACCCTTTATTATCCCGAATACGCACCCGGACAGTTCTTCCACGAGCACTACAGATATAACCTTGCACAATATGACTATGTGCATAAGCCTCTAGTTTATAACTGTCGTCCTTTACTAAAAATTTTCGTTCTATTTCTTGTCCCATAGCGTTTTTAATATATAAAAAAAGCCCCGCAGAGAATAACCTCAGCAGGACTTCACTATTTATTTTCCGTTTTTATCCATACATGGCATAGCCTACCATAATAACAAGGGCTAATACAATTAATCCGATGAACAGACCTTTACAATCCTATTTGCTTTCTCTTCTTCCCGCTTACTATAAGCAGCTTTCTTATTCTTTCCCATAAGTATTTCATTTTTAAGATTAAACCATCTCTTTTGAATATCCCAAAAGTACAAAGTTTCTAGAAGAAAACAAATAAATTACGAAGAATTTACTAATTCTCCGAACCGGAAAACTCCATCAAGTATGCCTTGATAAAGCCATCAATCTTTCCATCCATCACTCCGTTCACATCCGAAGTTTGAAAATTAGTACGATGATCCTTCACACGACGGTCATCAAAGACATAACTGCGTATCTGTGATCCCCATTCAATCTTCTTCTTGCCTGCCTCCACCTTGGCCTGTTCTTCCATGCGGTGCTGCAATTCCTTATCATATAAAATTGAACGCAACTGTCTCATCGCATTTTCCTTATTCTTCGGCTGGTCACGGGTTTCAGTATTCTCAATCAAGATTTCCTCTTCCTCACCGGTATACGGATCTTTATATTGATAACGCAGACGTACTCCTGATTCCACCTTGTTCACATTCTGTCCGCCGGCCCCTCCCGAACGGAAAGTATCCCAAGACATACGGGCAGGTTCAATTGTCACTTCAATACTATCATCCACCAACGGCGTTACAAACACAGAAGCAAAAGAAGTCATCCGTTTCCCCTGAGCATTATAAGGAGACACGCGCACCAAGCGGTGGACTCCATTCTCACCTTTCAGATAACCATATGCAAAACTGCCCTCAATATTCATAGTCACCGTCTTGATTCCGGCCTCATCCCCATCCTGAAGGTTAGCCACGCTCACTTTATAGCCATTGGTCTCCGCCCAACGCATATACATACGCATCAGCATGGAAGCCCAATCCTGACTTTCAGTACCACCGGCACCGCAATTAATTTTCAATACACAATCCATTTGGTCGGCCTCCTGGCGAAGCATATTCTTCAGTTCCAATGCCTCCACCGCAGTGACAGCCTTTTGATACGCTGCATCCACTTCTTCTTCGGTAACCAAATCATCTTTACAAAAGTCAAAAGCCAATTCCAGTTCATCTGCCATCGTCTTTACCTCACGGTAACCGTCGATCCATTTTTGCAGATCTTTCACCTTCCTCATTTGTGCTTCTGCTTTCTTGGCATCATCCCAAAAACCGGGCGCCTGCGTACGCAGTTGTTCTTCTTCCACCTGAACCAGTTTATTTTCTATGTCCAGATATCTTTCAAGTGCCGCAGTACGTTCTTTTACGTCTTTCAGTTGCTCTATTGTTATCATCTTGAGAATTTTTGCATTTCAAGGTGCAAAGATAGTGGAAATCTATTCATTTTCCCATTATTCTTCGTACATCTTTTCTATTTCGGCAGCATAGTTCTTGTTCAGCACATTACGTTTTATTTTCAACGTATTGGTCAGCTCACCACGTTCCATACTGAAAGGATGGGGCAACAAGGTAAACCTCTTGATCTGTTCATAATGTGCAAACTGCTGCTGCAGTGTATCAATCCGCTCTTTAAACAAATCGATAATTTCCGGTTTCTGCAACAGTTCCTCCATACTTTCATAGCGAATACCTTTTTTTTGCGGCATACTCTTTCACCAGTTTATATTCAGGAATAATCAAAGCAGAAACAAATTTACGTTCATCGGCAATAATAGAATCTGATCGATATAACGGTCTACCACCAATTTGGCTTCAATGGCTTGAGGAGCGATATACTTTCCGTTTGAAGTTTTAAACAAGTCCTTGATACGCTCTGTAAGGAACAAATGCTCATCTTTTATATAACCCGCATCACCGGTATGGAACCATCCGTCTTCAGTAAACGCCGCTTTCGTAGCAGCTTCCTTTTTATAATAGCCATGAGTGATTCCCTCACCACGTAGCATTATTTCGTTATTCTCCCCTATTCTGACCTGCACATGAGGCATGATACGCCCCACCGAACCAACCACATGGTCATTATCATTCTCACAAGCAACCGTTGCAGTAGATTCCGTCAATCCATAACCGGCTACCATATTAATTCCCACCGACAAAACAAACTCCTGTACAGCCGGTGGAATAGCCGCACCGGCAGTAGGGAAGAAACGCCCGTTTTCAATGCCAATAGTCTTTTTCAACAAGCTATAGATCGTTTTCTCATAAAATTTATATTTCATGTGCAATACAGGCGGAGGAGTCAGCCCTTTGTACACATAATCCAAATTATGTTCACGCCCCACTTTAATAGCATCCAGCATCAACTTCTTTTTCAATCCGGTTGTCTCATTGATTTTTTCTTGCACGCCGGCATACACTTTCTCCCAGAAACGGGGAACACTGCACATAGCCGTAGGACGGATCTCCTTTATTGTCTTCTGGATATCAGCAGGACGCAAGTTGATAGACAAAGTACATCCCATCGAAAGACACCAGCAAGTCCATGCACGCTCAAACACATGAGTAAAAGGAAGGAAAATTCATAATCACATCCTGATCACCCAATTGAGGGAAACGTTCATCATGTGCCGGAATGGCCGCCTCATAGCAAGAATGATGCAACATCACCCCCTTGCTGTCTCCGGTTGTTCCACTGGTATAAAGAATATTGGCAAGATCACCATTACCCGACTCTGAAGTACGCTTGTCTACCTCAGCTTGATGCGGATGCGCCTCGCCCAATTTCAGAAAGTCATCAAAATAAATGGAAGTCTGGTCCCGCTCATCACGTTTTACCTCCTTGTCGAAAATTATAATCTGTTTCAGTTGGCTTCCCAGCTGCATAACCCGGAACGCCACATCATATTGCAACTGTTCACCTACAAAGATATAACGTATTTCGGCATCACCTACCATATAATGTACCTGCGCCTCGGAACTGGTAGCATAAAATGGTACAGTAACAGCCCGTACCCCAAAAGCTCCAAAGTCCACATACAGGCATTCCGGTTTATTTTGAGAAAAAACTGCTATATTTTCCTGTATGCCTATACCTAATTCTATCAATGCATTCGAAACTGTTTTTACAGTTGCGGCAAACTGGTTCCAAGAAACCGGAATCCATGTTTCTGTTTTATAATCGCGGTAACGCAACGCTACACGATCACCATATTTCCCTGCCTGACGTTGTATCAGGACAGATAAGAAAGAACTACTCATTCCAAAGATTTATTTTTAATTCATCGGCAAAGTTATCGTTTAATTTGGAATTATCCTCTATAAACAGGCATTAATTTTCCCAACCAGTCAAAGAGTTAGAAGAAATCAGCCGAAAGATTTAGTTGCATATCTAACTTAATTACCTACTTTTTTCATCACCGTTTACCACGCAAAATAGTATCTTTGCAACACATTAAATTATTAAAATCAAGATGATTGATATAGAATATTACACTTCCGAAGCAACCACATTGCTGAATTCGTTAATCGGTATCCCCTCATTGAGCCGGGAAGAAGAAGCTGCCGCCGACTTTCTGCAGAACTATATTGAAGAAACAGGTATCATGACCGGTCGTTCGGGCAACAACATTTGGTGTATCAGTCCGATGTTCGACCTCAACAAACCGACTATTTTACTAAATTCCCACATCGATACCGTAAAACCGGTAAACGGATGGCGGAAACATCCTTTCACTCCGAAAGCCGAAAACGGAAAGATTTACGGTTTGGGAAGTAATGCGCCGGCGCCAGTGTAGTATCCTTATTTCAGGCGTACCGCCATCTCTCTACAACCGAGCAGGCATACAATCTGATCTTTCTTGCCTCATGTGAAGAAGAAGTTTCCGGAAAAAACGGAATAGAAAGCGTATTGCCCCAACTACCTCCCATCACCTTAGGCATAGTGGGTGAACCGACAGAAATGCAGCCTGCTATTGCCGAAAAGGGATTGATGGTGCTGGATGTTACCGCATACGGCAAAGCCGGACATGCCGCACGCAATGAAGGAGTGAATGCTATCTACAAGGTACTGGAAGACATTCAGTGGTTCCGTGATTATAAATTCCCGAAGGATCCTCCCTGCTAGGCCCCGTCAAAATGAGCGTAACACAAATAAATGCCGGCACGCAGCATAATGTCATCCCCGATACTTGTACTTTCGTTGTGGATATCCGCAGTAATGAATGTTACTCTAACGAAGAACTATTCAAAGAAATAAGTGCCCGTCTAAAAAGCGAGGCGAAAGCCCGTTCTTTCCGCTTGAACTCATCTCATATCAGTGCCGAGCATCCCTTTGTGAAACGCGCGGTAAAACTAGGACGTATACCTTTCGGCTCTCCTACTTTGTCCGATCAGGCGTTAATGAAGTTCCCGTCTGTCAAAATCGGTCCGGGAAAGTCCTCCCGTTCACATACGGCTGATGAATATATCATGGTTTCGGAAATTGAGGAAGCAATAAGGCTTTATATCGAGATGCTGGACGGACTGGTGCTGTAAACGACTTACAAAGACGCTATTTCCCCTATAGACAGACCGGTAACCTGTGCAATTACATCAAATGCAATACCGGCCTGTTTCATTTTTTTTGCATTCTTGAAGCATTCTTCCTTACGACCTTGCTCAAGACCTTTTTTAAGACCTTTTTCAATACCCTCTTTAAGACCTTCCTCACGCCCTTTTTTCAACTGGGTGGACATCACGCTGTACCAGTCGCGGAAATTCTTCAAACTTTCCCAATACTCGCCTAATTCCTTAGGATTGAACTTAGCTATCTCGGCAGCCTCGAAAAAGTTCCTTGTTCATTGCCGTGCCGAAAAGCAACTTGAAGCCGAAATCGGCATAAGGGTTGATGTATTTATCCTGTATGCCTTCTGTTCCCATATCTATCCGAGGTTTAATAAGTTATGATACAGGACAAAAGTAATCAATATACTGCAATTCCCCGTCTTAAAAGAAAGATTTAACTATCTATCATTCATAGTATTTTCTAGATAAAGGTTTAATAATTCCTCATTTATTCCATCTTTCAGCATATTCACTGCTTAAGTCTGCCGTGATACATTCGTGCTTATTTTCCCCTTTTTGTAAACCGATAACTCTGATGTCAGGAACAGTTTTAGCATACTTCTTATTGTGAGTTCCAATAAAATTCCTAAGCTTATCGATTTCATATCAGGCGGATAAAACGGTTCCGCACTTTGAGCGTCATTTAAACAGGAAAAATAACAACTCTATTGCCTGTTCCCACGTAATAAAAAAACCGGTAGGCTTCAGGATCTGTCAATATAAGCTCCTTCCTATTTTCTAATGCATACTTCCATTTTACCAAAACAGACCCTGTAGAATGCAATACATTTCCATAACGAACTATCCTATAAGCGCAATTCGATCCGTTTATTTGCTCAAAATCCCCAAAAAGATTCTCCATAAGCAATTTAGTAGCCCCATACGTTCCTGAAACTTGAACAGCTTTATCAGTGCTTGTTGCCAGAATAAATTTTATGTTCTGTTCCTCAACAGTTATTTTAAGAAGATTCAACGTACCAAGAATATTAGTCTGAACAGCTTTCAGAGGATGTTCTTTTGCCAAAATGACATCTTTAAACGCAGCCAAATGAAATATCCCATCACAACCATTCAATGCCTTTTTCAATAAAAGATAATCTTCAACGGGGCATGGAAAGATTTGAACGCTTTTAAATTTCTCCCTCAGAGCAATCAGTTTTCCTTCATTCCTGGCTATCGCATGAATAGTATGTCCTTGGGTAATCAACCGTTCTATCAATTTCTCAGCCAAATAACCGGTAGCCCCCGTTACTGCAATGGTTCCCATACTCAAGCTATTTTTTATCATTCATCAACACATCCCTCGCAACATAAGGCTGTGGAGAAAACTCAAATAGTCAACACATTCGACTCTCCTAAAGCTGTTAAATGTATGGACGCACCCCGGTAAAGTCCGTACCAAATCCCCCTTTCCCAAATCTCTTCTACTTACAGCCTCACTATCATATATTCTGAAAAGTTGGCAATGCATACGCCCCTGTAAAATAAGCATATATTCCACCTTTCTAAAATGATAATGATTGCCTCTAAGAACCTTTGGGACGAATTGCAAGAATCCTATATATTTAGCGGCTTCCACCGCTGGAATTGAAGCACTCAAAGTAGTATCCTCGCCAATTACAAAACCAGTTCCCGCCTCCAGCAAGCTATAATTTTTCACATCTCCTACGGATTCCACTCTTATCAAATCCCTGACAGTTATTTCATCAAACATTTTTTTTTGATTGCTCACGCACGTCAATTTTACATAATCCGGCACGATATTTTAATAAAAACAACTTATGATGAGGAGCAAGGTTCTCCAATCTCAAACACTCATCCATATCCAGCAAGACAAAAGATTCACCTTCCAAAATACGGATATCCGCTGCATCGTCCATCAAATAAGTATGATGAATATATTCCCATCTATCATAGTCTGCTCTATACTCAGACCCCAAATAGGTTATAGAACTAAAAATGCACCTTTTGGGATTTCTTGTGTTCAAATTCTTCCTTCAGTTCTCTGATAATGCCATCTAGAGGGGTTTCCTCCTCCTCAAGGTAGCCAGAAACAAGAGAATAATATCCGGAGTACTCTATATCCGGGTTCTCATCTCTTTTTTGCAACAATACTCTATTATCTGTTGTAGTAATAATCACAGTAGTCGAATCCATCATCTTTTTCATCTTCATTATTTTTTAAATTTTCATTCTGTTGTATTTTCACCACACCCACGTGATGAATAATATTTTCCTTATTCAGCATATCAGTATAAATAGCATGGTTTAACACCATAATAAGCAACCAAATAAGAGACAATATGGCAAAAAAAGGTTGGGTGTATGATTTCAGCCATAACTCCCAAGACTTTTTTTTTTTCTCTCTTTCAAATTAGAAGGAATCTTTGTGAAAAGTTTCACATACTCATCCGAAAAGCCTTTTCCGCTTCACATAACATAATTCTTCCAGTGCTCATGATAACTCCATAATCTCTGCATTACGTAAATAGACCATATTGAAAATGACAATCCGCCAAATGCAATAATAAATGTCAGATATTCAGAAGTTTGACATATAGAGTTAAACAAGACGGTTTCCAATCCGAATAAAGAAACATTTATTCCGAACATAATATTAAAACGGCTCCAGATACCAGCTCCTTCATACTGTAATTGACCAAGAAGGTGAGTATAATGTTCCATTAATTTAGTGTTCTGCAAGGCATCCCTATCATTTACCGCTTTTTTATTATCTACATCCGCATAAAAAGTTTATACCGCATCGAACTAATTTCGTCATTATATCAAGAATATATTTTTATAATAAAAAAAGGAGAGGATATTCTTCTGTAATCAGATTCATATCCCCTCCTCGCTTGAAGTTATCAAGAAGAAAGCATATCAAATTTAAACTATACTTCTATCTTAGCCCGAATGTTTACTGTACTTTTCTTGTTACAGTTACCTTGAATGTCTTGGTTACAACACCCCAGTCGTGAGTATAAGTGATGATGAATTGAACATCATGCTCATAAACAGTACCTGTAGGTTCGCCATTCCAAGTAAGGATACCGTTAGCATAGCTGTATTCAGCCTTGTCTGCTTCAGAGATATCAACTTTAACACCTGTAGATTCAGAGTCCTTCTGATACAATGTAGCTGCAATAGGTTCTGCTTTAGCAAGATCATTGGCTCCATCATATACTACCAACTTATTACCAACAGCATCTTTCAAAGTCAAATCTGTCCATTTCTTCTTGTCAGCAGCAACTTTCAAGCCATTAATCAAATCAAAGAGATTAATTTGTTCACCAGTTGCTAATGCAGGATTGTTATACTTCAAGTCAACAACATCAGAGAATGCCAAGATCGGTGTTTGCACAGTCCATTCTTCTGTATCGAAGAGTACACGTTTAGAATCAGTATCACCTGCTGTAATATCGTAAATATCAACTTTCAGTTTGCCAACCTTAGCCAAATCTACACGTGGAGTAAATACAATCTGGTTAGTAGTAGCCCACTTGATATCACCACTCTTCATCATTTCCTGAACATAAGCGTTCTGGTTCTTTGAAGCCATATCAAATTTCACTATAGCATCTTCAGGAACAACATCATACATTTCGTCAAATACCTGAGATTGCATAATGAAGTCTGTGTAATTTGCTCCACTCTTAACCCATTCACCCATGATAATGCGGTTCTTATACTGATCCTTAATCGGACAATCGAATGTATAAGTTACAGAGAAGTCGTTGATTGTAACCTTGAACAGTTTATTCTCATACTTGTTGTAAACACCGTAAGGAGTGTTGATACCATCGGTCATCACCATATCATAGTCACTGTTCCAATCATAGTTATTATATGAATAGATTGACCCCATCAACAAATTAGCCTTCTTGATTTGTTTCTGACCAGCACCTGGTGTCAAAATTAAGAATAAAGAATCTTTATCTGCATTATTTCCACCATTCTTATAGTAGAGAACAGCTTCATTTACAATGGCATTATCTTCAAAATATTTAGCAACTTCAGTTACATCTTGATTTCGTACATTCCAGAAGGAATTGAAACATTGACTAGACTTGTTAGTATAACCTACCAACTTGTTGGCTGTGTCATATTCAGGTATATACAATTGAACAAAAGTAGAATACACCGTATTGTTATATGAAACAACATCACGTCCTTCGATAGCATTTTCAAAGTCACGAACATCCAAAGTGATAACTTGAGATTTTGCACTATTGTAAGTAAATGTGAAGTTGTCTGTAGCGTTCAACGGTTTCAAAGCAACAGTTGAGAAGTTAGGATTAACAGCAGGACGAACTGCTTTGATAAATACTACATTCTTTTATCTCATAATCTTTTAATTCCTTCTTCTTGAGCCTTAACAGTAGTAGTTACTTCAATAGCTGCATATTCATCAATAGCAGAAGCTTGGTTAGTTGATTTCACAGACAAGACATTATCTTTCAGTTCAAAGATACCTTGATGAGTCTTGATAGTTTGACCCTTAAAAGTGTATTCTTCATTCTGATCCAACAGTCTGAAAGCCTTTTCATAAACAATACCTGTTTCTTTTACCCAAACCTTAGCACTTTGAATATAAACATCAATAGAATCATTTACATTGTAAGTACCTTGATAGTTGAATTTACCAAAATCATATCCATCATAAGCATTCCATCCTTCAGTAATAATCTTCGGATAATTGTTACCTGTTACGGTAGTGGAAGTGAATGCGTTCTTGATATTATCAGTAGTAACATTTGTTCTTCCTACTGTAAAGTAATCAGAAGCAGAAGTGTATTGACCATACATAGTTACATCTAAAGAAGTTGCAACTACTGTTCCTTCACTTATTCCTTCATTAGGTATCATGGCAAGTTTCAATACTCCGTTTGCTAAAGTAGCCGAACCATCCATATATACCAAAGCCGGTTCTACACTACGACTCAATTTGTATGTATCAACGAACGAGAATTTAGCATTGTCCAATGAGAAATCACCCGGATAAACCTTGAAAGAAGCATAAGCAGGGACAGCTGCAAACAATTCATTATCTGTATTATACACATTATAAGCATAACAAACATCATAGGCATCATCAACAGCCTGTTTTCTGTAAACTACAGTCTGCAACCCTTTGAATGCAGAACCTTCCTGCAGCAAAGTATAGTTCTGTCCGTCGATAGTCACGATTACAGTCTTGCTTTCAGCATCTACAGCAATGTTAGGAAATTCATTGTTCTGCTTCAAATCAGTAACTTTGTCACCGATCTTGATGTATTCCACACCATCCACTGTCACCCAAGACACGTTTGAACCGGCAGCTTCACCATCCTGACCTCTGGCCGGAACTTTGTTACCTTCGGTATCTTTCACATCCACCCAAGTAGCACCTTTGTCTGTGCTGACCTGCCAGTAATTGCCTTCCACACGGAATTCAGGGATAACAGTAGTACCGGCTGCTCCATTTGTTCCATTCGTACCATTCTTGATAGTAATTTTGGAACCGTCAGTGAAAACCAGTTCATATCCACCGGTAACCTCATTACATGACTGAACGAATTTACCTGCCTTAATTGCCGAGTCAAGACTTGCAATGGTTTCCTTGACTTCGCTCAATTCCTTGTCGATGCGGTCAATGTCATCATCATAGTCCTTACAAGACACAAAATGTTCCTGTCGAGGTCACCATTAAGGCTCCGAACAGGATTGCACTTAAAAACTTTTTGTTCATAATAGAAAAACTTTAAATTTATAAATTTAAAAAACTAAAATTGGTTATACATATTTGGTTCATTATTAATAGCTTAGCTAGTTTACTGCCTGCAAATG
>ENA-OQAX01000253-OQAX01000253.1-human-gut-metagenome-genome-assembly--contig:-NODE-253-length-12722-cov-4.270504_pt1 | contig 12722 bp, 18 predicted proteins | sample MGYA00242741_ERZ504539 | MGnify/ENA primary metagenome ERZ504539 (study PRJEB26092, sample SAMD00036277) | human gut metagenome | host: Homo sapiens | study: EMG produced TPA metagenomics assembly of... | reverse complement strand
TCTTCAAACGCGGATATTTTGCTTTTTGGGTTGCGCAGCAGCGCTGCCGGGTGCAGAGTTGCCATAAACAATGTACCCTGCTTATCAAAAAACTTACCGTGGTCCCGCGTGACGGAAAAGTTCTTTTCCAATCATCTGCTGGGCGGCAATGCGGCCCAAGCACACCACAATTTTGGGCGCAGCAGCCGGAACTGCATGCGCAGCCACGGGAGGCAGGCGGCGGATTCTTCCGGGGCAGGGTCGCGGTTTTCTGGCGGGCGGCACTTAACAATATTGGCAATATAAATATTTTTGCTGCGGTCAAGGTCAATCGCTTCCAGGTAATGGTCCAGCAGCTGCCGCTGCGTCCCACAAACGGCAGGCCTTGTGCGTCCTCGTTGGCGCCGGGGCCTTCGCCCACAAAAAGAACCTCGGCGTCCGGCACACCCTGCCCAAACACCACATGGGTGCGGGTCTCACACAATCCGCAGCGCTGGCACGCCAGGCATTGCTGTTTCAGCTCATCAAAATTCATGAATATCCCTCGTATTGCCCCCTTGCACAGGGGACTATAATATAATAAAAGACAACCGCTGCCCAAACAGTGGTAAAAAGGAGCTATCATTTATGCATCCAGACGCCTTGGCCGCCCGGCTGGCCTGTATCCTGCTGGGTTATCTGTTCGGCAGTTTTCTTACGGCAGAAGTTGTCGCCCGCGTTGTTTCCGGCAAAAGCGCGCGGCAGCTTGGCACCGGCAACCCCGGCATGGCTAATATCATGGCCCAACTGGGCAAGGGGGCCGGGCTGCTAACCCTGGCAGGTGATACGTTAAAAACGGTTGCTGCCTGCGGTGCGGCGTATTATGCTACGGCACCACTGATCGGGCAGGCGTCGATTTTATATGCCGGGCTTGGCGCAGTGCTGGGCCATAACTATCCCGCATGGGCAAGGTTCCGCGGCGGCAAGGGGGTTGCGGTAACCTGCGTTTGGCTCGTTTTGTATCTTCCGTTTTGGGGCACGCTTTGCTGCATCGCTGGCGGGGCACTGGTCCTGTGGCTCGGCTACCTGCCGTTGGGGGCTGTGGTGATCCCAGCGCTGGCCATCCTGCCCGCGTGCTTTCTTATGGCCCAGAAAGCGGCATTCTAACTTTGGCCCTGGCCATCATGATGTTCAGCCGCCACTACCACGGCCTGCTGCGGATTCGGCAGGGGACAGAGCCCCGATTTTTCCAACGCCGCAATCCAAAATGAACAACTTTATCATAGCATATTTTCACCAGCCTGAAAAGCTGTAAACACATGAAAAAACGATATGATCTTAGAACCATCCAGTCATGCCGTTGTCGTCCGATTTTGAGGTGAAATCTCACAATCTAAACTATTTATACCGTAATTGCCCATAAAAACAGCAGAACAACAGAAACCCTAACAATCCCAAGGTAATAAGTTTGTGTAACTTGGTGCCTTGCGTTATCGACATATCAGAATTACAATATAATTATTACGGAATTGTAAAATGGAGGCAAACTGAAAATGAAGTATTACTTGGCTTACGGTCCCAACCTCAACCTGGTGCAGATGCGCCAGCGTTGCCCCAATGCCCGTGTGGTCGGGTATACATATTTATTCGGTGCGCGCCTGGTCTTCCGTGGTTCCAAGAACGGCTGCTTTTTGACCACGGATTTTCAGCAGCCTGGTGCCCGTCTATGGTGGGCTGCGGGGTTTATGAGATTTCTGATAAAGACGAGCAGGCTCTGGATGTCTATGCGGGGGTTCCTTATTTCTACCAGAAGCAGACAATGCAGGTACAGTGTGTCTGGGACTCACTACGCGACGGGAAGTTCTGCATAATATTGAAGCAATCCTTTACACCCTGCCCGCCAGCCACCCCTTGGGTGTTCCTTCCCGCCGCTATCTGCAGGAGTGCAAGAGCGGGTATGATGACTTTCATTTCAGCTTCCTTCCGCTGCGCCAAGCTCTGATTGACAGCAGCCCGGAGCCGCACACGAAAGGTAAAAGGAAATCACTTTTGTAGGTGAAAAAGAAAAGGACAAAAGCAAAAGATAGCAAGCGCGAAGCGACGTTCTACCTGTTTTGTTTCTTGCTTTGACGAAACAAATTTGAAAAATTAAAAAAATATGAAATATCTGTTGACAAAAGTGGTACTGCTGGTTATAATAATACTCGTCGCCGGTGAGGCGGCCAAACAAAATAAGCGGATGTGGCGGAACTGGCAGACGCGCTAGATTCAGGTTCTAGTTCCCTTAAAAGAGTGTGGGTTCAAATCCCTTCATCCGCACCAAAAGAAAGCACTTAGAAACGTAAGTTTTTAGGTGCTTTCTTTTTGCTGTACCGCAGCGTTTACCGCACCCCCGTACAGGTACGCGCCTTTCGCGTCCAGATACTCAATTAGGCATTCTTCTACGCTGCCGCCGTGCTTACAGGCGGCAAAGCCGGTGCCGGGTCTTCCTGCTGTTCGCCCATGGTTGTACTGCCGCTGTCCTCCACATCAAGGGGCAGATCAAGGCTTGTGCAGTGGTTCAGCGGGTCGGCGCTGGCCTTGTGCTGCCTGCCGTCCTCGCCGGTCACGTTGCGTTCATGGCCGTTGGTCAAGGCGCGCTGTATCTGCCGCCGCTGGGTCTGTATCAACCAGTTTGCAACGTCCCGGCGGCTGGGTCGTATGCCTATATCCGGCGCACCAGCGACCGGCTGTGTAAGGAACACGGTTTATCCGTGGTAACGTCACAACTGTATAGGTGCCGTAAGGTAGAAAGGCCACGAACATGAAGTACGATGAAAGAGCCTGCCATTTTAACATGGACACTGGGTGCGTGAAATTGCTGCTCCGGGATGGGAGAAAAGTCTTCAGTGACTGCACCGTGGTCGAGGATGAACTGGATGTGACCATGGCACAGCGGTCAGAGTTGGGCTACCTTATCTACAATGATCCACTGAGCTATGCAGATTTGATTCTGAATGGCAATCCAGAGGAATACTTGAAAAATGTGGCCGGGAGCCATGGGTTAGAAGATTGATCTTCCCATAGAACTGCCATTAACAAAAAACACCGCCCATCTGCGTAACGGAACTCAGGTGGGCGGTGTTTTGCTCTATTGTCTCAGGGACGGTGTCGGAATTTACAGCTTATGCTAGGCTTTCAATAACTTTGACACATTTTTCAATTCCAATTACCCCGCTGTCCAGCGCGACATGATAGTTGGCGGCATCGCCCCACTTCATATCGGTATAAAAGCGGTAATAAGCAGCGCGGCGCTTATCCTTCTCCTTCAGACGGGCTTCGGGCGATTCTCCCGTTCCCCATAGACCCGCACGATGCGGTCAGCCCGGAACTTCATGTCCGCGTGGACAAAGACCTTCAGGCAATCGGTGCGTTCCTGCAGGATAAAATCGGCGCAGCGTCCTACGATGACGCAGGGCTCTTTTTCTGCCAGCTCCCGGATGATCCGGTATTGCAGCTTCCAGAGCAGGTCCTCGTTAGTGGGACCGAAGCTGCGGTCAGTGAAGGCAGAGGCGAGGAAGCCGCCGGGAGTGTACTCTCCGGCCTCCTTGACGTAGTTTTCGTCAAAGCCGCTTTCGGCAGCCAGTTTCTGGATCAGTTCGGCGTCGTAGCACCGGATGCCCAGATGCTCTGCCACCAGTTTGCCGATGGTTCTGCCGCCGCTGCCAAACTCGCGGCTGATGGTGATGATGCGTTTTTCCATTAGACTTCTCCTTTCGTGCTCAGTTCACGGTAGGTCTTACAGATCAGATAGCCTGCAATCAGGAAGGTGAGGATATCCGACATGGGCATGGAGTACAGCACGCCGTCCAGCCCGAAGAACCGGGGCAGCAGCAGGGCAAAGCCCACGCCGAACACCACCTCACGCACCATGGACAGGGCGGTGGATTCCGCCGCCTTGCCCATGGCCTGCAAAAAGATGAAGCACGCCTTGTTGACACAGGCCAGAATGATCATGCACAGGTAGATGCGGAAGGACTTCACGGCAAAATCGGTGTAGTAAACGCTCTCGTTGGCGGCACCGAACAGGGCAATCAGCTGCCGGGGAAGCAGCTCCACCAGCACCAGTGCAACGGCACCCACGGTGGCTTCTGCCAGCAGCAGTTTCGTGAACAGCTCCTTCACACGGGTGGCTTTTGGCGCCATGTTGAAGCCCACCACGGGGATGCAGCCAGCCGCCATGCCCACCACGATGGAGATGACGATCTGGAAGAACTTCATCACGATGCCTACCACCGCCATAGGGATCTGGGCGTACTGCTCCTGCCCGAACACGGCATCCAGTGCGCCGTATTTGCGGATCATGTTGTTGATGGCTGCCATAGCCGCCACAAGACTGATCTGAGACAGAAAGCTGGTCATGCCAAGGGTCAGGGTACGGCCGCAGATGGAGCCCTTCAGCCGGTAGTCACCCTTTTCAGGGCGAATGATCTTCATGTGCAGCAGATACCACACTGCCAGCGCTGCCGTGACCAGCTGACCGATGACGGTAGCCACCGCTGCGCCCATCATGCCCCAGCGGAAGCCGAAAATGAAGATGGGGTCCAGAATGATGTTCAGCGCCGCACCCGCAAGGGTGGACACCATGGCAAACCGAGGATTGCGTCGGCACGGATGATGGGATTCATGGCCTGCCCAAACATATAAAACGGCACACCCAGCGTGATATAAAAGAAATACTCCTGGGAGTGGTGGTAGGTCTCGGCGTTCACCGTTCCGCCGAACATGGCAAGAATGGTGTCCGCAAAAATCAGATAGAGCGCGGCCAGCACAATGCTGCTGACCAGACACATCACCACCGCATTGCCGACGCTCCGCTTTGCCTTGGAAACCTCGTTCTGCCCAAGGCTGATGCTGACGAAGGCGCAGCAGCCGTCACCGATCATCACGGCAATGGCCAGCGCTACCACCGTCAGGGGGAACACGACGGTGTTGGCGGCGTTGCCGTAGGAGCCCAGATAGCTGGCGTTTGCAATAAAGATCTGATCCACGATGTTATACAGTGCGCCGACCAGCAGTGAAATAATGCACGGGATCGCATACTTTTGCATCAGCTTGCCGATGCGTTCCGTGCCGAGAAATTGATTGGAACTTTCCATGGGATTCACCTTACCTTTCCATTTTGAGGACAAAAAAACAACGGGCAGCCTCATGCAACCGGTTTTACGCATGAGTGCTACTCGTTGTACGAAATCATTATAGCCTGCCTGTCTGGAATTTGCAAAGGCAGTTTTGCACAAGAATTATACTGGGCATTCTGCGCAGATTGCACGAGGAAAACTTCGTGGAAGATGCCCTTGGAAGCCAGTCGCCCAGCCGTGGCACAATAAGGTGGAGCACAAAAGTACGCTGGAAAGACTGTTTTGTACAGGCTGTTCCATCTGGATGAAAGAGGAGTAATATGGCACAGTATCAAGCAGGAATGCTCGTGGCTTATGGGAAACTTGGGGTTCATGAAATCGAAACCGTTGGTCTGCAGAGCTTTTGCGGAAAACCGGCGAAAATCATTATACCCTTCGTCCTTATTTTACGGATTCCCACGACCACAGCTATATCCCCACGGCAAAAGAAGGTGCTCTGCGCCCGGTGCCCCGGCACAGCAGGCGGAAGCCGATTTGGTACGCATCAAAGAGATGCGATCATGTCGAAAAAGCAACGGAATTTCAAAGAGAAGCAATGAGTCCGGATGGCTGTTCTCTGGGCGGTGCGTGTCTGACACGCCTTCTTGCTTGGGGAAAATCCCGGTCGAACCACTTAATGCCCGATTGGATAAAGATAGCCGTTCTAATTGGTCAAAATATCGGATTTGTTCGATTGCGCTTTTATTATACACATTTTTAAGCTTTGCTGTTGGCAGAGCTTTTTTGCTTCCATCATAGGGGGAACCTGCAATTTTGAAAAACATTGTCTGTTTTTTGCTTATTTGACTACAAAATTTATATAAAAACATGCAAAATTTATGTTGAAATTGTTGCAGAAAGAGTTTATACTAGAACCATCGCGGATACAAAGCGAAAGAATGGGAACAGTAAATCATATGAAGGATCTTTATGATGCCGCACGGCACCTTGTCTGGCTGACACAGTTTGGTTTATCGGTTGTGCTTCCGCCGGTGCTGTTTCTTTTGGGGGCTGTCTGGCTACGCAAACAATTCGGTCTTGGCGGCTGGGTCATCTTGGTTGGGTTCGCGCTCGGCATGGTGGCTGCCATCGGCAGCCTGCGCAGTTCATTAAAGACAATTGAGCGGCAGGGCAGGGCCCCGAAAAAAAAGCAGGAGCCGCCGCCTATCTCGTTCAATCAACACTAATTGTTATGGAAGGAGCCTGTATCCATGCAAAAGCATCAGGACATTCTGCAGCAGGTTGGGCGCATGGCTTTGGCAACCGCCGGTTGTTCCGCCATTATGCTGGCCATCTATGCAGTGGTTGGGCGGTTTACCACAGCGGTATTGCTGGGTGGCCTGCTGGGCACTGTGATTGCTGTAGGCAACTTTCTGGCATTAAGCATTACCGTTTCTAACGCGTTGGACCGTGCCGCGGCAGGGGATAATTCCGTAAAAGCGTGCATGAGCATTCAAAGTTCCAGCGTTGTGCGCACGGCAATTCTGGCAGTCATTTATGTTCTGCTGTTCCATGCCAAAGTTTGTGATCCGCTGGCAGCATTGTTGCCGCTGCTGTTTGCACAGGCTGCCATTAAGCTGATTGAATTCTTCCGCAAAGATTCCAAAGGCGGTGATGCAGTGCCATGAACGGGCCTAAGATTTATTTCATGATCCCTTTGTTTGGTGGAATTCCCATCACGCAGACAACGGTTTCTTCGTTTGCGGTTATGTTGCTGCTTTGTATTGCCGGTATTGTGCTGGGCAGCAACCTGCAAAAGCGTCCCAGCCGCCGCCAGGTACTGGTAGAAAAAGGTGTTACTATGCTGTACGGCATGGTAGAAGACACCATGGGCAAGCATAATTCCTATTGGACACCTTATATCGGGGCATTGTTCCTGTCTTCCATTTTCGGTTCCTACATCGGAATGACCGGTATTTTCCGCTCTTCCACAGCGGATCTTTCCACCACCGTTACCTGGGCCTTAATGACAAGCGTGATCTGCTGGGCTTGCTCCATTAAAGCAAACGGTGTGCTCGGTTGGCTGAAAGGCTTTACTGAACCGGTTGTCGTTATGACGCCGATGAACCTTGTTTCCGAAATCGCGCAGCCCATCTCAATGGCATTCCGTCACTTTGGCAACATTGCGGGCGGCAACGTTCTGACCAGCCTGGTTTATTCCGCTCTGGCAACGGCTTCCGCCGCTCTTTTGGGCCTGATTGGCAAAAGCATTGCGGTCGGAATCTTGATTCTTTGGGTGGTGTGGCGCTGCTGGTTTGGGTGTACGCAAGAAAAAGTTGGCTTACAAAATTTTTTGGTGCGGTGTTTGCCGCAACCGGAATTTTGTCCCTGCTGGGCTTGGCAGGGGTGCCGTATCTGGAAGTCGGCATTCCCGGCATCATGAGCCTTTATTTCGATGTATTTTCTGGTGGGGTGCAGGCCCTGGTGTTTAGCCTGTTGACGATGGTTTATGTCAGCAATGCCTGCCCGCCGCCTGAAGAAGGTTAACGTAAAATTTTATTTATTTAGGAGGATACCTCGTATGGAAACAGCAATCGTAAAAGCCGCCTGTGCAATCGGCGCAGGTATCGCAATTGGGTTTGGCGCTATCGGCCCTGCAGTTGGCGAAGGTAATGCCGTTGGCAAAGCGCTGGAAGGCATGGCCCGCCAGCCGGAAATGGCAAACCTGCTGCGTACCAACATGATCCTTGGCTGCGCCATTACCGAATCCACCGGCATTTATTCGCTGGTTATCGCCCTGTTGTTACTGTTCGTCTTCTGATGGATACGATAGCCGAAAAGGAAAGGAGGAATGGCTCGTGACGGGCTTTGAAAGCTTTGTTGGCATCGACCCGTGGACAGCGCTGTTCACTTTTCTGCAATATGATGATCACCTTTGCGGTGCTCAAAAAAAAGTTCCTGTTCAAACCGGTCAAAAAAGATGATCGACGACCGCCAGGCGGAAATTGATACCATGTACGCCGATGCGGATGCAGCCAAACAGAAGGCTGCCGAGTTGGAACAGGAATATCAGCAGCACCTGCAAAGCATCCGGGATGAACGCGATACGCTTTTGCGTGAGGCAACCGCCCGCGCCCAGAAGCGCGAAGAAGAAATTGTTGGCGAGGCCCGTGCCGAAGCAGCCGCCCTGCGCGCCGCTGCTGAAGCTGATATTGCACAGGAACGCAAGAAAGCAGTCAACGACCTAAAAAATGAAATTGGCGGCATTGCTGTTGATATTGCAGGCAAGGTAGTTGAGCGCGAAATCAACGAGACGGACCACAAGGCCCTGATCGATGAATTTATCCGGAATGTGGGGGATGCCTCATGACCGAAACCGGAAAGCGTTATGGCACAAGTTTGTATGACCTGGCTGCGGAAGAGGGCCTGACCGAACGGATTCTGGCGGAGCTGGATGTTGCTGTCAACGCAATGCAGGAGCCTGGCTATCTGCGCTTGTTGATGACGCCCAGTGTCCCCAAAAAAGAGCGCTGTGTGTTGCTGGATCAGGCGTTTGCGCAGGCGCATCCGTATCTTGTCAACTTCTTAAAGATTTTGTGCGAAGCAGGCATTCTGCCAGAACTGCCTGCCTGTGCAAGAGCTTACCGTGACCGATACAACCAGGACCATAACATTTTGGAAGTTACGGCAATATCTGCTGTTGCACTGGACGAAAGTGCCCGCAGCAGACTGCAGGAAAAATTGCAGCGTGTAACCGGCAAAACCATTACCCTGACGGAAAAAGTGGACCCCAGTGTTCTGGGCGGTCTGCGGCTGGATCTTGGCGGAACCCGCCTGGACGGCACTGTGCAGGGCCGGCTGGAACGTCTGCGCAATGAAATCAGCGGTGTGGTGATTTGATTTGCACCTGCCGCCGGATTCCACCTTCATTTTATAGATTGTGTGGTGAACCAAACAGTGCAACTGGAACCTGAACAGATTTCCCGCATTATTCGTTCCCAGATCAAATACTACCAGAATGCCATTGAGCAGACGGAGACCGGTACTGTTACGATGGTAGGCGATGGCATTGCCCGCGCCGCCGGCCTTGATAACTGTATGGCCGGTGAGCTGGTGCAGTTTGATAGCGGAACCTATGGTATGGCGCAGAATCTGGAAGAAAACAGCGTATCAATCGTTTTGCTTGGCGATGACAGCGGCATCAAAGAAGGCGGTACCATCCGCCGCACCGGCAAAGTTGTGTCGGTTCCGGTCGGTGATGCTCTGATTGGCCGCGTTGTCAACGCTCTGGGCCAGCCTATTGATGACAAAGGCCCGATTGATGCTGCCGACTATCGTGCCATTGAATCCCCGGCACCCGGCATCCTGGACCGTCAGCCCGTCAAGCAGCCTTTGCAGACCGGCATCAAGGCCATTGACTCAATGATTCCCATTGGCCGCGGCAGCGTGAGCTGATTATCGGCGACCGCCAGACCGGTAAGACCGTGATTGCTACGGATACGATCATCAACCAAAAGGTAAAGATGTCCTTTGCATCTATGTTGCTATTGGCCAAAAGCGTTCTACCGTGGCCTCTCTGGTTGAAAACCTCGAGAAAAACGGAGCCATGGCTTACACCACTGTAGTGTGCGCCACAGCTTCGGAGCTTTCGCCCCTGCAGTATATTGCGCCTTATGCCGGCTGCGCCATGGGCGAATACTTTATGTATCAGGGTAAGCATGTGCTTATTATCTATGATGACCTTTCCAAACATGCGGTTGCCTACCGTGCTCTGTCGCTGCTGATTCGTCGTCCGCCGGGACGTGAAGCATACCCCGGCGATGTTTTCTACCTGCACAGCCGTTTGTTGGAACGTGCCGCCAAATTGAGCGATGCAAAGGGCGGCGGCTCGCTGACAGCTCTGCCCATTATTGAAACGCAGGCTGGTGACGTTTCCGCTTATATTCCAACCAACGTCATCTCCATTACCGACGGCCAGATCTTCCTGGAAACCGAGCTGTTCCATTCCGGCATCCGCCCGGCTGTCAACCCCGGCATTTCTGTTTCCCGTGTCGGCGGCAATGCGCAGATCAAGGCGATGAAAAAGGTTGCTGGTACCTTAAAACTGGTTTACTCCCAGTACCGCGAGCTGCAGGGCTTTGCCCAGTTTGGCTCCGACCTGGATGCCGACACCAAATCTCGTCTGGCACAGGGCGAGCGCATTGTGGAAATCCTGAAGCAGGACCGCAACAGCCCAATCCCGGTAGAGAAGCAGGTTGCCATTTTGTATGCAACAGTCCACGGCTACCTGAAAGACATTGCCGTAAAGGATATCGCCGCGTACGAAAGCGCGCTGTATCAGTACCTTGATGAAAATGTAACCGCTGGCGGTGTGATGGAAGCCATCCGCACCACAGGCGATATGAAGCAGGATACCGAACAGCAGATGAAAGATGTGCTCGCCGCATTCACGGCAGACTTTATCAAAAATGCCGGATAATCACAAAATACGCCAAAGGGGGTGCTGCCGGTGGCTGGTTCCATGAAAGAAATCAAACTGCGCATCAAAAGCGTGGAAAGCACCATGCAGATTACCAAAGCCATGGAGCTGGTAGCGTCCAGCAAGCTGCGGCGCGCCAAGGAACGGGTGGAAAACAGCCGTCCCTATTTCGAAACGCTTTATGCCACGCTGTTTGATATTGCGGCTGCGGATTCTGAGTTCAATAGCCCATATCTGGCCAAATGCGAGAAAAAGTGCTGCCTGTACATTGTAATTGCAGGTGATCGCGGCCTTGCGGGCGGCTATAACAGCAATATCTTAAAAGCCGTGGAGGCGGATGCTGAAGGGCGGGAATATTGTGTGCTGCCCATCGGCAAAAAGGCAGTGGAATACTTTGAGCGCCACAAGATCCGGATTCTGACGGATTCTTTTGCCATCGCAGGGGATATTTCGGTCAGCGACTGCTTTGAAATTTCCCGTCTTGTGTGCCAGAAGTTTCTGGAAGGCGCTTTTGATGAAATTCGCATTGCCTTTACCCAGTTTATTTCCATGCTGACCCAAACTGCAATCATTCTGCCGGTTCTCCCGTTTGATGCCGAACCGCCGGAGCCGGCCACGAGCATCAAGTCTGATGCTCTATGAGCCAGACAGCGCCGCCGTGTTTGATGCCATTATCCCGGAATACTTGGCCGGGGTTGTGTATGGCGCTTTGTGTGAAAGTGTTGCCAGTGAACAGGGTGCACGCCGCACCGCCATGGACTCTGCCACCAAGAACGCTGGCGAAATGATCGAGCATTTGAACCTTTATTATAACCGCGCCCGTCAGGCAGCAATCACGCAGGAAATCACCGAAATAGTGGCCGGTGCAGATGCTGAAAGCTAGGGCGCACCAGAAAAGCCGAAATTTTATCCGATTTCTTTGCCTTCAGGTATGCCTTTGGGCAATATCTGATGCAACAGTGCTGAGAGTTTTTTCAGACACACCCGGAAACAAGCCCGACAGCACGCTAAAAATTCACTCAAAGGAGTGTGTGCAATGCCAGAAAAACACATCGGTAAGGTCGTGCAGGTCATGGGACCTGTTTTGGATATCCGCTTTGCCGACGGCGAGCTGCCGGAACTGCTGAATGCGATTGAACTGCAGAACAACGGCAAACCGCTGATTGTAGAAGTTGCCCAGCATATTGGCGATAACGTGGTGCGCTGCATTGCTATGGCCGCCACCGATGGCCTTGTGCGCGGTGCCGAAGCCGTGGATACCGGCGGGCCGATCAAGGTTCCTGTTGGCGATGCGTGCCTTGGCCGTGTGTTCAACCTGCTGGGTGAACCGGTTGATGAACAGCCTGCCCCCACCGGGGTAGAGCATTGGCCCATCCACCGCCCGGCCCCTGCTTTCGATGAACAGGAATCTTCGACTGAACTGCTGGAAACCGGCATCAAGGTCGTTGACCTGATCTGCCCCTATGCAAAGGGCGGCAAAATCGGTCTGTTCGGTGGTGCCGGTGTCGGCAAAACCGTGCTGATTCAGGAACTGATTTATAACATCGCTACCGCCCATAACGGCTATTCTGTTTTTACCGGCGTTGGCGAACGCACCCGTGAGGGCAACGATCTTTACGGCGAAATGGCCGAAAGCGGCGTTTTGAGCAAGACTGCGCTGGTCTATGGCCAGATGAATGAACCGCCGGGAGCCCGTATGCGCGTGGCGCTGTCCGGTCTGACCATGGCGGAGTACTTCCGCGATGTCAAGCATCAGGATGTTCTGCTGTTCATTGATAACATCTTCCGCTTTACCCAGGCCGGCTCCGAAGTTTCGGCACTGCTGGGTCGTATGCCTTCTGCCGTTGGCTATCAGCCCACGCTGGCAACGGAAATGGGTGCACTGCAGGAACGTATTACTTCCACCCGCAAGGGTTCTATCACTTCTGTTCAGGCTGTTTATGTGCCTGCGGACGACTTGACCGACCCGGCCCCCGCCACGACCTTCACCCATCTGGATGCTACCACGTTCTGAGCCGTGATATTGCTTCTCAGGGCATTTATCCGGCTGTCGACCCGCTGGATTCTACTTCCCGCATTCTGGCCCCGGAAGTTGTCGGGCAGGAGCATTACCAGATTGCCCGCGCGTGCAGCAGGTTTTACAGCGCTATAAGGAACTGCAGGATATCATTGCCATCATGGGCATG
>ENA-OQAX01000252-OQAX01000252.1-human-gut-metagenome-genome-assembly--contig:-NODE-252-length-12735-cov-2.165292_pt1 | contig 12735 bp, 16 predicted proteins | sample MGYA00242741_ERZ504539 | MGnify/ENA primary metagenome ERZ504539 (study PRJEB26092, sample SAMD00036277) | human gut metagenome | host: Homo sapiens | study: EMG produced TPA metagenomics assembly of... | reverse complement strand
TAACCTTTTCTTCATTGAAATCCCTCCTTCTGATCCTGATCTGGCGAATATGTACATCCGCTGTTTCCGCATACTCCTGAACGCAATGTCATTTCACAGTCCGGTCAGGTTTCTGTTACCTATAATTATAACTGATTTTCTCTCATTTGATAATGCACTTTTCGGCACCAAAAAGTGCCCCCTGTATGATCAAAAATTTCTTCCGTTCTCTGATCCTGAATCAGGTCAAGCGGATATTCGCAATTGAAGCAGGGGACTTACTTGATTCGGTTAAAGTATTCCCCAAAGTATGATCATAGCTCTAGACATTTCCAAATTATCTGTCAGCTTCGCAGATTCATCGTTTGCTTCACTTTCCGGATTATGGTAAAATAAAAGCAAAAAGCGGAGGTGATAATGTGCATTCAGTTAATTATAAAGACTATCTGAATTAGTTTAAAGGGTGCCGGATTATGCCTGTTTGAGGTGGATGTTGAAAAGCAGCGATACGTTCGCTTTGAAAATGCAGAAGCCATATATCAGGTATCCGGAGAGAAGGTTTTGTCTGATTTGGAAGAGTTTTCATCCCTGACACCGGACGCATATATGAAAGCTGTATCAGATTATTTTGTCCATCCGGATGATCACGGGACTGTAGCCGATGCTTTTGGAAAAGTTTTGAACGGACAGCAGGCTGTCTACGATGCACGGATGAAATGTGGAACAGGCAAGTACCACTGGTGCCGTGTATGCGCTACTCCCTATATGCGGGAAGACAAATTATATTTTAATTGGTGTTGTGTCTGATGTAAGCAATCTTTATGATCTTATTTTGAAGGAAAAAGAGAAAAACATGAAAGACACCTTTACCGAATGCTATAACAAAAATGGGTTTAAAGAATTATGCAAAAAAATTTCTGGACAAAAACCCCAGACCATCCTACACTTTTATCATGATCGATCTGGATGATTTCAAGGCAATCAATGACAACTTTGGACATGAGACAGGGGATAAGGTTCTTTTGGAGACAGTAAAACAGCTGAGGGAATTTTTCCCAAGACCGTCACTGATCGGACGTTTTGGCGGAGATGAATTTTATGGTGCTTTGCCTTTTCACAGAAAGAGCTATTAGAGGAACTATAAACCATTTTATGGAATTGTACCATTCCCCTTATTCTGTGAAAAGAGTGTGGGATATACTTTTATTCCTGATGATAAAATTGACTATGAAGAAATTATAAAAACAGCAGATAAGGCACTGTACACAGCAAAACAAAAGAAAAACTGTGCCGTATTTTCTTCCATTTTCTGATATCCAAAACCTTTGTTATCTGAAAAACCACCTGGAAAAAGTTTCATTTTGATACTTTATATGTTAAAATGAAACATAATCGTATCAAGTGAGGGGTTTTACAGATGTCTAAAAAAGAAATATAGTCTGAATACAATTTACATCTCTGAGCGTCTGCAGGAGAATCTGAAACCGATTTCACAATCTGCATTCACTGCTGTGACTGCTCCCATGGGATATGGAAAAACAACTGCTATCAACTGGTATCTGGACAAACAGAGCAAAAACGGAAATTCCTGTGTGATCCGGATCAGTATTTATTTTGATAATCTGTCTGTTTTCTGGCAGAGCGTTCAGAAGGCCTTTGCCTTTGCAGGGCTTGATTTTCTGGATAATTATAGCTGCCCTTCAGATGCTGCCAGTGCCGGGATGCTTGCTGATGAGCTTTGTTATTCCCTGAGCGGTCAGACCTCTTACTACATTTTTTATTGATGATTTTCATCTGCTGGGTGAACCTCATGTTGCAGATTTTTTTTGTATGCTTGCCAACAGACTGCCTGAAAATATCCACCTGATCGTATCCGGCAGAAATGCTTTTCTGTCCGGAAAAGAGATTCTCCGTCTTGGCAAAAAGTTATATCAGATCCATACCAGGGATCTGTGTCTGAATCGGCAGGAGCTTTTCTGTCTATACCCATCGCTGCGGTGCCAGCCTGAACGAAGATCAGCTGAACACGCTTCTCTATTCCAGTGAGGGATGGTTCTCTGCAGTCTATCTGAATCTCTGTACCTTTTTTGAAAACGGACACTTTCCCGACCATACTTCTAATATCTATGATATGTTTTCCTCTGCCATGATCGCACCCCTTTCTGATGCGCAGCAGAAAATTTCTCACTGTTATGGGACTTGCAGATGAATTTACCGTTGAAATGGCACTTTTTTATTACAGGGAATCCGAAAGCCGGACAGATTCTTTCCCTTATGACCAGTCAGAATGCTTTTATCACTCCTTTGCCCGATGGAGTCAGCTTCCGTTTTCACCATATGATGAAGGAATGTACACAGCGTGCCTTTGCCATGCTTTCCCATGAAAAACAGACAGATTTCCGGAATCGTTACGGACAATGGTATGAATCCCGGGGACAGTTCCTGCAGGCACTTGCTGCCTATAACAAGGCTCTTAACTATGATGCAGCACTTGCTGTTATCCAAAAGGATGCAGGAATCCTCCTGGCTTCTCTTTCGCCGGAAAAGGTTCTCGCATTTCTTGATGTCTGTCCAACAGAAATCCTGAAGAACAGGCCTCTGGCCCTTCTCGTATTAATGCGCCGTATGTTTACCTGGCATCAGATTCCCAAAATGATGGAACTGAAGCAGCTTCTGACAGATACCATAGCTGAAGATAACACTTTGTCCGAAGATGAGAGAAAGAACCTCTCCGGAGAATGTGATCTTATTATGAGTTTTCTGATGTATAACGATATCACCGGTATGAGCGTTCTGCACCGTCAGGCCAGTTCCAAAATGACCAGACCTGCCATCAGTATCCGCAAAACAGGAAGCTGGACCTTCGGTTCTCCTTCTGTTCTGATGATGTTTCACCGCAGATCCGGAACCCTGGATGCAGAACTGACAGCTATGAATGAATGTATGCCCCACTATTACAGGATTACCCAGGGACATGGACAGGGTGCGGAATTGCTCATGAATGCAGAGGCAGCATTTATGCAGGGAAATTTTTCAGATGCACAGATTCTGCTGGAGCAGACTTATTCCACCATTGCATCAAACGGACAGCACAATATTTCGCTCTGCTGTGACTTCCTTGCTGCAAGGCTTTCCCTTTTTCAGGAGAGTGTCACCTTTGTGAAGAATCCTGAAGTAAAGCGTAAGGAGCTTCTGTCTCTCCACAATATGATGTGGCTGAATATTTTTGACAGTACTTATGCTTATTACTATGCATTGACCGGAATGCCGGAAAAGATTCCTGCATTATTTAAAGACCATATGTTATCCACTGTCAGCTTTCTCTCTCCCTGCAGACCTATGATGGAAATGATCGAGAACCAGGTCTTTCTTTCACAGAAAATGTACGCAAAAGTTATAGGCAGAAGCGAAACGCTTCTGCCTGTCTGTGAGAAAATGCACTATGAACTTGTGTCTCTCCACGTTCAGATCCAGACTGCTTCTGCTTACGCAATGCTGGGCAAACATCATGATGCACGACAGCTTCTGCTGAAAGCCTTAGGACACGCCATGCCGGATGGCTTTCTGATTCCGTTTGTAGAAAATTATACCTATATCAAGGACGTGCTGGGCAGTATTAATTCCATAACACCAGAGCCTTTCACAGACCGGATCCTTTCCCTTGGTTCTGTTTATGAACAACACTGCCTCCGCCTGTCCAGCCGTAATTACAGGCCTGAGATCCTAAATATGCTGAACAGCAGAGAAGCAGAAATCGCAGCTTTGATCACCGACCGTCTGAGCAACCGCGAAATCGCAGAGAGGTTATTTCTCTCTGAAGGCACTGTGAAACAATATGTCAACCAGATTTATTCCAAGTTGATGATCAACGGTGATACACGCACCAAAAGGAAACAACTGGCAGAGCTGATTTCTTCCATAAACAAGAGCCTTACCTGACACTTTGAGAAAAAAAAGCAAGGAAATTCACATGACCAAAGTCTTGCGATTTCCTTGCTTTTTGGCAAGAATTACAAATTTAAAGTTTTTTACTTATTTGCATTTCTGATAGTATTTAAATACTGTTGGATTTCTTCTTGTTCGGGCATTACTCGCAGCGCACCTTTTCTTGTAGTAATGATAGAAGCTGCTACATTGGCAAAATTTAGCATTTCTGTTTCCTTGAGAATATCCTCGGAAATCTCAGTTTTATTCAGCATCATGTCTGCTCTCAACTGATCTCCAAAAAAATCATTACCAACCTTACCAATAAATGCTGTATTATGTCCCAATTTATAGCAATCCTCTGAAATAATGCATCTTAATCCAGCCCATCAGAGTGTGAAATCCTGCGTCAGATATCTTTGCCGTGCGTCAGCACGCCTGCAGATATCTTCCTTGTCTTTCGCACTCTGCTGAACTGTCTTAAATGCATTATTTACGAAGATTGCTATAGAACGCTTTATTATAATAAATCATATTTCACTATATCAAGCTTAACTGCACCATCAGCAAGGAAAGAAATCCCCTTTGCTTCCTGCTTTGTAAGAATAACCGCAGACATAACCTGCTCGCCGTCATTAATAAATACTTCCACACTAAACTTATCCAAAATCACACGCAGTTTTAGTTCATTGCTGTCACCGTTTACCAGACAACTGCTCTGATGAACCAGCGCCCGTTCGCTTCCTGAGAATTTTCTATCGATTTTTAAAACAGATTCATCCGGACGGAAGCATAATGTAGAATGATATTTCTCATTCTCTGCAAAACAGAGTTCAAATTTTTTTATAAAGATTGTCTTTATCTGCCGGTCGTATCACAAGTTCCAGATCTACCGTTCGTCCTTCAATCTGATCCAGTGTGAGCCTGGTATCTTTTATCACAACATTGTTATACTCGACTTTGTTTGCACGCATGGCATTAAGTTCTCTGATCGGAACCTGATACAATCTTCCGTTTTTAACAGACAGTTCTCTTGGAAGACTCATTTGTGCGAACCATCCAGAGTCATTGCATCGATATGCAAGCGTATCCCAGTTCTGCATCCAGGCGATCATAATTCTTCGTCCATCCGGTGCAAGCAGTGTCTGCATTGCGTAATAGTCAATTCCGTAATCAACACCTTGACAAAACTGTTCCTTTAAAGTATGTGTCTCAGGATCCAACTCCCCAATAATACATAACGTTCCATTTCCATTATGAAATTCTAATCCTTCCGGAAGCATATCCTGTGGACTTGTCAGAAGCACATATTTGCCATCCAATTCAAAGAAATCCGGGCATTCCCACATTTTTCCATAACGATTTTGATTCTTTGCCAGAATGCTTACAAATTCCCATTCAAAGCCATTTTTACTTCTGTAAAGAAGGATCTGTCCGCTTCCATCAGCCGGACGACTTCCTATAACACAATAAAAGTTTCCATCGTTCCCTTTCCAGATTTTGGGATCACGAAAGTCTACTTTACTAGCCCCCCTTTGGAAGATCTTTGGCTGTCAGAACCGGATTCTTATCATACTTTTCATAATCCTTACCATCTCCAACTGCCACTGCCTGTGTCTGAATATCCCTTACAGTTCCGTCTTCCAGTTTCTCCTGATTTACAGAAGTATACATAAGCAACTGTCTGCCATCCTCTAATTCTATGGCACTTCCTGAAAAAACAGCCGAATTTATCATAATCTTCATCCGGTGCCAATGCAGTCGGAACATAGTTCCAATGCAATAAATCCTTACTCACTACATGTCCCCAGTGCATACTGTCCCAATGTGTGCTATACGGATTATACTGGTAGAACAAATGATACTCTCCTTTATAATAGGAAAATCCATTTGGATCATTCATCCAGCCAACATAAGGAGTTATATGAAAGGCTGGTCTTTCTTCCTCTTTGATCTGCTGTCCCTGTATAAATTCATATTTTCTTGCCTTTTCCAACATTTCGCTCATATAGTTCCTCCTGTCAAAATGATATCTTCTCTTATTTTTCACTGCTTAATGAATCCTGATACTGGTCAAAATATTTTTGCTTGATTGAAAGGTAATCGGAAAGCCCGTACTTCTCCATTTTTTTCAGATAAGAATCCCATTCTTCATCAATTCCTCCGTTCAGGATCCAATCTGCTTTCTTCTGTTCTGCATATTTCTTAATATCTGTATCATACTGTGACACTTTGTTTGTATCATCAATACTCATAAATACATTAGGATAAACATATTTGCTGTTCATATCCTGTAAATATGTCTCATGCATATTATCCAGACGCCATTTCGCATCTTCCGGCTGTGTTACATATACGTCATAATATTCATTTAATATAGCAAGAGGACCATTTACAGATTGCGCTTCACGTACTTCCACCGGTGACTGATCTCCTAAGTCCATATGCTTTAACATTTTTTCGCCATCTTTGTTTACAGACAGCTCAAAAATATTAAAGGAATCCTTCTCTCCATAGGTTCCCCAGTTATTTTGCGGAGACTGAAGGGGTGCATACATCTGATCGATCCATGCGGCAGCAAGTGCCGTGTTACGGCAGCTGGTAGTAAGCACACATCTTCCTCTGTCAAAACCGCTAGTCTCACTGTTGTTCTGTCTGGTGATATTTCTCATTCCATCCGGTCCGGTCAGTGCCGGAAGCATCACATAATCCGTATTGTTGTCTATATTAGCAATATCCCATGTGAAGCAAAGTCCATAACGGTGATTCTTTCCTTTTGCAACATAAGTAGACCATTCCTGTGTAAATGCTTCCGGATCGATCAGATTCTCTGTCACAAGTTTTATGCAGCCATTTGATACCTTCTTTGTATCCTTCCTGAACCGTTGTATAAATCACCTTACCTTCATCTGTTACAGCAAAATGATCTCCTGTGTCCCCATAACCATCTCCGAATCCATTTATTAAGATTGAAGGATCCTGATCTCCGTTATTGATAATAAATGACATCGGTATTACATCACCTTCAATGGAAAACTCTTGTTTCAGATCATCTGCATGATCTCGAAATTGAATCAGTACCTGCTCCAGTTCATCTGTTGTTGTTGGAATCTCAAGACCAAGATAATCAAGCCATTTCTTATTAATATAAGGAATATCTCCAATGGCCTGAATTGCTTCTTTTCCGGAACCAAGCTGTTCAATCCACGGAAAAGAGTAAATATGTCCATCCGGTGCTGTACACATGGTTCTGTATTCCGGGTATTTTTCAAACACAGCCTGAAGGTTTGGCATATATTTGTCAATCAGATTTTCCAGCGGAATAATTATTCCCTGCTTTGCATAACGCAACAGATCATAATCACTCATGCCTGCATTAAACAGTCCATCCGGCAGATTTCCAAACTGAGCCAACGCCAGATTCTTTTTATCTGAAAACTGATCTGATACAAAGCAGGTCCAGTCAATATGAACATTTGTCTGTTCTTCCATTCTCTGGAAAATCACTCTTTTATTTGGATCCTGTGTTGAAGTGGCCGGTGCACTGGTAATAAAAGAAAGCTCCTCTGTTTCTTTCAATGGAAACTGTACATCCGATACCGGTGTATCCGGATTAATCTCAGCATCAAGCCTCTGCTGTTTTCCACACCCCATTATACTTACCATCATTGTTAAAGAAAGTCCAAGTGCAAGCAAACTTCTTACTCTGTTTTTCTTCATATCTGTATCATTCCTTTCTTTAGCCTTTTACCGATCCAACCATAATTCCTTTATCAAAATATTTCTGGAAAAATGGATACATCACTAAAAGTGGTAAACTTGATACTACAATTGTTGCATATTTCAACTGTTCTGCTACCTTTGCCATCTCTGCTGTGCTTTGGATATCTGCAATCATTCCCGGCTGTGGAGTATTCTGCACCAGGATTGAACGCAGTACCAGCTGCAGTGGCTGAAGATTTGCATCGTTCAGATAAATCATCGCATCAAAGTAGCTATTCCACATTCCGACAAATGACCACAGTGCCAGTACTGCAATGATCGGTTTACATACCGGCATCATTAATTTTGAAAAAATGCTGAATTTCATTAGCACCGTCAATTGCAGATGCTTCTCTTAATTCTGCCGGAATTGACTGATAATAAGTTCTTGCAAGAATCATATTCCAAAACGTTAAATGCTCCCGGAATCAAAACCGCCCATACTGTATTTACCATATGCAGCTGATTGATCAAAATAAATGTTGGAATCATTCCTCCCCCCAAAAAAACATTGTGATCAGAAAAATCAGATTAAAAAAAAATTTTCTTCCCACAAATTCTTTTTTAGACAGAGGAAAGGCTGCCAGTAATGTTACAAAAACTGAGATCACTGTAAATACAAATGAATACAGAAAAGAATTCAAAAAATCCGCGCCAGATCATCTCATTCTCCAGTACTCTTCTATAAGCATCCAAAGTCCAGTCCTTAATATCAGAGCTCAGTCCCTGATTATTCAAAACAGTAGGATCCATAAAAGATGCAAGCACTACATATATAATTGGAATCGCAATAGAAAGTACAAACAGTCCAAGAATCGTGAATCCAATTCCAAGGATCAGACGATCTGTCCTTGAATATTTTCTCTTCTTTTTCTCCATCTTCTCTTCCTCCTATAATCCCTCTCCATCATTCAGCTTCTTTACAACCCAGTTTACAAAAATCAACAGAATTACATTTACAACTGAATTAAACAGACCTACTGCCGTAGAATAACCATAATCACCGTTCAAAAGACCGATGCGATATACATATGTAGATAAAAATTTCTGATGCCGGCAGGTTCATATCTGTCTGCAATGCATATGCCTTCTCAAATCCAATGCTCATAATATTTCCTGCCTGCAGGATAAACTGAATTACAATAATGTTCTTAATCGCCGGAAGCTCCACGTACCAGATCTGCTGCAAAAGGTTTGCACCATCCATAACTGCCGCTTCTTCCAACTCTTTGCTCGCATTAGATAATGCTGCAGTATACATAATAGATGCCCAGCCTGCAGTCTGCCAGATTCCACTTGCTATATAAATAGTACGGAAAGCAGATGGCATTGTCATCCAGTTTGTGCTAATCCCAAGCAGCCTGTTCAAAGGTCCTACCGGTGATAACAGCATACGAACCATACCACAAAGTACTATTACAGATATAAAATTCGGCATATAGATCAGAAGCTGTACTTTTTTCTTGATCCCTGTTTTTTGAATACGATTCATAAGTAATGCCAGAATAATCGGAACCGGAAATCCCCATAATAATCCATAGATACTCAGCTTTAATGTATTCATCAGATAGTTCATAAAATCCGGTGATGATAAAAAACGTCTGAAATATTCAAGTCCAACCCATGGACTTCCAAGTACTCCCTTGATTACATTATAATCTTCAAACGCAATCAAAAGCCCTCCCATCGGAAGATACTTAAAAATGATTGTCAGTAAAAGTCCCGGCATTAAGAAAAAAAGATATAACTGCCAGTTTTTCTTCACATACGTAACCTTATTTCTCCACGTCTGCTTGCTTACGGGCTTTGCTTGGTTCTGCACTGTTTTCATGCACTTTTTCCTCCATTCCTTTCATACATTGTTCATGAAACCGGTTAAGTAACCGGTTACTTTTATAATCTGATGTTACTACATCACACACTCTCTGTCAACACTTTTCTTCATTAAAATAACCGGTTACGTAATCGGTTATTTTAATATTGCCTTTTTGTATAATAATTGCTATACTAAAAAAAAATATTTGCATTTTATTTATAAGGAGAATAAGTTTCATGTCAAAAAAAACAGGTGACATTTGCAGATATTGCAGCATATACCCATTTTTTCAAAAAACTACAATATCAAGATATTTCAATCATCCTGATTCCCTTACACTTGAAAATCAGGAAAAAATTTCTCAGGCCCTTGATATCCTTGGCTATAAAAAAAAACAAACATTGCAAAAGTTCTGGCGAATGGAAAAAGTGAATTTATCGGAATCATTATTCCGAATCTTTATCTGCATTATTATTCTGAAATGCTGACACAACTGCTGTCCAGCTACAGTGATTATCACTACAAATTTCTCGTCTTTAGCAGTGAACATGGGGCTGAAGAAGAACAGCAATATATTGAAGAGCTCCTATCCTATCAGATTGAAGGTCTCATTGTTTTAAGTCTATACGCTGTCATCAAAACAATTATCCTCCTATCAGATTCCCATCGTTGCCATTGAACGTGAAGCGGAATATATCAGCAGTGTTACCACTGACAACTATATGGGTGCGCTTCAGGCTACCACTCTGCTGATCCGTGATAAATGTGATATACTGATCCACATCAATGTCAATGTTGAGAAAACAGTTCCTGCTTACGACCGTATTCGCGCATTTAAGGAAACCTGTGAAGAATATCAGGTTCCTTATGATATTGATCTAAGTGTAAGCGGTAATTCTTATCAGGAAATTTTAAATGAAATAAGACGCATTTTTACAAGAATAGAAGAGAAATATCCCAATCAAAAAAAAGGTATTTTCCTTTCCAACGATACTTATGCAAACATGTTTCTTAACCTGATTTTCCAGAAATACCGAGAATTACCCTCTTTCTATGAAATCATAGGATTTGATAATTCTCCCATTGCCAGTGAGGCAATTCTCCCAATCACAACCGTTGGTCAGCAGATTGATATTATTGCACAAACTGCCATGGAGCTTCTGGTTCAACAGAGTAGGAAGAACAAAAAAAAACGTTCCCCTAAACCACTGGAAAAGCCTGTCCATAAACAGATTGCTCCAATATTGATTCGCCGTAATACAACCAGTTAAAACTAACCTTTCATTTTCTCCGGAATACAATCTGTCCCAGAAATATTTCTGCCATATCGGATATTGGAATACTTAATTATTTGGGCAAAAAGGGGATGCCGAAAAGTGGTATTAACCGGCATCCCCTTTATTGATTGTATTATCTTATTTCATATGATCTTTTTCTAGTTATTTTGCGAATAACCCGGCATGGATTTCCGGTCACCAGACTATATGGAGGAATGTCCCTTGTCACAACACTTCCTGCTCCTATTACACATCCCTCTCCTATGGTAACACCACCACAAACAACCACATTGGATGCCAGCCAGCAATTATCTTTTATAGTAATTGAAGGGAAAGCGAAGGAAAGAAACTTTGGGAGACAAACTCCAGGCGATCAGAGATTTATAAAGAAAGCATATCATTTTTAATATGGCATTTAAAAGATTCTCAATGTCCAGGTCTTTCAGCTCAAAGCGCTTTCCTCGGACAGGCTTTGACACACTCCATGCACAAAATACATTCTGTTCCGTTTTTCCGTTTTCTGGAGTTATCGATCATATCAACATTCATCGGACAAACTTTTTTTACATTTTCCACATGAAATACACTTCTCTTTGTCACACTTAATTCTGGCTGCCGAGAAATAGCTCATAGGTTTCAGAAAAACTGTGACCGGACAAATATACTTACAAAACGCTCTGTTATCTTTGAATCGGAATGCCAGAATGATCCCCACAATATAATACAGAATATTCCCCACGATAAAAGCTATAAACGTGATTTTTTCCATATTCTCTACGTGATTCAGAAAAAGTAGCACCACGAAAGAGAACGAAAATGCAAATGTAATATACCGGATGAAACCTATCTTTTTTCTTGCAGCCTGAGGCTTTTTTATATGGTAAAAAAGTCCAACACCATAGCTGTCCAACAGGCATATCCGCACCATCCTCTTCCAAACAAAAAGTGGTCCGAATATTTTTGCAACAGCATAATGGATCGTAGCTGCTTCAAATACTCCGGTAAACAGATAGTACCAAAAACCTTCAATCTGCATGTTTTCCCGGCATATAAGCCCCAGATAAATCAGCATATACAAACCAACCAGAAGTTGAACAATCCTACGTGCATGCTTATAGTTAAACTGAAAAAGCAAAAGCCCAACAGTAATCGATGTTCCAATATAACTGAAATTTAAAAGATAAAACAGATTATCTTTGGTAAGCCATAGTGTAACAGCCACTATTTCAAATACTATCCACATTCCAAAGGGTGCCAGCCGTTTCCGTCTCATATTCATTTTCTCCAACATTGTGCCCCTAACTTGATATCTACGAATTGCTCCGCTGCAAAGCAGCTCCCACAATTCTCATCATATCTCAATATAAAGTATTTGTCTAATGTTTCTATTAAGTAAATATTTTGTCAGACCAATTTGCCATAAGTACCAGAATATCAGGATTTGCGAAGGCAATTTATAGTAGATTTTGGCATATACATTTCGATTTTTTTTTGAGTATAATAATTCCGAAAAAAGTACTTTGACAGTAAATAAAATGCAACATCATTGCACAGGAGGCATGGGATATGATTATTACAATAGCAAGACAGTGCGGAAGCGGCGGACATGAAATAGGAAAAGAACTGGCTTCCAGACTTGGACTGGAACTCTATGACAGAAAGAAGCTTGAAGAAGAAGCCAAAAAAACTTGGAAAGCTTGACGAAAACAAAGAAATTTTTCCAGGAAAAAGCAGTAAACAGCCTGCTCTACAGCATTGCTGTAAGCTACGGAGAAAGCAATCCGATGGAAAAATCTTTTGAACTTATACGTGAACTTACGCAGCAAAAACCTGCCGTAATCATCGGACGCTGTTCAGGAGCGATTTATGCAAATGATCCTGAGGCAACTACTGTTTTTCTTCACGCAGAATAAAGACTCGCCGTATCAACGTGTAATGGAACGGGACGGTATTAATGAGAAAAAAGCTGCAAAGCTG
>ENA-OQAX01000250-OQAX01000250.1-human-gut-metagenome-genome-assembly--contig:-NODE-250-length-12792-cov-1.717015_pt1 | contig 12792 bp, 16 predicted proteins | sample MGYA00242741_ERZ504539 | MGnify/ENA primary metagenome ERZ504539 (study PRJEB26092, sample SAMD00036277) | human gut metagenome | host: Homo sapiens | study: EMG produced TPA metagenomics assembly of... | reverse complement strand
CAAATGTGGTGGCAACACCAATCCGTTATCATCAGAGTGAGTCATTATCAATGCACCCATCAAACGGGTAGATACTCCCCAGGAAGTAGCCCAAACATAATCCAGCTTATTGTTTTGTCAACAAACTGTACATTGAACGCTTTCGCAAAATTCTGTCCCAAGAAGTGAGAAGTACCACATTGCAATGCCTTTCCATCCTGCATCAACTCGATGTGTGAGATATCCAACGCACCCGCGAAACGTTCATTAGCCGATTTACCCCTTTGATTACCGGGACAGCCATATACTTCTCGGCGAAGTCACCATACACATGCAACATTTTCTGTGCTTCCGCTTCTGCTTCCTCGCGGGTCGCATGAGCCGTATGACCTTCCTGCCACAAGAACTCCGCAGTACGCAGGAACAATCGGGGTACGCATCTCCCACCGCATAACATTTTGCCCATTGGTTGCACAAGATAGGCAGGTCACGATAGGAATTAATCCAGTTCTTATATGTACTCCAAATGATTGTTTCAGATGTAGGGCGGATAATCAATTCTTCTTCCAGTTTGGCAGCCGGATCTACGATAACACCCGAACCGTCCTCTGCATTCTTCAGACGGTAGTGAGTAACTACAGCACACTCTTTGGCAAATCCTTCTACGTGCTCAGCTTCACGGCTAAGGTAAGATTTCGGGATAAGCAACGGGAAATAAGCGTTCACGTGGCCGGTTTCCTTAAACATATCGTCCAACTGACGCTGCATTTTCTCCCAAATGGCGTATCCGTAAGGCTTGATAACCATACATCCACGCACAGGTGATTGTTCAGCCAAATCGGCCTTCACCACCAAATCATTATACCACTGAGAATAATTCTCGCTTCTTTTGGTAAGTTCTTTCAATTCTACTGCCATTGCTATATCGTTATTTTTTGTTTTTCCTTTTTTAAGAGTTTGCAAAATTAGTAAAAAAGCATGGGAAAGTACCAATGATTTAGCAAAAATATAGGATCAAAAGTATAAAAATAACTTATTGATAACGATAATACCACCAATAGGTATCACCATATTCCCGCCGCATATGGTTTTTCTCTTCCACCGGTGATGAAAATTCCTTCTGACGGTTAAAGAAACTCATCCAAAACGCCGCACCATCAGCGTGTCTTTGACTTCTCTTCCATATCCAGGATGAGTCCGTTTATAAAGCACCAATGCCTCACGATAATAACGCGGCAATGTATCTTGCTCGAAACAATACATATCAACCGCCGATACAAATTTATCCAATTTCTTATCCAGCAGCAATGCACTCATATAATAATTCAAAGCGGTTATGTCTACCTATTTCATCACGACAGATACGGGCCAAAAAAGTCTACTGTCTCTTCTGCAACATGTGGTCTTACACCAAGATGAGCATACAAGCTATCGGCATTCAAGCGCAAAGTTTCCTGAGAATGAGGCGCAAACAAAAGCCCTTCCGCACCATAATATTGAGGGTATTCAAACAAATGCTCCCCCATGGTACCTTCCAAAGACATAGCATAGGCTCTAAGCACTGCCAATGTACGGGTTGTTTCCAAAGACTTTGCTCCTACCATCCGTGCAGCTTCATAATGATGATTACGGATAGCCTGCTCCACAGCCAGTTCATGATGAAAATTCACATTCGTATTTCCTATACCTACCGTCATCAGGCATAAAAGTGTCAAAATAGCTAAGTTAGAGTTTATTAAGCCCAATATGGACCCCTCTTGATTCAGCCAGGAACGAAACACACGCCGTAAAGTATAGACCACACCTATATATATAAGCAAAAGCAACGGCAGCAGCCAAAACCATTTATCTCCTATGTTTCCTCCGTGGAAAATAGTCCGGTCCACATCCGTCAGCACTCCCAGCAACAGACAAGACGGGAAATAAGAAAGTGTTCGCACAGGGCCTTTTAATCCCATCAATCCATTGATTCCCCAACGGAATACCAATAAAACCACTGTAATGATGATAGCTCCTGCCAACGGAGAATAATGTGTCTTTCCTTGTGACAATGAATAATGCAACACCTAGACATCTTTCTGAAGCACAAAAAGATAGACAATACTAAAAATAGAGAAAAAGAAGACCGCACGCAACCGTGAGGATGCGGGCGGCTCTTTTATAGGATAAGCTGTTGTTGCTGCTCATAAATTACTCTTTCACTTTTTTTCAATACCACAGCCGAACGGGCAGGCAGATACAGTTTCAGCCATTCCTTTTTATCCTTCTTATAAAGAGAGTCGAAATTAGTGAAATGACGTATACTGTCATCAGCCAGACCATTGCCTCCGAAAGCTGTCGCATCCGTATTCAGTACCACATCATACGCCCCGACAGGCACTAGGAACCATAGTCTGTAAATGACTTGGTAGGATTGAAATTAAATACAAAAATCAAATTCTTACGCCGGTAAGCCAACACTTGGTCACCGTCGTTATGCCATACTTCAATCACTGGAGTTTCCTGAATATTTTTCACACTTTCAATGAGGTGGACCATAGCTGAATCAAAATCGCCCAAGTAATGGTAACACAGGTTCTTATTATCAAAAAAGCCCCCACTGACGACGGGCATATTTATGCGACCATCCGTTACCTTCACGCGGGAAATCAATCCATTCGGGATGCCCGAATTCATTACCCATAAAGTTCAAATATCCTCCATTGATGGTAGAGGCAGTAAGCAAACGAATCATCTTATGCAATGCGATGCCGCGATGCACTGTATAATTTTCATCCCCTTTCTGGAAATGCCAATACATATCAGCATCTATCAGACGGAAAATTATAGTCTTATCGCCCACCAATGCCTGGTCATGGCTTTCGGCATACGAAATAGTCTTCTCGTCCTTGCGTCTGTTGGTCACTTCCCAGAACATGCTGCTCGGTTTCCAGTCTTCATCAATCTTCTCCTTGATTGTTTTAATCCAATAATCCGGAATATTCATGGCCATACGGTAATCAAACCCATATCCACCATCTTGAATCGGTGCTGCCAACCCGGGCATACCCGAAACTTCTTCCGCAATGGTAATCGCTTTGGAATTTACCTGATGAATCAACTTGTTGGCCAATGTCAAATAACAAATCGCATTATCATCCTGATTCCCGTTAAAGTAATCCCCATAATTACAGAACGCCTCTCCCAAGCCGTGGCTATAATACAACATCGATGTCACACCGTCAAAACGAAAACCGTCAAAACGGAACTCATCCATCCAATACTTACAAATTGGACAGCAAGAAATGAATCACCTCATTCTTACCATAATCAAAGCATAAGGAATCCCATGCCGGATGTTCACGCCGCCCGCCCGGATAGAAGTATTGATTAGGATCACCGGCAAAAATTGCCAAGTCCCTCCACTTCATTCTTCACGGCATGAGAGTGAACAATATCCATAATGACGGCAATTCCCATTCTATGTGCCGTATCAATCAATTCCTTCAATTCATCCGGTGTACCGAAGCGGGATGACGGAGCAAAGAAACTGGAAACATGATACCCGAAACTCCCATAATAAGGATGCTCCTGAATAGCCATAATCTGAATACAGTTATATCCGGCTTCCGCTATACGCGGCAATATTTTCTCACGGAACTCATTATAAGTCCCTACCCTTTCTTCTTCCTGAGCCATACCGATATGACATTCATAAATCATCAAAGGATCAGTCTTTGCACGGAACACCTTCTTTCTGAACCGGTAAGGATTCTCCGGTTCCCAGACCTGTGCACTGAATATCTTTGTCTGCTCATCCTGTACCACACGGTTGGCCCATGCCGGTATGCGTTCTCCTTCACCGCCATTCCAACGGACTTTCAGTTTATACAAATCACCATGCTTTATAGCACCGCTTTGTAATTCCACCTCCCATACACCAGGAGAGTTCTTTACATGGTACATCCTATAATCGCCATGTTCTTTCCAGTCGTTGAAATCTCCGATAAGATAAATTTCCTTCGCATTCGGAGCCCATTCACGGAACACCCACCCTCTTCTGGTACGATGCAAGCCGAAATATAAATATCCGGTGGCAAAGTCCGATAAAGTTCCTTTGCCTCCGGTCAGTTCCAATTCTTTGTCTAGTGCATGCTGATGGCGTCCTTCAATCGCTGCCGAATACGGTTCCAGCCAAGGATCACTTTCTATTATGCCTAATTTAGGAGTGGTATTTTCCATAATATGATTACTTGTTAGTTATTCTCTTTCAAACCAAAACTTAACGATCACTTTTTCACACCGTCAGGAGACACTCCCGGAGCGTGAGCATCCTGTGGAAAAAAGATGGCAAACATTCCCGGCTTTACAGGAATATAGCTTTCGGCAAGTCCCGGATAGAACGAGATATCCTTATCTGCATCATAGTCTGCTTCGGGAAGATCTTCACGGGCTGTATAACCCATCACTTCCACCCCTGACAGAGGAATCTGTATATCAATAAACTGATTATGAGTTTCTAATTTTGCTTCTTCTTTAGTTTTAGGCTTGGTCTGAGAAAAGTTTACTACCAGCTCATCACCCTGTAATTTTACTTTTCCTAATTCCTGAGCGTTCAAGTCTGTAGTCTTCAGATATTCCATTGCTTTAGCGAACAAAGGATTCAATGAAGCGTACTTTTCTAAGTTTTCTAATCTGTCTACTACCATAATTATTTCATTTTAATGGTTAAAATATTGCTTTTATCATTCAAAGTCGTCTATTGTGAAATTTGTAAAATCAGCAAAACGCTTCAGTTGCTTGAAAACATCCTCTACTTTGTCCAACAGGTCAGGGGCAAGGAAAAACGCATCAGGCACCATATAAGCACAGGTATAATCCTTACATTTTAAATAATCAATATATTCAAAATCTTTCGGAAATCCTTTGGGAGCCGTTTTTAAGTGATTTTCTCCGATAACAGGAAAGTATTGCTTGAACGCAGGATCTTCCACAATTTCTCTGTATTCATCTATGTTGTCATAAATGGACTGGCGGACAGCTTTCAGCACTTTAGATTCCAGACACCAGCTTCCACCAGCAAGCATACAGTTATCAGGCTCTATATGAACATAATATCCACAATGTTCCGATTTCTTTCCACGAGCGTTGATATAGCCGCCCAAGTGTATCTTATAAGGAGTCTTATCACTGGAAAAACGCGTGTCGCGATAAATTCGGTATGTACAGTCCTTGGCTTGAATACCGACAATACTTTCGTCAAACAACGAAATGCGGGCGATGATTGCTGTCAGTAATTCCTCAAACTCTTTTTGAGCTTTCAGATATTCATCCTTATGCCCCTGAAACCACTCCCGGTTATTGTTTGCGGCCAGGTCTTTTAAAAATTGAAAGATAACAGATACATCCATGTTACATTATGTTCATGTGTTCACTTGACAAACTTACAAAATATATTTGTAACGAACTAGAAAAAAGCGAAGTATTTATTTTTTCCCAAGACCTTGAGAAACTCATCATGCAACTTTCCATTAGTAGCCAACACTTCACGACCGGAATAAAAAGTCTCCCCCCTCCGCTGTAATCTGTCACTTTTCCACCGGCATTCATCAAGATTATCGAACCGGCAGCAATATCCCACGGTCCCAGCAGCCTTCTATACGGCTTCAAAGCGACCGGCAGCTACATAGCAAAGTTCTGCCGCAGCAGCTCCTTGCAGGCGCATGCCTCCCACATTTCCATATAACTCGTGCACGATATGCTCCGCCAAAGGCTTATACTTTTGCGAATCGTATGGAAAGCCTAACGCCACAAACGCTTCGTCCATATCAGAAACATCTGACACATGTATTTCTTTGTTGTTCAGATAAGAAGGCGCTCCTTTATAAGTCCAGTAAAGTTCATCGCGGCATACCTCATACACCACCCCAACCAGCAGTTCTTCTTTATTGCGAAGGGCGATACTCACACAATAAGGAGCATTATTATGGATAAAATTGGTGGTTCCGTCCAGCGGATCTACCAGCCAGCAATAGTTTTCCGTAGTCAGGCTGCCCGAACCTTCTTCGGCAATGAATCCTGCTTCGGGAAGCAATTCCCGAAGTTGGGCCACAATACGGCGTTCCGATTCCTTATCTACATACGACACATAGTCGTGAGCATTTTTTCTTCTCTACCTTGCTACGGTCAAAACCGCTACGCTCATTACGAAGAAAAGCACCCGCCCGGAGTGCTATTTCACGTACATTCAACGTTATCTTCTCTAATCCAACATTATATTCTTATTTTTGTTCCGCATCCAGCTTCCAAACTTATAAACACCTTTACGGATTACATTTCCATTCTTGTCAGTCTCCACAAAAAGCGCCGTGTTTCTTCCCTTGTTTGAAAAATCCGTCATAGCGTACTCCGTTCTTATCTTCAAGCACACCTTTGCCGTCTTCCTTTCCTTTTACGAAATGCCCCTTGTATTTGGTTCCGTCAGCCGTGCGCAAAGTGCCTTCACCGTCGGCCATGTTGTTTTTCCATTCACCTTCATAGTCATCGCCGTTCGCCCAGATATAGTGTCCTTTACCGCTGCGCTGGTTATTCACCCACTGCCCTTCATACACAGCACCGTTGGCCCATGTAAAGGTTCCAGTCCCATGCTGCTCGCCGTTCTTGAACTGCCCTACATACTTGTCACCATTCTTGTGTATATAAATACCCTGCCCGGTACGTTCACCGTTCACGTAGTCACCTTCGTAACGGTCACCGCTATGAAAGTAATAAATGCCTTTACCGTGCTGCACGTCATCCTTCCAGTCACCCACATACTTGTCACCGTTGACATAGTAAAAAACGTCCCCTTTCCGTCACGTGCGTCATCTTTCCACTCGCCTTCATATTTTGACTGGTCGGGCCATACCATAACACCCTGTCCGTTTTTCTTGTCTTCTTTCCATTCGCCCTCATATTTGGCTCCTGCTTTCCAGGTATAAGTACCCTTTCCGCTACGTTTGTCCTGAAACCAGTTACCTATATAAACATCTCCGTTATAATAATACATAGTGCCTTCACCCTGCTGATAGTCGGCAAACCACATACCTTCATACCGGTTATTATTCATAAAATAATAGGTTCCGCTGCCGTGTTGCTGATCCTGGAACCATTGCCCCACATACTTTTCTCCATCGTGAAACGTATATGTCCCGTTCCCCTCGCGTTTTACCTTTTATATATTCCCCTTCGTAGGTATTTCCGTTCTTGTAGATTGTTTTTCCTTTACCGTTTGGTTTTCTACCTTTCAGCTCTCCGGTATATTCGCCCCCGTCTTTAAAAGTATAATTCCCGATTTTTATCTGAGCGGTGGCCAATGTACTGACCGATGCCAAAGCAATAATATATATATGTATTTCTTCATTGGTTCGTTACTTATAATAGATAAGATTTACGCCAAAGATACGATTTTCTATCTTTGGACATGATAGGTTATTACACTTTTTTACCCGCAATGACCTCTATTAAGTTTTCTTTGCAGAAATACTTTTGAGCCAATATGCGTATTTCTTCTCTGGTGATTCCCCGGATGGCATCCAGCGAACGGATAAAGAAGCGTTCGTCCAGCCCTGCCGTTTCTATATAAATCCAGGCATCAGACAAAGAAAAAAGGTCCCTCGTACGACCGGCATAAATCGCCCAGCATATAGTTCTTCACCATTTCCAATTCTTCTTGAGGAACGAGATCATTACACAATTTGTCCATCTCCCGATAAACTTCTGTTATGATAGAATCCACATATTCATTGGCCGCCTCGGTACTGACAGTCAGTATTCCCGTTCCCGGATAGGACACAATGCCTGCGCCGATACCGTATGTATATCCCTTGTCTTCACGGATATTGGACATCAGACGGCTCCCGAAATACCCTCCGAACAAAGTGACCATGACACGTGCCTTCAAAAAGTCCGGATGATGACGGTCCATTACGAAACATCCCATTTTCAAGGAACTTTGAAGTGCATCCTCACGTTCTATAAAGATACGCTTTTCTTTGGTGGTAACCGGAGGAACAAGCGTTGTCTTTGCTTTTTCCGTCACTTCCCCCCATTGTCCACTTCCCAAGTTATCTTCTATACAACGGATAATTTCCGATGTGACCTTTCCCGAAATATATACCGAACAATTACCCGAATGATAATATTTCCGATAAAACGAACGGAGCACCTCCGGGGTAATCCGGTCATAATCCTCCGCTACCGCATAGCGCCCGAAAGGATGCTCCGGACCGAACAAGGCTGTATTCAGCTGCTTTCGGGCGATCATTTCCACCCGGGTGCTGTTCACCAGGAATTGCTGTTTGTTCGTATCGGCCACCACGGAAAGTTCCTTTGCCGGAAACGTAGGAGCCTTTATCATCTCGGATATGACGGCCAGCGTGCGGGCAAAATATTTATTCAGAGAGTAAAGTGTTATGAATCCATAGTTCACGGAAGAAGATAACTCCAGCCAGGCTCCATAATAATCCAATCGCTCCGCAATCTGTGAAGACGTTAAATTCCCAGTTCCCTCACGCAGCATCCTGTTGGCAAACATAGCCTGCAACGGCTGTTCCTGATTCCATTGTCCGCCTCCTATCAGAAGATCGAAACGTACAACATCCTCGGTTCCCGCATGAATGATATTCAAAGGCATCCCGTTCTTCATCGTCCTCCTGTCGGGACGGGTTATACTGAATTCGCTTAGTTGGCGGATTGGCGGTGGGGTGGTTCTGTCCAGCATTTACTTCCCCTCCCTCTGTTTTAAAAATGCTTCGGCACGTGCCAGATCCTGAGGCGTATCAATGCCTATTGTCTCCACTTCACTGATTCCCACCTTAATAGTATAACCATTTTCCAGCCAACGAAGCTGCTCCAACGATTCAGCCAGCTCCAGCGAAGATTGTGGAAGCGAAGTTATTTCTTTCAGTACATCGGCCCGATAAGCATACAGACCGATATGTTTATAGTAAGTATGCCCTTTCAGCCAGCCTTCCTTCTCCACATTACGCTGGAAAGGAATGATGGAACGGCTGAAATACAAAGCATTCATATTCTTACCGACTACTACTTTGGGAGAGTTTACATTTTCCAAGGCTTCAAGCCCGTCATCCGGGATGAAAGGTTTCACTAAAGTCGCAATCTGTGTGGCAGGATCTTCAAAGCAAGCTTTCACGGCTTCAAGCTGTGATTTTTGAATAAAAGGTTCATCACCCTGGATATTTACAACCACATCATATCCTCGTCCTACTTTGGTATACGCTTCATAGCAACGGTCTGTGCCGCTTTTATGGTGAACGGAGGTCATGACCACTTTTTCCGCCAAAAAGCTTTTACGGCGGATTCAATGCGTTTCATCGTCCGTCGCTACATATGCTTCATCCAATATGCCGGACACTTGTTCATAGACTCTCTGAATCACAGGCTTGCCTCCCAAGACGGCCAGAGGTTTGGCAGGAAAACGTGTAGAGGCATATCTTGCAGGAATAATTCCAATAAATTTCATGGTAGCATTTCTTTTATATATTCATGCAAAAGTAACAAAAACATTTTCATACATTTGCACCATTAATGCAATAAATGTTATGGACGAACACCATTGTTTGCTTTGTATGGGCTCTAATACCAACCGTTACGCGCAACTCTCGGTTGCACGGGAAGCATTGCGCACCACGTTTTCCCGACATTCATTTCGGCGAGATGATGGAAACGGAAGCTGTTGGCAGCGGCTTTCACTCCCCTTTCAGCAATCAACTGGCAAAATTCAGCACTACGCTTTCACCCGATTCCGTTCGTGATTTGTTTAAAGAATTGGAACGACGCAGCGGACGGATTCCCGAAGACAAGGCTCAAGGGTGGTAAAACTGGATATTGACCTGCTGGTCTTTGACAATAAGATATTGAAACCGGAAGATATGGAAAGAGAATATATCCGCCGTGGAATGTCTGTGCTCTTTTAGAGCTTATACCTTATTATATATTAATCATTATCACCTTGTGATACCCCGCCTCCATCCCCCCCTATGGCAAACGATAGTGTTACTGAGAGGCCCAACCTGACAGGTGGGAAAACAGCTAAGTATTTTCATTGGCAGACCTAAGGCTTTCTACCAAGAAGGCTAAGGCTTTCCGGCCGTCTATTTCTATTCTCCATAGCTTTGGAGTTATCTCCATAACCTTTGGAGTTAACTCCATAAGCTTTGGAGATAGAACACAAACAGGGAAAAAAGCCTTAAACCTGCCAAGAAAAAGAGGTTAGCCTTCCTTGAAAAAACATTTAATAAAAACTAAAGAACACATTTTTTTCACTTCATCTGTTTGTTGTTTCCAATGATTCCTTATACATTTGCGTTTACTAACAATTCTGTTAAACAAATATGATAATATGAAAGAAGAAACGAGCAATACAGAACAATCCATACTAAAAGCCGCTGAAAAAGAATTCCTTAAGAAGGATTCTCCGGAAGCAAGACAACAGAAATAGCTAAGGAGGCTGGTGTAACCCATGCCATGCTGCATTATTATTTCCGTACAAAAGAGAATCTGTTCAACAAAGTATTTGAAGAAAAAGCCAAGCAACTGGCCGATACATTCCTTTCTCGTGTAGATGAATCATTGCCTTTTTTGGAGAAAATAAAATGTTTCATTGAAGCACACTTCGACCTTTTGACTGCTAATCCCGAACTACCTTTATTTATATACAGGGAGATTCTGACCAATGAATGCGGAAAAGAAATTTGCCGTAAAACCTTGTTCCCTAATTTCCGGTTAGCAATCAGTCTGCTCGACCGGTCACTGCAAGAGGAAATAAAGAAAGGCACAGTACGCCCCGTCAAAGCGGAAGATTTAATGGTCAGCGCCATTTCACTCAATATCTTCGTCTTTGTGGCAAACCCACTGATACAATTGTTTGTGGAAGAAAAAGGTGAAGAATATCATCAATATATGGAACGCAGAAAACAAGAAAATGTAGAAATCATATTAAGCAGATTAAGAATATGAAAAGGTTATTCATTCTCACAACCTTTCTTCTCGGCATCAGTCCCATTTGTTTGAATGCACAGGAACTCACGCTGGAAGAGTGTCAGCAGCAAGCCCAGGCGCATTATCCGCTGATTAAACGGTACGGACTGATTGAAAAGACGAAAGAATACAACATCTCTACGCCGGCAAGGGTTATCTGCCACAGGTTTCATTGTCCGCCAAAGCCAGTTATCAATCGGATGTAACGGAAATACCCGTTGACCTGCCCGGAATTGATATTCGCGGCATACGCAAGGATCAATACCAAGCTATGTTGCAACTGGACCAAGTGGTATGGGACGGTGGTAACATCCGGGCACGGAAAGAGGTAACCCGTGCCACATCCGAAGTAGACAAACAGAAACTGGAAGTGGACATGTATGCCATCAACGAAACGGGTAAACCAACTTTTTTTTTGGCATCCTGTTATTGAAAGAGCAATTGAAGCAAAACCAGCTTATGCAGGAAGAATTACAAAGGAATTATGACAATGTTGCAGCATATGTAAAGAATGGCATTGCCAATCAAGCCGATTTGGATGCTGTAAAAGTGGAACAATTGAACAACATACAGCAACGTCATACTCTGGAAGCCACCTATCGTGCTTACGGCGAGATGTTGAAGATCATGATTAACCACCCTACTCCTTTAACCGAAAACACACTAAAGAAACCAGATGTAAATGCCTTATTATATAAAGGAGAAGCCTATTCTACAGAATTCATCCGACGTCCGGAACTTAACTTGTTTGCGGCACAAAATCAGCAACTGGAGGCGCAACGTAAACAACTTACCGCCAAGAACCTGCCTAGGTTAGGCATATTTGTACAAGGAGCATACGGCAACCCGGGACTGAATATGCTGAAAAATGAATTTTCGGCCTATTACGTAGCAGGCGTACGCCTTTCCTGGAACTTCAGTAACCTATATACTCGCAAGAATGAATCTCGCCAATTAATACTGAATCAACAAGATGTGAACGTACAGAAAGAAACGTTCTTGTTTAACACTCATCTGGAAATCACTCAAAACAACAGTGAAATTAAGAAACTGACGGAACTGATGAAGAACGATGAGGAGATTATCACCCTACGTAACAACATTAAAAAAATCAGCCCAAGCCAAAAGTTGCCAACGGAACACTGACCGTTACAGAAATGTTACGTGAAGTAACAGCCGAGAACATTGCCATGCAGGATAAAATCCTGCATGAAATTCAGTTATTGTCAGCCATTTACGAATTAAAATATACAACAAACCAATATGAGAACAAATAAATATATCTTGCTTGCCGCCACTCTGTTCAGTTTATCCTCTTGCGGAAACAAGAGAGGCGACTATGATGCATCAGGTACATTTGAAGCTACCGAAGTAATTGTATCCTCCGAAGCCAATGGCAAGATCATGCAATTCAATATAGAAGAAGGACAGTTATTAAAGGCCGGGGAAGAAGTGGGGTGCATAGATACCTTACAACTCTATTTGAAAAAGATGCAGTTACTGGCCAGCGGTAAAGCGATAGCCAGCAAAAGCACGGACATCAATAAACAGATAGCTGCCACAAAAGAACAAATCGGCAAAGCCGAATATGAAAGAAAACGCACAGAAAACTTGCTGAAGGAAAATGCCGCCACCCAAAAACAAATAAGATGATATTGACTCCCAGATTGCCGTTCTGAAAAACAGTTGGAAGCACAGATCTCTTACGCTTCAACGCGGCAATGCCAGTATCACAGAAGAAAGCTCGGCCTACGAAATACAAGTAGCCCAACTGGATGACCAGCTTCGCAAATG
>ENA-OQAX01000249-OQAX01000249.1-human-gut-metagenome-genome-assembly--contig:-NODE-249-length-12808-cov-1.683385_pt1 | contig 12808 bp, 15 predicted proteins | sample MGYA00242741_ERZ504539 | MGnify/ENA primary metagenome ERZ504539 (study PRJEB26092, sample SAMD00036277) | human gut metagenome | host: Homo sapiens | study: EMG produced TPA metagenomics assembly of... | reverse complement strand
TAAATAAAAACGGAGGTAAAATATGAATCTTCAATATACGCTCTTTTTCATTCCATTTTCCGTCACTATTCGATCCTCTTAAATGGAAAATATAAGTTCCATATGGTAAATTGGAATAATTGATTACCGAATTCCGCCCTACATTATACCACTCTTTATCAAATCCTTCCATTTTATAAACCAATTGATTCATTTCCGGTGCCTGATAACCTAATGCCGCCGCATGCAATGAAAAAGAATTTTGATCAGATTCTAACTCGACCTCATCAGAAAAGACGATGCTTTCTTTCAATGGAGAATCCTTACTGCCGATCTGCATTCGTTTATTGAATAAGAAGAAATCTGTAATGACAACTGGTGGAACAAAAGTATTTTCTACAAAAGTAGATGGATCAAAAGTGATAAAACCATTTATACTACCTAAATAGATACGTCCCATCTTATCTTTATACCCAGACTGATAATTAAACTGGTTACTTAGCAATCCGTTTGCTGTAGTATAAACTCGTTTATCATCTGTTTCCGGATTGAAACAAACCAAACCATTATTAGTTGTCAACCATAAATTCCCCCGATTATCCTCTACCATCCGATAAATGATATTACTAGGAAAACCTTTCGACATATCAAAACGAGTAAAGCTTTCATTTTCCGGATTAAAACGGCAAAACCCGCCCCTTGTGTCATAAACCATAACCGCTTACGACTATCTTCACAAATACTGATTACTTTATCATAAGGTAATGAAGTGGAATCGTTCTTGTGAAAAATAAAATTCTTCCATTCTTTCTTATTCACATCATAACGAAAAACACCGTTAGAATAAGTTGCCAGCCACAAATTCCCACTAAAATCCTCCAATATTTTTATAAACAAAACATATTAGCTAGTTCCGGCATCCTAGTAAAGTCATCTGTATCACGATTATATCGCAGCAATCCAGATGTAGTGCCAATCCATAAGTCACCAGATGTAGTTTTACAAATAGAGAATACATTATTGGCATCCAAAGATTTGGGCTTATACCTTTTTGATAGTGTCTTACTTGCTTCGTAAGCAAATCAATACGGCTTAAACCTCCGGAAAAAAAGTGCCTACCCACAAATCATCACCGTCCAAACATAAACCATGAACATTTTGATAAATAGCAGGATGTGAGAATTTTTCAATCTTTCCACTTTCCGGATAAAAATGAAATAATCCCTTATCTTCAGTACCAATCCAAACAGTACCATCATTACTTTCACAGAACTCACGTACCCTACGCCCAAAAATTTTTTAATATCATCACGAGGGTAGAATTTTTCAAAATAAGTCCATTGACGCGGATAGTAATTGACCCCGCCAAAATAAGATCCGATCCACATTCCTCCCTCATTATCACGGCATATAGAATAAATAGCATTATCGGCTAAAGCATAAGAATCATTCCCGTTTGAAACAGTGAGATGAGCTATTTCACCTTTTTCCAAATCATAAATATATAGCCCCGACTCCGTACCTACCCATAATTCCTTATCCGATTTAAAGCCTAAATCACGCACATAATAATTCAACAAACGCCTTACCCGCCCTGTTGTCAGATTAATTTCAGTCAAACCATTAGAAGAACCGATATACCAACAATTATGGGGACCCATAATCCAAGTATTAATGATATCATCTTTAAAAGGCTCTTTTCCTTCAGAATCCTGAAAGGGAAACAATGTCTTAAAATTATCTTTGTATAATATAGGTTGTCGTCATATAAACTGACCCAACATAGTTTTCCTCAAACCAAAAACGCGTAACATTGGCCAATTGGTTCTTACGCTTATCTCTATGCAGACAATTAATTAACCGATCTTGCACACGATCAAAATGAAACAATCCTTGATAATCCACGGAAATCCATATATCACTATCTTCATCACTTTCAATACGAGTCACAGCACGACTAATCATATCACCTGTGTCACTAACTCTATCAAATACTGTAAAGTCTTCTAATAAAGGATTATACACATAAACGCCTGCATCTGTTCCAACCCAAATATTTCCTTCTTTATCCTCATGAAGTGCAGTGATAAAATTATTTCCTAAAGCAGAATTCTCTTTTTTGAAAATACGAAAACTCAGGCCATCAAAACGATTCAAACCATCTTTTGTTCCAAACCACATGAAACCTTGTTTATCTTGCAAAATAGCGTTCACCGTGTTTTGCGAGAGTCCGTCTTGAATATCCAATGTTTTGAAATAATATCGGATATTACTTTGAGAGTAAAGAGTAAATGCATATAAAAAAAGAAGTCCTATTATGAATATTCTTTTCATAGTATATCAATTTTAGTTTAGAGAGTACAAAATTAAAGATTAAATTCTCCATATCAATAATTATCCGGAAAAAAGTCCCAAAAGAACCAGTGTTTACTCTCACCGCTTCTTTCAGGACTCTTCCTCTCTGAATCTTATTTATCCCAATGTTATATTCCACAATTCCTTCTACCTTAACATACATTATTTATGTACCGAAAACTTGTAAATACAATGACTTTGATATTTTTCTCCTGGTCTCACTACTGCCGTAGGCCAGTCTGCCTTATTAGGTGTATCGGGATATTTTTGCGTTTCCAAGCACACAGAGGCCCGAAAATTATATATTGTATTTTTTTTACCCGTCAATGTCCCATCTAGAAAATTACCACAATAAACCTGAATACCCGGCTCGTCAGTATAAACATTGAGTACAATCCCCGTAACAGGTGACTCCAATGTGGCACAAACTTGATGAATATCCCCCTTAGTATTCAATACCCAATTATGATCAATGCCATTCCCATATCTTAATTGTTCAAAATCTTGATTAATACGAGTTCCAATGACAGCAGGAAGTCTGAAATCCATAGGAGTACCCTCAACCGGAACAATTTCTCCAGTCGTCATAAAAGTACTGTCAACAGGAGTATAATAATCCGCGTTCAAAGTCAATAAATAATCAGAATTATCTTTTGACGGATCTCCATCTAAATTAAAATAAGAATGATTAGTCATGTTTACAACAGTCGGTTTATCCGTTTCTGCTTCATACTGAATATCAATAGCATTATCGTCCGTCAATTTCATTATAATAGTACAATTCAAATTTCCAGGAAAACCCTCTTCACCATTTTTAGACAAGTAAGTCAGTTTCACCTCTCTGTCACTCACTTGAATACCTCTATAAATACGATATTGAAATCCTTGAGGACCTCCATGCAAACAATGTCCGTAATTGTTTCGAGGCAATTGGTATACTATCTCATCCAATGAAAAACGTCCCTGATTTATACGGTTGGCATAACGCCCTATACTTGCTCCAAAATCCGACGGATATTTGATATAGTCCTGTATGGAATCAAAACCCAATACTACATCCCTCATTATTCCATCTTTATCAGGAACCATAACAGAAACAATACGACCGCCATAGTTAGTGATACAAACTTCCATCTTATTTTTATTCTTCAATACAAACAGATCAGTTTTTCTCACCATTTATCTCCGTTTGAAAACGACTTTTACTTAAACCGGATTCAGTCAAGACCTCATCATTTTTATAAGAAGTACATGCAGTCATAAGGACTGCACATACCCAAAAGAACAGCTTATTCATATTCCTTACTTTAATGATTTACAGATACGTGCGTTGGCTTCTCTCACTCGTTTTTCATCTACTTTAATCACCTTACGATCATAAGTCATCAGTCCGTTCACTTCCACCTCCACATCCGTAGTCTGAGTATAAACAGCCGCCGAGAATCCCCTGATTATCAGGTCATAAAGCATATCTGTATATTTTATATACTCATCAGTTACTTCTTTGGAAGAATTAAACTGTATATATCCCCAGTTACGATCCGGTTCCCAAATATGATTTTTCACTACCCAACCGATACCACCATACTCTCCCAAAACATTAGCTCGCTGGGCATCATACAGATACATTTCGGGAGCAGGATAATTATGCAAGTCAAGCATATCGCCACAAGTATAATGGTTACCTCCACTTGCAGGATTTACCAGACGGGTCGGATCATATTCTTTAGTCCATTCTGCAATTTCCGGAGTCTTGAATTGCCCCCATGCCTCATTGAACGGAACCCATGTTCCGATACATGGATAAGAATACAAGCAATCCATAATTTCTTTCCATTCTTTACGGTAACAAGCCTCAGAAACCGCCGAACGCTTTTTTTCCGTACCTTCAAAAATATTTGCGGTTCTGCCACTCCGGATTACGATCACCGCTAGGCATATCCTGCCACACAATAATTCCCAATTGATCACAATGAGTATACCAACGGGCCGGTTCCACTTTAATATGTTTACGTATCATATTGAATCCTAAGTCTTTAGTCTTTTGTATATCATATACTAAAGCCTCATCAGTGGGAGCGGTATACAATCCATCAGGCCACCATCCCTGATCCAATGGTCCGAACTGGAACAAAGGTTGGTTATTCAGTTCTAAACGTACAATTCCATTAGCATCACGTTTTCGTAGAGTATTTGCGCATAGCTGCATAACTGTTCACCTGATCCAATATTTTATTATCGCTTTTCAACATAACCTTTAAAGTATACAAAAAGGGAAAATCAGGACTCCATAATTTAGCATCTTCCGGCATAGGTATGACCACAGCCTCATCATTAATACTTTTCCCAGTGGCAACCAACTGATTGCCGTCATATACGTTTACTTCAATCAGATCGGAAGGTGCCCTCATATTCAAATGGGCTTTTACAGTCAGTAAGTGTTGGTCAATATCCGGTGTGATTCGAAGTTCTTCAATATGTCTGGCAGTAACCGGTTCCAGCCAAACAGTCTGCCAAATGCCAGTCACAGGAGTATACCAAATACCCTCCGGATTATTCACCTGTTTACCTCTAGGCTGATACCCTTCATCCGTAGGGTCCCAAACTTTTACTACTAATTTATTATTTCCCTTACCAGACAACGCTGCAGTGATATCAAAAGAAAACGGAGTAAAACCACCAGTATGACTACCAACCTTCACATCATTTACCCAAATATCTGCTTTCCAGTCCACAGCACCGAAATGAAGTAATACATTTTTATTTTTCCAAGCAACAGGCACTTCAAATGAACGGGAATACCATAATTCCTTTTTTGCACCGACTCTTTGTCCCACACCTGATAAAGAAGATTCCACTGCAAAAGGTACCAAAATCTGCCCGTCAAAATGCGCCGGAACATTTCCTCCCAAATCGGTGATAGCATACTCCCACAAACCATTCAAGTTCTTCCATTCATTACGTTCCATTATAGGACGTGGATATTCAGGCAATACGGCAGAGGTATTTATTTTTATTTGCCCACTGTGTTTTGATCTTGTCACCAGCCGGTTTCCACTGCGCACATACTTCCGTAGTCAAAAAGGCTAACAACAGAGATAAGATAAGAAAATTCTTCATAATAGTGTAATTTAATGTTTTTTCTCAGTATGGCAAAGATAGAAGCAATATGCTTTAAAGGATAGAACAATTCTTCCAATAATTAAAAATAATCCGCTCAAATCCTCCATTTCAACGGCAGAGTGATCTAATTATTCTATCTTCTATGTATAATCTTACAAGCCATTTCCATACAGAATAGACTAAAAAACAAATGATACCTACTCATCGCGAGCAAGTATCATTCAAATTAAATCTAAATTCTCTACGAGAATAAGGTGACCTCGCCTTAAATCTGAACACAAGCATCCAACGAGACCACCAAAAAGTATTGTACGCTTACAATACCTATGCGTTTTATTTATAATATTTATTATAGATCAAATATCTCATCCTCTGATTATATTGCAAAGGTAAAACTTTTAACTTATCCGACAGACAATATGTTCTTCAAAAGGAAAACATTAAAGAAATACAGGTCACACATTAGATTTATTTAAAAAATAAATACAATACAGAACATCACTACCTATAATAAAACCATATCATTCCTTCAAAAAAAAACCATATTCCATAAAAGAAAAAACAGTAGACCGGACATTCCCAGCCTACTGCTTTATGAGTTAAAAAACACATTTCTTTATTTTGCTCCGTTTACAAACTTTTCGACGGTATTATAAAGATCATCTCCACGCAACTCCTTCGCTACAATTTTACCTTCCGGATCTACTAAAATTATATGTGGGAAACCGACAATACAGTATGATTCCAACACATCCTTCACGTCGTCTTTCTGCAACAGAACCTGATTCCAATAGCTCTTGTCTTCTTCAATAGCCTTTTTCCAATCTTCCTCACGACGGTCTGTAGACACACCATAAATAGTAAATCCTTTATCTTTGAAAGCATTGTACGTCTTCAACAGATAAGGAGTTTCCTTACGGCACCAACTACAACCGGCAAACCAAAAATCGACTAGAACATATTTACCCTTGAAATCGTTCAAACTGACAGAATTTCCTTTCAAATCAATTCCTGTTATAGCAGGAGCAACACTGCCGGTAGCACACTTAGCAAATTTATCCAAACCTTCTTGCATTTTTACATATATACCACTTTGCTTGGACACCTCATCAAAACCGCCTATGAAGTTACGTGCCTCATCAATCTCTTTAACTGTATTAAAAGTATGATTTTGGAAGCGATAGGTATAATAAAGATACAAACCGAAGTATGAGCCTTTATTTTTAGCAATTTCCCCATTTATCAGTTTACGGGTCTGTTCCGAGGCACTCTCATAATAAGGACTGGAAACCTCCCGATACGCTCCATTTCCTCACGATCCCCTTTTTCACGAGCTTCATAGAACATATGATCCAAAGAATCGAGAACCATACGATTACCTGCTACATATTTCGCTTCTTGCAAGGCTTCGTATTGCTCCTGCAATGCAGACCCTGTAGCATGTAAACTCAGTTTGATCATACTTATCCTTACCCAAGGTAAGCTGCATGGATTTGGGTTCCAAAAAACAAATTAGCGTATTGCTGTAAATACTCTCCACGCTCCATATTCTGCAAAGAGAAACAATAAAGACCGGCTTGTATAGAATCAGTGGGATAAGCAAACCTACCATCGGTAACAGCAATAGATTTAATCAGTTTCACACTACCATAATGCTCATTGTCTACTTGATATAAAATAGATAGAATCAGCCTGGATTCCATCAAGACTACCCTCTAAAGACACAGACTTAGACTCATTGCAAGCATTTAACATGCATAAAGAAACGCCTAATAATAGATATTTTTTATAAATCATAAATTTACTATTTATTAAGAACAGAATCAATCAAAGTACCAATCTCTTCACTTGACGGACGTGGAGCGTATGCATTCACAATATTGAAATCCTTGTCAATCAAAATAAAACGAAGAATATACATGATAGCCCAACTTTCTTTTAAAGCAACATCATTGGAATGATATTGAGTCAATTCTTTCTTATGTCCATCCAAGTACCTTAACCAAGGTTTCGTTGTAGTATCTGTAGAAACCGGAAGAAAAACGATATCCTTACCCACATATTTCTTACCTAAAGCCTCAAATGCCGGAGATTCCTGAATGCAAGGGCCACACCAGGTCGCCCATAAATCAATATAAATCACCTTACCCTTAAAATCTGCAAGATGCTTCACATTACCCTCCACATCCAACATTTCAAAATCAATGGCAGGTTGTCCGGGAAGCAACTTGGAAGCTTGAACAATCTTTCCTTCAATTTCTGTTGCAAAATCAGCATTCTTCACTGTTTGCAAAAATGCCTTCGCCTCGTTCACAGTCTGTTCTGAAGCTTCATTTCTCAGATTATCGACTATTTTAGCACAAGCATATAATTCCGTAGTACGCGCAGGATGGAAAATATCTTTAAACCAAAGAGAAGCCAATGTAGAATCTTCCTGATAAGACAAAAACATCGCGCACCACAGCTACATTCAGCATATCTTCATTCATAATCTCCTTATATAGCGGAGTTACATCCTGAGTTAATGAAACATTAAATTCATTCCATTTAGCCCGCATCTCTTCTTCATTCTTCACTCCGGCAAACATCCTTGAATAACTTGCATAACAGATATAACTATTGATAATATCCGCTTTGATCCGTGCTGTTTCCAGCTTTTTAAATGCATCAGACACATTACTCAACGTATCCAATGTATGCATACGTATAGCGGCCAAGCTGTCAACCAACGCTTTAGTGGACACAAAATCTCCACGCAAGTTACCACCGGCTTCCAGATAAGAACCACCTTTCGGAAAAAAGACGGAACTTCATGTAATTATTGGCTTCGGCTCCGATTCCCGAGAATTCCGCTTCTGTATTTGTCTGAGTTACTTTGATAGTCATGTCATCTCCTGGAGTAAGATACAATGTGTTGCGGCTGATAGTATAATATGTCGGCTCTTTAAGTACAAAAGTAGTATCAAAATAACCGGCAGCATCCGTTTTCAACAAAATATCCCGGCTGTCACCTAGCATAGATGCTGCTCCGTCAAATCTCATACGCACATTCTGGCTACCCATATCAAACAACTGGCCTTTCAAATGAACCGTATTAATAAAATTTGATTTTTTTTCTGTACACGAAACTGCACATAAAAATAATGAATACTATAAAAAAATATTTTTTCTTCATATCGCCAATTATTATAATGTAATTAATAACATATCATTTTGTCAAAAACATACTACATATACCCCAAACGTAGCATCTCAAAAAATCATTGAAGATTTGCACTATTTAAGGTTGTTCATTCATATCTATTTTGTTGAATAGCACCATTGCTTGACCCTATTTCAACATCATTTATTGGCATCGCCACAACAAACTATTGGAAGGAATCGTATTAAGTTTTAGGCTTATCTATAAAAACCTCAGACATTGATATTTCAAAAAAAATTCTTTACTACTGTCACATCATCTTCCAATATTTTCATTTACACCATACGTTTTGATATCAGGTATACGCATAGAAAATGGCATTTCACGACTCTTTCAGCCAATTACAATAGATAAAGCTTCACTTTGGTTACCTGCGCTAAGAGAAATGTAGGTACCGGCCTCATAACGCTTTTCACGAAGCACGTCCAAAGTCTTTAAACCCTCTTGCCACATTCCTTGGCGAATTTGTGCCTCTGCTTTATTTAATAACATTTCAGCAGTAGTCAAGCCAGATATTATATAACGTCCATCATAGAATTGATTATAACGATATGCTTCATACGGAACTCCCATACGACGGTTTCCATGTTCCACAAAAAACAACTTAAAACGGCGGTCATTCTGCTGATCATATAGACTCACTAAATCATCAGATGGAATAATCCATTGACTACGCGCATAAGTAAAACGTGGGAAAAGAAATTCCTTCCAATATAAATACTTAATCGTTGTCCATTTATGAGTTTCACAATTATATACATCCTGTGCCGGAAGACCCTCCATTTCTGGATAAGATTCAACAGGAGCATAACCCAATTCATTAAAATCCAATAGTTCAGGAGCTCCTTCCAAAGCCTTTTCCGCAGTAGCTTGTGCCTCCTTATAATTCCCCATTGTCAAGTATACACGTGAAAGTAATGCATTTACTGTTGCCTGACAAATACGCCATGGAAAATTAGGATTTACACTCTTATCTGGGGTCACGGCTGCAATTTCCAAATCATCTAATATCAATTGATAAATTTCGTCCAATGACACCCTGGCTATTGACTCCTCAAAATCCGTATTCAAACGTTTGGGAAGTCCCAAAGCATTTTTATTGGCTTCACAATAAGGCAAGCAATAATATTGAGCTAATACGAAATACGAATAAGCGCGTAAAAAATGGGCATTACATTTTAATTTTATTTTCTCGCTTTCATCTCCAGTAACTTTATCCACATTGTTAATTATGGTATTAGCTTTAAAAAATATTTGAATACTCTCCATTCCATAAACCATCCGAAGCCTGTGAAGCAATCCCTGCTGTATGCAATATATTATAAAAAAACCGTACTTGATATAGCAAATGCACTAGGATCAGCTTTATATAATTCGGCTGTCAAGTCGGCATCATCATTGGAATAACAAGCAAAGGGATTGGTTTCATTAATAAATGCTGTTGCATTATCATAAATTGCAACCAGTTGTTCCACGTTATTAATAGGAGCACTAGTAGAAGGCGAAGGCACTTTAGACAGATAACTATCACACGAAGACAATACAAGTCAACAAAAAAACATATATTATTTGTTTCATAATCTTTAAATTAAAAATTAATATTAGCGCCAAAGGCAATTGTTGCAGATGGTTTATTACTTCCAGGTAGCCATTCAGGATCATACCCATAATCATTAGCACAATAAATCAATCCTAAAATTACGTGCTTGAACAAAAAAAGTTTTCGCCCCCCCTAAGATGTAATTTTTCCAGCAAGTTTTTTAGACAAATTATATTCTAAATTGATTTCTTTCAAACGAATAAAAGAAGCATCTTGAACAAAATATTCTAAATTCGGAGTATAACGATCCCATAAATAAAAATTAGATTCATCTTTAAGAGGCCAAGTAGGATATAGAGTACCATCACTATCAGCAAAATCCTTAATAGAACTACTGACAAAAGTTTTTCCGCTACCTACAGAAGGAATACTTCCGGCAGTAGGCGCTCGAAAGATACCACCAAAATTACCTGTTAAATAAACATATAAACTGAAATTATTCCAAGTAAACTGATTAGACCATCCAAATGTGTGGGGAGGAATAGTAGTACCACTATAATGCAAGATATCAAGTCCCAAAGAACGATTATGTACAGAAACATCATTCATGGATATTTTATCTCCATTAGCCCCAATAACATAAGGTATTCCATTTTCCGTTCCCAAAAAATCATATGAAATACAAAACTACCGACTGGTCTTCCTTCGACATGAGTATCTGCTTCTACTAATTCATAACAATAAAAGAGCCGGATAATAAAGCTTTAAAAATCTTATTGTAGTTATAAGCATAAGTCACAGTGGAACGAATCCCCAAATCTACCGATGGTATATGGAAGTTTCCTGTCAACTCTAATTCAACACCTCGATTTAATATTTCAGCATTATTAAATTTCTGAGTACTAGTACCATATACAGACGAATAGTAACCTGTCCGATAACATCCTTACTTTTCCGATTATAAAAATCCAACTTAACCGGATAATTTACTTCTAAACAAGTCAAAATCAACACCTAATATTTGTAGTATAAGTTTTCTCCCAACGCAAAGATGGATTACCAAAGCTAGAGATATTTCCAGTAATAGTACCTGTAGTAGAATTAACCGAACTTCCAACAGAAACCAATGTCAACGGCGAGGTACTTTTTTTCCGCATTACCATTTATTCCATAAGTAGCACGTAAATTTAAATAGTTAATCCAATCTATATCTTTTATAAACTCTTCTTTACCTATATTCCATTTTGCGCCAACAGACCACATAGGCGACCAACGCAAAGACGGGTCATCCGAAAACAAAATTAGATCCATCACCACGAGCACTGAAAGAAGCTCCATATTTTCCGTCATATACATACCCTATATTAGTATAATAGGATACATATCTGTCACAACGAAGACTATAACTTGTATTTCCACCCTCAATTGTTGCACTATTTCCAAAAAAAATTCTTGAATGAGTCTACATTACTACCATACCCATAAGGAGGAACAGATGATGTATTTTTCTCTTTATTATATCCATACACATACGGATTAACAGTACCTTCGGTATCATATTGGCTTATTTCAATACCAGCTAATGCAGATATTTCATGTTTTTCTGCAAATGAATTGTTATAATTCAATTGGTTTCTAAATACATAATTTGAATATTCCGTCTTACCTGATCGCAAGACCCCACCTTTAGGAATACGAGAAACCCCTACTTCCTGTGTTTCATTATTATATTCCGTATATGAGTTTACTAAATTACGCGCATAAAAAGTATCTTCGCTATCATAATTTTTATATTCTGAAGATGTCGATTCATACTGCACACGCATATCATAATTCAGTCCCTTAATAATTTGAGCATTTAACCCCAGCTGAACACGATACATTGTATTTGTAGTCTTATATTCACGCCCACGCACTTCACGAAGCATATTGTATGACCAATCACTATAAGGTAATTTTTCTAAAGGCAATTTTTCTAATTCCGCACGATTATATACATTCAAATTAGTTGCATAACTACCATCTTCATTCAATAACATTTCATAAGGTGACAAATTACTGAATTCACCAATAGTCACGCCAGACGTTTCTTGATCCTTACGTTGCAAGGTTGTTATCAAATTAGCAGTCAACCATTTTGTAACCTTATATGAATTATTATAGTTAATCATGAACTTCTCATATCCACGTTTAATAGTACTTTCATCATTTTTTCTCATACATTAAAGACATATAATTTGACATACGTTCAGTTCCTCCAGATATACTGACATTATATTGTTGCAATAACTGTGTTTGCATTAAATAATCTTTCAATTGTTGACGATTACTAGTATTACGTAAACGCTCTAATCCCTGCTCCATTTCTTCTTTTAGAAAGCCCTTTGATATTTTATTAGCATAAATATTAACTCTTGTGCCAAAGTTAGAGAATTCTGTATTTTTGAAAAAAGTTGGAGCATATTCCCAAGCTGCCATCTTCCAGTTATTCTCAAAAACGCTCTATTTCATAATCAACCATTGTACGGCTATCTGGCCTGATTCATAATATATTCAAGATCAGGATTAGTACCTATACGAACAAATGCCTGTACATCAACTTGAACTTT
>ENA-OQAX01000248-OQAX01000248.1-human-gut-metagenome-genome-assembly--contig:-NODE-248-length-12840-cov-1.867380_pt1 | contig 12840 bp, 16 predicted proteins | sample MGYA00242741_ERZ504539 | MGnify/ENA primary metagenome ERZ504539 (study PRJEB26092, sample SAMD00036277) | human gut metagenome | host: Homo sapiens | study: EMG produced TPA metagenomics assembly of... | reverse complement strand
TTTAGACCAATCCGCATAACTGATACTCTCCCTAAAGGTGATTTTCGCCCAATAATACTAATTAGTCGCAGCCAAAAATAAAAATAATTATCGAGGACAGACCCAACGCCTTCATCCGGGTGATGAAAGAACGGTCGCTATAATCCTCCGAACGGTAACCGGTATGGCAAATAGTAGCACCGGAAAACGAATTATTCACACAAAGACGGTAGTTGTTCTCCTTAATAAAACTGATGCCACCAGGTATTACGTACAGAAACCATATCTGTCTTCCGTCCTTTAGGAGGCGTCTTCAGATACCATACAAAATTAGTATCGGGCTGAACATAGCCTTCGAAAGTGGAATAAGAATCCCCCAGAATAGAAACCGATTTCAAACCTTGGGCAATGCTAAATGACAAAATAACGTACAAAACAGCAGAGTTATAATATACTTCTTCATAGGTATTTGATTATTTCGCTTTCAAATATACATCATATTTTGATTTAACACCTATAAAAATAACCTTTTTCTTCTATTTACAGACAAACAAGAAAACATCGATCTGCTTCATAAAAATAAGAACAAATCCAAATGGTTACAAATCCTATCTATAAACGTCATTACCTATAAGAGCCGCAAAATGAAGGCCATTTAACTTTTAAAAGACTAAGTATGACAAGAAAACGCTTTTTGGGGACTGTGTATCGGGAGTATGTATGGCAAGCACACAAAGTGTCGCTCAAAAGAATAGAAAATACAAATATCCAAACTGATAATCAAAAAAACTATACCCCACTCCCATATCAATGAAATTACCAAATGGGGAATCGTTTATTATACTGTCCGAAGCGACACAAGTCTTCATAACATCAGAACAATACAAGCAAACTCGAATCCGGAAGTATTGGATAAACTGACAGCAGAACTGAAACCGGCTATCCCCTATTTAAATGAAGTCGGTGCACAAGCCATGCCCCGGAATATCGTTCCGATCAAGAATCCCTATTTCAATATGCCTCAGCCGAAGCGTCCCGTTTTCCCCGATTTCATCGTCAATATGAAAGACAAAGGAATGACAGAAGATGCCCCTATTACGGATGTAGTGAACCGGACGATTGCCGAAGTCAGCAACCAAGGAGGAGGAACAGTCGTCATTCCTGAGGGAAAATGGAAATCGGCCCGTATTGTACTGAAAAGTAATGTTAATCTACATTTAGCCAAAGGAGCCGAAATAGAGTTTGCCGGTCGCGCGGAAGATTATCTGCCGGCGGTTTCACACGCCATGAAGGGGTAGAAATAATGGGGCCGGCCGCCTTTATTTACGCCAATGTGGAAAACAACATCGCCATTACGGGAGAAGGAACCATTTACGGACCACCTATGGATGCTGAAATCAGAAAACGTCCTAACGGTGCTTCAGTGGTAGAAAAAGATGTTCCGTGGGACATGCCTATAGAACAACGTATCTATGACGGTATGGAAGGCAGGACTTTCTATCGTCCTAAAACAATCTCTCCCATCAACTGTACCAATGTATTAATAGAAGGGATCACGATGGAACGAAGTACCTTGTGGAATGTGGTACCCATTTATTGCGAGAATGTAATTATAAGAGGCATTACCGTCAACTCTACCAAGGTGCCCAGCGGAGACGGCATTGACATAGAATCTTGTAAAAACGTACTGATTGAATAACTGCACGCTGAACTGTGGTGATGATTGCTTTACCCTGAAAGCCGGCAGAGCAGAAGACGGATTACGTGTAGGCAAACCTACAGAAAATGTAGTTATCCGCTACTCGCTGGCCCAGCATGGACATGGCGGGATAACTTGTGGTAGTGAAACAGCCGGAGTGATCAAGAATCTGTATGTACACGATTGTGTATTCGACGGAACCCGTACCGGCATCCGTTTCAAGACACGACGCAACCGTGGAGGAGGCAGTGACAACACGTACTATGAGAGACTGCGCATGATCAATGTAGGAAAAGCCTTTACCTGGGATTTGTTGGGCAGTGCTTATTATATGGGCGAACTGGCCGCACGCTATCCGGCAAGAAAAGTAAACCGGCTGACGCCTGATGTAAAGAATATCCTGATCAAAGATTTCATTGTAGAATCAGCCGACCAGTTCTTTACCGCCAATGGTATTCCCGAAATACCTTTCAACCAGGTAGTGGTGGAAAATGGAGAGATCAAATGCAAGAAATTAATCGGCGCCCTGAATGATGCCGCCGGATTTACGATGCGGAAGCTGACGATAGAAGCACAGCATAATGACATTCACATATTGGATGGAAAAGACATCCTGTTCGAGGATATACATTTCAAACTCCCCGCCGGAGAGATCATGGTGAATGTGGAAGGGGAAAGATCCGGAAACATTGTTTTCAAGAACATCAATGCCAATCAGGAAAAGGTTGAGTATAAAAAGGAATCTCCCATGAGAATAGAAATAAAATAATTCTATCGGCATATTAATTCCCTATAACTGTATCATTTTTCATCATAATGTATGATTTTCCATTGTAAGGCGGGTTATCCCGCCTTATTTTTGTATCATGAAAACAGTATTCAATGGTATTATGAAAAACAAATGGACCAAACTGGCGGCTTTAGCAATAGCTGCCCTGTGGAGTGGACCAACCGTGCAGGCACAAGCTCCGCACCCCGAACGTATCTATTTATCGGGAACCGGTATTGACAACACCAAGACTTGGGAGTTCTTTTGTTCGGGAGGACAAAACAGTGGAAAATGGAAAAAGATCGAAGTACCCTGCAACTGGGAACTGCAAGGATTCGGAGAATATACTTACGGTCGTTGGTATACTATAAAAGGTGAAAGGCCAAGCGACGAAACGGGTATTTACCGATATAAATTTGAATCTCCGGCAACAACTCCCGGTGAGCGGATAAAAAATATTCTTTGACGGAGTGATGACCGACACGAAAGTTTTCATCAATGGAAAACCCGCAGGCGAAATGCACCAGGGAGGATTCTACCGCTTCAGTTATGATATCACCGATTTATTGAAGCCCGGCAAAAAGAACCTGCTTGAAGTAAAGATAGCCAAAGAATCAGCCAACAAATCCATCAATGCAGCCGAACGTAAAGCCGACTGGTGGCTGTATGGTGGTATTTACAGACCCGTATGGCTGGAAGTTGTCCCGGCAGTCCACATGCGACATTTTGTTCTGAACGCCGATCAGCATGGAAAATTGCAAGCGACAATAGAAATGGAAGGGGATGCCAAAGGATATGAATTGTCTGTTTCCGTCCGTTCATTAAAGGATGGAAAAGAGATGTACACTCAAGGACACAAACCTACCGTTTCTCATCAGATTAAGGATTCGAACAAGGAACAGTTGGTGGAAGGAAACTGGATGAATATCCAGCCTTGGTCTACAGAGGACCCCAATCTGTACGTAGCCAGACTGGAACTGAAAGACCCCGAAGGGAAAACGGTGCAAAGCCGTGAAACGCGGATAGTTTCCGCACCATTGAGTTCTTTCCACAAGACGGAGTTTATCTGAATGGAACCAAACTAGTGGTGAAAGGTGTCAACCGCCATTCTTTTTCCGTAGATGGAGGTCGTGCTACCAGTGCGGCTATGAGCCGTCAGGATGCCTTGCTGGTAAAAGAAATGAATATGAATGCGGTCCGTTCACATTATCCGCCTGATGAACATTTCCTGGATATGTGTGATTCATTAGGAATTGTCTATATGGATGAACTGGCAGGATGGCAAAACGGATACGATTCAAAAGTAGGTCCTAAATTAGTCAAAGAAATGATAGAACGCGATGTGAATCATCCTTCCATCATTATTTGGAGTAATGGCAACGAAGGAGGATGGAATTATAATCTGGATCCTTTATTCGCCAAATACGATAAATTACAGAAACGCCACATGGTACACCCTTGGGCCGATTTCAATGATCTGGACACCCACCATTATCCCACTTATCTGACCGGAGTGGCACGTTTTACCAACGGCTATAAAGTATTTATGCTACCGATTATGCATGCCATGTACGATCAGGGAGGCGGTGCCGGACTGCGTGACTTTTGGGATCGTTGGTGCACGAACCCTCTGTTTGCCGGAGGCTTTTATCTGGGTATTCTGTGACGAAGCCCCCAAAACGTTCTGATAAAGGAGGCATATTGGATTCTGATAAATCCAATGCTCCTGACGGGGTAGTTGGTCCGCGTAGAGAAAAAGAAGGAAGTTACTATGCCATCCGCGCACAATGGTCGCCCATCCAGTTAAACCCCCTGCTGATTACCGACCACTTTGACGGCAGTTTCCTGGTTACTAATGAATATACGTATACTAACCTGGACAAAATGTCGCATGACTTACAAAATACGTACTTGCGAAACACCTTTGAAAAATGCCATGGAAAGCGGTAAAGTTATCGCAGAAGGCCATGTACAACTGCCAGCCATCGCACCAGGTGAAACCGGAAAAGCCCGCTTCACTCTTCCTGCTTCTTTCCGGGAAGGTGATGTACTGGAGTTAGAGGCATTTGACAAAGAGGGGAAAAGTATCTGTAACTGGACTTATCCTATCCGGCTGGCCAAACAATACTTTGACCATAAAATGCACAGACTCCGATGACCCTGGAAGCGGTACAACCGGCAACCGCCACTCAAACCGCTACCTCCATCGAACTGAAAAGCGACCGTGTAACCGTCACTTTTGATCCGGCTACCGGCATGATCAGCCGTATCATATCAGGAGGAACAGAAGTTCCATTCAAAGACGGTCCTGTGGCAGTGGGCATGAAAATGCGCTACGAGCCAACATTGAGTTATGTCCGCAACAGCAACGAGGGGGCTGTTTACTGTGCCAAATACAAAGGTGCCGCCGACTCCATCGTATGGCGTCTTACGGACAAAGGATTACTCTATATGGATGCCATTCTGCTGAATCGGGCTTCCGGCGGAGGTGGATTCGATGATGCTTTCATGGACTCCAAAGTATTCAATCTCGGTCTGACTTTCTCTTATCCTGAAAAGAATTGCTCCGGCATGAAATGGATGGGCCGCGGTCCATACCGTGTCTGGAAAAACCGGATTCCGGGAACGAATTATGGAGTATGGCACAAAGAGTATAACAATACCATTACCGGAGAAAGTTTTGAAAATCTGGTTTATCCGGAATTTAAAGGATATCATGCCAATATGTATTGGGCCACTTTGGAAAGTGACACAACACCGTTCACCATTTATTCCCGGAATGACGGTATCTTCTTCCATGTGTTCACTCCCGAAGAACCGAAAGGACGCGTAAAAGACACCATGCCCAAATTCCCTGAAGGGGATATATCCTTCCTGCTGGACATCCCGGCTATTTGCTCCTTTAAACCAATTGAGCAACAAGGCCGAACAGCCAGCCGGGTAATATCCGTATCAAATCGGGGGATGAAGGGTTACATCTGAATTTGATGTTTGATTTCCGACAATAAACAAGTGATCGTTAGTTAGTGATTAATTTAATAGCAAAATCATGAAATTAATAACTTTTGTATGTGCCGCCTTTCTATGCCTTCCGTCTTTGGCACAAGAAAAAATTTCCGGACGGCACACCTGTATCCGATTGGTTTAAGGACAGTAAGATAATAGATATAAACACATTAGGCAAGAAATACATTCTGACAGATTACGGTGTCATCAATGACAGCACCCTGTTACAAACAGAGAAAATCCAATCTGCCATTGATGCTGCCGCACAAAATGGTGGCGGAGTTATCGTCATTCCCAAAGGAACCTATTTAAGCGGAGCGCTGTTCTTCAAACCCCAAACACACCTGCATCTGGAGGAAGGAGCTGTGTTGAAGGGAAGTGATGATATCAGCAACTTCCCCATCATAGATACCCGAATGGAAGGGCAAAGCTTGAAATATTTTCGCGGCGTTGGTCAATGCCGACAAAGTGGACGGTTTTACGTTATCCGGAAAAGGCACGATTGACGGTAACGGATTAAGATACTGGAAATCATTCTGGCTTCGTCGAAAAGTCAATCCCCAATGTACCAATATGGATGAATTACGTCCCCGGCTGGTTCATATCTCCCATAGCAATAACGTCCAACTCTCAGGAGTACGCCTCATCAACTCTCCCTTTTGGACTACCCATCTTTATAAATGCAATCACATAAAATTACTGAACCTCTATATTTTCTCACCGGAGAAACCGGTAAAGGCTCCAAGTACGGATGCCATTGATATTGATGTATGCAGCAATGTACTGGTGAAGAACTGCTATATGTCTGTCAATGATGACGCCATAGCCTTAAAAGGCGGCAAAGGTCCCTGGGCAGACCAAGACCCGAACAATGGAGGAAATTCCAACATCATCATCGAAGATTGTACCTACGGCTTCTGCCACGGCGCCCTCACTTGTGGAAGCGAATCCATCCACAATCGCAATATTATCTTGCGACGCATCCACATCACCAATGCCAATCGTTTGTTATGGTTAAAAATGCGGCCGGACACTCCTCAACAATATGAGTATATTCTGGTGGAGGATATCACCGGAGATGCAGACCATTTTCTGTATATCAAGCCTTGGACACAATTCTTTGACCTGAAAGACAGAAAAGACATTCCCGTTTCTTACTCAAACCATGTGACAATGAGAAACATTGATTTTAAATGCGATAATTTCTTCAGCGTAGAAAAGTCTGATCAATATCAACTTACTAACTTTACATTCGAAAACCTGAACATTAAAGCTAAAAACGGGGAATGCGACAAAGAAATGATTGACAATTTCATTTGGAAAAAGGTAAGTATAAATAATATAAAATAAGATCAGCAGTTGAATAAATCAAATTCAACAATATCTAATCACGAGCCACGGCTGGCACTATCCAAACGTGGCTCCTGTTTTTCAACATGAAATTCACAAGATCCCGGTGTATTCCACATATATCCGGCATTCGTTTCTTTACTTAATAGTTCAATAACTCTTCCAGGCATCAGCCTCTTTGGCATTACGGGCTTTTGCACGCATTTTCTTACTGAAAATGATTCCCAGCAGCTTATCGGCATCAAACGTAGCACTGATACCCGCCCCCACCATCAAAGCGCTAGGAGTAAATTTGCCTGCCGGCGCAGGTTCCAAACGAGGATCATAGCCTGCCAACAACTCTTTGTTGATAGGAATCTCTACATAAATTTGTTCCTCTTCCGGAGTTTCAAACGGTCCGTACGGCAATAACCTGATATACCCTCTACCATCTATTGTATCCACTTGAGAGATATAATAACGAGGAAGTTCCGTTTCAAACTTCATGTTTTTTTAGGGAAGGGAGTTGATTTCATTTTCCACTTTTCAGGATTGAACAATCTGTCAATTTTCTTTTCTGTGTTTCATCATCTATCACAATTTCGACTTGACCGCTCAATAGTTGCTGCAAAACGCAAAGAGTCCTGTTTGGTCAACTGCTTAGCCTCATTCGTTCTCTGGGCAAATGACAACACCGAGAAACAAAAACATAACAAAAGGAAGAATATACGTTTCATAGCTATCTATTTTTAGTAACTTCCTAAAGATACGCAAAAGTAACGTATGTTCATCCTTTTCATGTCTTTTTCTTTCGTTCTTTTTTTCATTAATTCTGGTAATAACTCGTTTTACCCTATTAGACACACTGGTCAAGATCTCGTATGGAATAGTTTCCAGAATCTCTGACAGGACAGTGACCGGTAAATCATCTCCGAAAATGATAGCTTTATCCCCTTCCTTACAATCAATATCCGTCACATCAATCATGCATACATCCATACAGATATTACCCACGTATGGCGCTTTCTGCCCATTCACCAAACAGTAGGCATGTCCATTTCCCAAACGTCGGTTCAGCCCGTCGGCATAGCCGATAGGAATAGCGGCAATGCGGGAATCCCTTTCCAAATGTCCTTTACGACTATACCCCACTGTTTCCTCCTTAGGAACCTCATGAATCTGAAGAATAGTGGTTTTTAATGTACTTACATTATTGATAATCTGATTGGTAAACGGATCAATTCCATAAAGACCGATTCCCAAACGCACCATATCGAACTGAGCACCCGGATAGCGTTCTATCCCGGCTGTATTACAGATATGACGCAATATCTTATGCTGAAAAGCCTCCTGCAAACATTCAGAAGCAGCTTCAAACATTTCTATCTGTCTGCGCGTAAACGAATCAAACTGAGCCCCGTCACTGCCTACCAAATGGGAGAATACAGAACGTGGAATAACAGCTGTCTGTTTCTTCAGACGGTCTATCAGTTCCGGAATCTCTTCGGGTGCAAAACCCAAACGGTGCATTCCCGTATCCAATTTAATATGAATGGGGAAATTCGTTACCCCTTCTTTTTCGGCAGCTTTAATCAGTTCATTCAATAAATGGAAACTGTAAACCTCGGGTTCCAATTTATAATCAAACATGGTCTTGAATGCTGTCAACTCAGGATTCATAATCATAATGGAACAGGTAATTCCCGCTTTCCTCAGATCCGAACCTTCATCAGCCACAGCTACTGCCAAGTAATCCACACGATGATCTTGCAGTGTCTTAGCTATCTCGTATGAACCGGCACCGTATGCAGAAGCCTTCACCATACATACCATTTTTGTTTCCGGTTTCAGTTTGCTGCGATAATAATTCAAGTTATCAACCAAAGCATTCAAATTGATCTCCAAAATGGTTTCATGCACTTTCAGTTCCAAACGATCTGAAATCCGGTCAAAATGAAAAGCCCGCGAACCTTTTACTAAAATCACCTCATTACGCAGCCCAGCCAGCAAATCCGACTCCAACAGTTCTTCTGTAGTAACGAAAAATTACTTTTCTATCTCAAAACGGGCAGCAGCAGTCCGAATTTCCTCTCCTACCCCGATAATCTTCTCTACTCCCCGGCTATGTACCAATTCGGCTACCTGACGATAAAGCAGTTTGCCGCTCTGTCCTGTTTCAAGCATATCCGAGAGGATAAGTGTCCGTTTTTTTCTTTATCATCAGAACGACGCGACATAAAGTCAAGAGCAATATCCAAAGAAGCCAAATCCGAATTATAACTATCATTGATCAACACACAGCCATTCTTGCCCTCTTTTACCTCCAGACGCATAGCAATCTGTTCCAAACGCGCCATGCGCTCGGTTATTTGTTCAGGGGAAACCATCATATACAAAGCCACAGCCAGACAATGCAGCGAATTCTCAATAGAAGCGTCATCTATAAAAGGAATACTAAATTCATTCGGCATCCCCAGATAACGGTATTTAATAGTGGTAGCATGTTCTCCTTTTTGAATGGACTCAATAAACAACGGACGTTCATTGTCCTTTTTCGACCAAGCAATCTCACGCGAGGCAAAAAGAGATTTTGCCACACACGAACTTATCAATTCGTTATCGCCATCATAAACAATAACGTCACAGTCTTTGAACAAAGTAAGTTTCTCCATACATTTATCCTGTAAAGAGAAAAAATTCTCTTGATGCGCACCACCAATATTAGTCAAAATCCCCACAGTAGGTTTAATGATAGTCTGCAACGCCTCCATTTCCCCCCATTTCGGAAATACCCGCTTCAAAAATAGCCAACTCAGTGCGTTCATTCATCAACCATACCGAAAGTGGTACACCTATCTGTGAATTATAGCTACGTGGCGAACGGGTTACCACACGGTCCGGGCTCAGCAATTGATACAACCATTCCTTCACAATGGTTTTTCCATTGCTGCCTGTAATTCCTATAACCGGAATCTGAAACTGCTCCCGATGCTTTTCCGCCAATTTCTGTAATCCTTTCAGAGGATTGGCCAACTGCAGGAAATTCGCATCTTGAAAAGATTTCATATCGGCCGCAATTCGCCCACTACAAAATTACGGACTCCACGTTCATACAATTCCGGAAGATATTTATGCCCGTCATTCCGTTTGGTTTTTAAAGCAAAAAATAATGTTTCTTCCTGGAAGACACAATGAACGGCTATCAGTTAAAATCCAATCAATCTGTGCACTACGGTCCCCAAACCGCTTTGCTCCCAGAACTTTTTCTATATTTTCAATCGAGCTTGACATTGTTCTAATTCTTTTTGAAGGTCAAAATACGGGAACTTTTCTTTAAGTCGCTCTATCTTTAACACTATTTGAGTTAAAAATTTGCGATATGTTTCAGATTGGGCATTAAACGGTTTGTGAGCTAAAGCCTTCCGGATATCCTCCCACTCTTTCATTATTCTATCCGTTTCTTTACTAAAATAACATTCTGTAAAACATTCCCATAAATAAGATACAGCAACAGGAGAAGGATGCAACATGTCATCTGCATAAAAACGATAATCACGAAGTTCATCCATCATGATTCATAAGAAGGGAAATAGTAACAATCAGACCAGCGGCGGCACAATTCATCCACCGCAAGAAGCAAAGTGGACTTACTTATCTGATTACCATGCATACCATCTTTGCTATGCCGTATGGGGCTGACAGTGAAAAGTATCTTCAAGAACGGATTTACTTTTCTCAATTCCACCAACACACATTCCCATTCAGTGACAATTTCCTCTACCGTAAGAAGTTGTCGGGTAAAAAGGCTGTCGGGCTGTTTGTGGCAATTTCCTACCACCATGGTCCTTTCCTTCAGCCAATAAGCAAATGCAGTCCCCCCAAAGTAATAACCAGCCAATCAAGCTGAGGAAGTCCGGCTGAAGCCTGTTCCAGCCGCGTATTTATAGAAGACAAACAAGATGCTGCCGTAGAGGCTGAAAAAAACGCTATGATGCATCCAACTGTGCCAACAGCCTCCGGCATAGAACAAATCCTCTTCCATATATGTTTGATGGGATAGAATTTGCCAAAGAGCTTCCACAACAGATAAAGGATTATAGAGAATTCCAAAAGGATTTACATCACAACGAACTTATTTGTTAACAACAAATTTCCGATATTTTCCGCAAAACAAGAACCAAAATAGCATGATTCGATCCGAATGTCGGATTTCTGCTTCCCTTTTAGGTAATTCTACTTGCGTTCTGAAATTCATACGATAAGGAAAGCTTTTAAAATTTAAGGGCAAATGTAATCATAATACACATATTTATGCTATTTTTTGCACGATATTTATCATATCATAGGAATGGAACAGGATAATTTATATAACTTACTGCAAAGCATAGATACTCCGGATGATTTGCGCCATTTAAGCGCAGACAAACTGCCCGAAGTGTGTAAAGAGCTAAGGCAAAAGATTATAGATGAGCTCTCATGTAATCCGGGGCATTTCGGTTCCAGTTTGGGCGTAATAGAACTGACCGTCGCCTTACATTATGTATTCAACACACCCTATGACCGCATTGTATGGGATGTAGGGCATCAAGCTTACGGGCATAAAATTTTAACCGGACGCCGGGATGCGTTCTGTACCAACCGTAAACTGAATGGCATACGTCCTTTTCCTTCTCCATCCGAAAGTGAATATGACACATTTACTTGCGGGCATGCGTCAAATTCTATTTCCGCAGCTTTAGGTATGGCTGTAGCAGCCAAAAAAGCACGGAGAGAATAACCGGCATGTCGTTGCTGTAATTGGTGACGGTTCCATGAGTGGAGGGCTGGCTTTCGAAGGGCTGAACAATGCCTCGGCAACTCCTAATAACCTTCTGATTATCCTGAATGACAACAACATGGCTATAGACCGTAGTGTAGGAGGCATGAAACAATATCTGTTGAACCTGCAAATGTCTGAAGGATACAACCGGATACGCTATAAAATATCACAAATGTTCCATCGATGGGGTATCCTGAACGAAGAACGCCGGAAAAGCCTGATACGATTTAACAACAGCCTGAAATCCATGCTGGTACAACAGCAAAACGTATTTGAAGGCATGAATATCCGTTATTTCGGGCCTATTGATGGACACGATGTCAACAATTTGGCACGTGTATTAAAAGAGATTAAAGATATGCAAGGACCTAAACTGCTCCATATACATACCACCAAAGGAAAAGGTTTCGGTCCGGCAGAAAAAGCTGCCACCATCTGGCATGCTCCGGGCATATTCGACAAGGAAACCGGAGAGCGTATCGTTGTCGATACCAAAGGAATGCCCCCTTTGTTTCAGGATGTTTTTGGAAATACCCTATTGGAACTGGCCCAAACAAATGATAAAATCGTAGGAGTCACTCCCGCAATGCCCTCAGGGTGCTCTATGAACATATTAATGAAAGCCATGCCCGAAAGAGGTTTTGATGTGGGAATTGCCGAAGGACATGCCGTTACCTTTTCAGGAGGAATGGCAAAAGATGGTCTATTGCCTTTCTGCAATATCTATTCGTCTTTCATGCAACGTGCCTATGACAATGTGATTCACGATATAGCGATACAAAAACTCAATGTAGTATTGTGCCTGGACCGCGCTGGATTGGTAGGAGAAGACGGTCCTACTCATCACGGAGCATTCGATCTGGCTTATATGAGACCGATACCCAATCTCATTGTGGCCTCCCCTTACAACGAACATGAACTGCGTTGTTTGATGTATACCGCCCAGTTACCTGACAAAGGTCCTTTTGTCATCCGTTATCCACGTGGAAGAGTTATTGGTAGAACTGGAAATGTCCAATGCAAGAGATTGAGATAGGAAAAGGAAGAAAATTGAAAGAAGGAAAAGACATAGCGGTCATTACGCTGGGGCCCATTGGCGTTCAAGCAGAAAAGGCTATCACACATGCCGAACAGGAAACAGGAAAAAGCATTGCTCACTATGATTTGCGTTTCTTAAAGCCGTTAGATGAAGTATGTTACACGAAATAGGCAAGAGATTCAAGCAAGTGGTCACTGTTG
>ENA-OQAX01000247-OQAX01000247.1-human-gut-metagenome-genome-assembly--contig:-NODE-247-length-12846-cov-1.915009_pt1 | contig 12846 bp, 10 predicted proteins | sample MGYA00242741_ERZ504539 | MGnify/ENA primary metagenome ERZ504539 (study PRJEB26092, sample SAMD00036277) | human gut metagenome | host: Homo sapiens | study: EMG produced TPA metagenomics assembly of... | reverse complement strand
AAAAAGAATAAAAAAGCAACGACTTTATAATAAAAAGATCAAGAGCTTTTCAGAAAAGATAACGGCCTTTTAGGGAAAGAACAGGAGCTTTTTTTAGTAGGGAGTAACAAAGAAGTTTTTCTATAAAAGTCTGTCACATCTGTCACAGCAAGCTTAAACTTATTAATAAACAGGAACTTACAGGTGTGACGGATAGTGTGACAGATAGGTGACGGACTTTTTTATCTGTCACAACATACAGATAAAAAGGTACTCTGCCAATCATCCTTAGAAGTAAGGTTAAAGAGTAGTCAACAGACAGTGTCAAACTACATCCCGAAGTCTCAGGCTTACAGTGGAATAGAAAGTTCCACCGGTTGGAACAGCTTGTTTCATCAATTATGGAATAATTTATTCCACAGTGAGGAACTATTTATTCCAACCGGACAAAACCATTTGTTCCGCCCTTATGGAACAAGTTATTCCACTGCGGAAAGCCATTTGTTCCTAATGGTGGAACACACTATTCCACAGTGAATTATGCAGCAAAGTCCAATGACTGTATAGCTTTGAAAACCGGACATACTACTGAGATTCCATACACATTGACATGATTCAGACATCGTGTGACAGATAAAAAGTCCGTCACACATCTGTCACACTATCCGTCACACTAGTAAGCATCTGTTTATCAACAAGTTGAAAACAACTGTGACGGATGAGACGTTATTAATAATTTTTTGTCGCTCCCAACTTTGTTGTGATCTTGGCTGATAACGATGACTAAAATAAAATTACCTCACCTCTTTCCACTCGGAAATGGTTCGCGTCTGTGAAGAAAATACCACTCCTATACAAACTATTTTTCGCTTATCCGCCAGATAAGGTTGGGCATATCCTTTTTCTTCTATCTGACGCAAGGCTTCATCGGCGCTGCCGTCCAGTTTGAATTCAAAAATATAAATATATTGCGGAGTCTCGAGTATGCAGTCCACCCGTCCCCGGCTTTGTGTCTGTTCAATGCGGAGGCAATATACCCCTATAAGACGGAGAATGAGATAGAATGTGTACTGGAAATGCTTCTCGGTCAGTTCCGGAGTCTTGGTACTGTCATGCGAATCGTATGGGATACCGGACAAGAAAGCTGTGAGGGAATCGCGGAAAGCAGCTGTCTTGCCCGCATTCAGCAGACGGACAGAACTGATCAGCCAGCTGGAAACGGAAACTCCCTGTACTTTGAAATAATCACTGGCCAACAAGCTAAGGAAACCTCTGCGTACTTCATCATTGGGGAAATCCAGCAGATAGGAATGGGTATATTTATCGTAATCCTTGATAGTAAGATATCCACTCTGGTAAATCATGGGAAGAGGGCGTTCCACATCAGCTTTGTAATCGGCAAACAAGGATGCGTCATAATATTGCCCCACCAATTCATTGATCTGCTCGTTGCTATGCTGCAACAGCCGGACCAGATAGGTAGGCGTGCCCGAGGCGAACCAGTAGTCACGGATTTGTAAAGAATCAAAAGCGTTCAGAATACTGAAAGGGTTATAAATATCAAGCATATTTTCACTGAAGTGATAACCGTCATATTGTGCTTTCAGACGTTCTTTCATTTCCTCATACGTGCATTCGTCTTTTTTCGGCCAACTCGGAAATAGGTTCATGGAAATAACGCTCCATTTCCTCCTGGGTGATTCCGCACAGTGATTCATAACGCGGGTCCATACTGATATCTTTAGGCTGGTTGAAACCGCTGAAGACACTGACTTGCGAAAATTTGGTGACTCCCGTCAGCATCACGAACTGCAAATATTTATCAGCTCCCTTGAAGGTAGAATAAAAAGCTTTCAGCGTATTCCGGTTCTCTTCTTCCAAGGGGGTATCAAGCACATCGAGAATGGGTTTGTCATATTCGTCAACGAGCACCACGGCACGCCGTCCTGTCTTTTCGCTGGCGCGACGCAGTAATTCGATAAAACGGGTTCCCGGTGTTGTGTAATTGGGATTCTTGCCATACATATCTTCCCAATTTCCCAAATAGCCTTCAATAGCAGCTTCCAGTACTCCTTCTTTGGCAAAGTTATCACCGTTGAAATCTATATGAAATACCGGATATTGAAACCAGTCTTTTTCCAGTCCGGCAATGGCAAGTCCTTCAAACAACTCTTTCGCCCTTCATAATAGGCTTCAAGGGTACTGATCATCAAACTTTTGCCGAAACGGCGCGGACGGCTGAGAAAATAGATACTTCCTCTGCTCACTAACTGATGGATGAGGGCAGTCTTGTCTATATAAACATATCCGTTTTCGCGGATGCGGCTGAAAGTTTGTATGCCGATAGGGTATTTCATATTTTGATGTATTTAGTGCATGATATTGCAAAGATAACCAAAACCAACCGATTTCACCCAATCTTGGTTGAATATTTTCATTTTCCCCGCTAATTGAGAATAAAATTTCTCATTCCAGCTATTTATGTTCCTGTAAAAAAACAGCAGAATGCAATATACTCGAAAGGTAACCGGTGAAATACATACAGATTCATCGTCATCCGGTTGAATTTGCTAATACCGGTTAGAAACAGGAACGTCATACTTTTCAGAAACGGATACGGAAACGGGTCAGTTTATCCGGATAGGTACGAAGAGAGAAAGTACACCCATGTTTTATCAAAACTTCACGAATAAAAATAAGACCGATACCCTGTCCGTTAGGCTTGGTGGAGAAGAAAGGACTGAACAGCTTGGTTTCCACCTCTTTACTGATACCGGCACCGGTATCAGCAATTTCCAACATCGTAGGTGATACGGAAGTACGGATAAAGATATCTCCTGTTTCCCCGATACTTTCAGCCGCATTCTTGATAATGTTGACCAATACTTGCTCAAACAAGGAAGTATCCATCATCACTTCGGGATTCTCTTTACATAAATTAAGATGCAGCGTAATCTTGCGGTTACGGCAAACCGTTTCCATAAATGTCTTGCAAGCGGCCACGCGGTCATTCAAGTCCACTGATTGTAATTGAGGCTCGGGAATCTTCACCACATTGGCGAAATTCGTGATAAAACGGCTCATACTGTAGCAACGCTCTATGCAGACTTTCATCACTTCGCGCAAGTCTTCCGTATCCTCCATACATTCCAAGGCACCATCCACCGTATCAGAGTAGAGGTAATGCCCGCAGTCGTATTATTCACCTCATGTGCTATCATACGGATCACTTTTTCGTATGCCTTTTTCTCTGCTTTCACCACCTCGGAAGTCAGACTTTCCACCAGAATAAACGGATGAGAAAAGCCTCTGTCAACAAAAAGAAAGCCGGGAACAGCGGTAAATCATGGAGTCACTCAGACGAATTGTTTCCGTAGTATCTTTGGGAATACGTTCTATTTCTTCGGCCAAAGGGGAAGCCAACTCGCACAGCAATCGGCCTCTGACTTCCTCTGACGAAGAATAATCCAAAAAACGAAGAGCTGCCGCATTCAGCATGGAAATATGTCCGTCCAGAGTCAGTATGACAACTCCCATAGGAGAAGCACTGACCAGCAGGTCAAGAAAATGATTCTGCTCACGCAACCGGAGACGCTCGTCTTTCAACTGCTCCATCATGCGGTTGAAAACCAACACAATGCGGTCGGCTTCCTTTTGTCCGACAGGAGTCAGCCTACTGCTGAAATCCTGCTCACGAAGAAGTTCCATACCGTTGCCGATGATATCAAGCGGTTTCACGACTTTGCGGTAGAAATAAACCAGAAACACAAGACTGAATGTAATGACTCCCTCTCCTATATAAAACAGCGCACCGCGTTCCTTCAATGTAAGAACGAGCAGGATAGTCCATACTGCTGTCAACAGTAATGCTAAAAAGAAGAACAAGAATTTCAGTTTCATATTTTATCCGGTTCCGTTTTGCTAATCATTCACTTGTATATTGTATTTCTCCAAACGGCGATAAAGAGCGGCCCGGCTGATTCCTAAGGCTATGGCAACCTGTGACATATTATTGTTATACTTTTCAAGCGTTTGCAGAATAGTCTGCTTTTCTATCTCCTCCAAGGTCATGCCTTGCAGATTCGTTGTCACCTTCTGTTCTATAGGATCTGGTATTGTGATTTAAAATCATCCGCAGTCAATATTTCCTTTCCACTGACCAGCAAGGTACGTTCCACCAAATTCTTTTAATTCACGGATATTACCCGGATAAGGCAAACGGCTCAAATAATCCATCGCTTCAGAAGTAAATTCCACTTTGGGAAGACCGTTCGATTCACATTGTTTGTCGGCGAAATGACGGACCAATAACGGAATATCCTCACGGCGTTCGCGTAATGCCGGAAGATGCACCGCAATTAAATTAATACGATAGAACAAATCCTCGCGGAAGGTGTGTTCCTGCACCATCTGCCGTAAATCGGCATTCGTCGCACTGACCACACGGATATCGACTTTACGGGGACGGCTGTCGCCCAAAACTTCAAAAGTCTGCTCTTGTAACACGCGAAGCAGTTTCACCTGACAGCTTAAATCCAAATCGCCAATCTCATCCAAAGAAAATCGTACCCTTATCAGCCAGTTCAAACGTCCTACCCTGTCGGATGTGGCATCCGTAAACGCACCTTTCTTATGACCGAACATTTCACTCTCGAACAAAGTATGAGAAATACCTCCCAAATTCACTTTCACAAAAGGTTTCTTGCTACGGGGACTGTTCAAATGTACCGCTTCGGCTATCAACTCCTTACCTGTACCACTTTCACCGGTAATCAAGACCGATGCGTTGGTACGCGCTATCCGCTTGATCGTGGCCAGCACATCCATCAGTGCCTTACTCTTTCCAATGATATGGCTACGGTTGAAGCCGTCATTATCTTCCACCGGAACCGCTGCTTTCTTATCTTGTGAAGTCAGTTCCAAAGCAGTTTCTATCCTTTGCATCAACGCTACGTTGTTCCAAGGTTTGGTAATAAAGTCGAATGCACCTGCCTGCATCCCTTGCACGGCAAGCTGGATACTTCCCCATGCCGTCATCAATATAACGGGAACATCGGGCCGGAACACTTTGACCTGTTTCAAAAGAGTCAATCCTTCTTCACCACTGGTGGACAGGGTGAAGTTCATATCCATCAAGATTAACTGGGGCGCAACCGAACGGACTATTTCAATAGCCTCTTTGGGACCCGGTACGGCCTGCACATCATATTTCGCCCTTTTCAGCATAAAGCTCAGAGAAGAACGAATGGCACTGTCATCGTCTATAATTAATATCATAATGCTGCAAATGTAGAAATTATTATTTTAATAAGTACAAAGACAACCCCATTTTATATTCAAACAGAATTGAATAGTGAAAATCCTATTGTTTGATAATCTTCTCGAAATCGGCATCAATATTAGTATTGGTATTGAAATCCCACAATGTCAAGCTGCGCAACTGGTAATAATAGTACCAATAATAGAACAACTCATTGATATGCTTCTGACGAGCCTCATCTTTCTTTGTCTGGGAGTCATTCAAATCCAATGTCGAGATTTTACCAACCATGAAGGTTTCCACATTGGTACTGTAACGTTTCTGGGCAATCTTGTCCGCATCGTCTGCTATCTGCAACTGGGCCTGCTGATTATTGAACTGTTCTACAAGGATAAACAGATTCTGATTGAAATTCATGGTTTCCTGACGTAACTTGCTTTCGGTCACATCGCGGTTACTTTGAGCAATCTTTACCTGACCACGACGTTTTCCCCAGTCAAGAATAGGAATCTTAAAACCGACTTCCACAATCTGGTTGTCTTTCAAACGGCGGTATGCACTATTAAATTCATTGTCTGTTCCTGTAAAACCTACCTGTGCATAGAGCTTGATTTCACGTAAATTACCTTTCGCCTTAGCCACTTCAAAATCTGCTTCCAACTGGCGGCGACGAATATTATGTGCAAATGAATTATTGGCAAGTGCTTTGTCCAAAACATCCGGATAGTTCAGCAAAACAGTCGGAATCGTTTCGGGAACAACCGGCTCCAGTTCCTCATCCTCTCCTAATGCCAGAAATGAACGGAGTTTGAACATATTACTTTTCAAGTTGCTTTCATTTTCAGTCAACGTAGAACGGGCATTCAATACATTCAGTTCCAATTGCAACAAATCATTTTCACTGATCTGCCCCATACTACGCTTTGCCTTAGCCACTTCATACAGTTTATCTGCATTCTTCAGATTCTGTCGGGCGATGCCTACATTTTCCTTAGCCAACAACAAATTGAAAAATAGTTGATAGTAGTCATGGTTACCTCTTCGGTTGCAGTAAGAAATGCGGCTTTAGCTTCAGCGTATCTCACCGGTTCGATGCGGCGGTTCCATTTAATTGTATTCACTCCGAAAATAGGTTGTTCCAAAGTCAATGCCACAGGAACAGACATATATCGTTTTGATTTATCTCCATCCAGTTGTTTCAAGAAATCAAGAGAGGTATTCAATGAGAGTTTACCACCGGTCAACCAAATATTCTGATCGATAGAAACTTCACCATTCATTTCCATATAATTATTACGTACAAATGTATAAGCACCGTTATCCTGCTGATAAGAATTATACTTCTTATTATAGCTGGGAATAGTGGCTTCAAAATTCATTTCCGGAAGCAAATCCGCACGGAAAGTACGATATTCCCAATAAGCGGTTTTCAGCTCGTTTAAAGCTACGGCCGCATCTACACTTTGCACACGGGCAATAGTAATGGCTTCCTCCAAAGTGATGGCACGTCGCTTTTCTTGTGGCTGCGCTCCGGCAACCAACGATATGCCAAAGGCTAAAAATAGAGATATTACTTGTTTTTTCATTGCGTTATTATTCTTTTTATCAAAGGTAAGGCAAATGGTATGCCAAAAAACTATTTCACTGTTTTATAACACCTTACAACAAAAATGGAGTGTCCGAAATCGGACACTCCATTCATATACGAACACTGCTGATCATGTGACAATGAAATAACATTATTCATTATGCAACGCGTCTGCAGGCTCAATCCTCATCGCTTTCCGGGCGGGAAATAAATGCCGAGCAAAATTATTATCCCCCAACAACAGCATGGCCGACACAAAAACAAAAGCAAAAAACGTCCCCCAAGCAGGTTCCATTAATGTATGCACAGTAAGATCCGCCATCTGCATATTCGCACAAACAAAAACAGCGGGAATGGCAGCCGAAACCAAGAGAAGGATGCCCTCAAGTACATAATAACCAAATACATTCATCCTACTGCAACCTAGTGCCATACGCAAAGCTATCTCACTTCGGTTTTTACGAGTCCGAAACCAGAAAGTACCCAGCATCCCTAAAAATATATTGAAAACAAAGAAAAGGATAACGGCATAGGTAGTATTCAGATAATTCACCGTTCCTTGCTCTATATCGAAAGCTTCCTTCATATCGCCATACGAATTTATATCGTATAAGTAATAAGGGCCGATAGATAATTTCCCTTGCATATCCTGCATAAAATGTTCGGTAAATCCCAGTATGGAATTGGAAGCCACACGCACCGCAATGTGATGCCAATGAGTCAGCGGCGGACTGGGAAGATAAATAAAAAGGTTCGTAACGCTCGTACTCATCGGTCTTATGAGCAGGAAGTACCGCCATTACCTTATAATTAGTTTCCGGTTGCACACTATTCAGAAAATAAGGATTGAAACAAGTCTCCCCTACTCCATTGCGTCCGCTAAACAAGGAATCACTTAACGTTTCACTCATCAACACCGGCATGGGGTATTCATTCTTGTCCCAACGCTCCGCCTCAAATGAACCTGATAATGGCTGCAAGCGAAATACCTTGAAATAAGTAGGGCTTACATAACGGATGAAACAGCCTACCACATGAGTCGAATCCGAATGCGGAGCATATCCCTCATACATATTATTTCCCGTATAAGGTATTGTCCCATAATAAAAACAAGCTTCCTCCACCCCTTGATATTGTTGGATCAAATGATAGATTTGCTCCAAATATTCAGCAGAATGACTCATTAATACAGAATCATTTTGCAAAGCCGGCTTAATATTCAATTGAATATCAAAAACATTCTCCGTGTCATATCCTTTAGTCTGACGGGCAGCAGCCTCATAATTATAAACCAGATCGATGCTGTACCATAGCAAGACAAGAACAACAACCAATTCAACCCACACCCATACATTAGCGTGCCTTTGGTTCCACATTTGTCTGAATAAACTCTTTATATTTTTCCTTTCCTCCTATTCTCCTTTAATGGTAGTTGCAATATTACGATGTGTGACCATCCATACCGGAATCAATACCGACAATAAATTAAAAACAACACATACGCCGAAAACCAACACAAATAAAGCAGGATGCAACAACAAACCTCCATCCAGACTGATATCTGATAATTCTACCTCGCCGCTACCAAACAACCATACACGTCCCAGCCAAACCAAAACACACGAAAACAGATATCCTAAAATTCCACCCAAAAAGACCGTAAGCAGATTCTCTAAAAACAACCTCACCATAATGGAAATACGTGATGCGCCATACGCCTTGCGAACTGCAATTTCTGTCACACGCTCCTGCATTCGGGCATTGGTCATACCTGAGATATTAATAGCAGGAACAATCAGCAAGACCATCAATAACATACTGTAAACCAACGGTGCACTAATATCTTTTCCACGAAAAAAAGGTATATTCCGTATGAGTATAGAGTTCGTTCATCTCGAAAGCATATTCTGCCGTTGAACTATTCAAACGATCCTGCCGATGCTGTACTTCAGTCCGTACCTCTGCAGGACGAGTATCCGGCAGCAGTTTGAGCAATCCCAGACGGATTCCTCCCAAGCCCCCTGTCCAAGTAGCATAATAGTCTTCATTTTCCAATGAGAAAGGAACAAAAGCATCAGCGTATGCTGTCTGGAAATAGCATTGACATCTTTCACCACGCCTACCACTTTAGTAGGAAAAAAAATTACTTTGATATTCTTTTCCTACCACATCCGTCGTGCCGAAAAGCTGCAAGGCCATACGCTCGGTTATCACAACTGACCCACCGACGGGCATCATACTCCTCTTGTGTGAAAGGACGTCCCGCTATAAATTCATAATCAAAGAACTTAAACCAGTTATCAGCCACAGGCCGCACATAATAGTTGAATATCTCATTCGAAGCGGACAAGTTACAAGGGGTCTTGGAAACGCCACGATACCAAGTAACCTCTTTTACACCAGGAAGCTCTGAAAACAATGCTTCAAAAGCCTTGCGTCCCATACCGCTGTTCTGGTTGGTATGATCCAGCTTACGATAGGTCATTCCCGAACCTGTATACATCATATCGCTCCGATCACTTTCCGGAGCCATATCCATTGTACGGAAGTCATAAATCATCACTACTACCATAACAAAAGCGATAGTGACAGCTGTTCCTATAATACTGATTGTAGCATAAAAAGGATTCTGCCGTATCAGATTAAATGCTTGTAATAATAGCTGTTTCATTCGTTTTATCTCTTCATTTTATTTTATTCTTCATGTAATGCCTCAGCCGGTTCGATACTCATGGCACGACGGGCAGGGTATCCTATTCCAATGACAATCATTCCAGCAATCAGAATAAAAGTGCCCAGAACCGTAATCACAAAACGACCTGCCGTAAAAGGCATACGTGTAACTTCCACCAGTTCGGCATATCCCAAATTCCACGCCACAACCAATGCAGGAATAGCAGATATCAGCAATAACAAGACTCCTTCCCCCCATCAGACGACCGCAGATTCCCCAACGTAGATCCTAAAGCCATACGCAACGCTATTTCGGCACGCCGATGCTGTGTCCGGAACCAGAAAGTTCCGATAATGCCTAGAAAGATATTCAGCAATAAGAAAAATATGATACAAAATTGCGTATTCAACTCATTCACCGAATCCGTTTCATAAGCTGTGCGTACATCACTCAAAGGAGTTATATCCAAAAGATATAGATTGCCCACCTGATATTGACGGTCGGCATCCACTATCAAACGGTCTATGAATCCATCATTCTGTCCCTCACGAACACGCAGGCAAAACTTCTATATAAACCGTCTCACCTAAGGATTCCAACGCCTCATCTGTCAGGTACACAGCAGCATAACGGGAGCCGTAATCATCCGGAGCTGTAAAATGGTCATAACGGACCGGCTCGGTAAGAGCAGCTATAGAAAGATGCTCCGCCTCCGGCTCATTCCGCCAAACAGGACCCTACGCCCTAAAAGTTCCTTACCATGCCAAGGTGCATCCTGATAAACATCGGCAATATTCACAGATAAGACCATGCCGGACGGTGTCAGTGCCTCAGCAAGGCTTTCACTACCCGAACCGTCTATATTGCGATAACGGAATACATTAAAATACTCCGGAGTTATCCATCGTTTCAAACTACGTACCGGGACTGTATCCAGATAAAATGAAAAACTGTTTGCACCGTCATTATAAGGTATACAGTTTTGCGAGAGGCTGACTGCTTCCACATCCGGACGATGCGCAAGCCTGTTTACAATTTCATGCAAATCGGCAACATCTTCTTTCATAGTACGGCCAGGCTGATAAGCAGCCCGCCTTCGAAGTCATCCGCTCAAAACGAAGAACATACGTATTTTCTATATCAAAGCCCATCGGCAAATTATAGATGCTCAATGTGACATATACCACATCCACAATATACCATAATATGACAAACACCACAAAAAAGTTCCATCCACAGAAACGCATTGCTGCGGCGCTCGTTCCATATCTGTTTCAATAAATTCCTGTTCATGATCTAACGTTGGTTTAAAGCGTCCGTAATATTCATGCGCGATGCCCTCCAGGCAGGGATGCACGCTGACAGCAAATTCAAGAGCAGGCAGAAAATGAATGCGGCCAAGAATATCCAGGGACTGAACAACATATCTGCCGAAAGACTGGTTTCTCCTATTTGGGCACGGTTCTCGCTATTGGAAAATAAGAAATCATTCAATAAAAAAGTACATGCATAACTGAAAAGCATTCCTACTGCTCCGGCTATGAGCGTCAATAATAAATTTTCATAAAACACTTGCCTCAACAAGACATTGGCAGTAGCACCAAATGCCTTCCTCACTCCTATTTCCGACATACGCTTCCGCATACGGGACAAAGTCATGCTACTCAAATTTATAGCCGGTACCAGCAATAAAAATAACAATCACCAGCAGGTAGTGCAAATAAGCTTCCTTCGCCTGTAACTCTCTTCCCCAGTGACGAAAGATAAAAGAGAAACGATCATCGGGTTGTCCACGATAAAAAAAAAAATTTCGGAATCCTGCAATCCGTCATTGAATTTCTGACGCAGGCGTTCCGCCTCTTCTCTGATGGCAGGAAAATCTTTCTCCGAATGTGCCAGAATGACCACACGAAAAAGTTCCCATCGCATTGTCATACCAGCACTTCCTGGCTATTTCTGTTGAATTGAAAGGTATCCAAATCTGCGCATACGAAGAAACAGCCAGTTTGGATACGTCTTTCACAACACCCACTACCGTATAATCGGCCAAGTTGAGTTGGACCGTACGTCCTACCGCTTCTACCGTACCAAACAAATTCCGGGCCACAGAAGCACTAAGTACAACCTTAGGAAGTCCGCTTTCACTATCGGCAGCCGTAAACGGCTTTCCGGCAATAAAATCAAAAGAGAACACTTTCCAAAAGGTATCGTCAGTTTCAAGGTTATCCACTGTCATCATTTTTCCAGCAGGTACAGAAATACGCATCCTGCCTCCTGTAGACACTATAGTTACCGCCTCAGGAACAGTAAGTGCCTTAAAACACTCTTTAGCCACTGTGAGTGACATACAGCCGTTTGATGAATTATCACTGGTATCTCCTTTCTGATGAATAGACATCGCTTTCATATAAAGAGAACGTGAACGGTTCACCTCGGGCACACAATCCGTAATGCGTACTTCCAACACCAGGACAATGACCATGATCATACAAATAGCCAATGCCGTTCCTATGATAGAAACCAAGCTGATGAGCCTATTCTCACGAAGTTGGTAAAAAGCCTGTTTAATATATAGTTTTATCATGTTTGTGCTATGCTCTAAAACCTTTTAACAAAAAAGAGATTACTCATTATGCAATGCTTCCGCCGGCTGAACTTTCATAGCCTTACGTGCGGGAATCCAAATGCCTACTACAATCATCAATGCAATCAAAATAAAGGAAATAAGAACTGTTATTATGAAACGTCCACCTTCAATAGTAGTGCCATTCATCCAAGCATTCAATTCACTATTTGCCAGATTCCAATCAATAAAAATCGCAGGAATTGTGGCCACCGCCAATAATATCAATCCCTCTGCCAACTGACGGACAAAGATACTATGATCTGTTCCACCCAATGATTTCATCAATGCAATCTCACCACGTCGTTGCTGAGTACGGAACCAGAAAGTACCTAGCAATCCCAAGAATATATTCAACAACAAGAAACCCATTCCGAAAAGGTAACTGTTCCAGGCATTCGTATGTGACTGCTGAAAGTTAGACGGATATCGGTAAAAAGAACGCACATCCGCGATAAACACATTGCCCACGCGATACAGTTTCTCACTATCCGCTTTCAAACGGGCTATAAAATCGCGATCTTGATCCTCTTTTTACGCGTACACAAAGCTCCGTGCCCAAATCATACCATTCTTCCGGCATAGGAGCCACCATACAGTAACTGTTCCATGCCTCAAAATAATCCCCCATAACGGACAACCTGCAAAGAAGCCGCTAAATTATATGTATTCGTTGTATCCCCGAACAAATAAAATTGTTTGTCTACCAATGAAGTCAAATC
>ENA-OQAX01000246-OQAX01000246.1-human-gut-metagenome-genome-assembly--contig:-NODE-246-length-12936-cov-1.506363_pt1 | contig 12936 bp, 20 predicted proteins | sample MGYA00242741_ERZ504539 | MGnify/ENA primary metagenome ERZ504539 (study PRJEB26092, sample SAMD00036277) | human gut metagenome | host: Homo sapiens | study: EMG produced TPA metagenomics assembly of... | reverse complement strand
GTGACAATGTTTATTATTGGTCAAAAAGAAAAGGTTTCGATTCACGGACGATAACATGGAATGGAAATAAAGATTCATCCGGAGAATATTCAGCCGTACGCGCATTCTCCGCCGGTCTAAGTTTACAATTCTAATCAACACATAAACAATCAAGAATATGAAAAAGAAATATATTACCAAACTAATGATTGCTGCATGTCTGTCATCAGCATTAAGCTTAAACAGTTGTATCGAAGAGGTATTTCCAGAAAGTAGCACAGCTACCATAGACCAAATAGGAAAATCTGACCAAGCTATCAGCGCAATGGTAAATTCAGTAGTCGCATTTATTAATGCATTTAGAAGTTACGGTCCACAATTTTATCATGATTTTGGATATAGTGGATATAATTTAATCAGAGAAAGTGCATGCGAAGACTTCTTCTGCCACGAACCCAAATTTGACTTTTTTGATACTTATGGAGTATGTAATGATTTGGGTGATGCCGATGTTGTCAATACCATTTGGTATTATAACTACAAGTTTCTGAATAATGTAAATAATGCACTGAGTGCTTTAGAAAAAGCAGATGATGCACCCGAAAACAAGTATTATAAAGGTATATGCCTATCTTATAGAGCCATGATATACATGGACTTAGTCCGAATGTATGAATATAAAAAAAACAGGAGTAGAGAAATTAGATGCAGAAGCAGCCAGTAAAAAATTTATATGGCATAACCGTACCTATTATTACCGCTGAAACCACAGAAGAAGAAGGGCGTAATAATCCACGTGCTCCCTTCTATGCCGTATACAAATTCATATTAGATGACCTAGCCTCAGCTGAGGAGCTTTTGAGTGATTATCAACGCCCAACCAAAAACTTGCCCTGTACCCCCGGTTGTCCATGGTCTGTGGCACGTATGTGGCTGGAAATGGGATCTCGTTTGAACTTTACCCTGAAGATCTCAACACCCTAAACAACAATACAGATTTTAAACATTGCATCAAAAGAAACTTGTTTCACTAAAGCAGCCGAATACGCACGCAAAGTCATTAACGAAAGCGGAGCAATGCCTCTGACCGAAAAGGAATGGTTTGGTGGAGACAGCTATACTACCGGCTTCAACAGTGTACTAACCAATTCATGGGTATGGGGATCCATCATGACTACCGAGGATGTACATAGCTATTGGCTCAACTTTGCCGGAAGCATGTGTCCTGAACAAACTTTCGGTTACGGTAACCGAAAATGGCAAGGATACAAGCTTATCGCAAAAAAATTGTTCGATCAAATACCAAATGCAGACTGGCGAAAAACAACTTGGATTGCTCCTGAAGATGCACACAAAGCTCCCGGAACTAAATATAAAACTTTGTTGACCGATGATGATTTCGCTGATATGCCTCCATATACAGGTATCAAATTCCGACCTAAAAATGGAGAAATGAACGATTATACAATCGGAGCTGCCGTTGACTATCCGTTAATGCGTATAGAGGAAATGTATTTAATCGAAGCCGAAGCAATAGGAATGAGCCAAGGATTAGCAGCCGGTATTTCTAAATTAGAAGATTTCGTAAATACATTTCGTTATAATACTTCTGTGGGTAGCTATACATGTAAAGCAAATGATCTAAAAGAGTTTCAAAAGAAGGTTGTTGAACAGAAACGTATTGATTCTGGGGTGAAGGGATCATCTTTTGGGATTACAAACGGTTAGAGTTACAAGTTGTTCGTGGTTATCCGGGTACTAATGCTCCTATCGGATATCGATTTAATTCAATAGAAGGCTACTGTGCGCCCTGGATGAATATCTTTATCAGTCTTTATGAAAATGTATTCAACAAAGGTGCTGTTTTAAATCCTGATCCTTCACAAGCCATCAAAGAATGGGTAGAATAAAAATTCATGTAAAACTTATTTTATAAAGAATGGGGAGCTGTCATAAAAAAAGACAACCCCTCATTCTTATAGAACACAATTTGATATCACCATACATTAAATTACCTAGAATAAATACAATACCCTTTATTGATTAAAACAGAAAAACAAGCAAGACAAAAATAACACACATCATAAAAAACAATTCTAACCCTACTATTTTTCTTCCTTTTTAGCCTCATTCCATATAGCATCCATTTCTTCCAAAGTCATATCCTTCAAGTTCTTTCCCTGTTTGATGGTGTGTTCCTCTAAGTAATTGAAACGACGGATAAACTTCTGGTTAGTGAGTTCCAATGCATTATCCGGATTAATCTTGTAAAGGCGGGCCGCGTTTTATAAGACTGAACATTACATCACCGAATTCCGCTTCCGCCTTCTCCTTATCCATGTTCTCCACCTCAGCTTCAAACTCGCCGATCTCCTCTTTTACTTTAGTCCAAACCTGCGAACGCTCCTCCCAATCAAATCCCACGTTGCGGGCCTTGTCCTGAATGCGGTATGCCTTGATTAGCGAAGGCAAAGCAGAAGGTACTCCACTCAAAACCATTTTGTTACCATCCTTTTCCTTCATCTTCAACTGTTCCCAATTTTCAGTCACCTTCTCGCAGTCTCGGCTTTCACTTCGCCAAAAACATGAGGATGACGGAAAATCAGCTTCTCACAAAGACAGTCACACACATCCTTGATATCAAAATCTCCTGTTTCACTACCTATCTTTGCATAAAAGGCCACATGCAACAACACATCACCCAACTCTTTACAGATATCCTTCTTGTCATCCTTCATCAAAGCATCACAAAGTTCGTAAGTTTCTTCAATCGTATTAGGACGCAGACTTTCATTCGTCTGTTTCCGATCCCAAGGACACTTCTCTCGCAACTCGTCTAAAATATCGAGGAAGCGGCCAAATGCTTCCATTTGTTCTTTTCTTGTATGCATAATCAGTTTATTAATATCATTTTGTAGTGCAAAAGTACATAATAATCCAACGACTTTTATTAATTTTGCACTCAATTATGCGATAATCAATTAAATAAATAAAATATAAAATGGAATTAGCAAGTAAGTACAATCCCGCTGACGTGGAAGGAAAATGGTATCAGTATTGGCTGGACAACAAACTCTTTAGTTCAAAACCCGACGGACGTGAACCTTACACAGTCGTCATTCCACCACCCAACGTAACCGGAGTACTCCATATGGGACACATGCTAAACAATACCATTCAGGATATATTAGTACGCCGTGCCCGCATGGAAGGCAAGAATGCCTGCTGGGTGCCGGGAACCGACCATGCTTCCATTGCCACAGAAGCCAAAGTGGTGAACAAACTGGCCGGACAAGGTATAAAGAAAACTGACCTTAGCCGTGACGAATTCCTGAAACATGCCTGGGCATGGACAGAAGAACATGGAGGTATTATCCTGAAACAGCTGCGCAAACTAGGTGCATCCTGCGATTGGGACCGTACAGCATTCACCATGGACGAAGAACGTAGCGAAAGTGTTATCAAAGTATTCGTAGACCTTTACAACAAAGGTTTGATCTATCGCGGTGTACGCATGGTAAACTGGGACCCAAAAGCACTGACAGCTCTCAGTGATGAAGAAGTTATTTATAAGGAAGAACACAGCAAACTGTATTATCTCCGTTACAAAGTAGAAGGTGATGCTGAAGGACGCTATGCGGTAGTTGCTACCACTCGTCCCGAAACAATTATGGGAGATACTGCCATGTGTATCAATCCCAATGACCCGAAAAACCAATGCTGAAAGGCAAAAAGGTAATTGTACCACTGGTAAACCGTATCATTCCGGTTATCGAAGACGACTACGTAGACATTGAATTTGGTACAGGATGTCTGAAAGTAACACCCGCCCATGATGTGAATGACTATATGCTTGGCGAAAAAATATAACTTGCCCAGCATTGATATCTTCAATGATAACGGAACACTGAGCGAAGCTGCCGGACTGTATGTAGGTATGGACCGTTTTGATGTACGTAAACAGATTGAACAAGACTTGCAAGCTGCCGGATTGCTGGAAAAGGTAGAAGCTTATACTAATAAGGTAGGTTTCTCGGAACGTACCAATGTAGCCATCGAACCGAAACTGTCCATGCAGTGGTTCTTGAAGATGCAACATTTTGCAGACATGGCATTGCCTCCTGTAATGAATGATGAACTGAAATTCTATCCTGCCAAATACAAGAACACCTACAAAAACTGGCTGGAAAATATCAAAGACTGGTGTATCAGCCGCCAGCTTTGGTGGGGACATCGCATTCCGGCATACTTTCTGCCCGAAGGCGGTTATGTAGTAGCCGAAACAGCGGAAGAAGCTTTGAAGTTGGCACAAGAAAAAACCGGTAATACCAATCTGAAAATGGAAGATTTACGTCAAGACGATGACTGTCTGGACACTTGGTTCTCTTCATGGCTGTGGCCCATTTCTTTATTTAACGGTATCAATAATCCTAATAATGAAGAAATAAACTACTATTATCCTACTAGTGACTTGGTTACAGGACCAGATATCATTTTCTTCTGGGTGGCACGAATGATTATGGCAGGATATGAATATAAAGGTGATATGCCGTTCAAAAAACGTTTATTTCACTGGTATCGTACGCGACAAACTGGGACGTAAGATGTCAAAGTCTTTGGGTAATTCACCGACCCGTTGGAACTAATTGACAAGTATGGTGCCGATGGCGTGCGAATGGGTATGATGCTTGCCGCTCCCGCAGGAAACGATATTTTATTTGATGATGCGTTATGTGAACAAGGACGTAACTTCAATAACAAAATATGGAATGCATTCCGCTTGGTGAAAGGTTGGGAAGTTGCCGATATTGCACAGCCCGAATATGCAAGACTGGCCACTGAATGGTTTGAATCCATGTTGGCAAAAACAGCTGCAGAAGTAGCTGACTTATTCGGCAAATATCGTTTGAGCGAAGCACTGATGGCTGTATACAAATTATTCTGGGACGAATTCTCAAGCTGGTATCTGGAAATGATCAAGCCGGCATACGGACAACCCATTGACAAAGCGACCTATGAAAAAAACTTTAGGCTTCTTTGATAACTTGCTGAAGTTGCTGCATCCGTTCATGCCTTTCATTACCGAAGAGTTATGGCAACATATATATGACCGCAAAGAAGGGGAAAGCCTGATGGTCCAGCAATTGAACATTCCGACTGCTTGTAATGAGATTATCGTCAAAGAATTTGAAGTAGTGAAAGAAGTAATCGGTGGTATCCGTACTATTCGTTTACAGAAAAACATTGCACAGAAAGAAACTTTGGAGTTGCAAGTAGTAGATGTAAATCCAGTAGCTACATTCAATCCTGTTATTACTAAATTGTGTAACCTCTCTTCTATCGAAGCCGTAGAGAATAAAGCTGACGGCTCCGGCTCATTTATGGTAGGTACCACTGAATATGCCATACCATTGGGCAATTTAATCAACACAGAAGAAGAACTGGCAAAACTGGAGGCTGTATTAAATATCAGGAAGGCTTTTTTGCAAAGTGTATTGAAAAAATTAAGCAATGAAAAATTTGTCAGCAAAGCACCAGCCAACGTTATTGATATGGAACGCAAGAAACAGGCTGATGCAGAAAGCAAAATAGCTTCTTTAAAAGAAAGTATTGCTGCTTTGAAAAAATAAAAAATATACCGCTTTACAGAGATTGCAACATTCTATGTAAGCGGTCATCACTTCTTTTTTAATAAAGAGATGTGTCAAAAGTAATTCTGCTATTGTCTTGCTGCAAAGCTCGGATAGTTTTGATAATTACTTCAAATTTTTGACACATCTCTTTCTTTTTTCTAATTGTCTTTCATTATTCAACGGGTATGATCTTTCCTGTTTTTCTGAGAAATTTTCAATTCTACTATAAAAGCAACTACCAAGCCCAAACCACCAAAAAGCAAGACATTTGCACCATAAATCAACGAAGTAACTCGCTCATGCGCCAATTACGCTCTGTGAAATAATCGGGAACCGTGGTTGCACAAATAATATAACCAGTCAACAACCCTAGTCCCATACCCAGCAACAAACAGCCAAATTTCAAGGCCGAGAAAGAAATCGGAGAAGATGACATGAAAGGAGTTCCTACAGGAAGAGGCAGGCTAAGCCTGTTCCCCAACATGGAAGGATCTAACTTGTCTCCCAATTTTTCTATCATAGTAAGACGCTCTTTCTTACCAACAAAAAGTTCAAATAATTTGTAGATTCCTAATGTAATGATACCTACAACAATCCAACCGGTAATGTAACCCATAATTTATTCGTATTTAAGTTATTAATTTTGTTCCTTTGTATCCATTAGACGCTGCGTAGCCAAAGAGGTTACACTTTTTGAGAAAAGAAAAAAATATTTTCTCTTTTTTATGTAACCTCTCTCCCAGCCCTGCGTCTAATAGACAAAATGGAAAACGACGAAACACATATTATTCATAGGATATTAAAAAGGAGAAACTTCTCTCTACGAATACTTCTTGGGTAAATACAGTCAGCAAGTATTTATCCTGATTATACGCATCGTGGAGAATCAGGAGGATGCGGAAGAGTTGACCCAGGATACGTTCTTGAAAGCCTTTGAACATCTTTCGTCGTTTTAAAGCAGAGAGTAGTTTCTCTACATGGATATACCGCATTGCATATAACACCGCCATATCGGCAACCAGAAAAAGAAAACAAGAGTTAATTGTTATGGACAGTGCCATGTTAATGAATATATCTGACCAGCAAATAGACGATGCCCTGAATGATGAAAGCGGGGAACGGGTAGGAAAACTCAATAAGGCCATCAAGAAACTGGATGCAGAAGAACGCGCCTTGATTTCCCTATTTTATAATGAAGAGAAAACTATCGGTGAAATCGCCCTTATCCTGGGACTGACGGAAAGCAATGCAAAAGTAAAATTGCATCGAATAAGAAAAAAATTATATATACTCATAACAGAAGCAGAATGAACGAGAAACAAAAAAGATAAAAGGATTAATGAAGGCTGTAAAAGAACAGCCCCAATTCCGGCTGACCTCCAATTTTACTTTCCGCACCATGCAGAAAGTAGAGGAAGCTATACTCTTACGTGAAAAGAAACAGGAGAGAAAGATGTTACTAGCTACTATTGCTGCTTCTCTATTCTTAATAATAAGCAGCAGCATCGGTCTGTATATTTATTTTGGAAAGCATCTTAAAGCAACTATGTATCATGCATTTAGTCATGTTTTAAAAACACAAATACCTCTCATTTATCTGCTATTCATCATAACTATACCCTTATTCATTATTTTTGACCGATGGATGAGAAAACAATATTTTAAACACCACTCTTGAAAAATCATTTTCCTCTCCTATGATATAAAAAAAGCATCGGGAACTTTACTATCCCGATACTTCTATTATTTTATCTATTTTTCAAGCAAGTCTTTTAAAAATGCATCCAATTCTTCATCCAAACCCTTTAAAAGTTCATCATTCAGTAATAAAGTGTCTTCCTCATCTATCAATAAAAGTTCGGTTACAGTTTCCCTATCCTCATCAACTAAAACAAAAGAATAAGGCTTCATTATAGCTAACTTATCCAAAACTCCCGTATCTTTCAATGCGTTGATCTCCCCACGAAGTATACGCTCTACTATTGTATAAAAATCATCTTCACTATAATCCACCCACTCTTCAATTATGGTACGTGACAATTCTTCGTCATCATCATTAAAAATAACTAATTCACCACTGTCCTGCTTAGGTTGCAAATGGATATCGGTGACTACCGTTCTCTCTCCATCCGCTATATATTTATCAACCGCTTCCCGAAGCGAAGACGCAATAGAAGCATGTGACTGTGCACTGAGTTTCATACCAAAATCAATTTTATATATTATTTATATCCAAAAGTACAAAAAAAATCTTTCTCTCAACACTTATTCTCTAAAAATTATCATCAAAACGTTTCATTTGTATTCTCAATTGGGATAGCTTACTCTCTCTTTTCTCTAACTCCAATGAATAAAAGGCTATCAATTGTTCATCCCTGCTGCCTGATTTCACCAAATTCTTCGCTTTACCCAACCATTCCTTGGCCTGTTCTACATTATCCTTTATTTCATAATATAGTGCAATATTAAAAGCCGCTTTCATCTTTTGCTGGCCTTTTCTCTTCTCATAGGCTATCTTCCACTGACTATACGCTTCATCCCAATTGTTCTCACGAAGATATACACCGGCATCGCGCATTTCAATATTCCCGCCATCGTAATAAAAAACGAGCCACCTCATCCCAATGTGGCAACAGATGTTCTACTGGAATAGAAGCGGCATATTCCGAAGCTTCTTTTACTATCTTCCGGTCAGAAAGAGCTGGTTCTATTTCCCAGGAAATGGTATCTTGCTTGGCAACTACAAACAAAGGTTTATCACGATTGGGAATGTATACTCTAACAATCGGAGATATAATTCCATCTACAGCATCTATAGGCATAGGAAAATCCGGATAGAACAGTACGCCGGGCTTAGTCTGAATATGAATACGATCAAAAGACAATATCATATCCACTCCCAAGTCCTCGCTCAATTTCCGTACTTCCTCTTTAGTCAGAATGACATTAACCCGTGGCACTTTATCCTGTGCCCGGAATACAGAATCACAGATAATGACCTGATCGAAATAATTCACATTGGCAATATTCTCTGCCAAAGCTTCGGATGCCACTTTACCATCGCCTTCCAATTCGCTGCTCAGTATTTCATGATTATCTTTAGTTTTCAGTACAGGCATATTGTTTATCACAGCCACTTTTCTCACAGCATCCGGAAACTGACATCGGCTGCCTGTAACTGGTCAAAAGATATGGTCTGCAAACTGCTGCAGGAAGCAAAAAGTGTCCCGGCAACTAGAATTATTAATGAGGCGGATCTTTTCATATTATCATTTTTTCTTAGGGAACAAAAATACGCTTATTTATGTAAGAAGTAAGTTAAAAGGAATAAACGTCCGGGTAGTAAATTCTACCCGAACGTTTCTATAATAATCGTTATTTATCACGCATTTTGCCCGTGACAGTTCTTATATTTCTTACCGCTTCCGCAAGGACAAGGATCGTTACGACCTACTGTCTTCTCTGCACGAATCGGTACACGTTTCTGCTGTTCACGAGTATCCTGACTTGCAGCAGCCTGCTGGTTCGGATCACTCAAATTTTCTTTGTTTTCGCGATACTTGCTCATATCCTGGCGTTGTTCCGGAGCAGCCTGGCGCACCTCTACTTGGCGGGGAGCCTGGGGAGCCTCAGGGGCTTCAGCCGGAGCCTCTTGTACCGGGATTTGTCCACGCATTAAGATAGAGATAGTCTGATTATTAATCTTATTCACCATGGCATCAAACAAGTTCACAGATTCCAGCTTGTAAATCAGCAGCGGGTCTTTCTGCTCGTAACTTGCATTCTGCACGGAGTGTTTCAGCTCGTCCAGCTCGCGCAGGTTTTCTTTCCATGCTTCGTCGATGACGTGCAGCAAGATGGATTTCTCGAATGACTTCACCACCTCCTTACATTCTGTCTCGTAAGCTTTCTTCAGGTTGCAGGAGATGTTGTACATACGTTTTCCGTCTGTGATGGGGATAAGTATGTTTTCGTACATGTGTCCCTGCATTTCGTATACTTGCTTGATGACCGGATAGGCTATCTGTGCCATACGTTCTGTCTTGCGCTTGAAGGGTTCCATGGCAGCGTCAAAAAGTTCTGTCTGCCAGTTTTTTCTTTCTTCTCATTACGGAATTCCTCTTCGGTGAAAGGTACTTCCATGGCAAGTGTCTGGAGCACATCCATCTTGCAGTTTTCGTAGTCGGGCGCTTCAATGGCATTGGCACAACGGTCCCAAATCATGTTCACGATATCCATGCCGATACGTTCGCCCATCAAAGCGTGGCGGCGTTTGGTGTAGACTACTGTACGTTGCTTGTTCATCACGTCGTCATATTCCAACAGACGCTTACGGATGCCGAAGTTGTTTTCCTCAACTTTCTTTTGCGCACGTTCAATGGACTTGGAAATCATGCCGTGTTCAATCATTCACCTTCTTTGAAACCTAGTTTGTCCATTACACTGGCAATGCGGTCACTGGAGAACAAACGCATCAGGTCATCTTCCAAAGATACGAAGAATACAGAGAACCCGGGTCGCCTTGACGTCCTGCACGACCACGTAACTGACGGTCCACACGGCGTGATTCGTGGCGTTCTGTACCGATGATGGCAAGACCGCCTGCAGCTTCACTTCCGGACTCAGCTTGATGTCGGTACCACGACCGGCCATATTGGTAGCAATGGTTACAGCACATTTCAAACCGGCAGTAGCCACAATTATCCGCTTCTTTCTGATGCAGTTTGGCATTCAATACACTATGTTCAATCTTACGCATGGTTGAGCATTTTGCTCAACATTTCAGAGATTTCAACAGAAGTGGTACCCACCAGTACGGGGCGTCCTGCTGCCACCATTTTTTCTATCTCTTCGATGACTGCTTTATATTTTTCACGTTTTGTCTTGTAAACGCGGTCGTCATGTCGTTACGGGCAATGGGGCGGTTGGTCGGAATAACCACTACATCCAGTTTGTAGATGTCCCACAACTCGCCGGCTTCTGTTTCTGCCGTACCGGTCATACCGGATAGTTTGTGGTACATACGGAAATAGTTCTGTAATGTAATGGTGGCAAAAGTCTGCGTGGCAGCTTCTACTTTCACGCCTTCTTTGGCTTCGATGGCTTGGTGCAAACCGTCAGAATAACGACGTCCTTCCATGATACGTCCCGTCTGCTCATCCACAATCTTCACTTGGCCGTCGATTACCACATATTCGTCATCTTTCTCGAACATGGTGTATGCCTTCAACAGTTGGTTGATGGTATGCACACGTTCGCTTTTGATGGCATAGTTGGTCATCAGGGCATCCTTCTTTTCAAGGCGCTGTTCGTCTGTCAGCTCTGTTTCGTTTTCCAGGGCAGAGAGTTGCGCGGTGATATCAGGGAGTACGAAGAAAGTGGGGTCCTCTACATTGCTACTAATCAAGTCTACGCCCTTGTCTGTCAAATCCACGCTGTTCATTTTCTCTTCGATAACGAAGTACAGCGGGTCAGTCACCTCGTGCATGCGCTTGTTGTTCTGCTCCATGTAGATTTCTTCGGTCTTCAGCATACCGGCCTTGATGCCTTGTTCGCTGAGGAACTTGATGAGTGCCTTGTTCTTGGGCAGGCACTTGTGACTGCGGTACAAAGCGAGGAAGCCTTCTTCCTGGTCTTTCTTATCGTTTGATGCAATCAGGCGCTTGGCATCGGCCAGGTATTGGGTAGCCAGTTTTTTCTGAGCTTCTACCAGACGTTCCACTTGCGGGCGGAGCTGTTCGAAGAGTTGGTCATCGCCTTTGGGAACCGGTCCGGAGATAATCAGCGGAGTACGGGCATCATCAATCAATACTGAGTCCACCTCATCGACAATGGCATAATTATGTTGGCGCTGTACCAGGTCTTTGGGGCTGATAGCCATGTTGTCACGCAGGTAGTCGAAACCGAATTCATTGTTTGTACCGAACGTGATGTCTGCCAGATAAGCTTTGCGACGGGCATCAGAGTTGGGCTGGTGCTTGTCGATGCATCTACACTCAAACCGTGGAACATGTAAAGAGGGCCCATCCATTCGGAGTCACGTTTTGCCAGATAGTCGTTCACTGTTACCACGTGCACGCCATTACCAGTCAGGGCATTGAGGAATACCGGTAGGGTAGCTACCAATGTCTTACCTTCACCGGTTGCCATTTCGGCAATCTTACCTTTATGCAGAACCACACCACCGAATAGCTGTACATCATAATGTACCATGTTCCATACGGTATCGTTACCACCTGCTATCCAATGGTTCTGGTAGATGGCTTTATCTCCTTCGATGCGTACAAAATCTTTAGTGGCAGCCAGTTGACGGTCAAAATCGGTAGCTGTAACCACTATTTCTTCATTTTTCAGAGAATCGTTTGGCTGTTTCCTTTACAATAGAGAAAGCGGTGGGTAATACTTCGTCCAGCGCTTTTTCATAAATCTCCAATATCTCTTTCTCGATTTTGTCGATTTGGTTGAAGAGGTCTTCGCGTTTTTTTTTCCAGTTCGGTATCTTCAACGCTGGCTTTCAGTTCTTTCCACTTTGGCGCGTTGTTCGGCTGCCGAATCGTGGATGTAGGCTTTCAGTTCTTCTGTCTTGGCGCGTAGGGCGTCGTTTGTCGAGTTTGGCTACTTCCGGGTAAGCGGCTTTGATTTTCTCCACCCACGGTTGTATCTCTTTCATGTCGCGTGTGGATTTGTTGCCGAAAATCGAGCTTAAAAAATTCATTAAATCCCATTATATATTTGTTTTTATTATTATTGCTGAGTTAGTTTGAGCGTGCAAAGTTACTGATTTCTATACAGATTATCCAGATTTGCACAGATTATTTTAGAATCAAAAAGTCAAGGGGAGATGCTGTACTTGCATTAGGGGCGCGGGATGCTGCATTACACTTGCCAAGGTAGGGGCAATGCGGTCAATACTGATGGGTATACGGATGGTTTCAGCCTTCATTCCACCTCCCAATAAAATGAGGGGAGCAGGAATATCGGCCGTACGTACTACACGGTTATCAGTACTATTTTCCTGCATGATAGTCCAGCCCGGGAGTATTTCCATGAGCAAATCGCCAGAGCGCTTGCGATGAAACTATTGCGTATACGTTCTATTTGCGGTGACCAGGGGCCCAAAAGCAGGCGATGAGCTGAATATACTTCGCTCACGCCACTGAACTGAACCAGAAATTCGGCAGATTTTTCTTGAATTTCAGTCAGGCTCAGCTGCTTGTTCTCAATAAGTTTATGGTTGAGATAGATTTGTTGGTCATAATAAGCTTCCACATATTGTCCCTCGCCATAGGATGCCATGAGGTACATGTTTAGCAGGGCGGCACAG
>ENA-OQAX01000245-OQAX01000245.1-human-gut-metagenome-genome-assembly--contig:-NODE-245-length-12937-cov-2.251288_pt1 | contig 12937 bp, 21 predicted proteins | sample MGYA00242741_ERZ504539 | MGnify/ENA primary metagenome ERZ504539 (study PRJEB26092, sample SAMD00036277) | human gut metagenome | host: Homo sapiens | study: EMG produced TPA metagenomics assembly of... | reverse complement strand
TTTAAGAAATGGCAAGAATTAAAGGCGGATTAAACGCAAAGAAAAGACATAACCGTACATTAAAACTGGCAAAAGGCTACAGAGGAGCCCGTTCCAAACAGTATAGAGTTGCTAAACAGTCTGTAATGAGAGCACTTGCTAGCTCCTATGCAGGAAGAAAGCAGAAAAAACGTCAGTTCAGACAGCTCTGGATCGCTCGTATCAACGCAGCAGCAAGAATGAACGGATTATCCTACAGCAAACTGATGCACGGACTGAAAGTTGCAAACATCGATATCAACAGAAAGATGCTTGCTGAACTTGCAGTAAACGATGCAGAAGGATTTACAGCAACTTGCTGAGATTGCTAAAAAAAGCAATTGCATAATTGTCGGTTTTAGAGAGACATAAGATTTGATAAAATTAAATCAGAAATTGTGAGGTACACATAGAAATTGTTACGGTTTCTGTGTGTGCCTTTTTTGGTAAAAAGAGTGGCGGACATTTTATGTAACATGATTATTTTAGAGGATTGTTATAGTTTACATAAAACTGAAAATGAGATAAAATTGAGTGTGCAGTACGGTCAAGTGTCCATGAAAGACGGAAAAAATCTTAAATTTCCATAAAGTTTTTCTTGCATGGTCAAATATATGGTGATATAATTTAAAACAGCAACATATTAAAGTGTCAGTGGAAGCCAAAGCCGGCTGGGAACCCAGTTGGCTTTTTGTTACTTTTCAGTTCCTCTACATAATAAATGAACCTGCGGAATCTGGTGAAAATGATATACCAGGTGGAATGAATGGTAACGGAAGCTAATCTTATGAGCCGTAAGAGGGACGAAAAGGACTGACAAAATATAAGGAGGATTTTATTATGAAAAACCTGAAAAAATCATCAGTGTTACTGCGGCAGCAGCAATGGTAATGTCAACAGTTGCACCTGTATCTGTATTTGCAGACGATGCTACATTTAAGATCGGTGGAATCGGACCTGTAACCGGAGCAGCAGCAATCTATGGACAGGCTGTAAGAATGCAACAGAGCTTGCAATCAATGAAGTAAACGAAGACGGCGGAATCAACGGATATCAGGTAGAGTTCAAATTTGAAGATGATGAAAACGATGCTGAGAAAACTCTGAACGCTTACAACGCATTAAAAGACTGGGGAATGAACATCCTGGTTGGTACAGTTACTTCCACACCTTGTGTAGCTGTAGCAAATGAAACAGCAGCAGACAATATGTTCCAGCTTACTCCATCCGGATCTGCAACAGAGTGTGTTGCTAATCCGAATGTATTCCGTGTATGCTTCTCTGACCCGAACCAGGGTACCTGCAGCAGCTCAGTACATTGGAGAGCATAAAACTTGCTACAAAAGTAGCTATTATCTACGACAGTTCTGATGTATATTCATCAGGTATCACACAGAACTTCACAGCAGAAGCAGCTAATCAGGGTATTGAAATCGTATCTTCCGAAGCATTCACTGCTGATAACAATAAAGACTTCTCCGTACAGCTTCAGAAAGCAAAAGACGGTGGTGCTGAATTAGTATTCCTTCCGATTTATTATACAGAAGCTTCCCTGATCCTTGCACAGGCAGACAGCATGGGATTTGAAACTAAATTCTTCGGATGCGACGGTATGGACGGTATCCTTGGTGTAGAAAACTTTGATACATCTCTTGCAGAGGGGCTGATGCTTCTTACACCATTTGCAGCAGATTCTACAGATGAGAAAACCCAGAACTTTGTAAAAGCATACAAAGATGCTTACAAAGACACACCAAACCAGTTCGCAGCAGATGCTTATGATGCAGTATACGCAGTCAAAGCAGCAGCAGAAAAAGAAGATGTAAAAGCAGACATGGATGTTGCAGATATCTGTGCAGCACTTGAAAAAGGCATGACCGAGATCACACTTGAAGGTGTTACAGGTGACGAGATCACATGGACAGAAGACGGTGAGCCGAACAAAGCTCCGAAAGCTGTAGAAATCAAAGATGGTGCTTACGCAGCAATGGAATAATGAAATTGAAATAACTAAAAAGATTTCATAAGAAATAAAATGCGATTGTTCCTGGAGTGGACAATGGTTGCATGCCAACGGGGCTGTCTGAATTATGCAGACAGCCCTGTTGCCTAATACGTTATCACATTAATGCGTTAATGACAGATTTACTTTTGGCAAAATAAACAAGACAGATTTCGCTAAAGGCAAATCTGTCAGTTTTACACACAATAAAATTATTTAAATATAAGAAAGGAAAGACTTCTATGAGTAGTTTTATATCATATCTTATCAGTGGTATCAGCCTCGGAAGTGTATATGCGATCATCGCCCTTGGTTATACCATGGTATACGGAATCGCTAAAATGCTGAATTTTGCTCATGGAGATGTTATCATGGTCGGCTCTTATGTGGTTTATGTCGCAGTCAGCGGCATGGGATTAAATCCGATTTAGCTATCCTGCTGTCCATTATCATCTGTACACTCATGGGCGTTGTGATCGAAGGCGTTGCGTATCGACCACTGCGTAATGCAGCTTCACCTCTGGCTGTTCTGATCACAGCCATCGGTGTCAGCTACCTGCTTCAGAATGTAGCCCTTCTAATCTGGGGAGCAGATACCAAATCATTCAGTAACGTGATCAGCCTTCCATCCCTGAAACTTGCAGGTGGTTCTATCGTGATTACAGGTGTAACCATCGTAACCATTATCGGCGGTATCCTGATCATGGCAGGTCTGATGCTTTTTATCAGCAAGACAAAAACAGGACAGGCAATGCTTGCCGTATCTGAGGATAAAGGTGCTGCCCAGTTGATGGGGATTAACGTAAACAAAACAATCTCCGTTACTTTTGCAATCGGTTCCGGACTTGCTGCCATCGCAGGTGTGCTTCTCTGTTCCGCATATCCGTCCCTGACACCATATACAGGTGCCATGCCTGGTATCAAGGCATTCGTTGCGGCAGTATTCGGCGGTATCGGGTCTATCCCCGGTGCGTTTATCGGTGGTATTGTTCTGGGTATCCTGGAGATTTTTGGTAAGGCATATATCTCTTCACAGATGGCAGATGCCATTGTATTCGGTGTTCTGATCGTGGTTCTGGTTGTGAAACCTACCGGTATTCTTGGTAAGAACATTCAGGAGAAAGTGTGAGGTGGCAGACATGGAAAAGAAGAAATTAAACAAAACAACAAAAAGCAATCTCATTACATACGGAATGGTTCTTGCAGCATATCTGATCGTACAGGGACTGATTGCAGGGAATCTGCTTTCCAACCTGATGCAGGGTCTGCTGGTGCCCCTTTGTGTATATATTATCCTGGCACTTTCCCTGAACCTGACGGTTGGTATCCTGGGTGAGTTAAGTCTTGGCCATGCCGGATTTATGTGTATCGGTGCATTCACCAGTGCAGCATTCACAAAGGCAACTATGGACACATTTACAAATGCAGGGCTTCGTTTCTTCGTTGCTCTGATCATCGGAGCTGTGTGTGCAGGTATCTTCGGATTCCTGATCGGTATTCCTGTGCTTCGTCTGAAAGGTGACTATCTTGCTATCGTAACACTGGCATTTGGTGAGATCATTAAGAATATCATCAATGTTCTTTATGTGGGAATCGACAGTAACGGAATTCATTTTTCCATGAAAGACCAGATGTCTCTTGGAATGGAGCCTGGCGGAAAAATGATCATCAGTGGCGCTATGGGTATCACAGGTACACCGAGACAGTCAACATTTACGATTGGTGTGGTTCTGATTCTGGTTACCTTATTTGTGGTTCTGAACCTGATCAATTCACGTGACGGACGTGCAATCATGGCAATCCGTGATAACCGTATCGCAGCAGAATCTATCGGTATTGATATTACAAAGTACAAACTGAAAGCATTTGCAATTTCTGCAGCGCTGGCCGGTATCGGTGGTGTGCTTTATGCTCATAACCTTGCAACTTTAACAGCACTTCCGAAGAACTTCGGATATAACATGTCTATTATGTTCCTGGTATTTGTCGTTCTTGGCGGTATCGGAAATATGCGTGGTTCTATCATCGCGGCAGTAATTCTGAATCTCCTTCCAGAGCTTCTTCGTGGACTGAGCGATTATCGTATGCTGTTCTACGCAATCGTACTGATCGTTATGATGCTGATCAACTGGGCACCGAAGGCGATTGAGATGAGAGAGCGTTTTTTAAGCAGATTTAAGAAAAAGGAGGCATAAGCTATGGCATTGCTGGAAGTAAATCATTTAAATATTTCATTCGGCGGTCTTCATGCAGTGGATGATTTCCATGTCTCCATCGAGAAAGGACAGCTTTATGGTCTGATCGGTCCGAATGGTGCCGGTAAGACTACAATCTTTTAACCTTCTTACAGGTGTGTATAAGCCGGACGAGGGAATCATCAATCTGGACGGACAGGATATCACCGGAAAGAGTACCATTGATATCAACAAGGCGGGAATCGCCAGAACATTCCAGAATATCCGTCTGTTCCATCAGATGAGTGTGCTGGACAATGTAAAGGCAGGACTTCACAATCATGATAAATACAGCCTTTTTACAAGTATTGTACATACTCCGAAATACTTTAAGGTTGAGAAAACTATGAATGAGGAAGCAATGAAGCTTCTTAAAGTGTTTGATCTGGACAAAGAGGCAGATATCCTTGCATCAAACCTTCCTTATGGTAAACAGAGAAAGCTGGAGATTGCCAGAGCACTGGCAACAAAGCCGAAGCTTCTTCTTCTGGATGAGCCGGCTGCAGGTATGAACCCCAATGAAACTGAGGAACTGATGGATACCATCCGTTTTGTTCGTGATAACTTTGATATGACCATTCTTCTGATCGAGCATGATATGAAGCTGGTTTCAGGTATCTGTGAGGAGCTGACTGTACTGAATTTCGGTCATGTTCTGAGACAGGGCAAGACTTCAGATGTGCTCCATGATCCGGAAGTTATCAAGGCATATCTTGGAGAATAGGAGGAGAGACAGATGGCATTACTGGAAGTACAGGACATACAGGTTTATTATGGAATGATTCAGGCATTGAAAGGTGTTTCTTTCTCTGTAAATGAAGGTGAAGTTATTGCTCTGATCGGTGCAAACGGTGCAGGTAAAACAACTACCCTGCATACAGTGACAGGGCTTCTCCGGGCAAAATCAGGACATATTATTTATGACGGACAGGATATCACAAAGGTTCCGCCTCACAAGATCGTAACAATGGGTATGGCACATGTTCCGGAAGGAAGACGTGTGTTTGCAAATATGACTGTTCTTCAGAATCTGAAGATGGGTGCTTTTACAAGATCTGATAAAAAATGAGATTGATGCGACCATTGAGAAAAGTATATAAAACGTTTTTTCCGCGTCTGAAGGAACGTCAGAATCAGACTGCAGGTACCTTAAGTGGTGGTGAGCAGCAGATGCTCGCCATGGGACGTGCGCTGATGAGCCAGCCGAAGATCATTCTGATGGACGAGCCGTCCATGGGCCTTTCACCGATCTTTGTAAATGAGATCTTTGATATCATTAAAGAGGTAAGTGAGAGTGGAACAAGGTTCTTCTGGTTGAGCAGAATGCGAAGAAGGCTCTTTCTATTGCTGACAGAGCTTATGTCCTTGAGACCGGAAGGATTACACTGGAAGGTAAGGCAAGTGATCTTCTTCATGATGAGTCTGTTCAGAAGGCATATCTTGGAGAATAAACAGGAGGGGTTTTATGGAGAATTTTGTAATTACCATTGCGAGACAGTATGGAAGCGGTGGACGTACCGTCGGTAAGATGCTGGCAGAGAAACTGGGAGTTTCTTTCTATGACAAGCAGATCATTCAGATGGCTTCTGATGAGAGCGGGATTGATGTGAAGCTTTTTGGACAGGTGGAAGAAGGCTCCAGTGTGAAGGTATCTTCTGTTTAATAAGACAGGGTTATATAAAGGAGATCTGATCGCACCGGATCAGAAGGGGTTTGTTTCTGATGAGAATATTTTTAATTATCAGGCGAAGATTGCAACGGATCTGGCAGAGAAGGAATCCTGTGTGATCGTTGGGCGTTGTGTGAATTATGTGTTTAAGGACAGACCGAATACTTTGAGAGTGTTTGTTCATGCACCCTGGGAGTTTCGTGTGGAGAAGTCCAGAGAGAAGATCAGCGGCAGTGATGAGGAGATTGAGAAGTTTCTTCGTAGGGATGATAAGAGAAAGCAGGATTATTATCGCAAATTTGCGGTGGGGACTGGAGTGATGCGACGAATTATGATCTGTGTCTGAATGCAGGAAAGCTTGGATTTGAGAAGTGTGTGGATGCGATTTTTGGCGCAGATGAACGTTATGGGGAATTAAATGATGAAAAGGGCAGTCTCTCTTTGGAGGCTGCCCTTTTTGGGGATTAAGACTGGGATTGATTTTGTTTTGGTATTCTTTTAAGGTTTTTTCGTAGCCCATTTCTGAGAGTTCGTAGAAGTGTTCTCCCTGGATTCGGTGGGGAGGTATTGTTGGTGTACGTAGTGGTTTGGGTAGTCGTGGGCGTATTTGTAGCCGATGCCGTGGCCCAGTTTTTCGTGGCCGCCGTAGTGGGCGTCCTGGAGGTGTGGCGGGACTGTGGTTTTTGTGCGTTTGACGGAGTCCATGGCAGCGAAGATGGCGTTGACTGCGGAGTTGCTTTTGGGGGCGCAGGCCATGTAGGTGACTGCCTGAGAGAGGATGATCTGGGACTCGGGCATTCCTACGCGTTCTACTGCCTGGGCTGCGGCGACTGCTACACAGAGGGCCTGTGGATCGGCGTTTCCGATGTCTTCGGAGGCGAGGATCATGATTCTTCGGGCTATGAATTTGCGTCTTCTCCGGCGTAGAGCATTTTTGCAAGGTAGTAGACTGCTGCGTCAGGGTCTGAGCCACGCATGCTTTTGATGAAGGCAGAGATGATGTCGTAGTGGTTGTCTCCGTTTTTGTCGTAGCGGACGACGCGTTTCTGGATGCACTGAGATGCCACATCCAGGGTGATGTGGATGAGACCGTCTTCGCTAGAGGGGTAGTGAGGATGCCCAGTTCGATGGCATTGAGGGCATTTCTGGCGTCGCCGCCTGCCATGTCTGCAAGGAAGTCGAGGGCGTCTTCATCTATCTGGGCTTTATAGTTTCCCATTCCTTTTGTTTTGTCGTTGACTGCGCGAAGGATGAGTTCTTTGACTTCGGAGATCTCCAGGGATTTCAGTTCGAAGATGATAGAACGGGAGATTAAAGCAGCGTTGACTTCGAAGTATGGATTCTCTGTTGTGGCACCGATGAGGATGATGGTTCCGTCTCTACGAATGGAGGAGATAGTCCTGCTGGCCTTTGTTGAAGCGGTGGATCTCGTCTATGAAGAGGATTGTTTTTTGCCGTACATACCCAGGTTTGCTGGGCTTCTTTTACAACTGCTTCCATATCTTTTTTGCCTGCTACAGTGGCGTTGATCTGGGTGAATTCTGCACTGGTAGTGTTGGCGATTACTTTGCCAGGGTGGTCTTGCCGGTTCCGGGAGGGCCGTAGAAGATGACGGAGGTCAGTTTGTCAGCTTTGATAGCCCTGTATAATAAGGTGTTTTTTCCGATGATGTGTTGCTGCCCTACAACTTCATCCAGAGTTGTGGGGCGTAGTCTGGATGCCAGAGGGGATTCCTGGTCCAGGGTTTTTGATTTGGCGTATTCAAATAAATCCATAGTTTTTTCTCCATAGAATATGATGATAAAACAGTCACATTTCATTTCGTGTTTATAGTAACATAAAACATTTCTGACAAATTATAGCAAGTCTCTTAATCAATATACATTATTTACGAGGAGTGCTATAGAACGTATATTTGTTTTAGTATAACGTATCCTGTTTTTTTGTAAAGATTAGGAAATAAAAAGGAAGAGCTTTATAAAAGCTCCTCCATTATTTTTCCGTATATTTCCTGGTAATGTGTGGACCATTTTTTGCAGATCGACTGTGCTGCCTCAAGGTTAGGAGCTGCGATGTTCAGGTCGATGAGGGAGTTGCCCTTTTCGATGAGCTGGCATCTTACAGAATAGGTTCCCTGTTTGGTGATGTAATAATCAGCAGGAGTGACGATTCGTTCCTGAGCTTTGAAGCCGGTAGATTTCAGGTATTCTCTGACTTCCTGTTTGATCTCAGGAGAAAGATCTTTCTGGAAAAAGGAGAGGGTCTTTATGCCATCTTCGGTAATCCGGTAATGGGAGACATTGGAACGGGTGTCCATGGTGATCAGTTCTGCTTCTACCAGTCTGAGATTGCCTGCTGGAGATGGAAATAGTTTGTATATTCCCGGTCCAGGATAAATTCCGAAATCTGCGAATTTGTCAGGGTATTTTCGGTATTCTGAAGCATGTATAATACGATTAATTTGTAAACTGTGAATGGTGTTGCCATTTTATCCCTCCTTTGCATAGAGTAGCAGAGAATCTTTTAGTGTGAAAACAGTCTTCCCTGGTAGGTTTGTTCTTCTTTCATCCTGTGATGCAGCATATTTAATACCTCACGTTTACGGCTTGCCCACAGTGGTGCGATCAGCAGATCTTTGGGGCCGTCGCCTGTGATGCGGTGTATAACCATATCCGGTCTGAGATGTTCCAGACAGTTTATAAGGAGAGAGATGTATTCATCCCGTTCGTAAGTCAGAAACAGTCCTTTCTCGTAATCTGCTGCCAGATCAGTGCCGCGAAGCACATGAAGTAACTGCAGTTTGATTCCCTGAATATCCATATGGTTGAGGTATTCCATAGTTTCCAGAATATCTGCTGTGTTTTCACCGGGCAATCCGAGGATTGTATGCACGATTACTTCGATATTTTCTTTTTCGCAGGGGTTTTACGGCATCATCAAAAACGCAGAGAGGATATCCCCTTCGGATATACCTGGCAGTGGACTCATGGATCGTCTGAAGTCCAAGTTCAATCCAGACAGGTTTCTGTTTATTTAACCGGGACAAAAGTGTCACGATTTCAGGACTGAGGCAGTCTGGTCTGGTGCCGATGGAAAGAGCAACTATCTTTGGATGAGAGATTGCTTCTGTAAAAATTTTCTCCAGATATTCCACAGGTGCGTAGGTATTTGTGTACGCCTGGAAATAGGCAATATATTTATGAATCGGACGTTTCTGTGAAAGGATACTGATCTGGCTTTCTATCTGGTCAGTGATGGAAAGTGCGGCATCTGCAGCGAAATCTCCGCTTCCTCCTGCGCTGCAGAAGATGCAGCCGCGGGTTCCAATCTTACCGTCCCTGTTGGGACAGGACATGCCGCCATTTAGCGTGACCTTATAAACCTTTTCTCCAAACCGCTCTCTCAGCATATAGTCCAGAGAGTGGTATGGTTTCTCTCCCCATTTGGTCATACTGTGTGATCATTTTCTGCTGATGAAGTTTCAGCAGAGTTTCCGTTCTGAAGGTCTGTATCCTGGGTATCTGCATCTGCCGGAATATAATTATCAAAAATCTTTACCAGAAAATGTCCGTTGATAAATGCCTCCAGTGCAAATCCAAACATGCACAGAAGCATGATGGCCATGGACTGTATGCGGAAACTTTTTGATAAAAAAACACGCCTGCAGGTAACAGAGTGATGACTGCCATCAGGACTGTATACGGAAGATGACGGATAGCCATCAGGAATGCATTGCGGAAGGTGTTTTTTGATGGAGTTGTAGAATTTGGCAAGCACCGGATAAATATACAGAAATACCATCATATAAAGGATACCAAATGCAAAGAAAACGATATACAATACCTGAGACATTGTTCCGTCGATATTACCTACAATACGCAGATCCATGTAAAGGATAGCTGCAACTGCAAGCATGATAAGATTGATGACAGTTGCCTGTTTGAAGTTCTGCTTAAAAGGATTTGAAGAAGCTTCTGATAATATAAGATTCTTCGTTACGTGCCATTTTCAGTGTGACATAGTGGAGTGCAGTCAGTGACGCACCAATAGTCACGATTGGCAGACAACAGATCAGAAAGACCACATTAAGCATAATAAGATCAGCCACGCGTCCCATGACGGTGAAGAATTTGTTGTCCATGTTAAATAGTCTGTCCATTCGTTTAATTACTCCTTTTGTATATAATGATGTACAGCATACTCTGCGGATAATCCTGCTACAGAGAAATCTGTACAAGCTTTGTATAACAGTATAACGAATCAGGCAGGAAAAAGCAAATCTTTTATGTGAGCAGGAGCTGGTCTGCAGTGACAAAAACATAGCCTTTTTCAGTAAAAAGATCAGCGATTTTCAGGGCTGCATCCACAGATGTCTGATAGCCGTCATGCATCAGGATGATAGAACCGTCATGAACCTGTTTCTGGGCGATAGACAGGATAGAATCGATGTTTTTGCTTTGCCAGTCCAGAGTGTCTACATCCCAGAATACGGGAAGCATGGTGACAGAAAGTTCCATATCCTTGATCCATGCGCCGAAAGGCGGTCGCACATAAGAAGGGTAAATTCCGGAAGCTTCATAGATTCTGTTATTTGTTTTTTCAATTTCCAGTCGGGCCTTCTCCGCCGGTATCTTGTCAAGCTGTACATGATCCCAGGTGTGATTTCCGATAAGATGTCCGTCTTTTCGCATTTGCAGGAGTATGTCTTCGTTTCCTTCAATGTTCTCGCCTATCAGAAAGAAAGATGCCCGGATGTTTCTCTTTTTTAATCCATCCAGAAGTATGGGTGTATACCGGGCATTGGGACCGTCATCAAAGGTCAATGCGATTCTGGGAGGTTCTTCAACGGGAATCCCGGCGGTGGTGTCAGTTGAAAAATTCTCAGAAGCTGTAGCTTTTGCAGATGCCTGTTTTACAAGGGAAAGCATACCGGGACCTGCCAGTGAAGTAAGGAACTGTGTGCGTCTGTCAAACAAGAAGAAAAGAGCAGAAAAAAAAATCATGCATAAATATTTCAAAAAAATATTAAAGTCCGCTTCATGCAAAGATACTCCTCATAAAAATATCCCTCTGATTCCGGAACACAGAGTATGAATATCTGTGTCAGAACGAAAGAAACAGCAGGTGGCAGATGTAATCATTACAGTATATTGAAAAAAATAAAGCAATTCATACCGATTTTATTGTATAATAGATTCTGCAAAATATCGAAGAAAGAATTTACGGAGATTGAGATGAAAAAGAAACGGACAAAACTGCTGGTTTTCTTTGCACTGGCAGGAATTTTAGTGCTTTTTTATATGATAGGAGAGTCTTATTGTGAGGGACTGTCCGGGGGGGAGTAGTCTGAAAGAGAAGAATGAAGTTATGTGTAGATATAAATACGATATGATCGTAGACAGTCCGAATTCTTCTTTCTGGCAGGCGGTTTATGATTGTGCACAGGAATGGGCGCAGAAGAATGATGCAATTCTTGAACTGAGAGGCAGTGGAAGGGAGAGCGATTACAGTAAGCTTGATTATATGAATATGAGTATTGCTTCAAATTCAGACGGGATCATCCTGCAATACAGTGGGGAGCAGGGACTGGAAGCGAAGATAAATGAGGCTGTTCAGAAAGGAATTCCGGTTGTCACTGTAATGGGAGATGCAGTTCACAGCAAGCGTCAGAGTTTCGTGGGTGTCAGTGATTATCAGCTTGGAAGTGCCTATGGCGAAAAGGTAGCGGAATATGTGACTGAGGATACGGAAAGTATTCTTATTCTGTTGAAGAAAAAATATTGATGATATGAACCAGAGCCAGATATATACACAGATCAGCAATGCAGCTCAGGCAAAGGCAGGCTCTTTGCAAAATATCCAGATAACAGGAAAAAATCTTCGCTTAACCGGAACCTTTGAGACAGAAGAAGCGGTAACAGATATTTTTCAGCAGAGAGATAAAGTACCCGATATTCTTGTGTGTATGGATGAAGAGACTACAGAATGTGCACGTCAGGCAGTGCTGGACTTTAATCTTGCAGGAAAGGTTACAATCATAGGATATTACAGTTCCGAAGATATTCTTACAGCAGTGGAAAAGGGAGTAATCTCTGTTACCTGTGATGTGGATACAGAGCAGCTTGGCAGATACAGTATAGAAGCTCTGACAGCATATCAGAAGGATGGAAGGACCAATTCCTATTATAATGTAGATATTAATTTCCTGGACAAAAATGCAGTACGGGAAATGAGAAGGAAGGGGGTGTCCGGATGAAGCAGCTGCGCTGGAAAGATTTTTCACTGGTCAGTAAAATCGTTATAGAGGTGGGTATGATCGCTGTCCTTCTTTTTGCCATGAATATGCTTTTTTATGTGCGGATCAATAATTCCATGCAAAAGATGGATAATGTTTATGCCAGTAATGCAGAGCTTACCGAACTTTCACAGGTATTTGAGAAAGTACAGGATAATATGTATAAGTATCTTAAGGTTAAGAATTCTCAGACACTTCTTGATTATTATCAGAATGAGGCAAAATACAGAAATGAACTTGAGAAACTTAATGAAGATAATATCAATGATCCCGTAAAGCTTCTGGAACGGAATATCCGGAAAATGTCGGAAACATATCTGGACTGTACTGCGGAAACGGTAGCTGCCAAACGAGGAAGGAACGTTGAGCAGTATAAGCGTAAATATGATGATGCAACAAAGCTTTACAGATATATCCAGTCATCTATTGACGAACTGAATAACCTGATGTTTCAGGAGAACTCCAGTACTTATGCAGTACTTCGTGCAGTGATGAGATATCTGGAGATAAGCAATTCGGTTATTATGATCATAATTGTAGCCGGTGGAATGCTTCTGCTCATCCAGGCCACCAGAAAATATGTTTGTTCCCCTTTCCAATATGGCAGAGACAGCACAACTGGTAGGTCAGGGAAATTTCCATGTAAAGATGCACGATACAGATGCACAGGATGAACTGGGAACAGTAACCAGAGCGTTTAATACAATGGTAGAGAATCTT
>ENA-OQAX01000244-OQAX01000244.1-human-gut-metagenome-genome-assembly--contig:-NODE-244-length-12979-cov-1.789449_pt1 | contig 12979 bp, 20 predicted proteins | sample MGYA00242741_ERZ504539 | MGnify/ENA primary metagenome ERZ504539 (study PRJEB26092, sample SAMD00036277) | human gut metagenome | host: Homo sapiens | study: EMG produced TPA metagenomics assembly of... | reverse complement strand
CTTTTTACTCAAGGAAAAGGCACTGAAAACCGATAATCCATTGTTTTCAGTGCCTTTTTTGCATATTTTCTATTAAGATTCTCTCACATGCTTATATAGGTGAAACTTAGCGAAACTTAAATTATGCCCAATATGGAATATACTTTTTATATCTTGGTGCTGTATCCGGGTCCATTACTTTAATATATCCACCTTCGACAGCACTGGTAAGAAGTCTTGATGCCTTGGCCTTCTCTTTTTCTCCCAGACCAAATATTTTTCGAATATCTGAATTAGAAATACCTTCAAAATTGACATATGCTAGACACGCCTGCATATAGCAAGTCCGCATCCGATCTTCTTTGGTAGTTAATTCAAATGGTACTTTTGCAAACAATATTGCTTTTGTGAATTGATTATTCTGATTTTCAATTCTCGGAGCAAGCAGCTCATTTTTACCGGTTGCTTCAACAATCTTATCATAACCACTGCCACGCTCCTCACAAATACCACATTTGTGCATAAATCCGGCAATGTTTCATTTCTGGATACTGGCACCGAATCTACAATTCTTTCGATTGCCACCAATGGTGCTCCGGCATTTGAAAACTCGATTCGATTTTTAAACACCTCCACCATTGGATTCGTTCCCCTTTGCTGAAGATCCTGATGTATCATAGCATTTGCCAGCAACTCACGGATAGCGATTTCTGGAAAACTGACAACAGATTTTCTCGTAGCTTCCACAATGACTTCTTCTTGCGGAATAATTGTCATAATATACTGCACGATTTCTTCATGTGAAAATGCATAACCTGCACAAAATTCCTTTTCTCTTATAGCATCCAATCTGGAATTTTCCTTGTACCAAATAACTCGAACCGATCTCCTATGCAAAGATTCGAATTTTTTCAAATCTTTTGCAATCATCAAAAGCACCCCATATTCGTGATATCCCCATGTCCCCAGCGTCATTTTTTCATAATAAAATTTTTTCATGTTGCAGGTCTTCTAGTACCTTATCTCGATTTCTCGGAATCGGCATTTCAAGTTTGTCATAATATTTAGAATAATCCAGTAATGACACCATTTCATCCTCATTCAGATTTCCCATCGCAATTCGCAATTCATATGGTGTGGAATCAAATGTTCTCCACAATTCTCTTTCTTTATCCGGATACTCTTTTAAGTTCTTTTTATTTGTTCCAATTCTTATATATTCCCCACCAGCGAACTGTACCGGCTGTTTTTCTGCACAAGGAATCTCCATCAGCACAACCATCCTTCATCCATCGGAACCTCAAAAAATCGGAAATTAATTCTTGGTGAAAGCATCCTGGAAAGCCATGCTTCCAATTCCTCATTTCCCTTTTTCATTTGCGATACTGAAATTCAGTGCCTACAATTTGTGCGTTGCATCATCCACCCCCCAAACAAGATATGCTTTTGGTCGTTCGCATAATGCTGCTGAATTGCTCAAAGCAGAAATATATTCACCAATCATCTGTGGCTGTTTATTATTACATTTAAATTCTACCCACTCAGTCTCATCCGGAAGTTTTGCAAGTTCCCGGACAAGGCTTTGCAGATATTCTACTGATCGTATTGCCATAAAATCACCCTCTAACTTTGCAATTAACACTATTTTGAAAGAATATCTCGAAAATTAGCATAAACCATCTTAATAATGTCTGGTTCATTATAATATCGTGCAACTAACTCGTATATTTTTATTAAGTTGTTAAATGTGTACTTTTTTCCATCAATTTTTGTAAACGGTCCATCACTTTCAATTAATACTCTTGTTTTTGGTATCAAATACAATTTTTCTTTATTCTTTTCATTTGTTACCATGTTAGAATTAAGTGAAAAATAACATCCTATATCCACTAATTGTTGCAATTGCTCTCCGTTTCCATTAAACCAATGAATAATGCACCTACGAGGACGATATTTTTTCAAAATAGATATTGCTTCTTCCTCCGCTCTTCTAAGATGCACAGACATTAATTTATCCTTTTCTGCACACACTCTTACAATTTGCTCAAAATACATACATTGTTTATTACGCGAAATATAACTTTGTCTTGAAAAATCAAGTCCTATTTCTCCTACATAATTAGTTGTATTTACCAATTGCATAAAATCATAAAAATCCGCATCTTTCAGTGATACATCCTGTGGATGGAATCCAAGTGCAAATTTCAAATATTTTGTTTCCGGATATATGCGTTTACAGGATATATATACTCCAGGCGAATTCGTCATGCACAATGTATATTGTTTTCTTTCATTTATTCCGTCATATATTTTCTGATGCTCTTTGTAATAATCCAGATGAAAGTGTGTATCAATAAGGTGTTGAATCATAATCCCAGATACTCCTTCATTCTCTGATCTGCGGAAAAAAGTTGTACTAAATCCTCTATACTTTTCTTGTATAATGATAAAAATTTTTCAACTTCCTCTTCTGTTAATTCTCCTACGCATCTAATATATCTTTTTAATTCTTTATCCGAAGAATGTTTACAACGATAGATACTTCCAAGCACCGCTCTTAAATCTGCACTCTTCTCACTTTCTTCATATTCTATCAAAAAATCATAAGCTTCTCCCTGATAAGAATATTTTTTTATCTCATCTATGTCCAAAAAGTGAACTTTTGCGTATCAAACACGGATAACAGTATCCGCAGTTTACAGGATATTCTTTAGAGCCCTTTTTATTATATCTTGCTAAACAAGGATGTGAGCATGAAATTGTATCTGCATAACAGCTTTTAAATGCATCTGTATCTTTAACTTGTCCTACAATCTCTCTCTTTGTATTGTACGCAAAAAAATTAGTAATAGTATTCTTTATTCCTACCTGTTCTAAGATACCATTAAATTGTCTTAAAAAATATGGGTGAGTAGTTCTTGTACTGCAAGTCCCTTTTCTTCCTCCCGTTAGTGGAATATTGAGTCCGATGAATCCATTTTCCGGAATATAAACCGGTACATTTTCTCCTAAAATACCAGCCACGCTAAGTGCTGCACATAAAAACAGTAATGACCTGCCACGAGAAGTATTTTCGCTCCCCTTTAATATTCCTTCTTTTTCACTTATAGGAGCTCTGGAATTTGCTGTAAAACTAATAAATTTAACAGATTGTTCTGGATAAAGATCCTGAAAAGTCCTGACAAATAAATTCTGTCTTTTTGCAAGTTTAGGATATTCATTATGTCCAACCAGGCAAGGAGATCCCCCTTCTTCTAATAGTCTAATTGCACCACAAAAAGAATCCAATCCTCCTGAAAACAAACATACACAATCACAATCCTGAACATTCAAATGAATCCTATTTGCATGCTCTCTATAGCTATATATTACTTCGCTTTTTCTAAATACAATATGCCAATGATCTCCCGTTAAAAAATCCAAGCATTTTTTCCCATTGTAAGCCCGTATCCTTCCATTTATCATATTCCAATACCGGAATTGATACATTTATATCTCTAGTCCAACAATTTTTTAAACCCTTCTTCTGGATACTCTTTTGTCTAAAGCAAAAATACTCAAACCTATTATAAATAAATCCTCATATATTGCAGGAATCTGCATTTGGTCCATCCGGTACCAGCTATTCGTTATATTTGTAAATATCGTACTATATTGTTTTCGATTAATCGAAAAAACATATGCATCTTTCCATTCGCTATCTGGCTTTTTCTCTTGTTCCTTATCAACCCAAAACCGCATTTCTACTCCTCCCCATAATACTTTTCAAATACAGACAAGGCATCTCTTAATGCATCCTCCACGATTTGTGATGTTCCCATGTTAGAAAAATCAACCGATTTCAAATTATCCAAGTTCAAATCACCGTCAATACTATTTTCTATATATTCATGCATATCATTTAAAATTGCAGATGTTTGTGCAGGTGTTTTCCCTTTGGATTATTTTTTCTTCATATCTAAATCAAAATTTTCTTTTTATGTATTCTTTCAACATTTCCTTCAGTAATATATCAACTGAAACATTCCCTATATCCGCAATATCTTCTATTTCCAAATTATCCATAGCCTGTGACAATGCGTCTGCTGCCATATTATCTTCTACAGATGCTCCAGAATTTTGTGAATTCATGCAGTAATTCTGTCCAAAACAACTTCCGACGGCTTCCCTATAAGATCCTCTCTATTATATTCACGCAAAGCATTGTCCAGCCCACCAGACGCAACTTTTTGTGCAAACGCCTAAATGTTCTTGCAGCTGCCGATTGAAAACTACCACCTGTCGACATATCTGTTTCATTGCTGTAGCATATTTACTAGCAGCTTTCGCTTTAGAATTCAAAGTCTCTATTATTTATAAGGCCGTCACTGCTCTTTTTGCGGTTGACCAATGCGATGTTGTTGGTGCTATATATCCTTTTGATGTACCCATATTAGCTTTTCCTCTGCTCTTTTATTTCTGTAATCTGCTCGTCTGTTAACGTTCCTCTTTTTACCATGGTTTCTAATACAGTATTCATATTTCCCGTATCACTATTATACATTGTTCTTAATGCAGCCATATCACCTGCTTTAATTGGAACTGTTGATTTTCCAATTGCATCCACTATTTTTCCTTTATATGCATCAAAATTCAAAAACAAATCTCTTACAACAAAAAATTTCATTTCACCTTTTTCGATTTTTGATACAACAACCTTAAATGTATCCGCAATTTCTTCTGCTCTCAACTTTTCCATATCTTTTATAATAGCCACCATTTGACCAGATTTAGCTCGTCCAATTCTTTCCAAAATTTCTTTCGTATTTTACTGAATCCAGACTCGTCAATACTAGATCTTTTCAAATTTTCTCTTGTCAAATAAAAATATTTTTCCAATCGATATTTTTCTAATTCAACAGGTTTGCATTCTAGCCACTTTTTTATTTGTGATGTGTTCCACGGATTCTGAGCATCAACATTTCCCTCCATCACTTTTGTTCGAATTTCCTTAATTCTTTATTTTCAGTATCAAATTCTTTATTCCATTATTCAATTGTATAAACAAGTCATTATCCAACTTTTGCAACACTAATAATTTGGCTAAAATGGAAATATCAATTTCATCACCATAATAAATTTTTGCCAACTGGCGTTTGGTAATAAATGTGTTCAAAAAGCGTTTTGCCTGGCGTGGATTGCCTTTCAATGTAGATGCAACAATTTCTCTTTATTTTCATCAATAATTTTTCGCCGTCTCATTAAAAGCTGTTTGTCCTCCATCCTGCCAATTCAATCCTAACTCACCAATCGACTTATTAATTTCTTCTAGCGTAATTACATCCCCAGAAATTGTTCTTTTTTCTTCGAATATCTTATCTATTAGATGCTTAAAACTCTCTTGTTCCAAATAGCTTTGTGTGACCAATAATAATAGATAATTTTGTATATCCTTTGCCGATAACTCCGGGATATATATTGGCAATTGAATAATTTTTTCAATGTATTCTTTGTCCAGTTCTACATCAAATCCATTCATTGGTGGATACTTTTCACGGATAGAGTACTTTATAACATTTTCATCTGCAGCAATAATAAAAGTTGTCCTGTCAACGGACAAGAATAGTTTAATTACTTCCAATATTTCAATTATTCGTTCTGGACGACATCTGTCTAAATCATCTATCATTACAACTACATTTTTAATATCGTCACTTTTCAATGCATCAGAAAATTCCTCTCTAAATTTCCTGATATTGTTTATCGTGCTTTCATCATTTGATGCATCTTCCTCTTTCCAATATTCATCTTTTAATGACTGTATGGAATTTGCTGCATTTTTGACTGTATTTCCAATTTCTTCAGCACTTCCCGTTACATTTAACAACATAGGCAATGGATTTCCTGTTGCCACGCTCGCAACTACAGGTGCAAGCGTGGATATTGCTTTTTGTTCCTAACTTAAACCAGTCAACTCTTTTTATTAATTTGCCCAATTTCTTTTTTAGTTTCTTCTACAGGAACTTCCTCTTTAAGTTCCTGTAATAAAGCCTCCATAAATTGCAGTTTTTAGCATCGTCATATGATTCAAACATCCATGCATTAATAGTTACACAAATAATTCCATCCTGACTCTTAAGTTTTTCACCTATTAACTTCAATAAGGTTGATTTTCCTGCACCCCATAATCCAAACACACCAACTGTCAATGGATTATATTGTTCATTTTTTGCAATATCGGCAATTATTCTTGCATACGGCTCATAAAATAAAATATCAATATCTGACGCATTATCTAGCCACATAAAAACCCTCCCTTGCCTTTTCATACCATCATAGTTTCTTTTTTATTTTCCCATATTTAACCGGTTCTTCCGCCACCATTTTGAACCTGCTCATCTCGTTCAACTTTCCGGTAATCCACAGTCTTTTTTTGACCGCATTTCCCTATAAATCACCCCCTGCTAACGCACTCATTACAGCATCGTACTTGCTTTTGTCCTCAAACAGTGATCCATAACTGTCCTGGGCCTCCATATAGCTTTCCATTGCTGCATTTCCAAACGCTGATGGAAAAATACTTTCCGTGAATATTCTTGGATCAGAAGTGCGAGCCGAGCTTGCCAGTTTATCATCTTCAATCAATTTATCATGTAAAGCACCCAGCATTACCCGATCACCTTCTGAAAATTGTCCTTTATACTTTTCATTAATCTTGTCCAATATTTCATCCAATGTACTTTTCTGTCTGTTCCCCTGTACTCCTTGCTTCTTGGACGAAACATACTGACCATCAATTTTTATCCAGTGTTATCGCACCTTCAAATGTTTTTCTGCAGCTTATAATATTCCAGTTTCAATTTTCCATCCAGATCGACTGGCTCTTCTTTTTTCTTCTGGAAGCAGTCCAATCAGGTAACTCAGAAACAGGTATTCCTTATGCATATCTTCATCAAACATACGAACTACCTGTGTGATATAGCTGTACCATCGGATCAGCTTTCTTACCAGTCTTCTGAATTGATATCGTTCTTCCGGATTCTTCAAATTGTACCTGTCTGCTATCGGTTTCAACACACTCGTCATTTTTCCCATGGCAGTTGCATCTTGTTTTCCCGGATGATTCCATACGTTTATAAAAGCATTAATATCATGCTCATTATAAATCGCATAATCCAAAAGTTCTTTTTCTGTCTGGTAAATCAAATCCACATTTACTTCCTGCTCAAGGCTTGTCTCCTGATAAAATGGTTGAAATGCTTCCAGAATATCCTCTTTCTTATTTGCGAAATCCAACACAAATGTATCTACTTTTCCAGGGCAGGTGCGGTTCAAACGTGATAATGTCTGCACAGCCTTTACATTTTTCAATTTTTTTGTCCACAATCATAGTATGTAGCAAAGGCTCATCAAATCCTGTCTGATATTTTTCTGCAACAACAAGGACATTAAAGTTGTCATGAAACTCTTCCTTGGTCTGTCCTTCTGATATATGACTTCCATCTTTTCTTACATTTAGTCCAGACTCTGTATATTCTTCGTCACCATCCTGCACGCTGCCGGAAAATGCCGCTAAAATATCCATATCTGCATAATGCCGTTCTTGAATATACCGTTTAATTTCATGGAAATATCGAACTGCAGCCAGTCTGGAGTCTGTAACTACCATCATCTTCCCTTTTCCTCCAATTTTTATTTTTGGTCGTTTCCCGAAAAGTTTCTACAATAATTTGTGATTTCTGGCTGATATTATATGGATGCAATTTCTCATACTTTTTGATAATCTTTGTTGCTCTGCTCTCCGGAAGCTCTGGATTTTCCGGTGTATCTTTTGCTATCTTGAAACAAATACTGTATGTCATGTAGTTCTGCAGTACATCCAAAATAAATCCTTCTTCAATCGCCTGTCTCATACTATAAATATGAAATGGATGAAAACTTCCATCAGTCCATTGGCTACCAAACATCTCTAATGTCGCTGGTTTCGGAGTCGCTGTAAATGCAAAAAATGATAAGTTCGGATGCTTTCCATGTGTCAGCATTTCCTGAACAAGTTTATCATTTCTGTCAATTTCATCTTCTGCTTTCCCCTCTATTTCTGCATATTCCCGTAATGCTGCCTCTGTATCTGCTAATGTGGCCTTCAATTTCATTGCCGAACTTCCAGTCTGTGAAGAATGTGCTTCGTCAACAATGATCGCAAAGTTTCTTCCGGCCACCTTATCCACTTCCTGATAAATCACCGGAAATTTCTGCAAAGTAGTTACAATAATTCTTGCACCATTATTAATTGCATCTCTCAAATTTTTTGAATTCTTTTTATCATCAATCGTCTCTACTGCACCTATCGTATGGTCAAATCCTGAAATCGTTTCCTGTAGCTGAGCATCTAGCACAGTTCGATCTGTCACTACAATAACACTGCTGAAAACAGATATATCATTGGCATCATGCAAGGATGCCAGTCTATATGCTGTCCAGGCAATCGAATTTGATTTTCCAGATCCGGCACTGTGCTGAATCAGATAATTGTGCCCCGATCCTTCTTCCCGTACATCTGCAATTAACTTACGCACCACATCCAACTGATGATATCTTGGAAATATCAGTGTTTTCTTTTTCGTAACCTGCTCTGTGTCATCCGGCAACCGTTTCTTTTCTTCTTTGATTTGCAAATGGATAAATTTCTGAATGATATCCATCATACTATCTTTCTGAAATACATACTCCCAGAAGTACGCCGTCGGATAGCCATTCGGGTTTGCCGGATTTCCCTTTCCGCCATCCTTTCCGGCACCATTTGATCCCTGATTGAACGGTAGAAAATATGTATTTTTTCCCTCTAGCTTTGTTGTCATCCAGACTTCCAACTGATCAATGCAGAAATACCCTAAAATTCTTTTATTGAACTGAAAACAAATTTCTCTTGGATCACGATCATACATCCACTGTCGTTTTTGCATGATCTACGTTCTGTCCGGTATACTGATTCTTTAATTCCAATGCAAATACCGGAATTCCATTCACAGCCAGAACCATATCCACAGAATTGTGTGTATCATTAGAATAAAACCATTGTCTATTACAGGTAATCTCATTCTCTTCGTATAAAAGACATCGCCGTCTGATTCAGACCTGATTCCGGTTTAAAAATAGCAGACTTTAAATGGAATTCCTCTGTGCTTGAAGCCATGGCGTAATACAGAAATGAGTCCATCCATATCACAGGCATTATTGAACGCAAGACAAAAATTTCCGCTCCGGATCCACTTTGTTTTGCAGCAAAAAACGCTTCCATTCTTTCGGTTGTGTTTTCTGAATAAACCGTAGCAAAGTATCTTTGTATACACCAAGCTGCGAATCATATGCATCTTGATTGTGTGTATATCCACCTGCTGGCGACAAAAAAAATTCTTCAATATCCGATTCAAAAACGTTTCTCTGTGGTAACATCTATGCTCAAATTTCCGGCACCTCCTTCTTCCCGGTGACATATTCGTAAATCAGGGATTTTTTGTAATTTTCCAGTTCACTTATAAACTGCTCTTTCTTAAAAATAACATTTTCAATACAACCACATTTTTCTTTTAAATAATCTACAATTTCATTCTGCTCATCTATACTTGGCAAAGGAATTGTGAATGCTAACACCTTACTTGAACTTGTGCATGCAAGATTCGTTGTTTTCACCGCAGTAACATCAAAATAAGTACGTCCAACAGATGAAGCCGTTAAATATTCTAAATAATGTGGATTTAACAGTTTCTCTTTTACTTTAACAGCAAAAATGTGATTCTGATGCAAACATGGTGTAATTCGTCCATCCCATACACAACCGCGTCCCAGCTTATCCCTGTCCCCTCCTTCTGTCATAAGAACTTCTCCAGCTGATAAGCTATATTTCTCTATTTCATCTTTACTTACTTGAAGAACAGCAATATCATTCGTATCTACATAACCATCCTGGACATTTGCTACTCTTAAATATGGCATTTCAACTAATTCAGTATCTTTTGAATATGTTTTTCCCAATGTAATCCCAGATCTTATACTTGCACAATGTCGTAGTTGTGTTACTTTCCATGAAGCCGGAATTTTACCTATCCACTCAATTCCGCTCTCCTTCATCGTATCATTTTCATTGATCCCTTTTGTTACAATTTGTGTAATAAATGACTGTTTTAAATTTCGATATTCCTCGATAGATACTTTAGCTTTTTCTATTGCTAAATTTATTTTCTCACATTGTCCATCTAAAAAAATCTGCAATTTTATCTTGCTCGTTCTCCAACGGTACCGGAATTTTATAGTTAAACAATTCTTCAATTCCTAGGGTCCATCTATTCTCAAAAGAAACACCTTTCCCATGTGCAAACATTGCCATTGACCAGTACTGTGTTTTAAAGTAATAATCATAGAATCTTGAACTATAGCCACTTTTTTGCACGAAGATTGATATAAGCTGGACTAATAACTCCTTCAACCATTGAAATACTACAATTAGCACCACTGTATAAATCCATTGGATTCAATAACAAAATCCCCAAACTCTACAAGATTATAATTGTAATAGCTTTCTGCTATTTGTCCTTCATTTTTGATAAATCACGTACTTTTACTCCTGCCCTTGCAAGAGATAAAACAACAGGATTTTCTTGATGTGCTTCTGCTTTTTTCGAACAAATGCATTTTTTACACGTTGCACATTCCAATTTTTCGGTATCTCCCAATCCATTCAACCCCAGAATCTTTCATCTCTCTACTCATATCATTCACCCCCAAACAAAGTATCCAAACTGCTCTGAATTTCCAGTTCCAGTTCATGCAGACGCACTGCGATTTCTTCCACTGGTTCTGGTGCCTGATATTCATAGAAATATCTTGTCATTGGAATCTCATATCCTTTTTTTGTCTTCTTCTCATCAATCCATGCTTCCGGTGCGTATGGTAATACTTCTCTCTTAAAATACTCCTTGATATCTTCTGTCAGTGGCACATTTTCTGTATCACGCAGAGATATATCTGCCACAGGCTTGCCTTTCTTTATTACAATTTCTCCATTTTCATCTCTATGGGGTTGTTCTACGACAATCTTCTGGTATCCAAATTCCTCTGTATCGAATATTTTGCTCTGGCAATAAATACCTTCCTTATCTCCATATACAGCATCATTTTCAAATGCACCATATGCCTTTACAATCAAATCACGACACTGATCCGTAATATCATTTCTTTTTGTTCCAATACTTTTTCTTCTTGCTTCATAACAATGTGATGCATCTATCAACTGCACTTTTCCAGTTCTATGCAACGGTTTATCCTTGGAACAAATCCAGATATAGGTACTGATGCCTGTATTCATAAACATATCGGTTCCTAATTGCACGATTGCATCCAGCCAGTCATTTTCAAGAATATATCTTCTGATTTCTGACGGTCCGCTTCCCGCATCTCCGGAAAACAGTGGTGAACCGTTCTGAATAATTGCCATTTTCCCATTTGGTGCAAGCTTTGAAAGACCATTTAATACAAACAACTGCTGACCATCTGATATTTTCGGAAGTCCCGGTGCAAATCTTCCCAGATCACCTTTCTTTGCTTCTGCTTCCACTGCTGCCTTTTCTCTTTTCCAGTCGATTCCAAAAGGCGGATTGGAAATGATATACTGGAACTGATAGCCACTAAACTGATCTTCTGACAAAGTATCACCGAACCTCATATTATTCGGATCACCACCCCGAATCATCATATCTGCTTTTGCAATCGCAAAAGTGGACGGATTGAACTCCTGACCAAAACAGGTAACGCCAATCTCTGTATTTAATTCCTGAATTCTTTCTTCCATACAGCTAAGCATCTGAGAGGTTCCCATTGCCATATCATACACAGTTACATTTCCCGCCTTACTCAGATCCGCATCGGATAAAAGCAAGTCTGTCATCAAATAAATGATATCTCTACTGGTAAAATGTGCTCCTGCTTCTTCACCGAAAGACTCTGAAAATCGCTTTACCAGATCCTCAAAAATATAACCACAATCTACAGCACTGATTTTATCCGGTCCCAGGTAACCTTTCTGGGAATTGAATTCTTTGATAACCAGATATAATGTATTGCTTTCTACCATTCTGCGGATAATGTTGTCAAAATCAAACTTCGATAACACATCCTGGACATTTGCAGAAAATCCATTTAAATAATCTCTAAAATTTGCTTCGATATTTTCCGGATCAGCAAGCAATGAATCAAATGTATATTTGCTGATATTATAAAACTGATACTGAGAGGCTGTTGTCAAAAATCCATCAATAACTGCAAATTTCTTTACTTCCTCATACTTTTCAAGTACTGCTTTATGCGTCGACAATAGGCAGTCATGAAATCTTTTTACTACTGTCATTGGTAAGATTATCAAACCATATTCATGCGGTTTGAATGGTCCTCTAAGCATATCTGCTACATTCCAGATCATCGTCGCTTTTTCTGCTATATTGGTTCCAACTACATCAAATTTATTATTCTCGTTCATTTATTTTTCCTCCGTATAAATATGTTCCAGTTCTTCTGTTGCCTTTTCCAGTTTGTATTTAATTCTTTAATCTCACTTAGCTTCGCATAATATTGATCTGCAATTTTTTTCTGACTTTCTAAATCCGGCAACGGAATTATCACCTTTTTTAATCCTTCCACCGGTAGATTTAACAAGGTAGCACCTACTGCGACTCTGGATAAAGCCGCCTTCCCATTTTCGCTTTCCAGATACGCTTTTAAGAAATAAGGATTTATCTTATCTTCATCCAGTTCAATAACATAGAGATTTCCATTTGCCAAAATCTTATTGCCTTCTTGTACAGACGCAATCGCCATTTTCACCGGCGATGCATTTTTGGAAATTACCAGACTTCCATTTTTTTATACAATATTTTTCATATTTAGAGTCTATTCCCTTTAAATATGGAAGTTCGTCACTAATGATTCCATCCTGTAAAATTTGCCAACATCAAGTACTGCATGTTCGTCG
>ENA-OQAX01000243-OQAX01000243.1-human-gut-metagenome-genome-assembly--contig:-NODE-243-length-12983-cov-2.199362_pt1 | contig 12983 bp, 19 predicted proteins | sample MGYA00242741_ERZ504539 | MGnify/ENA primary metagenome ERZ504539 (study PRJEB26092, sample SAMD00036277) | human gut metagenome | host: Homo sapiens | study: EMG produced TPA metagenomics assembly of... | reverse complement strand
TGAAGGTGCCATTGCCAAGGCCGATGAGCTGGCAAAGGAGATCCCGAATTCCTTCATCCCCGGCCAGTTCGTGAACCGGCCAACCCTCAGGCCCACATCGAGACCACCGGCCCCGAGATCTGGGAGGATACTGATGGCAAGGTGGATATCTTTGTGGCAGGCGTGGGCACCGGCGGCACCGTGACCGGTGTGGGCCAGTACCTGAAGAGCAAAAAACCGAACGTCAAGGTGGTGGCTGTAGAGCCTGCTTCCTCTCCTGTGCTGAGCAAGGGCACCGCAGGCGCACACAAAATCCAGGGCATCGGCGCGGGCTTGTGCCGGACGACTGGACACCAAGGTGTATGACGAAATCATCGCCGTGGAGAACGACGATGCCTTTGCCACCGGCCGTCTGATCGGCCACAAGGAAGGCGTGCTGGTGGGTATCTCCTCCGGTGCTGCTGTTTATGCTGCCCTGCAGCTGGCAAAGCGCCCGGAGAATGCCGGTAAGAACATCGTGGTCCTGCTGCCCGATACCGGCGACCGCTATCTGTCCACCCCGCTGTTTGCAGACTGATCTTTCAAAAAGCTCGCTTCTCCCGTTCTGTGACTTCACAGGGCGGGAGTTTTTTTGTTACAATATCCCTATCAAACACTTTGGAGATTTGCCCATGAATTACTATGCTGCCCCCATGGAGGGCCTGACCGACCGGGTGTGGCGGCAGGCACACCAGAAATGGTTCGGCCCTGCTGGCAATGCCGACCGCTACTATGCCCCTTTCATCTCCCCGCCGGAGAACCGGGTGCTCATTAAAAAGAAGATGGCCGAGCTTGCCCCTGCGGCAAACCCCGGCGCACCGGTGATCCCGCAGCTGCTGGCAAAGGACGGCGAACTTGCCGCATGGATGATCGGCGAGCTGCGCGCTTGGCTACACCGAGGTGAACCTGAACCTCGGCTGTCCTTCCGGCACCGTCACCGCCAAAGGCAAGGGTTCCGGGATGCTGCGCGACCCCGTCAAGCTGGACGCTTTTCTTGCCGCCGTATTTGCCAATGCGGAAGGGCCTATCTCGGTCAGACCCGGCTGGGCGTGGAAAAGCCGGAAGAATTTGCTGCCATTCTGGACATCTATAACCGGTATCCCATCTGTGAGCTGACCATCCACCCGCGTGTGATGCGCCAGCTCTACCGCGGGCAGGCCGACCGTGCCGCTTTTGCTGCCGCCCTGCCCGGGTGCCGGATGCCCGTGTGCTACAACGGCGATGTGACCACCGCTGCGGACCTGCACACGTTGGAAGCGCAGTATCCGCAGCTGTCCGGCATCATGGTGGGGCGCGGCATCATTGCGGATCCGGCGCTCTTCCGTGAAGCACGCGGCGGCGCACCGGCCGCACGGGAAGAGCTGCGCGGATACCTTGACGACCTCTACCACGGATACTCCGAACTGTTCGGCAGCGCCGGGTGCGCGGTGAGCCGCATGAAGGGGCACTGGTTCTACCTCATTCACAAGTTTGAGGGGGCCGAAAAGCTGGAAAAGCAGCTGCGCAAGGCGCGGGAACCGTGGGAATATGAGGTCGTCGTAAACCGGGATCTTTTACGCTGCCGTTCCGACCGTAACGGTTGGAATGGCCTCCGTTTCGCTCTGGCCATCTTCAGCGAAAAATTTTATTTTATATAGTTGCAATTCAGAAAGATCTGCGGATTTTTCTGAATTGCGTTTTCACCGGAGGGGCTGTAACGGTAAACGGCATCTGCATTCTATTATGAAAAAGCCCCGCCATCATAGCGACGGCGGGGCATGAGCAGACAAGCGATATCAGACGTTCAGATAACTGCGCAGCATGGCCTGCAGCAGATCGTCACGATCCACCTTGCGGATCATGGAACGGGCATTTTTATAGGTCGTGATGTAGGTGGGGTCTTCGGACAAGATATAGCCCACCAGCTGATTGACCGGATTATAGCCTTTTTCCTTTAAAGCATCGTACACCTGCTGTACGATCTCATGGATCTCATAGTCCTTTTTGTCGTGGATCGAAAAAATAGCGGTCTCGCCACTCACGGAATACACCCCCTTAGGAAGAACTACATTCATTGTACACGAATTGCGAGGAAACTTCAAGCTAAACAGACCGGATTTGCACAGTTTGCATAAAAATTTCCGGTCCTGATTTTGCAGGCTGACGGCCTGCACCGCCGCAAATGCGGCAGAAGGAGGGCCTTTATGCTGTATGGCATCGGCTGCGACCTGTGCGAGATCGCGCATCTGGAAAAAAGCCTTACCGGCGCACACGCTGCAGCCTTTATCCGCCGGGTGTACGGCGAGGCCGAACGCGCTGCGCTGAGCCTTGACGAACCGCTGCCGCCGGGCGCAGCGCCGCCCACCGGCTTGCCAGCGCCGCAGCCAACTTTGCCGCCAAGGAAGCCTTTTTAAAGGCGGCAGGCACCGGCCTGCGGGAGCCGTTCTCCCTGTGTGAGATCGAGGCTGTCCGGCTGGAAAGCGGTGCACCTGCCTATCATTTTTCCGGACAGACGGCGGAATGGATGCAGGCCCATGGCCTTGCCGCCCGGCTCTCTCTGAGCCACGAGGGCGGCATGGCACTGGCCTTCTGCACACTGGAAACTCTGTAAGCCTTTGTGCATACAATGGAATATCCCCTGCGCTGCATAACCGGCGCGCAGCCGGCTCATACTGAAATCAGACGAAGATGCGCCGGACGCATCACATAAGCGGGGCGCATCCTCCAAATGCAGGGAGGGAGATTCCATGGAGGTACACAGAGGAGAAGTTTTTTACGCAGATCTTTCGCCGGTGGTGGGGTCGGAGCAGGGCGGCGTGCGCCCGGTACTGATCGTGCAGAACGAGATCGGCAACCGGCACAGCCCTACCGTGATCGCTGCGGCCATTACATCCCGGCTGGACAAGGCCCGCCTGCCCACCCACATCAATATCCGGGCAGCGGATACCGGCCTTGCCAAGGACAGCGTGGTGCTGCTGGAGCAGATCCGCACGCTGGATAAACACCGCCTGCGGGAGCGGGCCGGGCAGATCACGCCGGAAGATCAGAAACGTGTGGATCAGGCTTTGGATGTAAGCCTGGGGCTTACTTCATATTAAGGGGCTGTTGCAAAACAGCTCTCTGAAAAGATCATGCACAAAACCCGGAACTTTTTTCGGCCAAAACGGCTCAAAAAGGCTCCGGGTTTCTGATTTTACGCTGTTTCTTTGTGCAAGCTGCGATCGTTTTTTCATTTTCCAGCTTAATTTTTTTGAAAAGGCGCGCGAAGGCTGGTTATTCCCGCCAGAAAATGCTATACTTTTCTGTAGAATGGTTGTGCTGTCGTGCACAGCATATGCAGGTTTTATGATGATATCGGAGGGCTGATTATATGATCATCCAGAGCAAAAAAGTATGGATCGCCGACCAGTTCATTTCTGCCGCAGTCGAGCTGGAGCAGGGCAAAATCACCGGCATCTTCCCCTATGGTGAAAAGCAGGCCGATGTGGACTATGGCTCCAAGCGCATCGTGCCCGGTTTATGGATATCCACTGCCATGGTGCCTACGAGTTCGACACCAACGACGCAAAGCCGGAGGGCCTGCGCTACTGGGCAAAGCATATCGTCTCTGAGGGTGTGACCAGCTTTCTGGCCACTACCGTCACCCAGAGCGTGGAGGTGCTGACCAACGCCGTGGCCAATGTGGCCGACGTGATGGAGGGCAGCTACGAAGGTGCCGAGATCCTTGGCATCCACTTTGAAGGCCCCTACCTCGATATGAAGTACAAGGGCGCACAGCCTCCGGAGTACATCGCAAAGCCCAGCGTGGAGCAGTTCAAGCACTACCAGCAGGCAGCACGCGGCCACATCCGCTATGTGACCCTTGCACCGGAACACGACGAAGGGTTTGCACTGACCCATTACCTGACCGAGCACGGCGTGGTGGTCAGCATCGGCCATAGTGCCGCCACCTATGAGCAGGCCGTGATGGCCTATGCCAACGTGCCCGCTCCATGACCCATGTGTACAACGGCATGTCCCCCTTCGCCCACCGCGCCAACGGTCTGGTGGGCGCAGCCTACCGCATCCGCACCATGTACGGCGAGATCATCTGCGACGGCTGCCACTCCACCCCTGCTGCCCTGAACAACTACTTCATGAGCAAAGGCCCGGATTACGCCATCATGATCTCGGATGCACTGATGGCCAAGGGCACCCCCATTGGCAGCGAGTACATCTTTGGCGGCAACCATATCACCATCTACCCGGACGGCAGCGCCCATCTGGACAACGGCACGCTGGCCGGTTCCACTTTGAACATCAACAAGGGCCTGCGCATTCTGGTGGAGGAGGCCATGGTGCCCTTCAACTATGCACTGAACGCCTGCACCATCAACCCGGCACGCTGCCTGCATCTGGATGACCGCAAGGGTTCCATCCAGATCGGCAAGGATGCCGACCTTGTGGTGCTGGACGACAACTACGATGTGCTGCAGACCTACTGCATGGGCAAGGCCCAGCTGTAATTTCTGGCTGACGCGAACAAAGGATGTGTTAAACCCGTTATGATCCAGATCGCCTTCTGCGACGATGACCAAACAGTTCTGGACCAGCTCTCTGCCCTGCTGGAAAAATATCGCGCCCAGCGCTGTGTCCAGATCCAGTGCACAGCCTTTCACAGCCCGCTGGATCTGCTGGCCGAGATCGAAAAGGGCACCCGGTACGATATCCTGTTTCTGGATGTCATCATGCCGGCCGAAAACGGCATTACCGCCGCCAAGGAGATCCGGCAGTACGATAACGTCGTCAAGATCATCTTTCTCACTTCTTCCGCCGAGTTTGCAGTGGAATCCTATGTGGTGGGTGCCTATTTCTACCAGATCAAGCCCATCTGGGAGGACAGCTTTTTCCGTCTGACGGATTCGGTGATCGCCGAGTGCCGCCGCGCCGACCAGCGCAGCCTGATCCTGCGCTGCAAGACCGGCATCTCCCGCATCGATCTGGACCAGCTGCTCTACTGTGAAGTGCTGGGCCGCACTGCAGGATGCCACTGAGCTGGTCGTCACCCTGCCGCTGCTGCTGGCACTGGTGCACTGAATCGCGCCTTCGGTGCGCGCGCTGTCGCACTCTTCGCTCAAGCTGCAGCTGCAGTTCGGCGTGGACGGCAGCGCAGGTTTTACCGCATTGAAAAGTCCGGCACTTTGCTCCGCCTGAAGGCCGAATAAAATCACAGTGCGCATTCGTTCCACCCTTAATACGCAAAACACCCCTCGCTTCCGCAGCAGGAACCGAGGGGTGTTTGTTATGCTTTATTTGTGTCGGGTCAAGCCCTTACGCCATTACTTGCGGGGATTCTTGATCGCAGCCTGGGCGGGCGATAAAATTGCAGAGTTCTCCTTTCCAGAAATATCATTTCACTTTCCGTTGCGCCCGTGGTTCTTTTTTTGTAAGCCCCCGCGTATGCGGGGGAAAAGGGCGTGTACGCCATGCTGTACACCGGTTTGTGGGGATCACCCCCGCATGTGCGGGGAAAAGTCTTAGTGCCAGCGATCAAACGGTTTGCCCAAAGGATCACCCCCGCGTATGCGGGGAAAAGAGCTGCTCATAGCCCGGCACTTTGACGACGCCAGGATCACCCCCGCGTATGCGGGGAAAAGCAGAAAGACACCCACGCAGCTAAGGAAGCCAAGGGATCACCCCCGCGTATGCGGAGAAAAGTGGCTTACGTCCTCGATTTCTTCCAGCATGTTGGGATCACCCCCGCGTATGCGGGGAAAAGACTAAAAAAGATCCCGTAGCACCGTGCTCCTGTTGCTATTGTACCGCTGTTTCCTTCAGTTTGCAATAAACCTGTTGTATCAGACGGCAGTCCGGCAGGGCGCGATGCTCCACTTTTTCTGCCAGCTGAAAATGCTGTGCCAGCGTCACCAGCTTATAATTTGCGATCCTTGTAAGGTTTCGGCGGGCAAGTTGTGCAAGGTCGATCTGGCGGTTGGTCGGTGCCGGAAAGCCATATCGTTTGCAGGTCATGCGCAGAAACTCCAGATCAAAGGCAATATTATGTCCCACCAGTGGGTCTTTGCCAATAAACAACAAAAAAGCTATTCAGCGCTTCCCGTGGTTCTGTTCCCTGCTGCAATTCCGCAGCGCTGAGTCCTGTCAGGGCTGTGATCTCTGCCGGAACGTTTTCTTCCACGCAGACCAGCATGGTCAGCTCCTCCACCGATACACCGTCCCGGACCCGCAGCGCTCCATATTCGATGATGGAATCGGACGCGGCTGCTCACATTCGCCCACATAACGCCCGTGTTGATCTCGCACAACCATTTGGACAGACTCCCCGCGCAGTTTGGCGGGCAGTTCGTCATGGTGAGAACTACGATGTTTTATCACCCTCTTCTTCAAAATAATTGATGCCGTTGGCCACAGTGCCCACTTTGTTGTCCCACAGATAAACAGCTTCCGGCTCCTGTTCCCGCTCATCCGCATTCAGGAGCAGATACCGGATATCGTGCACCATGCGCTCCAAAATATGATGCTCTACCATGGCATCCCGCACCCGGCGGCGCACTACGGCCGGCAGGTCGTCCGGAGCCTGTGCCGCCACTTCAAAGGCGATGGGAATGGTCACCTCGGCCTTGTACAGGTCGGCAATATCGTACACAAAGGAGCACTCGTGCCCCACATGAACAAGCCAGACCCGGGGCGCAGCCCAATGCCACGATCACCGCGTGCGCCAGACCGTACAAACAGGCGTGCCCGGCAGAAAGCGCCTGATTGACGGCATCTCCCGATGCAAAATCCTCCGGGCGGTACAGTCGGCCGCTCCACGGAACACCGGTATCCTTGGAAGTTTGCGGTATACCTGCCGCACACGGCTGCCCTCGCGTCCCCGCAGCTGCTGCATCGTCAGCCGGGAGATATCTTCGTCCGGGAAACGGAGCTGATACATCTTGCGTACCACATCCAGGTGCTTGCGGGTGTTGCTGACAAGCTCTGCCTGCCGCAGCAACAGTTGCGAGTGGGTGGTCAGGGGACGGCCATGGGCGTAATACCGCACACCGTGCTCACCTACCCAGACAGCACCCACGCCCGTGTCACCCATAAGTTCCATGGCACGGTGGGTCACCCGTGTACCCGGCCCCAGCAGCAGCACCGAGATGCCAGCCGCCGGGATCTGAACGATCCCTTTTTCGTCTGTAACGGTGATTGCGCCGTCCTGTCGGCCAAGGGTGCAGTGTTCCAGATACAGAAAGGTCATCCGGTCTTTCACCTGCGGCAGCGCCTGCAGGTCCGGCCGGATCATGCCCGGCATCTCGTCCATCTCAGTTTCCTCCGCGCATAACGGTCATCAGTCCAAGGCCATAGGCCTTGCCGCGCCCCATGCCCTGACACAGCAGTGCCCGGAACGGCTCTGCATCGGTCACCTGCAAAATGCCCTCATAGGTCACTGCCAACAGGGTCACCGGCCGGGTGCCGTGCTTGGCAAAGTGCTGCCACTGCACCCGGGTCACGGTAAATCCCTCCTCCCGCAGGGCAAAGCCGTGCTTTGCGGCGCGCTCCAACAGCCACTGCTTCTGGTACTGTGTCGTGCAATGTGCGGCTACAGTTCCCCGCGCTGCGGGGTTTTGGGGGTCTTTGCAGCTTTTGGTGGGGTTTGCGGTCAGCCGAAACTGCCAGCAGCTGCCCGGCTCCACCCGCTGTAAAAGCGGGTCGTAGCTGCGGGTCTCCGCAGCCGCTCCAGTGCCAAACTGCTCCACCACGCCGGACAGCTCTGGCGCATCTTCGCTGAGCAGCAGCAGATACAACCGCTCTCCCAGACGATCCAACCGCCACAGTCTGCGGCGGCGCTCCCCTGCAAAAGCGCTTTCCACTGCGCCATGCAGTTTTTGCGGTGCCGACAGCGCAGCCATGGTGCTGCGGCGGGTGGGATCTAGTTCTACCCGTGATAAATACATTCTCTCGCCCCCTTTTTACAATTCCCGGAACGATCGTGCTCCGTAGTCTCCGGGCTGTCCGGCACTTTCTGCCAAAGCTCCCGTACCGAGCGGTAGCCGTACTGCCGATGATGCGGGTCAAAGCTCACCGGCACATCCCGCTGCGGAGCCGTGCCCGGCTCCAGCGGGTCGGCGTCCAATAAGATCCGGCTCTGCCGTCCCGGACACAGCGGCGGTTCCGCTTGCAGCACCTCCTGCAAGCTGCCCGGGCGTACTCCCAGACAGAGCGGCAGGGTAGGCGGGCAGCAGCGGCGGCCGAGATACAGCGGAAACACCGGGTGCAGCAGCGCCTGCTGCAGCTGCTGCAAAAGGGCGGCATCCTCGCTTTCAATACCGGCCAGAAACACGGCGTCCTGCAAATAATGGCGGTAGGTCACATAAGAGGTCTTTTCATCCTGCGTCTTTGCCGTGTGGTAGTCCACCAGCAGCTGCCTTCCCGCTCCACGCGGACGCCGAACCGCAGCCCGGTCAATCGGAGCAGTGCTTCGCGCTCGTCCCGCCGCAGCCCCAGAGCTGCCGCCAAAAGGCCGATCACGCCGCTCTTGGTGGGTTCACGGCCCGTCTTGCGGGTCTCAAATTTGGAGTCCGCGCCCCACGCCTGTAAAGGCGCTGCCAGCCGAAGCAACAGCGTTGCCATTACCCCACCTCATTTCCGGCAAGTGCATCCCGGACAGCCTTTTCCAGTGCGTCCAGCATAGCCTTTGCCGTCTGCGCCGGAGCCAGTTCCTCCAGCCCGCTGCCCACGGTAAAGCTTTGCGCCGGGGCCTCGGCAAAGCTGCTGTACATCTGCTGCGCATACTGTGCCAGTGCCGCCTTGGAAGGCGCGGCATACCCCTGCGCACTGCGGGGCACAGCACGCTCGAATGCGCCGCACAGGTTCACCGGCTGATCCTCCCGCAGGGTCACATATACCGCATCCGGCAGAGTGCGGTTTGCAAAGGTGTTCTGCTTGCCGGTGGGCATGGAGAAGAGGAACGCCTCACCAAAGGCCCGCACCGTTTCCGCGGCCTGCGCTGCACCCAGCTGCCCGGCCAGCTCCATCACGTTCACTGTGGCATAGCGGTACAGGGTGGAGGAGTTGTACTCCACCGTGCCCAGATGGCCTGCACCGGCGTTGTCCTCTGCTTGACAGTCATCCACGGCGGTAAAGTAATCGTACTCGTTCTGCACAGCATGAGTGGAGATGCTGTGCGCCACCTGCGCAGCAGCGTCATAGTTCAGAGAAGCTCATCTGCCACCATGCGGCCAAACAGCGCCATGTCCATCGAGGGCGCTGCTTTCAGGGCATCCCGATACTGCTTTTATCCGCAGAGCCCTCCACAACCAGCTCTGCCAATGCCTTTGCCTGCGCAGCGCTCATGAAGAACAGTGCCTTGGTGCCCTTATCGTCGCTCTTGATGCCCGCATTCTCCAGCGCTTTTTTTGCCAGCTTGTCCGCATCCAGTTCCGGGGCCAGTGCAAGGATCTGCTTCTTTACCAGTTCTGCGGCCTTTTTTAGTGCGCTTGCCCACGTCCAGCTGAGCATTCTCCGCAAAGGCTGCGCGCATGGCATGCTTCCATGCCTGCGAGGATACCCGGGCGCGGAGCACACCGCCGTACACTGCCGTTTTTGGGCTGCCGGTATCGTCCCGGTTGATGCAGCTGGGCGGGACGGTCTGCAAAATGTGGAAATCAACATACAGGCGCTTATTCATGATCAATTTTCCTTTTCTTTCTCATCCGGTGCAGGCTTCGGGTCGCGGTACAGGTCCTGTCCCCACCGTAGACGAACATTGGCGGGGGCCTGCGCATATCGCGGGTCGGTGCATTGCAATTCATACAGGTCTGCCGCAAGCTGCGGATAGTCCAGCGGGATGCCGCCATCCTTTGCCGCGCTCAGCAGCTGGATCATGCCCCGCAGATGGTAGCTGATCTCGGTAATTTCTTCTGCGGTGGCCAGCGCATTGAACCGCCGGAGCACACTGGCCTCGGTCCAGTCCTGTCCGGCACTGTTCCGCTCTGCCAGCTGCCGCACCGCACGCCCCAGTGTGTTGCCAGGGCAGTTCATAAGGCGGTCGTTCCCCTGCTGATGCATAGCATACAGGGTCAGGGCGAGGTAGACCGCCCACTCTGCCGCCGAGGGAGCACTGCGGCCCTGAAAGCTTTCCGGCATTTCCAGCAAAAAGCTTCCCCACAGTTCCGGCAGCTCTCCGGGTACGTGGCCGATGCCCCGACGCAGCTTTGCCAGTTCTGCCCGCCGCTGGTTGTCCGGCAGAGCCTGAAGCCTGTGCAACTGCTGCGCCGCATATAGTTTGACGTCCTGTGTTTTCATACAATTCTCCCTTTATGGTTCTGTTTTGGGATAGATCTCCCAAAGCCTTGTGCGGAAACGATTATAGGCCTTTGGCGAGGTATACAGATGGTGCGCTCGGTCTTTTTATCCTTATCCACCACAATGCGGTGTCCCTTCAGGGCGGCATTTCCGGCCTCCATCACCATCTGTTTTCCAAGCTTTTCCGCGATGTTTCGCGCCTGCGCCTGCCAGCGCAGCGCTGCCTCATCCGGGTCGTCCTGCTCCGGGTCGATCGCCTGCAGCCACTGCCGAAAAGGCTGATCCACTGCAAAGTAGAATTGTGCACGAACCGCGCCGCCTGCATTTTCATTCCGGTCACCGGCGGCAATTGCCAGTTCCTGCGCAAAATGTCCGACCAGCGCCGCTGTCTGTTCACAGCGCTCGATTTCTCTGACGATCCGACTCCGCCATGGACCGCCCTATCTCATCCAGAATCCCTGCCTGAAAGGTCAGGCTGTCGCTGAAAGAATCATTTACAAAGAAGTCCTTATCGCCATATTGGACACCGGAGATGCGGAAATGTACCTTTCTGCGGGGATCCAGAAGTTTCAATCTCTTTTCCTGCAACTTTTCGATCCAGCATACAACGCCCGGGCGATGCCCACTGTCCTGACAAAAGACAGCCGGGAACTCCCGCCAGAATTGTTTAGCCGGGTCATGACGACAGGGCACAAACACCACCGGTTCATTTTTCTTGATTGGCATCGTGCGCCAGATGGTCATCTGTTCGGCAAAGACGTTTTTCTCTGGGGAAGAAATCTCCTCCCAGCAGACAGAACCCATCCACATTCTCCCCTGTCCTGTGCAGCAACAGCCTTCTGGATTGCAGGGTGAGCAGCTGTGCCGGGTTGTCCGGGCAGCAAATTTCTGTCCGTTCCGCGCTCTTTGGTGCTTCCAATTCCCAACAGGGCTTGCTTTCGCCCCAGCATTCCCGGCTGTCGCGCAGCAGCGTCAGGTTCAGCATCAGGGTCTCGTACAGATTATCGCCCTGTGCCTGAATAAAACCGATTTTGCCCAGCCACCCGGCTCCTACTGACGGAAGTCCCTTTCCTTTTGGCTTCGCGGAGGTGTCATCATAGCCGTTCACGCACAGCAGCCACCGCGCCGCCTGCGGATAGCTCAGCTGCTCCTTGCTCTGCCCCGCATACAGTGGAAAGAGCCGGAGTTTATTGCTGCTTTCCGACATTTCACCGTTGAGTTTGGCCGCGCCGTATTCCGTGCCGATCTTTGCCTGCGGCACCTGCCAGAAGGGGTGTGTCGGGTGGAACAGCCAGAAGCGGTCCTTCCACTGCTCCAGGTAGTCCCGGACAGGCTCTGCCGGGAAATGCCCAAGCTGCCACAGCTCGCTCCAGCGCTCCAGTGCATCATCGCTCTGTGCCAGCGGTTGGGGTTTCCCCTTTGCATCCACCCGGGAGAACACGGTGAACAGCACCGCCAGCAACAGCCGCAGCACGGCGGCGTTCTGGGTGGGCATCTCGCCCGCAAGGTCCACATAATCCTGCGCCGACACCAGCGCCTCGGTCAGGGACACCTCCCGCACCGTGTTGTCCCGCAGCCGCACCCGTATCCACGGTTCGGTCAGCAGGTTGAATTCAATCTCCTTCATCCGTTTCCTCCTTTGGTAGGTCAGGCCGTTTTCACGGTCATAACAAAGTTCCATGCCCGCAAGCCGGGCAGTCAGGTTTTCATCCAGCAGCAGGATCAGTTCTCCGTGCAGCAGCGGCGACAGCTGCCACGCCGCAAGGCGGCTGCGGTTATCCGCTCCAACTCCCGGATGACCCTATCCACCTTCCACGCTTTGCCGAACACCGCCGGGAGCCGCAGCTTCTGCCGGGCAATCTTCAGTGCCGTTTCCGGCGGGGGCGGGCTGTCAGCAGCTACGGCGCTGCCACCCTCCTGCCACGGCAGAAAGTGGATGCTGCCGTCTGCCCGACACTGCATTACAAGCACCTCTACCGAGGGGTCGCCGTCCCGCACTGCTGCCCGCGCCGCCGGGTCGGAGCGGGCACCTCGTTCTGCATCCAGTCGTCCAGCGTATTCAACTGCGCCAGCCGGTGCGTTTCCGGCTGCGGCACAAGGTACGCCTCGGCGCGCGCTTCTTTTTCTCCTGCGTCTGCTCATATACGCAGCGCATTTCCTCCCCCTGCGCTCCACCGGGAGCTTCCCGCTCCCAGCCGTAGACCTGCTGCACCAGCGGAGAGATTTCCTCCGGCAGCGGATGCTCCGGGGCAGAAACTTCCGGGTGCGCCAGAGCAACCACTGTCCATATACCGCCTCGCTGCCCGCATCAAAGGCATCTTCCCCGGTGTCCAGCACCGCGCAGCAGGCCTGCTGTAATGGGGCGGGGCGGCTGCGGCGGTGACGGTGCAACCGTCCGATGCGCTGCAACAGCAGATCCATGGGGCAAAGCTCTGTAACAAGAACATCCAGATCAATGTCCAGCGACTGCTCCATCACCTGCGTGCCCACCACGATCAGGTCGTTCCGGCGCTCCGGTGCAGAGCCCTTGCCAATGCGTGCCATCAGCTGGTTTTCCCGCGCTGCGCGGTCCGGCATCAGGAACTGCGCATGGAACAGCTGCACCTCTTTGTCCGGCAGGCTTTCCCGCAGCAGCTGCGCGATCTTCTGCGCTTTTTTGACCGTGTTGCGATTCACTCCCGCGCACCGCCCTCTCGCCG
>ENA-OQAX01000241-OQAX01000241.1-human-gut-metagenome-genome-assembly--contig:-NODE-241-length-13005-cov-1.794456_pt1 | contig 13005 bp, 18 predicted proteins | sample MGYA00242741_ERZ504539 | MGnify/ENA primary metagenome ERZ504539 (study PRJEB26092, sample SAMD00036277) | human gut metagenome | host: Homo sapiens | study: EMG produced TPA metagenomics assembly of... | reverse complement strand
CAGGAACTAATTCTTCAAAGAAATCCGGGTCACTGACTAAATCACTGATCGCGTAAGTTACATTACGTTCAGTCCATTCGAACGAAACAAAACATAAACGACAGCGTCACAATGAGACCCATGAACAGCCAACGGGACTTACCCTTTTCAAGGTCGGCTCTTCGTGCTTTTTTCACTTCCATAACAAGTGTTTTTTAAATTAGACAATATGTGAGTAAAAATCTCAGTGTCCGCTTTTAAACTGGAAGTAAGATAGTAAAAATATAGATAAGTTAAAAAGAAAAAGGAGTGTCTTATATTATTTTTTAATATAAAACACCCCAAATTCAATTCCGTTAAACAATTAATTAAAAATCAGCTGTTTATTTAGTTTAATATTCAATTTTACGTTAACATATCCTGCTTACTCTACGGCAATGCCGGTTTCCGCCAATACAGACATCTTTTATCACAAACTCACCATCTCCTGCAGAATACCTACCGCCGTCTCTACCGTTTCCACATTCTTGACTACCATACTACGCTTGCCGTTCTGCTCACGCAAATTGCAGTAACGCGGATTCTTGCTCATGTAATCAATCACCTTGCCAAAAGCCGCACTTTGATAATAAGGACTTTCCTGATTACTGATAAAGAACAAAGTCATTCGTCCGGCTTTCAAGAATACTTTTTCCACCCCCAACCGTTTAGCCAATCTGCGCAAAGGTACGATACGCAGAAGTTCCAGCCTTCGGGAGGAACCTTTCCGAAACGGTCCTCCAACCGTGCCTTGAAAGCGAGCAGGTCCTTATCCAATTCCAATCCGTCCAGTTCACGATAAAGCAACATACGTTCGCTGCTGCTGGGGATATACTCATTGGGGAAAAGCAATTCCAAATCACTTTCCACCTGACATTCATCCACAAAGTTCTCGCCACTGATTTTCTCTTCTCCCGCTGCCTGCAACTCCTCTGCATAAAGATCGGCAAACTCATCCTCTTTCAACTCTTTCACCGCTTCGGCCAGTATCTTCTGATAAGTTTCATAACCCAAATCGGCAATGAAGCCACTCTGCTCCGCCCCCAGCATATTTCCTGCTCCACGGATATCCAAATCCTGCATGGCTATATGGATACCGCTGCCCAAATCACTGAAATTCTCAATGGCTTGAAGACGGCGCTTTGCCTCGGGAGTCAGTGAAGTCAATGGAGGCGCCAACAAATAACAGAATGCTTTTTATTGCTTCTTCCCACCACGTCCACGCATCTGGTGCAAATCACTCAAGCCAAAATTCTGCGCCTGGTTGATGATAATCGTATTGGCATTCGGTATGTCAATGCCACTCTCGATAATGGTGGTTGCCAGCAGCACATCATAATCATAGTTCACAAAGTCGAAAATAATCTTCTCCAGCTTTTCGGGCTCCATCTGTCCATGACCTATGCAGACACGGCAATCGGGTATATTCCGCTTGATCATGGATTCCAATTCTACCAGATTCTGTATGCGGTTATTGACAAAGAATACCTGTCCGTTACGGCTCATTTCAAAATTGATCGCTTCCGTTATGATATCTTCATTAAAGGTATGCACCTCTGTCTGAATGGGATAACGGTTGGGAGGCGGAGTCTGAATGACAGAAAGATCACGGGCGCCCATTAACGAGAACTGCAAAGTACGGGGGGATGGGGGTAGCGGTCATAGTAAGTGTATCCACATTCACTTTCATCTGACGCAACTTCTCTTTCACACTAACTCCGAACTTCTGTTCCTCATCAATGATCAGCAATCCTAAATCTTTGAACTTAACGCTTTTACCGATGATTTATGTGTACCGACCAAAATATTTATTTTTCCATCCGCCAGTTCCTTCACTATTCTGGAAACATCTTTCGCACTGCGGGCACGGCTCAAATAATCCACCTTACATGGAAAATCTTTCAACCGTTCGCTGAAAGTCTGAAAGTGCTGATAGGCCAGCACCGTAGTGGGAACCAGCACAGCCACCTGTTTGTTATCAGCCACAGCCTTGAAAGCAGCACGAATAGCCACTTCAGTCTTTCCGAAACCCACATCACCACACACCAGACGGTCCATAGGACGGTCGCTCTCCATATCGGCTTTGGCATCCTGAGTCGCCTTCAACTGGTCGGGGGTATCCTCATAAATAAAGCTCGCCTCTAATTCATGTTGCATAAAACTGTCGGGACTATACGAGAATCCTTTTTCCTGTTTACGTTGCGAATACAGTCTGATCAGGTCACGGGCTATATCTTTGATTTTGCTCTTGGTACGCTCTTTCATTTTTTCCCACGCACCGGTCCCCAATTTGTTCAGGCGGGGAGTTTCTCCCTCCTTCCCTTTATACTTGGATATTTTATGCAGGGAATGAATGGAAACAAATACCACATCCTCATTCTGATAAATAAGTTTAATCACTTCCTGGGTAGTATTTCCATTCGGAATGCGTACCAATCCGCCAAAACGGCCTACACCATGATCTATATGTACCACAAAGTCACCCGGCTCAAACTGGCTCAACTCTTTTTAAGGTCAATGCCACCTTACCGCTACGCGCCTTGTCACTACGAAGATTGTATTTATGGAAACGGTCAAAAATCTGATGGTCTGTAAAAAGCAGCTTTTCAATACATTATCTGTAAAGCCCTCATGTAAAGTCTTGTTGACCGGAATGAACGTAATATGATCGCCACGCTCCTCAAAGATATCTTTCAGACGCTTTGCCTGCTTCTCACTATCGGTACATATATATAAGGTGTAACCTCGTTTCTGATAATCAGTGAATGAAGTGCTTACCAAATCAAAAATTCTTATGAAAAATAGGCTGGACCGTCGTATCGAAAGCCAACGTTGCCTGTGGAGTTCCTGTAGGTTTGTTACCAAATTCAATCCGTTTGAAATCCAAAGCCCGTACTGTAAATTCCGCCCCGTCTATCAGCTTCAGTTCCAAATTCATCAGTTCCGTCTTCTCTCCCTCGTATGCGGCAAGCGCCTGAGGAGAGAGTGCCTCCTCCCGTACTACCTGTATTCTTTCACGTACCCAAAGAAAGTCTTTCATTGCCAGAACTGTTTCCCGAGGAATGAATTCAAAGAAAGACACCCCGCTCTTGTCGGCGGCATTCGTCAGCTCGGGCACGATGGCAATGCTCTGTTTCTTCTCTTTCGAAAGCTGGTTTTCCACTTCAAAAGTACGGATGCTGTCTACCTCGTCACCAAAAAAAGTCAATACGGTAAGGATACTCGGAAGCAAAAGAGAAGACGTCAATAATACTACCGCGTACAGCATATTGCCCCGGTTCATAAACATAATCTACATGCTCGAATCCGTAACCGGCCAGCACTTCCGTGATAAACTCTGTGTCCACATGCTCACCCACACCAAGTTTTAACGTCTTGTCCATCAGTACCTCTTGTGATACCACTTTCTCCGCCAACGCTTCGGGATAAGTCACCACACATAGCGGATCGCCTTTCTGTAAACGGCTCAACACTTCCGTACGCAGGATCTCATTGGCTGCATCTTTCTGCCCATATTTAACAGCCCGACGATACGAGGATGGAAAGAACAAAATATGCTCATCACCGTTCACCTGTGTCAGGTCATGATAAAAGTAACCCGCTTCCTCCAAGTCACCCAGTACAAATACAAATGTCTGTTTATTCTCTCTAAGAAAGGAGGAAACAAATAAAGCTGCCGCAGAAGCATGTAATCCTCCCAGGAAAATAGTCCTCACTGAGGAATCTTCCAATAACGCAGCCAGTCCCTTAGTGTTAGGATGACCGGCATAAATACGTTGCAATTCCGAAATATCCATATCTTTTTTTAAGATGGGGACAAAATTAAAGAAATATCTGATTACTTCCTCCTTTTTTTGCCAACTATTCAAGATTTTCCTATTTTTGTACGCTAATATATAACCCCATGGAAACAAAAGCAATAAACACAAAATTGAAAGGACACGCACGTGTAGATGTAGCTGATGTGCTACGCGGACTGGCAGTGATGGGAATCATCATCCTGCACTCTATCGAACATTTTAATTTCTACTCATTTCCCGATACAGCCGGACAAAGTGCGTGGCTGAACTTCTCGGACAAAGCCATTTGGAACGGGTTATTCTTCATGTTCGGCGGAAAAGCATACGCCATATTCGCTTTACTTTTCGGTTTAGCTTTTTTATTCAAGATGACAACCAACGCCTACGGGGCAATGATTTCCGTCTACGTTTTTGTTGGCGGTTAATTCTTCTTTTCCTGATAGGTAATATCAATGCCAGTTTTTTCACAGCGGAAGTGCTGGTCCTTTATTCTTTAGTAGGTTTCATCCTGCCACTGACTTGCCGGCTGAAAGACAAATGGATATTTGCATTGGCATGTCTGCTATTGATCCAGCCATTGCCGCTTTATTATGTAATACGTGCCTGTCTCGATCCGGAATTTGTTACTCCGGCCATCCCCACCCGCAGCTTCTGGAATGCAACTTTTGCAGTGCAAAGCAATGGTAATTTTCTGGAAACCATCCGTGTCAATTTATGGGAAGGACAGTTGGCAAGCCTTGCCTGGGCCTGGGATCACGGACGGGTATTCCAAACAGCCGCCCTCTTCCTGCTCGGTATGCTGATAGGGCGCAAGGGACTTTTTTTTGAAAGAGCACTTGAAGGTATGGAACAAGGTACTTGCAGGCTCACTCGTCTCATTTTTCCCTTTATATGGGTTGGGTCAATATGCTACCAGACTTTATCACAAATAAATCCATTCTGACCCCTCTTTCACTAATCATCACCTCGCTTTCCAATTTTGCATTTATGCTGATTCTGGTATCCGGTGTCGTCTTCGCTTTTTACAAGACAAACTTACACGACGGATTAATGAAAATAACGCCATACGGAAAGATGAGCCTTACCAATTATATTACTCAAAGTATAGTAGGTTCCATGTTATACTACAACTGGGGGATTTGCATTGCACAATCAGTTTGGTATCACAGCCAGCTGCCTGGCAGGAATAGTTTTCTTCATCTTGCAATTCTCTTTCTGCCGCTGGTGGATGAATCACCACTCTCACGGCCCGATGGAATATATATGGAAACGGGCAACCTGGCTGAAATAAGCCAAGAACCGAAGTCTGCCCGCATTTGTTTATAAAAGACATACAAATAGAACTTTAAAATATGCGCGAAGAAATCATAAAACTATTAGACCAATATCGGTTAAAAGAAGCATTATTCCAAATGACAGGATATGCCACACATACTTCCGACTGGCAATTAAAGAATGAGCTAGAAGCCCTGCAAACGTCATACGACCTGATGCTGCAATATACTTCAAAAGGGATGAAAGATCCCAATAAGGTGGAAATATACCATAAAAAATGTTACGCACGGCATACGAACTGGCCGACCGTATCCATATAGCCGTACAGGCAACACAAAATTACGGAGCCTATTATGACACAATGCGCACTTTTGTCCAAAGCCCTCCTCACAGCTATGCCGAATTACAAATGCAACTGGAGGCGTATACAGAAGATATGGCTACAGCACCATTGATATATACCACCGAGGCCAAAAGAAATGAAGAAATGGATGCCATGAGAAAACGTCACGAAACAGCTGTAGACGAATTATTTGAAAAAATATGGGTATCCACCCGGTGGAGTGAATCGGAATATGCTGAAGCGCAAACTTTGTTCAACTCACTATTGATCCAAGTCAACGACCTTTCCATAATGGTCAGCGCCGTTACCATGAGCCTGCTGCAAATATTCGACATCCGCAAGTTCATGTTTCTATTGAACGCCTATACCCATCAGGATACCATGCTGAATCAGCGGGCTATTGCAGGGATCGCACTAACATGCTACTATTATGAAAAGCGTATCCTTCAATACCCTGAAGCCGTGTCGCGCATAAAATGAACTGAATGAAAAATTCCGAGTTCATCAAAAAACCTGCATCATATCCAGATTCAATTATTGCAATCTTCCCGTGAAACCCGAAAGATAGACAAGAAAGATGCGTGAAGAAATCATTCCCGAAATGATGAAAAATCCCAAACTTAATTTGGAAGGACTGGATGAAGATGCCGAAGATCATAATCCGGAATGGGAAGAATGGATTGACCGTTCAGGCATTACCGATAAATTGCGCGAATTAGGTGAACTGCAAATGTCCGGGGCGGATGTGTATTATGAGTACCTTTTCACAGCTGAAACAATTCCCGTTTTTCCGCAAAATTTCTCACTGGTTCTATCCTTTTGACCCCCAATATCAGGATATCGCCAAATTATCTCTCGGAAATGACGAACAAAAAATCTCTCTGCTCAACATTTTGATGAACTCGGATGTATTCTGCAATTCCGACAAATACTCTTTTTGTTTTACCATGTTACAAATGCCGGAAAGCCAAAGGAATCTCATGCAGCAACAATTGAACGGACAACATGAAGCTTCTGAAGAACTGAAAAGAACGTTTAAAAGAGATGTCACAATCAAAAGCCCGCGCTGAATTCGTGAGCCGGCAATACATTCATGACCTCTACCGTTTCTTCAAATTTATGGTCAAGAAGACATGAAATACATGACATTTTTTTGAGGACACTCTGGACTTATGGAATAAAGAAGCATTGTCTCAAGCCTTGTTACACAAAGAGTATATCAACAAACTGGCAGATTACCTATTCACACACGACGACTTGGCAGAAGCCGGAATTCTCTATGATAAATCAAATTAATTATAACAATCGTAAAAATGCCGAAATTATGGCAGAAAGCAGGTTTCATTTATCAGAAAATCGGTTCCTATAAAAAAAGCGATAGATTATTACCTGCAATCAGATCTGCTGATCCCTGATAACGCATGGAATAACCGCCATTTGGCACAATGTTATAGAAAAGAAGGAAACTACCAACAAGCTTTGGAATATTATAATAAGGTGGAACAAGTACAGCCTGACAATCTGAATCTGACGCTACAAATAGGACAATGCTTAATGGCACTGGAACGATACGATGAAGCACTGGCTTATTTCTTCAAAAGTGGAGTATCTGGATAAAAAGCCACAGAATGCCGACGCGCCATCGGATGGTGTTCCTTCATTACCGGCAACCATCAACAAGCCAAGAAATATTACGACTTGCTGATATCCGAGCCCAAGCCCATTATGGAAGACTGGATGAATGCAGGACATGTGTATTATATCCTGAATGAAACAGAAAAATCAATAGAATATTATCGCAAAGCCCAGGAACTATGCGACAGTCATGATGAGTTTGTCCGCCTTTACCAAATAGATAAGAAAGACTTGATAAAGCAAGGCGCCAATGAAGTAGACTTGTTTATACTTCCCGATGAATTAATTTAAAGGATTATAAGATAAATCTATTCGGGATAGAAGTTTGGTATAATTATATAAAACTTCTATCCTGACCGGATTCTCATCATCCAGACGATAATTGGCATGCACATTATAAGTGCTTAAACCATGATTCATACAATATCCGATATCATTAGGTAAGGCTGTTCTATTCCTCAACTGCCCAAGATTCAATAAAAAATAGAAGAAACTATCCACCCCATCATAATCAATCACATAAGCCTGTAAATTCAGATTCGCCTGATAGTTGATGTTATTATCATAATTATAATAAGTATGACAACTGGACACACTATCATTTGCCTCAGTAAAAAACAGTCATCACCTCCTTCAACCGTCCCAACTGATCAAAAACATATTTTCCTTGCACTTTCTTCAAGAAACGATAATCGGAAGTAGCACGATAATCAGAATTGATAAAAATAGTATCTCCTTTATAATCATAGACAGTCTGTTTATCAGCTTCATAAACCTCCTCTCCTACCTTCAACATACAACGGGCCCTACTCTCCCTCGCCTTGCCTTTTCCTATTTGAAACGTAACATTGCAAAGCTTATTGCCGGTATTCAAACAATCCATCTGTCCGATGGTTATCTGGTCGCCCTCATACCTTACCGGGGTATCCCCATACTTTATAATTTTACCATCACGATCATATTCCAATTTCAAAACTTGTTCTTCCTCTCCCGTTAAATCGGTGACCTTAGTCACATATGTGTCAGCTTTTTTTTTCTTTACAACCATCAGCAACAAACAAGAGAACTAACAAAGAAATATATTTTACAAACAACTTTATTTTCATAAGTCAAGTATCATCTCTATGCAAATAAATAAAAAAATATTAGAACTAAGTACAATTTGGAGCTTTTTAACTCAACTTCTTTACCCCCACTCTGTTTTAAACAGCAAATTATAATAAGAAAGAAATATGGAATGGGTTATACATCTTTTGAGACAGCATTCAGAACTGGCGATTTTTTCTGACAATCGCCGCAGGCTTCTGGATTGGAAAAATGAAAATAAAACAATTCAGTTTGGGAATCGTCACCAGTGTATTGCTAGTAGGGGTATTAGTGGGACAGCTTAACATTACAATAGAAGAACCGGTGAAATCCGTGTTTTTTCTTTTATTCCTTTTTGCTATCGGATACAAAGTGGGACCACAATTCTTTCGCGGACTGAAAAAAGATGGTTTACCTCAAGTAGGATTCGCCGCGCTCATGTGTATAGGTTGTTTGATTATCACTTGGTTATTAGCTATCTTAATGGGATATAATGCCGGTGAAGCAGCCGGGTTACTGGCCGGAGCACAAACTATCTCTGCCGTCATAGGAGTAGCAGAAGATACCATAAACGGACTCAACATATCCTCTTCCCAAAAAAGTGATATGATTAATATCATTCCCGTGGCATATGCTGTAACTTACATTTTCGGTACGGCAGGCTCTGCCTGGGTCCTCTCTTCTTTAGGTCCTAAAATGTTGGGAGGATTAGAAAAAGTGAAAGCCGCTTGCAAAGAGTTGGAAACCCGGATGGGTACCAGTGAAGCAGACGAACCCGGATTTGAACAGGCACGCCGTCCGGTAGTTTTTCGCGCTTACCGCATAGAGAACGATTGGTTTGGCAACGGCAAGACCGTTGACCAGCTAGAATCCTATTTTATTTCACAAGGGAAAAGATTGTTTGTTGAAAGAATGCGACATGGATCTTCCATTGTCAATGATATTATTCCCGGACAATTATTACAAAAAGGAGACGAAGTGGTACTGAGCGGAAGAAGAGAATTCGCCATTGGTGAGGAAGACTGGATTGGAGAAGAAATCGTCGATCCGCAACTGCTTGACTTCCCTGTGGAAGTACTCCCTGTCATGATACACAAAAAGCCATATTTCAACCAAAAATTTGGACTTCATACGCCGTCAAAGCTTTATGCACGGCGTCAGTATACGCCGTATCAAACGGGCAGGCATTGATATCCCTGTTTTCGCACAAACCACTATCGACTGCGGAGATACTCTGGAATTGGTCGGCCTGAAAAAAGAGGTGGAATCTGCTGCAAAAGAACTAGGATACATAGACCGCCCCACCAATGCCACAGATATGACATTTGTAGGACTCGGCATTTTACTGGGAGGTATCATCGGAGCACTTGCAATCCATATCGGCGGAGTACCTATTAGCCTGAGCACTAGTGGAGGAGCTTGATAGCCGGATTAGTATTTGGCTGGTGGCGCAGCAAACGCCCTACCTTCGGACAAATACCGGAATCCTCTTTATGGGTGCTGAATAATGTAGGCTTGAATATGTTCATCGCCGTAGTCGGCATTTCTGCAGGACCCAGTTTTGTACAGAAGAACTAAAAGGAAGTAGGTCCTATTGTTGTTTATCATAGGTGCGTTGGCCACCTCCTTGCCTCTATTATTAGGGCTGATTCTAGCCAGATATGTATTCAAGTTCCATCCCGCCCTCTCTTTGGGGTGCACGGCAGGAGCCCGTACTACCACTGCTGCATTGGGCGCCATACAAGAAGCAGTAGGCAGCGAAACACCTTCTTTAGGATACACCGTGACCTACGCCGTAGGAAATACACTACTCATCATATGGGGAGTGGTCATTGTATTATTAATCAACTAAAAAACTAAAACTCATACATTATGGAATATTTAAGTGATAAAAGCAGCGTTGCCCGAATGGACAAGAATTTGGAAAAGATCAGTCCCTTCGAATTAAAAAACCGTTTGATTGAAATGGCAGATGAAAGTGTGAAGAAAATGGCGCACGTCATGCTGAATGCAGGCAGAGGTAATCCCAACTGGATTGCAACGGAGGCTCGTGAAGCATTCTTTGCCTTGGGCGGTTTTGGCATTGAAGAGTGTCGCCGGGTCATGGACATGCCCGAAGGCATTGCCGGTATTCCTCAAAAAACAGGCATAGCCCAACGTTTTTTGAGGAGTACCTGAAAAAGCATGAAGGAAATGCGGGGACAGATCTATTGAAACGTACCTATAATTATATGCTGATGGAACATGCAGCCGATCCGGACGAACTGGTACACGAATGGACCGAAAGTATTGTAGGCGACCAATATCCCATGCCTGACCGCATCTTGAAATATACAGAAATTCTAGTACAGGATTACCTGAATCAGGAAATGTGCAACGGGCAACCCCCGCAAGGTAAATTCGATTTATTCGCCACCGAAGGCGGAACAGCAGGGATGTGCTATGTATTCGACTCGCTGGAAGAAAAATTTCCTGCTACACAAAGGAGATAGTATAGCATTGATGGTTCCTATCTTTACACCCTATATAGAGATACCCGAATTGACACGTTACGATTATGCATTCAAGGAATTGCAGTAGCCATCGACATAAAGCGGCAGCTTGCCGTCAAGAATGTCCGCCTTGTTGCTTTCAATGCACTCCAGCAGACGGGCAAGTTCCATGTCATTGCCGTTCCAGGGAACATAGAACATGTCCTTCTGCGGCACGAAGCGGAAGGTGTAGGTCGTGTCTGCTTTCTGCTGCGCCATTGCCGGAAGCAACAGCAGTGTCAACAGTGCGGTCGTAATCCATTTTTCAATTCAGTCATATTTTTATCAGTTATATTATTTCATCCTCAAAATTATGCCGTCTCCAATACCGCAGATACCCTCTGCGCTCGTGCTCGTCACCTTTGATTGCAGGGTGAAAGCGGAACAGATAACGCAACACCGTGTTCACTGACAGCAGAACGGCAAAAACAATGGTACATATAGAGGGGTTCCACCATAAAGCCCCCTCGGACAAGACAGCAAGAGGCGGAAAAGCCAGCAGACCGAGGCTTTCGGGATACATTTCCTTTATTCCTATCGGGTCACTGTATTCATTGTCTCCACGAAGCCGGAATACCCGGATATAATCATATATGAGGAACAGACAACAGAGCAGACAGAAGACCATACTCACCCCACGATAAACAGGTAATGTCATCACATTTGTAAGGTAAAGGGCAAATGTGGTTGCAGCTGCCAGAAGAATCGTATATACCTTTCCATAGCTGAATGATGTAATCCTGTCGGCATAGCAGAAACCGTCGCCGTAGTCCTTCCTCCAGAAAAGCACCTGGCAGGAGGCATATGCAGGGTAAAGAACTGCAAGGGCGGCAAACCATCTCTCTGCCGGTACGTCGTCGGGCAGATCCGGAGTCAGGATGAAAAGCATCGCCAGTATCCCGATTACCATAACGGAAACGGAAAAAAGCAGATTGATGTTGCGTGCCGGATAGTCGTACTCATAAGGACGCTCAAGGTATCTGCAGTCGGGCTGCATCCACCAGGGCAGCCATGAAGTATTGCCGTAGCTCAGCCTGTACGGGAAGGATGTGATGCCCGCAGCAATCAGCGTGCAGGCGGCTATCAGGATATGGATTGTTTCTGTATTCATACATCATTCAGTTTGAAGGTGGATAAAAAGAGGACATACGAATACGGAAAAGGGCGGAAAACTCCTGAAAAAAGAGTTTCCGTCCTTGCGTATCTTTTTGAAAATAAGTAAATTACGCGCGAGGAATGCCGGTCAGAATGTGTGTGTTTACACGAATTTCACACATTTCCAAATTTGCGACAGACTTTTTTAATACATCGTACAGATGTTTCTCGAAGCTGAAAATGGCCTTATGAAACAGTGATGGCACGGAAAAAATCTCCGCCTGACAAGGCGAAGCACCGTTTGAACAAGAAATATTTGTTATATACGGGTGGCATATATCTGTGCTTTTATCACCATTCATACATCATAGATAAGACATTTTTCAAATTACAATAGCGAAAATACAAATATTATTTCATTCGGCAATAAATTGATTGATATTATTTTGCAAAACTTTGTACACAATTCAAAAACCTTTCTTGCCATATGTGTACCATGAAGTTCGGAAGTTATTTATCACGAAGAAAAATATAATAGGCAGCATGGGATGGCCCGGCGATTCCAAGCACACAAAAATGATGGGAGTTATATGCCGGTTATCGTTTCAGCAAATCTGTTTTTCTGATGACGTTTCCAATTTTCGACAGCAATATGTTTGGAAGAATTTGCATAACAATATTCGCACAAATGAGGACAGGTGTCGTATTCTCCAATATCTTTAGACGTTGCACATCCGCATATTCTTCGCTGTCCAGTATCCTTGAACCGTTAGCATAGCGGTACTTGGCGACCGTCCGTCGCTGTACCTTCGCATATAAAATCTCTCCGACAAGAAAGTGCCGGCAGGTAGGAAATCATATATTTCTTACAAGAGGAATAACCTGGCCGAATATAAAGGGTATGCAGCTCCAGCGCAGTTTTGTAAAACAGGCGGTCTATAAAAGTATAGAGAAGACTCCCGAACAAATAATGCTCGGGAATCATTTGCTGATGTCGGATTGAATTAGTTTACTATTTGAAATTCATGCAGGTAGCAGAAGGCATCTTCGCTCTTGCTTTGCCAGCGTTCGTCAAGTGCCTTGACATCCTCTGCTGACTTTATCGGCTCTCCGCATTTTTCTTCAAGCCAAGCGAACGCATCTTCTTGGGTCTCGAAATATTCACTGAGATACTCTTCCTCTGGGGAACATGCGTCCAAGAAGAACCTGTCACTGAAATATG
>ENA-OQAX01000240-OQAX01000240.1-human-gut-metagenome-genome-assembly--contig:-NODE-240-length-13007-cov-2.250233_pt1 | contig 13007 bp, 18 predicted proteins | sample MGYA00242741_ERZ504539 | MGnify/ENA primary metagenome ERZ504539 (study PRJEB26092, sample SAMD00036277) | human gut metagenome | host: Homo sapiens | study: EMG produced TPA metagenomics assembly of... | reverse complement strand
AATTAATTTGATGCGATAGTATGAGTGAGTTATGAATATGTGGGGAATACTTGTAACATTAGAGTGTGTCTGAAAAATCATTCCCGCAATCTGCACGCCCCACTTTGCGGGATATTTCACCCGAATTTCAGTTGCCGTAGCCCGCTACGCGCCCTCATCGGGCAAAATATCCCACAAAATTGTGACGCACATCTTGCAGAAAGCCTTTTTCAGACACGCTCTAGTGCAAAATATGGAAAATGGAATTGACAACAGTTCAGAAGATATGTTATTCTCATCTTTAGTATGAAAAGACACTATCGTTTTCATGCAAATATTTGCTCACATTCAGAGACAGTTTCTGAATGTTAAGCCATACGGACAGGCGGGGCAGTTGCCGGGTGGGAGACACCACATTATTGATTGAGTTAGAAGCTCAAATTTTATAAGTTGATTACTTTATAATAATCAGTGCGTAAGCACACATCATCTTGTGAAACGGTCAATAAGAGCATAGCATATATTTGCCAGCGATTGAAGAGACAGCAGTCATGAATATTTCAGAATACGGGAACAGGCACAGGGTACAGACGGATTTATACGGGAAATCCGGTCAGTATATAAAGAGACAGAGCCTGAGAAATTCTATAGATCATGAGAGAAGCAGATGGTGAATGAACTTATCTGCTTCTTTTTTTTGTGCAGATATAGCAAATATATAGAGAAATAATTGAATCATTGTGCCGGTTTGAGGCAGTATACAATTGCTGAATGATAGAACTGTATTTGCCGGTACATGACAACAGGAAAAGAGGAACATGTCAAATGGATTATGAAAGACAACAGCATGCGCCCATATATGAAGCACTGGAACGTTTCCGAAAGAAGAGAGTCGTTCCCTTTGATGTGCCGGGACATAAAAGAGGAAGAGGAAATCCGGAGCTTGCACAGTTGCTGGGAGAGAAATGTGTGGGGTTGGATGTTAATTCTATGAAGCCGCTGGACAATCTCTGCCACCCGGTTTCGGTGATCAGAGAAGCGGAGGAGCTTGCAGCAGATGCTTTTGGCGCAGCGCATGCATTCCTTATGGTAGGAGGAACCACATCTGCAGTGCAGAGCATGATCCTGTCTGTCTGCAAGGCAGGGGATAAGATCATTCTGCCGCGAAATGTACATAAAAGTGCCATCAATGCCCTGGTACTGTGCGGTGCAATTCCGGTTTATGTAAACCCGGAGGTGAATGCGCAGCTGGGCATTTCCCTTGGCATGGAAGTCAGTCAGGTAGAGAAGGCTATGGATGAGAATCCGGATGCGGTGGCAGTTCTTGTAAATAACCCTACCTATTATGGAATTTGTTCGGATCTGCGGACTATCGTAAAGAAGGCTCATGCAAGAGGAATGAAGGTGCTGGCAGATGAGGCTCATGGAACCCATCTTTATTTCGGCAGAAACCTTCCTGTATCCGGAATGGCGGCAGGTGCTGACATGGCGGCAGTTTCCATGCACAAATCCGGCGGAAGTCTGACACAGAGTTCGCTGCTGCTTTTGAATAAGAGTATGAATGCAGAGAAAGTGCGCCAGATCATCAATCTGACTCAGACCACAAGCGCTTCTTATCTTCTGTTGTCCAGTCTGGATATCTCCAGAAGAAATCTGGCACTCAGGGGAGAGGAATCCTTTGAAAAGGTTGCAGGGATGGCGCAGTATGCCAGAGAGGAGATCAATGAGATCGGCGGTTATTATGCATATGGTATGGATCTGATCAATGGAACCAGTGTTTTTGATTTTGATGTTACAAAACTCTCCATTTATACACTGGGAAATGGGCTGGCAGGTATTGAAGTTTATGATCTTCTCAGAGATGAATATGATATTCAGATTGAGTTTGGAGATATCTGTAATATTCTGGCTTACATTTCCATCGGAGACAGGCTTCAGGATATTGAGAGACTGGTAGGGGCACTGGCTGATATTGAACGTCTGTATAAGAAGGACAGCACAGGTATGCTTTCCGGGGAATATATCGCACCTGCAGTGGTGGCGTCTCCACAGCAGGCATTTTTATGCGGAGAAAGAATCTCTGCCCATGGAACAGGCGGCAGGCAGGATCAGCGGTGAATTTGTTATGTGTTATCCTCCGGGAATCCCGATTCTTGCTCCTGGAGAAATGGTGACACAGGAAATTGTAGAATACATTCTTTATGCAAGAGACAAAGGCTGTTCCATGCAGGGAATGGAGGATCCGAAGGTAGAACATCTTCAGGTCCTGAAAGGGGGTATCTGATCATGGAATTATGGTATTCCGAGTTCCATACAGGAAATGTAAAGCTTTCTGTCCGGATTAACCGACAGTTATTTTCAGGGGAAAGTGAATTTCAGAGAATCGATGTGTTTGAGTCTGAAGAATTTGGAAGATTTGTGGCTCTGGACGGTGAGATCGTATTTTCTGACAAGGATGAATTTATTTATGATGAAATGGTCACGCATGTGCCAATGACAGTACATCCCAATGTAAAAAATGTTCTGATCATCGGCGGCGGTGACGGTGGAGTTGCCAGAGAACTGATCCATTATCCACAGATTGAGAGCATTGATGTGGTGGAATCCGATAAAATGTTTGTGGATGTATGTGCGGAGATGTTTCCGGATATTGCCCAGGGACTGAAGGATGAGAGAGTCAACATTTATTATGAAGACGGCCTTCGGTTCCTGCGGAATAAAAAGGCCAGATATGACCTGATCATCAATGATTCCACAGATCCGCTGGGACATACAGAGGGACTTTTTACAAAGGAATTCTACGGAAGCTGTTATAAGGCTCTCAGAGATGACGGAATCATGGTTTATCAGCATGGAAGTCCTTTTTATGATGAGGATGAGGTGGAATGCAGAAAGATGCACAGAAAGGTTTTCCGGTCATTTCCGGTGAGCAGGGTTTATCAGGCACATATCCCTACCTGTCCCTCGGGATACTGGCTTTTTGGATTTGCATCAAAGAAATATCATCCACTGGAAGATTTCAGGCCGGAGAGGTTTGATAATCTTAATATAGAAACATGGTATTATACAACAAACCTTCACAGAGGAGCATTTATGCTTCCAAAATATGTAGAAGATTTACTGGAAGAGGAGGAAAACAGTTTATGAGCAGATTATTGGTAATCGGATGTGGTGGGGTAGCTTCAGTGGCAATTCGCAAATGCTGTCAGAACAGCGATGTTTTTACAGAGATTATGATCGCAAGCAGGACAAAGGAAAAATGCGATGCACTCAAAGAGAAGATTGAAAGTACAACGAAGACAAAAATTGAGACAGCAAAGGTAGATGCGGATAATGCAGCAGAGGTCGCAGAATTGATTAGAGCCTATAAGCCGGATGCTGTCCTGAATGTGGCACTTCCATATCAGGATCTTACCATCATGGATGCATGTCTGGAAGCCGGTGCGGATTATATTGATACTGCTAATTATGAAGCAGAGGATACAGAAGATCCCACATGGCGTGCAATCTACGAAAAGAGATGTAAAGAAAAAGGCTTTACTGCATATTTCGATTATTCCTGGCAGTGGGCTTATGATGAGAAATTTAAGGAAGCAGGACTGACTGCTCTTCTGGGAACCGGTTTTGATCCGGGTGTTACCAGTGTATTTAGTGCCTATGCCCTGAAGCATTATTTTGATGAAATCCATACCATTGATATTCTGGACTGTAACGGCGGTGATCATGGATATCCTTTTGCCACAAACTTTAACCCGGAGATCAATCTTCGAGAGGTTTCCGCAAATGGTTCCTACTGGGAAGACGGACATTGGGTAGAAACAGAGCCTATGGAATTTAAATCTGTCTATGATTTCCCTGAGGTAGGAAAGAAGGATATGTATCTTCTTCATCATGAAGAGATTAGAATCACTGGACAAAAAAATATTCCGGGAGTACAGAGGATCCGTTTTCTTTTATGACATTCGGACAGAGCTATCTGACACATATGAAATGTCTGGAAAATGTAGGAATGCTTTCCACCGCACCTGTGGAATTTAATGGACAGGAGATCGTGCCGATCCAGTTTTTGAAAGCTCTTCTGCCGGATCCTGCATCTTTGGGTCCGAGAACAGTGGGTAAAACAAATATCGGCTGTATTTTCACAGGTGTTAAGGACGGAAAAGAGAAAAGTATTTATATTTATAATGTATGTGATCATCAGGAATGCTATAAAGAGGTGGAATCCCAGGCAATCTCCTATACAACAGGTGTTCCGGCTATGATCGGTTCCATGATGGTAGTGACCGGACAGTGGAAGAAGCCGGGTGTATTTAATGTGGAAGAATTTGATCCGGATCCATATATGGAAGCACTGAACGAAATGGGGACTTCATGGAAAGTCTGCGAAGATCCTGAAACTGGTAAAGGTCTGGAAAGCCAATGAAGATTGATCAAACTGCAAACTCCCTGCTATGTGATCGATGAGAAGAAGATGCGGGAGAATCTGGAGATTTTGAAAAAAGTCCAGGAGGATACCGGGTGTAAGATCCTTCTGGCGCAGAAAGCGTTTTCCGGCTTTGCCCTGTATCCCATGATCGGAAAATATCTGGCAGGTACCACTGCCAGCGGTCTGTTTGAGGCAAGGCTTGGATATGAAGAGATGGGGAAAGAGAATCATGTTTTTTCCCCTGCTTACCGTACAGAAGATATAGAGGAACTGGATCATATCTGTGACCATATTATCTTTAATTCCACAGCACAGCTGAAGAAATTTAAAGGAGTGTGTACCGGAGCCAGTCTGGGACTCCGTATTAATCCGGAATGCTCCACTCAGGGGGATCATGCGATCTATGATCCCTGTGCGCCGGGTTCAAGGCTGGGGGTTACCAGAGAGAACTTTGACGGGGAATGTTTGAAATGGATCGACGGACTGCATTTTCATACGCTCTGCGAACAGAATGCGGATGACCTGGAGAAAACATTGCAGGCGGTAGAGGAGAAGTTTGGAGAATTTCTGTCTGAGGTTTCCTGGCTGAATATGGGCGGCGGACATCATATTACCAGAGAGGATTATGATGTAAAGCTCCTGGAAAAATGTATTCAGCATATGAAGGAAACCTATGATCTGGATATTTATCTGGAGCCCGGGGAGGCTGTTGCCCTGAATGCCGGATATCTGGTGACAGAGGTTATGGACATTGTGGAAAATGAGATCAGAACGCTGATTTTGGATGCTTCTGCAGCCTGCCATATGCCGGATGTGCTGGAGATGCCCTATCGTCCGCCTCTTAAGGACAGCGGGGAAGCAGGGGAGAAGGCATATACCTACCGCTTATCTTCCTGCACCTGCCTGGCAGGAGATGTAATCGGAGATTATTCCTTTGACAGAGAGATCCGGATCGGGGACAAGCTGTATTTTTATGGATATGGCGATTTATTCTATGGTGAAGAATAATACATTTAACGGTATGCCGCTGCCGGATATTGCGGTTATGCATGAGGACGGAGAGTGTGAGGTTATCAGACATTTCGGATACGAAGACTTTAAGAACCGGCTTTCCTGATATCTGCCGGGCTATCAAAGAAAAGGAGACAGACATGGAAGTTACAGAGAAGAACAGAACAAAATATCGTATGCCCGGAGAATTTGAGCCTCATGAGGGATGTGTGATGATCTGGCCGGAACGTCCCGGTTCCTGGAATTATGGGGCAAGGGAAGCACAGAAAGCATTTGTGAAAGTTGCAGAGGCTATTGGAGAGAGCGAAAAGGTGTATATGCTGGTTTCCAAAGCTCAGATGGAGAATGCAAAGAATCAGCTTGGGAATGTTTCCGGTGTGACTTTGCTGGAATGCGAGACAGATGACGCCTGGGCCAGAGATGTGGGAGCAACCATGGTTCTGGATGAGAAAGGGGCGGTCTGTGGAGTTGACTGGCAGTTTAATGCCTGGGGAGGTACCTTTGACGGGCTTTACCGGAACTGGGAAAAGGATGACAGGGTGGCTGCCTTTATCTGCAGGACTCTCGGTTGTCCATGTCTGGATGCCAGACCTTTTGTGCTGGAGGGCGGTTCCATCCATTCTGACGGAGAGGGGACTCTGATCGTTACAGAGGCCTGTCTTCTGAGTCAGGGACGTAATCCTCAGATGAGCAGGGAACAGATAGAGGAACAGTTGAAGTACTGGCTCGGTGTTCACAAGATTATCTGGCTTCCATGTGGAATCTATCAGGATGAAACCAATGAGCATGTGGATAACGTGTGCGCTTTTGTAGGCCCGGAGAGGTTGTGCTTGCATGGACAGAGGATGAGACAGATCCGCAGTATGCCATGTCTCTGGCTGATCTGAAGGTGCTGGAACAGGAAACAGATGCAAAAGGCAGAAAATTTAAGATTCATAAGCTTCCGATTCCTCAGAAACCGGTCTGCCTTACCCGGGAAGATGTGGATGGTTTTGTGTTTGAAGAGGGAGAAGACGAACGGGAAGCAGGAGAACGGATGGCCGCCAGTTACGTGAATTTTTATATTTCCAATGGAGGAATTATTCTTCCTCAGTTTGGGGATGAAAATGACAAAAGGGCAGTGGAGATTCTGCAGAAGTGTTTTCCAGAGAGAAGGATTTATCCCATTGATGCCAGAGCCATCATTGTTGGCGGTGGAAATATTCACTGTATCACCCAGCAGATTCCCGGAAAAATATCTGACCCTGATGCAGAAAACTTTGAGAGTCATGTGTTTGAGGGTTATTACCTGAAAGTTATGAAAAAACTTACTTATGTAAACAGGAGCAGGAGGAACAGACAGGATGAGAAATGTAACAGTGGCAGCAGTTCAGATGAAATGCAGTAAAAGTGTGGAGAAAAATATTGCCCATGCAGAGGAACTGGTGCGTCAGGCAGCAGCAAAGGGAGCTGAGATTGTTCTTCTTCCGGAGCTTTTCGAACGGCCCTATTTCTGCCAGGAGCGCAGATATGAGTATTATGAATATGCGCAGACTGCAGAGGAAAACCCTGCAGTGCGTCATTTCAGCAGGGTAGCGGCAGAGCTGGGGATTGTGATCCCGGTCAGCTTTTATGAAAAAGAGGTCAATAATACCTATAACAGCATTGCGGTTCTGGATGCAGATGGGAAGAATCTTGGCGTTTACCGGAAAACACATATTCCGGATGACCATTATTATCAGGAAAAATTCTATTTCACACCGGGAGATACCGGCTTTAAGGTTTTTGATACCAGATTTGGAACCATTGGAGTTGGAATCTGCTGGGATCAGTGGTTCCCGGAAACGGCAAGATGTATGGCACTGCAGGGAGCAGAGCTTCTCTTTTATCCCACTGCCATCGGAAGTGAACCCATCCTGGAATGCGACAGCATGGAACACTGGAGAAGATGTATGCAGGGACACGCTGCCTCCAACCTGATCCCTGTGATCGCTGCCAACAGAATCGGTGAGGAAACAGTGGAGCCATGTCCGGAAAACGGAATGCAGAAATCTGCTCTTAATTTTTACGGCTCTTCTTTTATCACAGACAACACAGGTGCTCTCTGTGCAGAACTGCCCGGAGGGGAAGAGGGGGTGCTTGTAAGCACTTTTGACCTGGATGCATTAAAGGCAGACAGACTGAACTGGGGACTTTTTCAGAGACCGCAGACCGGAGATGTATGCAAAAATGTCGGGGAAATGATGTATGAGTTTTAGTTATTGTTCACACACCACTACCCCCGCGAGGTGTTTTTTGGCATGAATATGCCAAAAATCCCCGAGACATACAAGCCAAAAATTCCATTGCCGCAGGCAATCTGGAATGAATTTTGCTACGTTACTGTGAACGGAGTGGACAGTAACGTAGCAGGACTTCACGCTATAGTGGACTGGATTGTTTGCATTATTTATGGAATTACTACAGAACGCAAAAAAAGAAGCAGCCTACTCATTCGAAAGCTGCTTCCATTTTCTTAACTATTCACTTCTCAGCTAAACAGATCTGCAAGGATCTGGTCTGCGGTCATATTCATATATCCATCCGGATCAGAAAGCGTACTTCTGTTCCATCTCAGATAATTACCTCTTCTGATATAATTACCAGATGAAGTATGATAATCATATTTGGTATATCCCGGATATCTTGACATATACTTCTGTGCCAGTGCAATCGCCTGACTGGAATAACCACCGGACGGAGTAGGTGTACCTGCAATCTGAACACCTGCATTCGGGGGTAGAATGCACGATCACTGCACTCTTATCAGCACACTGTCCGAGAATGATCCATGTATGTCCACTGTCATATCCCACATCTCCGGGATATACTGTCCAGTCATCACTTGCCAGATTCGCCTGAGTGAGAATACTTCCCCAGCCCATGGACTTATAATAAGAACCAATCTCACCGGAAACTACCGTATATCCGCTTCCTACACCGGACTTACTCTGCATTACCTGATAAGCTGACCATCCTACGAAACCGGAACAGTCAAAACCTTTTGCTCTGTTGGCTGTACTGAGATCTCTGTAGTTATTGTAATCATAACTGCTGCTCTGACTATTATAGAAATCAGTCATTGTCTGACTTGTTCCTTTTCTGGTGGAATCATTCCATCCGCCACCCCATACGTACAGAGCCTGACCAACAGGCTGTAATGCACCTGCCAGATAATTCTTGATTGTTCTGGAACCGGTCGGACTTGTAGTATTGCTCAATATACCATTGGAATTAAAATGGTATTTCTGTCCATCAATTGTTACATCTCCGGTAGCCATCACACCTGTTTCCTTATCAAAATAATACTTATTTCCATCAATTGTCGTCCAGCCTACAGCCATCTTGCCGCTGCCTGTATTAAAATAATATTTTTTTTCCGTCGAGTGTCTGGAAACCTTTTGCCATAATTCCGTCTTCAGTTTCAAAATATCTGTATTCATTGCTGGAATTCTTTGTCCAACCGGTAAGCATATAACATGCACTTGTAAAATATCTGGTATTTTTCTTACTGTCTGTAAGGAATGTCTTGCAGGCAGCCACTCCACTGTTACTGTAGAAATAATATCTCTTTCCCTTCAATGTCAGCCATTTCGTCTGCATGAATCCGGTAGATGGATTAAAATATCTTTTCTGATCCTTTGAATCAGTGACCCAGCCTGTCATCATGATACCAGCCTGTTTACTGAAATATCTCTTTCGTCCTTTACTGTCAGTAACCCAGCCCTTTACCTGAACACCGGTCTTTGTGTTAAAGTAATATTTCTTTCCTTCAAGTTCCAGCCAGCCCTTCTGTTTAGAGCCATCTTCATTTATGTAGTATGACTCTCCGTTAATAGTTACAAAACCTGTTTTCGTTGCAGCCTGTACATTTGCCGCAGTAAAATACATGGAAACTCCCACAGCAAAAAACAGCAGAAACAGAAGTGCCCCCCAGATTTTAAACTTCCTGTTTACGTTTTGCATACATACCTTCCTTTCTTTTTTCATTATCAGAGCGTGTCTGAAAAGTAATGAATCGTGGGTATCGCTCTGATATCTCACATACTTCTCAGATACGCTCTAAGGTTTAACAAAGTTTTTTACAATGTTATTACGTTTCTATGACTCTATTATATTACACTTTAAATATTCCGTCAACAGACAAGTAAAATTCTGTTAAACATTCACTAATTTTTCACAGTCTGTTCCATAAAAAAAGAGACAAAGTACACAAATACTTTGTCTCTTTTCACAAGATAATACTGTGAAATATAACCTGTATACCTGTTTTCTCTTTATTTTTTCAACAGACAGAATATTATCTTATATCCCTGATCACAACAGATGCTTTCTTAATTCAGCACCATCAGCAGCACATAAATAAGCAGGTGCCACATCAAATACGGTCTTCGCACCACTCTGTCCTTCTTTATTCATACGATATGCAGCTCTTGCATATGCAACAAGTACAGAAGATGTAACTCCGGATTGAATCCAGCTTCAGACTATATTCGATCACATGATTGTTCTCATCATTCCAGCCCGTTTTTCCGGATCGGATCACGAAACCGCCATGTGGGATTCCACTGTGATCTCTCTTCAGTTCTTCTTCAGAAATAAAATGTACAGTTGTGTCATAGTCAGAGAAATAGTTAGGCATAGTCTTGATATCATTCTCAATCTGTGCCAGATCCGCACCTTCCTCTGCAACTACAAAGCATTCTCTTGTATGTTTCTGTCTTGTTGTAAGATCCGGATTTTCTCCGTTTCTCACTGCTTCCAGTGCTGCTTCAACAGGAATTGTATACTGTTTTGCATCTTTTACACCTTTGATACGGCGTACTGCATCTGAGTGTCCCTGGCTTACACCCTTGCCCCAGAATGTATAATCCTTTCCGTTTGTAAGGATTGCATTTGCATAGAGACGGTTCAGTGAGAACATTCCCGGATCCCAGCCCACTGAAATAATTCCGATATGACCGCTTTCTTTTGCAGCTGCATCTACTGAATCAAAAATGCTCAGGAATTCTTGCATGTGTATCAAAGCTGTCAATTACATTAAACATCTTCGCATATTCCGGTGTCTGTTTCGGAAGATCTGTTGCACTTCCGCCACAGATGATAAGTACATCTATCTTATCTTTCATTTTTTCGGCATCATTGACAGAATATACCGCTGCTGTCTCTGTAAGGATTTTAAACAGTTTCCGGAGCACGACGTGTAAATACAGCAACAAGCTCCAGATCCGGATTATGTTTGATTGCGCACTCTACACCGCGGCCAAGATTGCCGTAGCCTAAAATACCAATACGAATACTCATTATGATTTCCTCCTGTAACCTTAATTATATGTTCGCAACTGTTGCATATCATTACAGTTGCACATTATCACTTTACTATAGTAATATTTTCACTTTTAATTGTCAATCCAATTATTACCAAAATTTCTATTGCCGCAGGCAATCTGGAATGAATTTTGACTACGTTACTGAGAACGGAGTGAACAATAACGTTTTAACAGCAAAATATGCCGCTCCCGGGCAGCACAGACTGCATGCCATATTTGCCAGGCACAGCTTCATACAATAATCATCACCGCCTGTCGGCATACCTCCAAAAGGATTCTGCATCTCCTGATACCAGTTTTCTCCGCCTTCCATCTGCTGCAAAACCATCTGATACTGTACATTATCCGGTTCCAGACGGATAGCCTGCTTAATATCATTCAATGCATTTACGTTATTTCCAAGTCCCATGTTTGCCATGGAAGACAGATAATACCACTGTCCGTTCCTCTGTGAAAGTGACTGCAGAACATTCACAGCCTCACGATAATGACCGCTCTGGATATAATTGCTGCCGCCTGCCTGCGCATAGACTCTTCATCCTGATAGCCAGAGTCTGCCTGTCCGGAAAATCCGCCAAAACCACCGTAATTATTGCTGCCATAATTCCCGTAATCGATTCCCTGCTCTCTTTCCTTCATAATCTGCTCATAAGCCTGCTGAACCTGCTTGAATTTCTCCTCAGCCTGTTCTTTATTCGGATTGTCAATATTGGCATCCGGATGATACTTTCTGCTCATCTTACGATATGCCTTCTTCACTTCCTCATCGGATGCATCTCTGGAAATCCCCAGTATACTGTACGGATCAATCATTATCTTTCTCTCCTGCTTCTTTTCTCTTCTTATGTATCACCTCAAACCGACACCATACCCCTGAGTAAAGAATATTTCTTAAAATATCAGTGTATTTTTATAATAGGAAGTTTCTCAAACTCCCTGCAGGTCTGCGCCATCATCATGATCAGAATCCGGCGTACCTGCTCATCGAACCCTTCTATTATATATTGTTCTGAAAAAGGATTGTAATTTTTATTTTTTATATCCTCTTCCACATCATCGTATGCATCCAGAAGATAAATAAATTTGCCAAGAAAAAATCCCATTCTGCGCAGAGTATCTTCCCATACATCCTGTTTCCATGCAAAAATCTCTTCCATAATTTTTCCGAAACAGCCCGCCATTTTGTCAATGTCTTTTTCTCCGGATTTCTCCATCTCAGACAATTCACTGAGAAGCTTCTGTATTCTTCGGGATTTATCCGGATATTTCTGATCCAGTTTTTTCACTTTTCCCTGAAGAACTTTTGAATAACCAAGAGCAGTTACTTTTTTTTTCATCCTCCCAGTCGTCCCGGCATTTATAATAAGTAAGAAGTACATTCATATCTGCCGCATATTCTGTCACTGTATTTCTTCTGACCGGCTGTTTACAGACTGGATGAATGATACATCTTGTGCTTCCCTTTTGTGTGGGCGACTCATAAAGCGCACTGAGAAGAATCACCACAAATGTCATATCATAAGTCAGAGAAATCTGTCCTGATATTCCATATTTACTTTTGAGTTCTCTGCACAATCCACAGTAAAAAGATCTGTACAGATCAAAATCTTTAAACTTGATTTCAGGCTTATTCATTACTATATAACCAAACATAATTCCTCCAGCCCATAACTTATGATGATCTGCCAGAGCGTGTTTGCAGCAAATCAACGTCTTTTGATAAACTTCTCATGACATTTCGGACATTCAATCTCTACCTTCTGTCCTTTTCCTCTGGGAATACGAATTTTCTGTCCACAACCCGGGCAGGTATAGATATGATGTGTTTTTTCTCTGCTCCATCATATTTTTCTCTCTGGTAAACCAGCTACGGATTTTCTGAGTATATCCCAGATATTTCTGGTTTTCCGCATATCGTGCAGAGATATTTCTGGAAAGGATTCTGAAATATGTATAAATGATAAGAATAAATCCAACTGTATCCAGAACGCCTCCGGCTGCGTTTTGTCTCATAAAAGAACCTACAACAATGACGAAAAGTGCCACACCGAGAGTGGATCTTTGCAAAATTATCCACTCCATACGCCCCTGCATGAATCTGTTTTAATTTGTCTTTCATTAAACTACCTCTTTTTTACTGTTTGTAATGCATTTTTTACTCTCTGACAAGAACTTCCAGGATCTCTGCAATATACATGGTATGGTAGTCTTTCTGCGGATACCGCTTACCGTCGTTTTCCCCG
>ENA-OQAX01000238-OQAX01000238.1-human-gut-metagenome-genome-assembly--contig:-NODE-238-length-13035-cov-4.211574_pt1 | contig 13035 bp, 19 predicted proteins | sample MGYA00242741_ERZ504539 | MGnify/ENA primary metagenome ERZ504539 (study PRJEB26092, sample SAMD00036277) | human gut metagenome | host: Homo sapiens | study: EMG produced TPA metagenomics assembly of... | reverse complement strand
GGTTCGCTGTTTCCGCCACTGGCGGCGCTCACCTTTGCAGCATCCAGTATTATCTGCGCTTTTGGCTTGGCATCTGCCGCACCTCGCTCGCCGTATCGGCACTTAGAATTATGCGGTATTGCCCTAAAAATATACGGTAAAAACGCGCATGTCTATCTGCGGGCGGTGCGCCATAACAATCAGGCGGCGGGAAACAGAATCCCGACCGGGAAAGGAAAAACAATGAAACGTATTCTGGTCGTAGAAGACGAAGCCAGCATCCGCGAACTTGTGGCACTGAACCTGAAAATGACAGGCTGGGAAGTATTGGAAGCCCCCAGCGCGGAACGTGCGCTGGAGTTGATCCAGAAAAATCCCCCCTGCGATGTAGCGCTGCTGGATATCATGCTGCCGGGCATGGATGGGTTTTCGCTGTGCGAAACCATCCGCCACGGCGACCCGTACATCGGTATTATTATGGCGTCCGCCAAAGGGCAGGAGAGCGATAAGATCCGCGGCCTTTCCATCGGCGCGGATGATTACATCACCAAGCCGTTCTCGGTGTCGGAGCTGATGGCCCGCGTGGAAGCGCTGACCCGCCGAGTGCGCCGCAGCGCCACTGCGGACGATGAACAGGCAGGCTCCGAGCCGGATCAGCTGGTCAGCGGCCCCTTTGTGCTGGATGAAAAAAAAGCCGCGTGCTGTACAATCCGGCCAAGCCCATTGACCTGATCCCAGGTGGAATTTCAGATCATGGTAGCTGTTTTCCACAACCCCGGCACTGCCTGGTGCGCGAAAAGATCCTGGAAGCGTTTGGGGCAAGGGGTATTTCGGCGATGTCAAGATCGTGGATGTCAACATCCGCCGCCTGCGCATGAAAGTGGAAGATGAACCCAGCAGCCCCCAGCACATTTTGACCGTCTGGGGCTATGGCTACCGCTGGAACGCATAATTACCGCATTTTTATGGAAAGGGGGCTGCCGCCTGTGCAGAGCATTACCCGCCGCTGGCTGCGCGGCAGCCTGCTGATTACCATTTGCATCCTGGCTGCGGCGCTGGGGCTGTTTTTGTATTACAGCCACCAGAATTTGTACGGCGGGGTGCAGCGTGCCATGCAGGCGCGGTTTTCCACCGTGGAGGGACGTTTGCAGGCAACCGGCACCGCCGGCAGCAGCCAGGCAACGTCCGAAAGCCGCAGCCAGTCCCTGCGCCGCACGGTGGAACAGTTTGATGAAAAAGATAAGTTCGAGTTCATGCTGTTGGATTCCTCCGGCGTGGTGCTGGCAACCTCCAGCGGCACCATGAACAAGAATCTGCTGAGCGAGGGCAGGGATTTTTATCAGGCTGTCACCGGCTCCACCGGTAGCGGCATGGTCACTTTCCGCACAGCGGACGGCGAACACGTGATGGCTGTTACCAGCTGGTGCCTTATGCGGCAGGCAATGTGACGGCCATGCGCCTTGTTACCAGCCTGACGCTGGTGGACCGCCAGTGGTACAGCACGCTGATGGTTTCGTTCGGCGTGGCGGCGGTGGTGCTGGGGTTTGCGGTGTTTAGCGGCCTGTTTTTTATCCGCACCATTGTGCGGCCGCTGGGCCAGGTGGAAGCCACCGCCAATCGCATTGCCCACGGCGATTTGACCACCCGCCTGCCGGATGCCCCGTATGACGATGAGATCGGCCGCCTGTGCAAAGCCATCAACCAGATGGCCGAGGACCTGACAAAAACGGAACGGATGAAAAACGAGTTCATCTCCTCTGTCAGCCACGAACTGCGCACTCCGCTGACCAGCATCAAAGGCTGGGTGGAAACCATCGCCAACATCCGTGACCCCGATGACGAAAACTACCGCAAGGGTATTACCATTATCCGCAGTGAGACCGACCGCCTGTATGATATGGTGGAGGAACTGCTGGATTTTTCCCGCCTGCAAAACGGCATCAAGCTGAACTGCGAGGTGCTGGATTTTGTGGCCGAAGCCACCGACGCTGCCCTGTTTGTGGAAGCTCGCATCCGGCAGGAGGGGCTGCACCTTGTGTATGACGAACCGCCGGAGCCGTATCCCGTTTGGGCTGACCCCGCCCGCCTGCGCCAGGTGTTTGTCAACGTATTTGATAACGCCATCAAATATTCGCCGCCGGAAGGAACCATTTTCTTTACTCTGACCCGCACCGCCACCACCGTAACGGCCAGCATCCGGGACCAGGGCCGCGGCATTGCGCCGGATGACCTGCAAAACGTAAAGATGAAATTCTTCAAAGCCAAAAACGCCGTGCGTGGTTCCGGCATCGGCCTGGCGGTGGTGGATGAGATCACCAAAGCACTGGGCGGTACGGCGGATATCACCTCAACGTTGGGGCAGGGTACCACCGTTACCATCACCCTGCCCATCTACCACGCTGGGCAGGAACATCTGCACGCGCCGATTTGACCGCAAAAATAAAGGAGAACCCATGCCGCAAGAACAACGTCCAACTGAAAAATTCCGTACCTCTGTGGGCGGCCAGGCCCTGATGGAGGGCATTATGATGCGCGGCCCTGAAAAAATCTGCTGCGCGGTACGCCGCCCGGACGGCACGATTGATCTGAGCTATTCCGATGTGACCACCCACTGGTACAATAAAGTTCCCCTGGTGCGCGGAGTGTGCAATATGGTGGAAAACCTGATGAACGGGTACAAATACCTGATGCACTCCGCCGATATTGCCATGACGGAAGAGGAAAAAGAGGAAGAAAAGCAGAACGAGAGCAAGCTGGACCGCTGGCTGGACGAACACGCCGGCCCCAAGGTACAAAGTGCGCTGATGACCCTTTCCGCCTGCGCAGGTGTAGTGCTGGCAATTTTTTGTTTACCTTTCTGCCTACGTTCCTGACTGGGTTGGTGGCAAAAATGATCCCCATGGGGCGCTGGCCGCGAGTCATCTTGGAAGCAGTGCTCAAGCTGGCAATCTTTTTGGGTTACATGTTCCTCTGCACCCGCATGAAGGAAATCCACCGCATGTTCCAGTACCACGGGGCTGAGCACAAAACGATTGCCTGCTATGAGGCAGGTGAGGAATTGACGGTTGCTAACATCCGCAGACATACGCGGTTCCACCCCCGCTGCGGCACCAGTTTTTTGATTCTGGTCATTCTGGTCAGCATTGTGCTGTATGCGGTGCTGCCGTGGAGCGGTACCATGCTGCGCGTGCTGTACAAGCTGGCCATGCTGCCGCTGCTGGTGGGCATCTGTTATGAGATTTTGAAGTGGGCAGGGCGTTCCAACTCACTGCTGGCACGGGCTGTTTCGGTGCCGGGGCTTTGGCTGCAGCACCTGACGACCTTTGAGCCGGAAGATGACATGATTGAAGTGGCCATCGCCGCCGTTACCCCCGTACTGCCCAAAAAGCCGGAGGACGGCCAATGGTAACGCCGCTTGCCCCACAGCAGCTGGCGGGCATTCTGCCGCGCCAGGCTGTGCGCATGGTGCAGGATGCTCTGCAGGCCGCAGGCTGCCCCGATGCTGATTACGACGCCCGCGAACTGCTGCGCATTGCCGCTGGAAAAGATCCGCGCTTGCTGTTTGACCCGCTTACCCGGCCGCAGGCTGAGTGCCTGGCGGAACTGGCGGCTCAGCGCATGCAGCGGGTGCCGCTGCAATACCTGGCAGGGGAGTGGGACTTTCTGGGGTTGACCTTCAAAGTCGGCCCCGGTGTGCTCTGCCCCCGCGCAGACAGCGAGGTGGTGTGCGAAACTGCCATTGAGCTGTTGCAGCAGATGGGAAAACCTGAGCCCCGGGTGCTGGACCTGTGCGCCGGAACTGGCTGCCTGGGCATTGGCATCCGCATTTTGTGCCAAGTGCCAGCGTGACCTGCGTGGAAAAAAGCCCGCAGGCGCTGCAATACCTGCAAGCCAACGTACATGGCACCGGTGTGCAGGCAAAGGCAGCGGATGTGCTGCAATACTGGCGAGAGCTTATGCCCCAAAGCGTGCAGCTGATCATCTCCAACCCGCCGTACCTGACCGGGGCAGAGATGCAGGCCCTGATGCCGGAGACCGCCCACGAGCCAGCTATGGCGCTGGACGGCGGAACGGATGGGTTGGATTTTTACCGCGCCATTGCCGCCCACTACCGTGATATTGCCTGCCCCGGTGGGTGGCTGGTGTTTGAGATTGGCTGTGCCCAGCGGGCGGATGTGATGGAGATATGCCGCCAAAACGGCTGGAAGCAAGTGCAGGCAAGGAAGGATTACGGCGGCAACGACCGTGTGGTGTACGCCCAACGGGTGAAATAAATCTGATTTTCAACGTTTTGCAGCTGAAATGTGGAAAATGCGAAGAAAATTTTGAAAAGATGACAACAAATGGTTGTAATTCGTGCCGCGATTGGTTATAATAATACCTGATAAACGCAGGACGACCATTTGGATAGCGGCGCACCTGCCGTACAAAATAAAAACAGCACCGCAGTTGCCTGTGGTGCGTATGGGATACAACGCACGATCGCTCAGATAAGGAGATATAAACTTATGGCAGCAAAAAAGGAAAGTTCATCCAAGCAGCTCCCCACCGGCCCGGCAGGGGATAAAAAGGCAGCGCTGGAGACGGCACTGGCCCAGATCGAAAAGCAGTTTGGCAAAGGCGCCGTGATGAAGCTTGGGACCAACGTTGCCATGCAGGTGGATGCCATTTCCACCGGCAGCCTGGGGCTGGACCTGGCGCTGGGCATCGGCGGCCTGCCACGCGGACGCATCATTGAGGTATATGGGCCGGAATCTTCCGGTAAAACCACCCTGGCCCTGCATGTTCTGGCTGAAGCCCAGAAGCTGGGCGGCGAGGTTGCCTTTATCGACGTTGAGCACGCCCTGGATCCCACCTATGCCCGCGCCTTGGCGTTGACATTGACAGCCTGCTGGTCAGCCAGCCGGATACCGGCGAGCAGGCCATGGAATCTGCGAGCTCTGGTACGCTCCGGCGCGATTGACGCTATTGTTGTGGACTCTGTTGCTGCCATGGTGCCCAAAGCCGAAATTGAAGGCGAAATGGGCGATTCCCACGTTGGCCTGCAGGCCCGCCTGATGAGCCAGGCTCTGCGTAAGCTGACCGGCATCATCGGCAAAACAAACACCGTCTGCATCTTTATTAACCAGCTGCGCGAAAAAAGTCGGTGTGATGTACGGCAACCCTGAAGTGACCACCGGCGGCCGCGCCCTGAAATATTATTCCTCTGTACGGATTGATGTGCGCCGCATTGAGGGCCTGAAGGACGCCAGCGGTTCCTTTATCGGCAACCGTACCCGCGCCAAGATCGTCAAGAACAAAGTGGCACCCCCGTTCCGTGAGGCCGAGTTTGACATCATGTTCGGCGAGGGAATCTCCAAACTGGGCGAAATGATCGATCTGGGTGCTAAGCTGGGCATTGTGCAAAAGAGCGGCGCATGGTTCAACTATGGCGATATCCGCCTGGGCCAGGGCCGCGATAACGCCAAGCTCTACCTGAAAGAACACCCTGATGTGGCTGCTGAGATTGAAAAGCAGGTGCGCGAAAATGCGGACCGTCTGCTGGCGGCCGGCAAAAAGGGAACCGTGAAGCCGCTGGAGAAGCCGGCTGTTACCCCCGTTGCTGCTGAAGATGCCCCTGCCGCTCCCATGGCGGATGCACCCAAGACCACCGGCAGCGAGATGGACCTCGACATCATGGTTGACGAATAAGCGATGCCGAAGCTGACACAGGTAAAAGAAACAAAAAGAGGCCGCTATGCGCTGTTCTTTGATGGCGAGTTTGCCTTTTCGCTGGACGAGGACACCTTTGCCATGGCGGGGCTGCATACCGGGGATGAGCTGGAAGAATGGCAGATCCATGACCTGCAGACCAAAAGCGACACCCGCAAGGCTGTGGATAAAGCCATGGACCTGCTGGCCCTGCGGGACCATGCAGCCGGGGAGCTTTATCAAAAGCTCTGCCGCAGCTTTGACCCCCACACGCGCTGCCGCCGCCGTGGCAAAAATGCAGGAGCTGAACCTGCTGGATGACGCCGGTTTTGCCCGCCGCCGTGCGGCGGAGCTGCTGCGCAAGCGCAAGAGCCGCCGTGCAATTCTGGATGATCTGCACGCCAAAGGCATTGACCGCGGCGCGGCCGCCGAAGCGGTGGAAGCTCTGTTTGCCCAAAGCGAGGAGGACGAGGAGGAAAACCCGGAGCTGGCCAATGCCCGCGCACTGGTGGAACGCCACTATGCCGCAAAGCTGGCACAGGGCAAATGGCAGCAGGTAGCTGCCGCTTTGGCACGGCGCGGGTTCTCCCACAGCGTGATCCGCCAGGCATTGGCAGATGCCGAGACAGAAGAAACCGAAGCGTAACACAAAAAAAGTACACACCGCAGGGGCAAAAAATGCTCCTGCGGCATTGTGGTATCAATGCACCGAACGGATAGCTTTGCCTGAATTTTGCCCAAGCAAGCGGCAGAGCCCAACATAACATACTGAAAAGAGAGACAGGAACAACCATACATGAATATTGCAATTATTTCCCTTGGATGCCCCAAAACCAGGTCGATGCTGATGTATTCTGCCACGCGCTGATCAAGGCGGGCCACCAGACGGTTGCGGACCCTGAACAGGCGGACATTATTATTGTCAACACCTGCGGCTTTATCCAGTCCGCTAAAGAGGAAGCCATTGAAAACATTTTGATGGCCTGCCAGTATAAGCAGCAGAACCCCAACCTGAAGGTGATCGTGACCGGCTGCCTGGCTGAGCGCTATAAAACCCAGATTGTGAGCGAAATGCCGGAAGTGGACGCCGTTGTGGGCATTGGCTCCAACGCCGCTCTGCCCGCCATTGTGGAGCGCCTGACCGCCAACGGCGCGGGCCAGGTGGAAAGCTATGGCCCCAAATGCGATATGGAGCTGGGCGGTGCCCGTGTTATCAGCACGCCGCGCCACTATGCTTACCTGAAAATTGCCGAAGGCTGCAACAACCGCTGCCATTACTGCGCCATCCCGCTCATCCGCGGCCCGCTGCGCAGTCGCCCCATTGACGACTGTGTTGCCGAAGCTCGCTGGCTGGCCGGGGAGGGCGTGAAAGAGCTGATCCTGGTGGCGCAGGACCCCACCGCTTACGGCGAGGACTGGGGCAAACCCGGCGCAGTTTGCGAACTGTTGGATAAGCTGAACACCATTGAGGGCATCCGCTGGATCCGTGTGCTGTACGCCTACCCGGAGCGTATCTCCGATGAATTCATCGCAGCCCTTGTGCGCAACAATAAGGTTGTGCCGTATCTCGATCTGCCTATCCAGCACTGCGATGACGAGGTGCTGAAAAACATGAACCGCCGCGGCGGCCGCAAAGAAATTGAGGATGCCATCCGCCGCCTGCGCGCGGCCATCCCCAACATCACGCTGCGCACCACCCTGATTGCAGGTTTCCCTGGTGAGACCGAGGAACAGTACAGCGAGCTGTGCGACTTTGTCAAAACCGTCAAGTTTGACGCCTGGGCTGCTTTGCCTATTCCGCCGAGGAAAACACCGTGGCCGCCAAGATGGACAACCAGATTGACGAGGAAGTCAAGCAGCGCCGCGCAGACCACATTATGGAGCTGCAGGCCGAGATCAGCGCGGAAAAGGAAGCAGAAAAGGTCGGCAAGACCTATGAGTGCATCTGCGATGGCGTGGACGATGAAACCGGCATGTACCTGCTGCGCTCCGCAGCAGACTGCCCGGAAATTGATGGCAGCATCATGACCCCGGCAGATACCCCGCTGGAAGCCGGCGCGTTCTATAACGTTACCATCACCGATGCCGATACTTATGATCTTTATGGTTATGCGGAAAGCAAAGTGGAGGAATAAACCATGAATCTGCCTAACAAATTAACGATGATGCGTGTCATCATGGTGCCGTTCTTTATGGTATTTGCTGCCATGAGCCACATGGGCACGCCCCAGTTCAATGCAACGTATGCCTTGATAGCGGGTATTCTGTTTGCTGTGGCTAGCTTTACGGATTTCCTGGATGGCTACCTGGCCCGCAAGAACCACCTGGTAACGGACTTTGGCAAGTTTATGGACCCGCTGGCTGATAAAATGCTCACCACCGCCGCCATTATTTATATGGTGGTGGACGGTGTCTGCTCCCCCGTGGTGCTGGCCATCATCATGTTCCGCGAGTTTGCTGTGGCCGGTGTGCGCATGATTGCGGCAGAGTCCGGTACCGTCATTGCCGCAAACATGTGGGGCAAGGTCAAAACCGTGCTGCAGATGGTCACCATCATCTTCTATTACTTTGCCATGGCGCTCGCCCCGGCGGACGGCGTTGGGGTTATCAGCTTTACCACCCAGGTGCTGTGCTGGGCCGTTGCTGCCGTTACCGCACTTTCCGGCTGCATCTACCTGTGGCAGAATCGTTCCTGCTTTATGCAGGCAAAATGATGCTGCCCCCTTGCAACCGCTTATCAGGGCGGCTATAATAAATCTGAACGGTTTGCAGGTTTAGCCGCGCCGTACCAGCAAAGTTGGGAAAGGAAGTTCCTGTCCATGCAGATTTTTAATACCATGACCCGCAAAAAGGAAGATTTTATCCCGCAGGAGCCGGGCGTATCGCATTTACGTCTGCGGCCCTACGGTGTATAACTATATCCATATCGGCAATGCGCGCCCCCATGATCGTGTTTGACACGCTGCGCCGCTATCTGGAGTACCTTGGCAACAAGGTGCTGTATGTCTCCAATATCACCGATATTGACGATAAACTGATCAAAAAAAGGCCAGGAGAATGGCACCACCATGCAGGAGGTTGCCCGCAAGTTCGAGGCCGAGTACATCAAAGATTCCGAGGGCCTGAACGTTAAGACCCCCACCGTGCGCCCCCGCGCAACCGAGCATATCGGTGAGATCATCAAGATCGTCAAGGACCTGGTCGAATCCGGACATGCTTACGTTGCCCACAACGGCGATGTCTACTTCCGCGTTAAGTCTGATCCCGGTTACGGCAAGCTGAGCCACCTGAACTTGGACGACCTGGAAAGCGGCAACCGCGAACTGCGCAGCCAGATGGATGACGACCTGAAAGAAGACCCCGCAGATTTTGCTATCTGGAAGGCCGCCAAGCCGGGCGAGCCTTCCTGGAACAGCCCCTGGGGCCAGGGCCGTCCGGGCTGGCACATTGAGTGCAGCGCCATGGCCCGTAAGCACCTGGGCAAGACCATCGACCTGCATGCAGGCGGCCAGGACCTGATCTTCCCCCATCACGAAAACGAGATTGCACAGTCGGAGTGCGCCAACGGCTGCACCTTCAGCCATTACTGGATGCACAACGCTTTTTGAACATCAACAACCAGAAGATGTCCAAGAGCGCCAACAACTTCTTTACCGTGCGTGAAATTGCTGATAAGTACGGCTATGAGCCGATCCGTTATTTTATGCTCACCGCTGGTTACCGCATGCCGCTGAACTATACGGTGGACCTGATCGAGAGCTGCAAGAACAGCTTGGAGCGCCTGTACACCTGCCGCGATAACCTGGATTTTGCCATCCGCAATGTCCATGGCACTGACACTGCCCTGACTGAAAAGTGCGAAGAAGCACGCAAAAAGTTCAAGACCGCCATGGATGACGACCTGAACACCCCCGATGCGCTGGCCGCCATTTTTGAGTTCGTTAAGGACATCAACACCATGTCCGATGCTGCCGATAAGGCTACGTTGGAAAAGGCCGCCGCCACGTTTTGACGAGCTGACCGGTGTGCTGGGCCTGATGTACAACCGCAAGGCTGAGGAAGCCCCCGACGAAGTGAAGCAGCTGGTGGAAGAGCGCACCGCAGCCAAAAAGGCCAAGGACTTTGCCCGCGCCGATGCTCTGCGCGCCAAAATCACTGAGCTGGGCTGGAATGTGATGGACACCGCCAAGGGCCCGCAGCTGACCAAGCTATAATTATTACTGCACAATCACGGCAAAACAAAGGAATTGGAAACAGGGAAGCATCTGCCTCTGCTTCCAGTTCCTTATTTTATTGCAGCGGCAAATACGCTGCATTATCTGGAGAGTTTAGAATGACAAATACCAGAACCAAACAGGAAGAGCGAACGCTGTATATTATATTGGCCGCAGCGCTTGCCGTGCGCCTGCTGCTGGCCCTTGTTACTGAAGGCTACACCTATGATATGAGCTGCTTTGTGGCCTGGGGGGATAAGCTGGCCAGCGAAGGTCCCGCGGCCTTTTACAGCGCCGATTATTTTGCGGACTACCCGCCCGGCTACATCCTTGTGCTGGGGCTGGTCAGCCTGGTGCGCAAGGCGCTCCAACTGAGCTATGAATCCCGCTGGACCTATTTTTTGCTGGCACTGATCCCCGCAATCTGTGATTGTGCCGCCGTGGTGCTGCTGGACCATATCAGCCGCCGGTATATGGGGCAGGGCAGGGCACAGCGCTGCCTGGTGCTGTTTGCGGCGTTCTGCCCGCTGACCTTGTTTGATACCGGCATCTGGAAGCAGATCGATGGGGCTTTTGCGCTGCCGCTGCTGCTCTGCTTCTGGCTGCTGGAAGAGCGCCGCTACCTGCTCGCTGCGGTGCTGTACGGCGTGGCGCTGGCCATCAAGCCGCAGGCACTGTTGGCTGGGCCGGTGCTGGCCGTCTGCTTTTGGTGGCTATTGCGGATGCCGTGCGGAATGGCAAAAGCCCGCTGAAATCGGTCGGCCAGATTTTTGGCGGTGCTGCGCTGGCTTTGCTGCCGCCGCTGCTGGCGGGCCTGCCGTTTTACGGGGCAAAAAATCTGGTGCCGTCCTTGATCGATAAGTACATCACCACGGCGTCTGGCTACCAGTATGCCACCATCAATGCGTTCAACTGGTTTGCAGCGCTGGGCGGCAACTGGCAGGCGCTGGATGCTTGCCCGGTGTTTTAACCTGAGCTGGAAAGTGCTGGGCATTTTCAACATCGCTGTTATCACGGTGCTGCTTGTGGTGCTGGCGGTCATCAGCTGGCGGGCGGGGCAGTTTTCCCCGCTGCTGCTGGCAGCGTTTTATACGGTGGGAATTTTTACCTTTGCCCATTGCATGCACGAGCGTTACCTGGTGCTGGGCATGCTGCTGGTACTGCTTGCTGCGGCGCGCTGGAATGACATCCGTCTGTATGGCGCCGGGTTTGGTCTGTCGATAACGGGCTTCTTGAACCTGGAAACTGTGTATACCCTGGTAGGCAGCGATGACGAGTGGCTCAGCAGCGATACCAGCCGCGAGTTTGCCATGGCAGTGGGCTTTGCCGAAACGGCAGCCTTTGTGCTGCTGGCTTTCACCGCGTGGGCCATCTGCCGCCATGGAGCGATTTCTCCACTGGCAAAAGTGGAAACCATCGAAAAAGATAAAACAAAAACAGTGCAGAAAAAGCTGGAACTGTGCACCCTGCGCATTGATCCGCAGCCTGCCTGGACGGCTAAAGAGAAGAAAGCCTTGGCAACGCTGACGTTGATCGTTGCTGTGGTGAGCTTTGCCTACCTTGGCAGCATGAAAGCACCGCAGAACCCTGTGGATGCTACGGACAGCACGGCAACCATCGACTTTACCCCGCAACAGGACGCGGTGGAAATCTGGGTGTACCCCGCATTTCCACCGGCGGCAGCCTGCGCATCACGGATGCAGCGGGCAATGAGCTGTACCAGAAGGAACTGAGCTATGCAACGCCGTTCTGCTGGAGCAAAACGGCCATCACGGCTCCGGCAGGGCAGACCCTGACCGCAACGATTGAAAATGCGCAGATGTTTGAACTGGCCCTGCGGGATGCCACCGGTGCGCTGGTGCCGGTAACGGGCGGCGATGCCCTGTTTGATGAGCAGAGCGAAGTGCCAGATGCCATCAGCCAGCTGAACAGCATGTATTTCGATGAAATCTATCATGGCCGTACTGGGTACGAAATGCTGCACCGCATGACGGCATACGAAACCACCCACCCGCCGCTGGGCAAAGATTTTATCATGCTGGGCATTGCTATTTTTGGAATGACAGCCTTTGGCTGGCGCTGTGCCGGAACGCTGTTCGGCGTGATGCTGGTGCCGCTGATGTGGTGCTTTGCCCGCCGTCTGACCCACAAACGCTGGGCCGGGGCCATGGCAGGTGCGCTGATTGCCGCTGGGTTCATGCGATTTTCCCAAAGCCGCATTGCCACAATCGATATTTACGGTACGTTCTTTATCCTGTTAGGCGCATATTTTATGGTATGGTATTGCCAGAGCGTGCTGCAAAACGGCGTAAACGGCTCGCTGCTGCCCATGACGCTGGGCGGCGTGGCATTTGGGCTTGGGTGTGCATCCAAGTGGACCGGAATTTATGCCGGGGCAGGGCTTGCGGTATTGTACCTGGGTGTGCTGTATGCCCGCTGGAAGCAAAAACAGCCGGGTTTCTGGAAAGAATTCCGGATGGCTGCTGTGGGCGGTGTGGCGTTTTACATCGTTGTGCCGTTCCTGATCTATCTTGCATCCTACCTGCCTTATTGGTGGAAAGACCCTACCTTTGGTTTGCGGGATTGGTGGGATTGCCAAACCTACATGTACTGGTACCATTCCACCCTGAAAGCAACCCACCCGTTTGAAAGCCGCTGGTACACCTGGCTGCTGGACCTGCGCCCAGTGTGGTATTACAAAAATTCTTACCTGGAAGCTGGGCTTCAGGGCAGCATTGCGGGTTTTTATAACCCGGTCATTTGCTGGGCGGGGCTGTTCTGCATTTTGCTGCTGCTGTGGCGCCAGGTTTCGGCTCGCGGCACGGCAAAGGGAGCGGGCGTTCTGATCTTGTACGCCAGCCAGCTGCTTTCCTGGATGCTGGTATCGCGCTGCACTTTCATGTACCATTACTTCCCCAGCTCGGTCTTTGCGTTGACGGCCATTGTGCTGGTTTTAACGCAGATGAAGCGGCAGGACCGCGCCAAAAAGATTGGCGCGGGGCTGTGCATTGCGGCGCTGGTGTGCTTTGCCTGGTTCTATCCCGTTCTGTCCGGCTTACCCGTGCCGACCTGTGGGCGCAGAGCACCAAGATTTGCCGAGTACGGGTTCTATTAAGCAGTTACGGGGAGGTCTTTTCGGCCTTTTGAAAAA
>ENA-OQAX01000237-OQAX01000237.1-human-gut-metagenome-genome-assembly--contig:-NODE-237-length-13108-cov-5.324089_pt1 | contig 13108 bp, 15 predicted proteins | sample MGYA00242741_ERZ504539 | MGnify/ENA primary metagenome ERZ504539 (study PRJEB26092, sample SAMD00036277) | human gut metagenome | host: Homo sapiens | study: EMG produced TPA metagenomics assembly of... | reverse complement strand
TTTTAAAGCCAAAGGTTCCGTATTTGTTACAAGCGATATGCCGGTAGTCAATATTTACGGTGAAAAAGATGGTATAGAATATGACTTGCTTGGTATGCCAATTACGCCAGAATTATTTTTGGCGTTTTGTCGATACTGTTCAGCGCGTTCCCAGAATAATCATAATTGATGACAACAGTGTAAAGCGCATGAACAGCAAGCAGATAAATAAAGAGCTGTTAATTTCTAACCATATAGACTTATTATCGCATATTGATTTTTCAATAGATGCCGAAAAAGAAGATGATGAACAGGTTTACCAACTACTTCATACAGATAAGGAAACCGCGTTGAAACAATATGAGGACATGATGAGTTCAAAAGAAATAAAATACTGGAGATGATGTGATGACTAACTTCTCCTTTCTCAAAGCCAAAACTGAATATGCCCTCTTCGCCCCCGCCTGCATGGAAGCTGAGAAAATTTATGTTTCTGCTCCTGCCATGTGTGCAGTAGGCTGCCGTAAGGCATTGGAGCTGGCAGTAAAATGGGTATATGCAGCGGACAAGTCCATGAAAATGCCCTACAAAGACAATCTGCAATCCCTCATTCACGAGCCAACTTTCCGCTTCGCTGTGGACTCCGACACTTGGGGCAAGATGCCTTTTATCATCAAGTTGGGCAATCTGGCGGTACATACCGAGCGCAGCGTTCAGCCAAGTGATGCGCTTGCTTCTCTGCGCGGTCTGTTTGAGTTTGTGCAGTGGATCGACTATTGCTATGGCGCGGACTATCAGGAGCGCACCTTCGACGAGAATCTTGTCCCCACCGGAAAGGTGGCGGTGGACACCCGGAAAATCAAGGAACAGGAAAGTCTGCTGGACCAGAAAGATGCCGAGATCGAGGCGCTGCGCAAGCAAATCGAGCAGATGTCCACCCGATACACCGCCGAAAAGGAGCAGCATCAGAAGGAACGCACCTTCCAGCCGGAGGACCTCTCGGAATTCAAGACCCGCAAAATCTACATCGACGTGGACCTCAAACTGATGGGCTGGAAGTTCACCGGCCCAGATGCTGATGTACAGGAGGAGTATCGTGTGGAGGATATGGCCGGGATGCCAGGTCAGCCTGGCTTCTGCGACTATGTGCTGTTTGGAAAGGACGGCCTGCCCCTGGCGGTGGTGGAAGCCAAGCGCACCAGCAAGGACCCAAACATTGGACGCAAACAAGCGGTTTTGTATGCGGATTGTCTGGAACGGAAATTTGGCCGCCGCCCCATGATGTTCACCACCAATGGCTTTGAAACCTACTTCTGGGATGACCAGACCGCCCCGCAACGGAAGGTCAGTGGCATTTTCAGCAAGGATGACCTGCAAAAGCTGATGAACCGGCGCACCGAGCGGATGGATTTGATGGGCGTTTCCATTGATGACAAAATCACTGACCGGTATTACCAGAAGGAAGCCATCCGGGCGGTGTGCGAACAGATTACGCAGGGGTTCCGCAAGCATCTGCTGGTGATGGCCACCGGCACCGGCAAAACCAGAACCGCGTCCAGCCTGACCGATGTGCTCAGCCGAGGCAAATGGGTGACCAACATTCTGTTTCTGGCCGACCGCACCGCGCTGGTGAAGCAGGCAAAGGACGATTTCAAGAACTATCTGCCGGATATGTCCCTGTGCAACCTCTGCTCCAACAAGGACGACCGGAACGCCCGCATTGTGTTCTCCACCTATCCGACCATCCTCAACGCCATTGATGACACCAAGTCCAAGGACGGGCGGCAGCTGTTTACTCCGGCGCACTTCGACCTGATTATTATTGACGAAAGCCACCGGGAGCATCTTCAAAAAAGTACCGGGCCATCTTTGAATATTTTGACGCCTTCATGGTGGGTCTGACCGCCACGCCGAAGACCGATGTGGATCGGAACACCTACGACTTTTTCGAGATGGAACACGGCGTGCCCACCTATGCCTATGATTATGAAACGGCGGTGCAACAGGACCATGTGCTGGTTCCCTATTACAACTACGAGGTCAAGACCCGTTTTCTGGAAGAAGGCATCTCCTATAATGATTTGTCCGAAGAGGACAAAGAGCGATATGAGGATGATTTCATCGAAGACGGTCAGTTGCCAGACTTTATCCCCTCTGCTGCCCTCAATAAATTTGTGTTCAACGAAACCACCATGGACATCGTACTGCAAGACCTGATGGACCGGGGTATCAAGGTGGCGGGCGGCGACCGTCTGGGGAAAACCATCCTGTTTGCCCAGAACAAACGCCACGCGGAGTTTATTCTGGAGCGGTTCAATAAGCTGTACCCCCAGTACCGGGGCAGCTTCGCCCAGCGGGTCATTTGCGACGACGCCTATGCCCAGACCATCATTGATGATTTCAAGCAGCCGGAAAAAGAACCGCACATTGCCGTATCGGTGGACATGATGGACACCGGCATCGACGTGCCGGAATGCGTCAATCTGGTGTTTTTCAAAAAGGTTCGGTCAAAGGCAAAGTTCTGGCAGATGATTGGCCGCGGCACCCGGCTATGCAAAGGGCTGGCCTGCGTGGACCAGATTGACGGAACCTATACCGACAAGCGGCGCTTTCTGATTTTTGACTACTGCGGCAACTTCGAATACTTCCGGCAGCACAAAGAAGGCTACGAAACCAGAGAAACCAAAACGCTGTCGGAAAACATCTTCGGCAAACAAATCAAAATCGCCATGGCGCTGCAGGAAAGCGCCTTTGCCGGTGTGGATTATCAGGCATGGCGCAAGGAGATTGTCAACACCTGTCACAAGCAGGTGATGGCGCTCAACTCAGACTGATTGCCGTAAAATTGCGGATGCAGTATGTGGAGAAATATAAAAAGCCGGAAGCCTTCGTGTCCATAAGCGAAGGTGACAAGGGCGAGTTGCTCACACAGATTGCACCTCTGGTACGCTCAGACGAGGCTGACGAGTTTGCAAAGCGGTTTGATAATTTCATGTATGGACTAATTCTGGCACACATCGAGCAGATGCCCGCTTTCCAGTATGCAAAAAAGCAACTGTGCGACACCGCTTCCCTACTGGAGCGTAAGGCCAGCATTCCGCAGATCAAGGCAAAGTTGCCCATGCTTCAGGAGATTCACACCGATGCATTTTGGGACGCGAATGATATTTTGCTGTTTGAGCAGGTTCGGAAGGAGCTGCGGGAGCTGATTCGATTTTTAGATGAAGGTGGCGGAGCACAGAGGCAGATTGTCACCAAGCTGACTGACCCGATTATTGACAGTCAGGAGGGCGTCCAGCTGGAAGCTGCCTATGACTTTGAAGACTACCGTGCCAAGGTCAATCGCTATGTGAACGAGCATGGGAATACGCTGGCCATATATAAGCTGACCCATAATATTCCGCTGGCTATGGGCGATTATCAGGAACTGGAGCGGGTGCTAACTAGCGAATTGGGCAGCAAAGAAGATTATGCCCGAGAGTTTGGCGACACACCCTTTGGCTTGCTCATTCGCAAGATCGCTAAGCTAGATCATGAAGCGGCTATGCAGGCGTTTTCCGCTTTTATCAATGACCAATCTCTGAATCAAAAGCAGATTGCTTTTGTAAACAAAATCATCAATCATATTGAGTTGAACGGATATATGGAAAAATGTCGCAGAGCTGACCAAGCCACCGTTTGACAAGCCAATCAGTTTTATCAAATTGTTTGATGCAAAAACCAGAACCGCTTTGATGGAGACTATCAATCAGGTTCGAGAAAAACGCGGTTCAAATTACAGCGTCATAAACAATGAACCAGGCACGGAAATTCACCCTTATTCTGGGTGGATTTTCGTGCCTGGTCTTTTCTGTTCGGGTATGGGGGCACCATTGTGCAAGAGCAGGATGGATAGCCACTGCACGGACAGGCGAGGTGTCCAGAGGGGCAAAGCTCCTTTGGCTCTGGGTCATCCAATAGGGGCGAGTAGCATCCCTGTTGGCAAAGGGAGTCTAGAGGGGAACAGCGTTCCCTTGGCGGGAGGTTTCCAAAGGAGGGCAGTGCCTTCCTTGGCACACGACTTTCCCTCGGAAAGTCTAGTGTGTTATACCTTTGCTTCCGGCTGACGCGGGAAAGGGGTTGGCGGCATACTCTGCGGTGCGGCAGAGTGTGGCAACAAAACGCTTTTTTCGCGGCAGTAGGACAGGCGGATTTTGTGATGTGAGCTACAGCACAAACGTAGGATTTTTGAGAAGCAAAATCTGCCTGTCTGGAAAAGGAAGCAGAGGTATATAAAAGCCTTCGTCCCACCACAGCGCTGCCTTTGTTTCAGCGTTTCTTCCGCTTTCCCTTGCCGTGGGTCATGGTCGTTTTTCCCACGCTGGCTGATGGGAGTTTTAGGTGCCTGGACAGTTTCAGCACCTCAATCAAGTTGACAAACTGTTCCATTGTGATGGCATCATAATCGATCCCTAATGTGGCAAGCAAAGCTTTCGCCTTCTTTTCTTCGGAGCTTCCCTCAAAGTTCATTGCATCCCGTAATTGGTTCTGTATATTTTCTGCAAAGGAGACTTCATCCGCAGTCATGGTGTCGGGGCGGTGTTCACTCCGAATGTCACGGAGGATGCCTTTCAGGTCATCTGCAATCAGGCTTCCGAAATATTCATCTTCCCGAATCTGCGCCACTTCTAATGTCCGCAGATGCAGGTCATTTTCCTCACCGCCGTTTTTCATCAGTGCCATCTGCCGGACGGCTTCCAGCACGGCGTTCATGTCGTTGACCCGCATATCCGCGATCCGGTCAACGTAAATCTCAGCATCCAGCATGAAGCGCTGGAAATCCTTGTGGCAGATCAGCTCCGACAGCAGCCGGTGGTTGAACTTGCCCGTTTTCAATACATCAATCGAAGCATCACTCAAATGCAGCTCATGCAGAGCTGTGTTTGGGTGATTTTTTTGTTTCCGTCCGCCCCATCAGATAGTCGCAGGAAACACCGTAATAGTCAGCCAGCACCAAAATGCTATACGGGCTGATGTCCTTGCCGTTATCCGATTCATATTTGCCGAGTGCGGATTTTGAGATGCCCACCTCGGCGGCAAGCTGCTCCAACGTCAGCTTTTGTGCTGTTCGCAAATCCTTCAAACGTTCCCCGATTGTCAGCTTAACCTGCATACACCAGCCTCCGTTTCACCTTTTTCTGTAGTATATCATGCTTTTTCGTTTTTGTCTAAAAGCGTGGAAAAATCCTACTTTCATCCCACTTTTCCTACCTCTCGGATATACGGGAAAGAGCCTGTTTTCTTACTAAAATTTAGACGTAAACCACACAGCACCTTAAAAAATTTCATGACCGTCCGATGAGGATATGCCTTCCGGAGAAGTACCGCATTCCGCGTACCAAGGAAGAGCCAACGCCGGGGTAAGGACTCGGGCAGGAACGGCATCGGGCAGAACGGCGAAGTCTAATTATTTTACAGGAGGAAACAGGTATGGATTTATTTACACAAGTCAAGATGCAGTTTCCGTGAAAGAGGCTGCCGAATACTATGGATTGGAAGTAAAACGTGGCAGCATGGTCTGCTGTCCCTTCCACAATGACCGTACACCCAGCATGAAGCTGAACGAGGATTACTTTTACTGCTTTGGCTGTGGGGCAACTGGTGACGTGATCGACCTTGTGGCAAAGCTGTTCAACCTGAGCAGCTATGACGCAGCGAAAAAGCTGGCGGATGACTTTGGGATCGACCCGGACAAGCCTCCGGCTGCGGCAGCGCTGCGGAAACAAAATATCCGCTGGCAAAGACGTTCCAGAATGAGACGCTGCATTGTCAGCGGATATTGTGCGATTATCTGCATCTTTTGGAGCATTGGAAGGTGCAGTACGCACCCAAAACGCCGGAGGACACTCTTGTATGACCGCTTTGTGGAAGCCTGCCAGATGCTCGATTATATCGAGGATCTGACAGATATTTTAACCTTTGCGGAGTTGGAGGTTCGCGTTAAAACCGTGGATATGCTTCAAAAGGACGGCATGATCAACCGGCTGGAAGAACGCCTGAAAAGGACGGCAAAGGAGGTGGATGCCCGTGACGAAACGGAAATCGGCTGATTTAGACGCACCCATCTGGTTTGACGGCACGAATATTAACGAGGCACTGTTCTGTGATGAATTTCTGAACAGCCGGAAAATCATCTTTGCCAACGGTGCTTTCTTCACGCCGGACGCAGGGTGACCGACGATCTGCCGCTCCGGGGCGAAATCTATGAGAAACTGAAATGCTGCGCTGTGAACAATATCCCTCGAAAGATCACCAACATTCTGGAAGTGATGAAGCTAGCAGCTCATGTAGAGGACTTTGCACCGGAAGCAGATAGAGTCCATCTGGCAAACGGCACTTTGAAGCTGGACGGCAGTTTCACCGAGGGCAGACCGACCATTGTACGGAGCAGACTGCCGGTGGCATACCGCCCTGACGCACCGGCTCCCGTTCGGTGGCTTTCCTTTCTGGATGGACTTCTTTACACGGAGGATATTCCCACCTTGCAGGAGTTCATCGGTTATAGCCTGATTCCCAGCAACAAGGGGCAGCGCATGATGGTGATTAAAGGAAACGGCGGCGAAGGGAAATCGCAGATCGGTGCCGTGCTGGGTGCGCTTTTTGGCAGCAACATGAAGGATGGCAGCATCGGCAAAATTTCTGAAAACCGCTTTGCCCGCGCCGACCTGGAACACATTCTGCTGTGCGTGGATGATGATATGCGGATGGAAGCACTGCGACAGACCAACTATGTCAAGTCCATCGTGACCGCCCAAGGTAAGATTGATCTGGAACGCAAGGGCAAGCAGAGCTATCAAGGCTGGATGTTTGCCCGCCTGCTGGCGTTCTCCAACGGCGATCTGCAAGCGCTATATGACCGAAGCGACGGATTTTACCGCCGCCAGCTTGTACTGACCACCAAGGAAAAGCCTGCGGGACGGGTAGATGATCCTGACCTTGCCGAAAAGATGAAAGCAGAGGTCGAGGGCATCTTCTTGTGGGCGTTTGAGGGCTTGCAGCGGCTTGCCGCTAACAACTTCAAATTCACGGAAAGCCAGCGCACACGGGATAACCGGGAGGCAGTGAAGCGAGATAATAACAATGTCTTTGATTTTCTGGAATCCGAGGGCTATATCCGGCTGAAGGCGGACTGCACCATCAGCTCTAAAGACTTGTACGAAATTTACCGGATGTGGTGTGAGGAAAATAATCTGACACCTCTAAAGCGCCGCAGTTTCAGTGAGAGTGTGATTGCGAACCAAAGCAAGTACAATCTTGAATACTGCAACAAGATCACCAATGCTGCCGGACGGCGTGTATGGGGCTTCTTCGGTATTGAAGCGATTGCCAGACCTAATATAAACGGGTTTTCTGATGTTTCAGAGCATACGTACGTACCGGAGGACTGGCGATGATTTTTCTGCGACTGCGCCGTGTACGTATGTACGTTTTACTTTTCCTGAAACGCCGCTATATGCAAAACTCTGACCGGCAAAGCCTATATTTTCGGGCACGAAATCAAGCCAAGTGAAATCCGTAAATTATTTGCCTGATGGCAGAAATGGTTTCACGGAATCGCGCTTCTCAGAACAGCAACATGGGTGCGCGGAAATATGAGAAATCATACGGTTTAGAGTAAAGTCACACGGAACAGAAAAGTCGATAGGTGTCACTTGTGAACAGGACTTCATAACGGCGATTCTGAGCGGATTTGACGGCAACGGAACTGTTCACGATACAGCGAAGCGGATGCGCCGAATGGCGTGCTGACTTCGCTTTTTCATTATCTGAATTATGGAGGGGATCTGAATATGAGTGTACGCAATGAGATCAAGGCGCAGATCGTCCGCGCCGGTTTTACCATGCAGGAGGTTGTTGACCTGCTGTATGATGAATATGGCTGGTCGGACAGCGTTTCCAATTTGTCCGCCAAATTGCAGCGGGAGAGCATCCGCTACAAGGAGGTCGTGGAGCTGGCCGAGTGCTGGACTGTGACATCGTGTGGGCAAAGCGAGGGGCGCGCCGATGAAAGCACAGTACGCCATTCTCCGCTTTGCCAAGTACAAGGGGCCGGAGATCGGGCACATCGAGTCCCACAACGAGCGCACCAAGGAGAAATACGCCAGCAATCCCGACGTGGACACGTCCCGCAGCCACCTGAATTTCCATCTGGTGACGCCGCGGCGCAAATACCGCACCGAAGCAGAAAAGCAGATCGCAGAGGCAGGCTGCCGCACGAGATCGGACAGCGTGCGCGTGGTGGAGGCGCTGGTGACAGCCAGCCCGGAGTTCTTCAAGGGGAAGAAGAAAAGTGAGATCAAAGCCTATTTTCAGGAAGCGCTGGCATTCATCGAAAAATATCAGGCCAAAGATACGATCATATCAGCGTGGTGCATATGGACGAGAAACGCCCCATATGCACCTTTGCTTTGTCCCGCTGACGGAGGACGGGCGACTCAGCGCCAAAGAAATTGTCGGCAACAAGAAGAAACTGACGCAGTGGCAGGACAGGTTTTGGGAGCATATGGTCAAGAAATATCCCGATCTGGAGCGCGGCGAAAGCGCCAGCGAAACCGGACGAGACCATATCCCGCCGCGGCTGTTCAAGGAGATGACCCGCCTGACCAAGCAGAAGGCCAAGCTGGAAGAATTGCTTTCAGGCGTCAATGCGTTCAATGCCAAGGGGAAAGCAGCAGAAATCGGCGCTTTTTTGGACAAGTATATTCCTGCTGTGGAGCAGATGCACACGACACTGAAAAAGTACAATACAGCGTTCACGGTCACGACTGCCGAAAATAAAAAAGCTGAAAAAGAAAACGGAGCAGTTGGAGCAGTCGCTGGACAAAGCCACGCAGGAAAGCACCTTGAAAAAGCTGGCTGACGCCAAGCTGCATCGGGATTATGAGGATGCCGTCGCCGTACTGGATCGTATTCCGAAGGAAGTGCTGGCGGCATATACACACAGAACGGAGAAAGAGAGGGAGACTGCCTATGGTAGATGAATGGAGCGGCTTCGCCGCTTTGCTGGCAAATTTGATTGAAAAGTATGCCGTGGTTCTGAATCTTGATGCGCTGCCCAATCTCGTCATAGAGGAAGCCGTGTCTGAAAAAGATGATGCTGATAAGAATATTCACGAAAACGATATTGAACCCGTGAAAGCGGCATGATATAATCGTCATGAAATAAGTGTCCAAACCGCCATTGCAGGAGCAAAAGCTCCTGCAATGGCAGAAAACGAGGTGAAGTGACCATGGAACGCTGGGAGAATGAGCAGAACAATTCTGAAATGATGATTTATACCACAGAGGATGGCTTAACAAAGATCGAAACGACCTTCGACGGCGATACCGTTTGGCTGTCCATTGACCAGATGGCAGAGCTGTTTCAGCGTGATAGAAGTGTGATTGGCAAGCACGTGCGAAACATTTTCAAAGAGGGAGAGCTTCAGAAGGCAGCAGTATGGGCAAAATTTGCCCACACTGCTGCCGACGGAAAAGTGTATGATGTCGATTATTATAATCTTGATGTCATCATTTCTGTCGGCTACCGTGTGAAATCTCAGCGCGGCGTGCAGTTTCGTATTTGGGCAACGGGGATTTTGAAGGAGTATATGCGAAAAGGCTTTGCTCTGGATGATGAGCGCCTGAAAAATCTGGGTGGCGGCGGATACTTCAAGGAGCTGCTGGAGCGTATCCGCGATATCCGCGCTTCCGAGAAGGTGTTTTATCGACAGGTGCTTGAAATCTACGCAACCAGTATTGACTATGACCCCAAGGCGGAAATCTCCATTCAGTTTTTCAAGAAAGTCCAAAATAAAATTCATTATGCCATTCATGGACAAACCGCGGCGGAGGTCATTTACACACGCGCCGATGCGGAGAAAGAATTTATGGGCTTGACCACCTTTGCAGGCAGTCAGCCCACGCTGAAAGAGGCAGTAGTTGCCAAGAACTATCTGAACGAGAAAGAGCTTCGTGCTATGGGGCAGCTTGTGTCCGGCTATCTGGATTTTGCGGAACGGCAGGCGGAGCGGGAGCAGGCAATGACCATGCAGGACTGGTCGGAGCACCTTGATCGGATTCTGACCATGAGTGGAGAGCAACTGCTGATTGGCAACGGAAGCGTCAGCCATAGGCAGGCTATTGACAAGCAACCGGTGAATACAGAAAATACAAAGCCCGTACTCTCAGCGAAGTTGAGCGCGATTATCTGGATTCCATCAAGCTGTTGGAGCAGAAAACAGATAAAAAGTAAGCCGGGGCGGAGAAGATATGATGAAAAAAGAAAAGGTAAAAGTCTATATCTATACTCGCGTGTCCACTGCCATGCAGATTGACGGATACTCTCTGGATGCACAGAAATCCAGAATGAAAGCCTATGCCGAGTTCAATGACTATGAGATCGTGGGCGAATACGAGGATGCCGGTAAATCCGGAAAGTCCATTGAAGGGCGTATAGAGTTTAACCGCATGATGGAGGATATCAAGTCCGGTAAAGACGGCGTGTCCTATGTGCTGGTGTTCAAACTCTCCCGTTTCGGCAGAAATGCGGCAGATGTACTGTCCACCTTGCAGGTTATGCAGGACTTTGGCGTCAATCTGATTTGCGTGGAGGATGGGATCGATTCCTCCAAGGATGCGGGAAAGCTGATGATTTCCGTTCTTTCGGCTGTGGCTGAAATTGAGCGTGAAAATATCCGTGTGCAGACTATGGAGGGCAGAATCCAGAAAGCCCGTGAAGGGAAATGGAACGGCGGCTTTGCGCCATATGGCTACAGGCTGGAAAAAGGGCAGCTTTTCATCAATGAGGAAGAAGCGGCGGCAATCCGCGTGATTTTTGACCAGTATGTGCATACGGATACCGGTGCAAACGGTCTTGCAAAATATCTTGCGACCCACGGGATTCACAAAATCCAAAGGCAAAACGGGAAAAATCCCCTGTTTGATTCTGCGTTGATCCGCAGGATTCTGAAAAATCCGGTATACTGCGGGAAAATCGCTTATGGCAGACGACGGACGGAGAAGGTGCATGGTACCCGAAATGATTACCGGCTGGTGGAGCAGGACGATTATCTGCTGGTGGATGGCCTGCATGAGGGAATCGTTTCCGAAGAACTATGGCACGAGGCGCAGGTCAAGCTGCTGGCGCAAGCGGAAAAATACGAACGCGTCAACAGGGGCAAGGATACAAAAATACATCTGCTGTCCGGTATTGTGAAATGCCCGGTCTGCGGCGTAGGAATGTATGGAAACAAAAGCATCAAACATAAGGCGGACGGCTCAAAATACAAGGATTTTTATTACTATGGCTGTAAGCACCGTGCGATGACGCGCGGTCATAAATGCGACTTCAAGAAACAGATCAATGAAGAACTGCTGGACAGCGCCGTTGCTGAGGTCATTGTAAAGCTGGTAAGCAATCCGAAGTTCGCCGCCATGATGCAGGAAAAAATCAACATGAAGGTGGATACCTTTTCCATTGAGCAGGAGATCGCGGCGAATGAAAAGCAGCTTCGCCAGAGCTATTCCGTAAAGGTACGGCTGATGGATGAAATTGATTCTCTCGACCCGGACGATAAGCACTACATCAAACGCAAAGCAGACCTTGATGACCGGCTCTACAAGATGTATGATAAGATCGAGGATACAGAAAACCAGCTCGTTGCTGCCAGAGCCAAGAAGATGGCGATTGAGGCGGAAAAGCTGACGGGCGACAACATCTACAAGGTGCTGATTTACTTTGATAAGCTCTATTCCGTCATGGACGATCAGGAAAAGCGGCAGCTTATGGAATCGCTGCTTTCCGAAGTCCAGATTTATGAGGAACGGCAGCCCAACGGTCAGTGGCTCAAGTCCATCAAATTCAAGCTCCCAATCATTGCGGAAGATATGAGCTTGAGTTTGGACAATGATACGCATATTGAGACGGTAGTATTGATGTCACGGAGTTAATAATTATGATATTTGAATTAAATGAGTTCCATAGAAATATAAACAGCAATGAATTGATAGAGGATTTACGGCATGTTGCAGAGTTTTTAAATCAAGATACTGTCACTATTGATGATTATAATCAACATGGCCGTTTTCATGCTACAACACTTACACGAAGATTTGGTTCATGGTTCAACTGTTTATCTCGAGCGGGTTTAAAACCATCAAGATCAAAAATCGGTATTTCAGATGAAGAATTATTTGAAGAAATAGAAAATATATGGATTAGATTGGGAAAGCAGCCAACATATTCACAAATGCGTGATCTTTCGAAATATTCAGTCGGTACCTACGAAAAACATTTCGGTGGATGGCGCAATACATTAGTAGCCTTTGTAAAATATATAAACGAAAATGATTTCGTAGATAATCCAATAAAAGAAAATATTAAAGGCGAAGGTTCTACTCATAGATCCTCTCGAAATATAAATTTGAGAACCAGATTTATTGTCTTGCAGCGGGACAAATTTAAATGCTGTGCCTGCGGGGCCTCCCCCGCAAAAGACCCATCCGTTGAACTTTGTGTAGACCACATCATCCCATGGTCAAAAGGCGGCGAAACAGTAATTGAAAACCTACAAACCCTATGTTCGAAATGCAATCTTGGAAAAAGTGATTTGATACTGGATTGATATGTTTCCACGAACTATTGATATTAGCTGAGACAGAAGCGGTCAGTCGATTTCTTCCCGAGAATGAACGAGGGTCAGGTGACATCAATGCTGTTTCCTCGACCCACGTGGAGTGCGTACTTCAAATGACCCGTAAAAGTAATTGATTCCTTCTTATTGCACAGGGCGTGCATGGCTATGTACAGAATGTCCCCCCTATTACTCCCTTTTGTTCAAATTCTGTTCCGAAGTCGTTCACGATTTAACCATAAATACATGCGATAATAATTGACATATTACAAAACGGTGTATCCGCTAACAACGCAACGGCCTGCTTTTTGGCTTTGGGGTACACCTGTATTCAAAAGGATGGCGTGTTTAAGATGAAGGCATGGTTCCAGCGTTTTTATGTCCGGGCGGTACGGCAGTGATACTTTTGGCAACTTTTTTTGTGCGTAACGGCGCTGGTCTGCCTGGTAATTGGCTGTTTATGGGCATCTTTTATT
>ENA-OQAX01000236-OQAX01000236.1-human-gut-metagenome-genome-assembly--contig:-NODE-236-length-13121-cov-1.863783_pt1 | contig 13121 bp, 14 predicted proteins | sample MGYA00242741_ERZ504539 | MGnify/ENA primary metagenome ERZ504539 (study PRJEB26092, sample SAMD00036277) | human gut metagenome | host: Homo sapiens | study: EMG produced TPA metagenomics assembly of... | reverse complement strand
TATATAAATACTACATGTTCAAAGACAAGGGTATTTCTTAAAAAGATCAAGTCGTTTTTCAAAAAAGACGGCGAGCTTTTTTAAAAAGATGGCGAGCTTTTTAAAAAACGTCTTGATCTTTTTTGCCACTGCCGGAACTTCGACTTCCGACATATTCCATAAAGCCCCCAACCGACAGATTATGTAAAATTCAACTTAAAAACACTGTGAGGACACTAATGCGCTGAACTTTAATTCAAAATCCGGGAATAGACTCCACTACCCCGGATTTTACCTTGCGCTTTTCGCAAAGAACAAGTTTCTTCTAACATCTTTTATTGTACTGTTTGTCTATATGTCTTATTTTACAAAGATTGCTTCATCCTTACGTTTATTGGTCACTTCTTCCAAATTGGCTCCGGCTTCGACGGAATCCTTGGCCTGTGCCTGTTTGAAATAATTCTCAGCAGAGTCGAGGTCCCCTTGCAACAGTTTCAGTACGCCTCTGTTGTTCAGCGTCGCACTCGCCTGTGCATCGGCCTTGTCCAAATAACGTACCGCCTGTTGCAAGTCACCCCGTTGGAGTTCGATAGCGGCAGCGTTTTATATTCGCTGTTGGGTCATCAGGAAACATGCGCACTGCCACATCGAACACTTCGTTAAAACTCGTCACTCCCCTTTTCGTATGTTTGGGCAACCAGAAACATTTCCTGCAAGCTCAACTGCTGGGGACGGAGCTTTTATAATCTGTTTTGCCTCTTCCACATCAAATCCGCGAACTACATAACGTACAGTGTAATCAGAGTGACGCAAAGCCGGATAACAATCCTGTAGTAATGCGGCATATACCTTTCCACCATCCAAGGCCTTAATGCGTTCCTCCTTCACGTCAAAATCGCTCTCATTCTTATCTATTATGGACAAAATCTCTTCTTTCAGCGGTAAATCATTCTTAGCCACATACGCACGCAGTCCGGCCCAGTCCTCGGGTACAGAATTCACCTTGAACAAATCCGCTTTAAAGCCATACTCATTCATTACATAACTCTTCAATGCCTCAGCACGCCCCTGAGCCAAACGCGCATTGGCCGCATATCTGCCCTCAGGAGAAGCATAACCCACAATAGCTATTTCAGTAATGGTAGTATTGACATCATTTTTCACTACATCCACCGTATGTTTGATAGCAGCCAGTTCGGATGGATTATGACGATAATCAGGATAAATCTTCATCTGATTTACCGGAAAATCCAAATAAGCACGTCCTTCCTCGGCACGATTCTTCACAGCCTCGACAGCAGGAGAAACGAATGCCACGACAGGTTTTACCACATAGCGTTCCAAATTGGCACGAGTTATAAAGGCACTGTTTTCTTCTTTCTGACAATCGGCACAGCCACGTATAGCAGCCTGCAGTTCCAGTTCTGCACCATTCATCCATTTCTCGTATGGAATACGGGCTGAATAATTTACAGTCTGTTCCGTTCCATTCTTACGACGAAGAATGGTATATGCATCCGACGGAATACTGCGTTCACGCTGTTGCACGATGGAACGGATACGCCCATATACCCAAATAGCAGGCAAAATCCTGTTATAACTGTTATCCTGTGTCTTCAAAACCGGAGTCAGAGTTGCCACACAGTTGGAAGAAAGCTCCATTGCAGCCGGCAACGTGATATCCATTCCTATCATCACCTGTCCATTATCACTAATCAGGATTGACTGGTTGCTGACTTGTACCTGACCACCTGATAATGTCTGTGCACCTACCGGAATAGTCGGTATCAATAATATAAGAAGTATATAACATATAAGTTTCATAATCCGTAATTTTTAGAATATATAAATAAGATTCAGAGCAGCCTTAGTAGGACCCCAATAATTCTTGTTGGATTTCTCCAACATATCTCCACATTCTTCACACTCATATTTCTTATAACGCACATAAGCATAACCCAAGCCGATGGTGGCGCCCAGATTCCAATGACGTCCCAGCACAAACTGATAACCGTAACTGACACCGCCACCATAAAAAATGTCCCTTATAACGGAAGTCTTTCAAATCATCGAAAGGAGAAAACGGCAAATCAATACCGGTAGTATTGTATGCTCCTCCCATTAAATGGAAACCGAAAAAATGACCATTGAACTTATCACAAAGCCAATAACGCAACTCGGGCTGTACCATCACCAGTTCAACATTTTATTATCGCTGTATTTCCAGGGATTATAATAAAACGGAATATCCACTGTAAGCTTCTTGCTCAACCCTACTTCCACTCCTAAGTTTGGTATGGCGACGGCATCTATCGCCACATTAGTCTTAACAGCCACCTGTCCATACATAAATAAGGAAGAAGCCAGCAGACACACCCATGAAAATAAAAATCTTCGTATTACCATATTCAATTCTCTCTAGCTAAGTTATTTTTTACATCACAAAGGTAGAGGCTATTCTTTTAACAGGATATTGGCAAATTAATCTTTATTAAGAGGTGGTTTCGGCAAAATACAGAATGAACAAAAAACAATCTTAGTTCCTATTTCCGTCAAAAACAGAACATCCATTCAATGAGAAACATTCCAACTATCAAATGGAACACCAACGGAGTTTCTCCATCCATAAATGAAAATCCTTTCATCATGATAAAAAAACGCCCCCTTATATAGCCAAACAACTCCTTCTTTCCAACATAGCAGGTATTTTCATCAAAAAGAGGGTGTTTTCATCAAAAAAGCTTGAAAATAATTTGGATACATGAAAAGAATACCTACTTTTGTATCGGATGATAATGGGTCAATCATTCACATAATCAAAAAAACAATAAAAAATTATAGTTCTATGAAGGCAATGCATTTAATAATTGCCATGCTCGTCATGATGAGTTTGGCATCCTGCTCTGCAGATGGTAATGACCCCGTTGAAACTCAGTTTCAACGTATCTCCTGGAAAAAACGTATGGAGCCAGAAGCGTTACATACGAGGAAAACAATTCTGACAAGTTAAAATTAAGTGAGTTACCGGCTATCAGCCTTTCTGAAGCGACCATATTCTATCTGTCCTACGAAAACATACTGATGCTCAAGAAGAACTTGATATTCGAACTGCTACCAAAGGAGAACAAACATGGCTGAGAATTGTAATGAAGCAAACAATAGATCATAAATATGCTTTCACTATCCAGCTGAATATGAACTGTTACAGTGACGGAAGCTTGTACTATGGCGGATATCAGGCGGAATGTTCTTCTTCTTTGATAAAATGGTATCTTAAAGGTTTTAGCCTGGCTACCGATAATGCCACAAAATTATAAATTCGAATCCAAAGCTATATTTATATGAAAGTAATAGATAACGGAATCAAATATATGCAGATTCCTGTCACTATAAAAGGCAACTATAATCCCCGAAACCATGATGCTGCTATTTTCCTACAATTTATGATATATAATGCAATAATCACTTTATAATATATACCCATCATTCCCCCCTTGTTTCTAGCTTAGCCTACATAACCTTAAAAAAAGCAAGAGACAAGGGGTGCACTTCATTCAAATACAATCGTCTAATAATCAAGGAAAAACAAAACAGTATGAATGAAATACCTACCATCCTTTATTTCCACCGAACCTGTTGATACTAAAAACAGAATATATTCCTATGACTTTTAGTTGGTTATGAAAATATAGTTTGCTATATTTGTAGGAATTCCTAAAATAGATTAAGGAATAATATCAAGCAGATTGTACGTGACCAATCTGATTACAGGGGAATAAAAGTGAAACAATTTATTATGATGAAATCTTTAATAATCACCTTATTATGTAGTTTTTGTCTATCAACTACTAATGCGCAAAGTTATTTCCGCCAGTGTGGTATCCAACTACTTACCAAACAAAACGGATTGAGCAACAATACATTGACTGGAATCTATCAGGATAAAGCCGGCTTTTTATGGTTAGGAACCGATGTTGGACTGAGCCGCTATGACGGAATACATTTTCATAATTACAATTTGATTGATAAAGAGCCACGTGCCTTAGCTCATTTATATGAAACACCAAACAATCTGCTATGGTCCCATATCGCCAATTTAAACCAAATAGCATGTTTGACAAGATGCGTGGAATCTATATGCCACTTATCTCACCTACCCCTGAGGTATTGAAAGATATACAGGATATATGTGTACTGCAAGACAAATTATATGCCTTGACCTCCAATGTCATAGTAGAGTTAAAGATGGAGAAAAATGCAGATGAAATAAGACTGACCGCCCAACCGCTTATAGATATAAAAACAAAAAGTCCTAAAACTTTATAATAACGAAGATATTTTATGCGCACTGACAGCAGAGAATCAAATCTTGCTTTATAACGTTTCCGATAAAAGTAGCGAGCATATAAATGGAACCGATCTAGGTATTGTGAAAGCCGACAACATTGAAAAAATACATATATATAATAATAAATGTGTGGATCTGTGACCAAACCGAAGGAATCATCTGTTATAATACAAACACTAAAACATCCCGCACACTGAAATGACAACAGCCAGTCATCCTTCATTCAAAAAGATATACGCGATATTATCCAGATAGATAAAACCACATTCATTATAGCCACATGGAGTTCACTGTCAGCCATAAGATTTGAAACGGACAACTACCTCCAGTCACCATTCCACATTGTAGATCTGACCCAACATGATTCTTACTATGCCCCCATCCTCAAAAACAGAATTACCGACATTCATTTTGACAAGTCCAACAATGTGCTTTGGGTAGGAACTTTCGGCAGAGGATTGCTGAAACTGAATCTCAAAGGAAACGATATCAACCGTATCCTGTTGAACGATGAAATAAGATATGTGAATGGTATAGCACAAGATGCCGATGGATACATCTGGCTGGTCACCGAAAAAGATGGCATATATAAAAAGTATAGAAAATAAGATCTTCCCCCAATCTGCGCTTTTCCTTATGGGAGAAAAAGTAACAAGAATAATCATTATTGCCTGCACAAAGATCGAAATGGAGGACTATGGTTCGGCGATAACAAAGAAAAACATTCTTTGGGTAAATCCTACTACCGGTGAAACAGTGATTCACCAACTACCCCCCGAAACAGCAGACTCTGCTGTAACTGCTGCTATCTTGAAACTATATCTAAAACTCACAAAACCATTTATGGATTGCCACCGAAAAAGGAATAATGGTCTATAACCATCAGACACACGAATGCATAGCAGCACAACCTTATACGAAAAGAATTCAAAAAAATAACCGCTATATGTGAAGATGGAGATGGAACCATGTGGCTAGGTACTGAAAAAGGAATACACCGTGCCAGCCGTAAAGGAAAACAAATAAAATTCACCGGTGGTTATGAAAAGGCAAGAAACCTGACACCCGGAAAAGTATTGGCACTTTATCTGAATAACTATAACCAATTGCTTATCTCATACACTGATAAAATTATCCAAATAGACGGAAAAGAGAAAACCATATCCTCTATCATGATCTTACAAAAAAGACTTGCCTAACGGACACATAAGCTGTATGATAGATGATAAAGAACGGAAATACCTGGCTGGGAAGCAATGCTGGTTTTATCACATTGAATAACAAGAACAATGCATCATATACCTACGCATTACCGGAAAGTTATTACGATGTATGTCGGCTGAATGACGGGAAATTGCTATGGGCGAACTCTACAGGATTACTCTATTTTGAACCGCGCACTTTAAAAGAAAGTTCAAGTAACTGCCAATTCCATATCTCCGATATAGATATTAATTACAATAAAGTAGAAATAGGAGAAAAAATAAACGGACAAGTCATTCTGGACAAACCTGCGTACCTGATAGAACATTTATCTTTAGACTACAATAACAACAACCTGATTCTCTATTTAAGTGATCTGAAATACGGAACCTCGCCCAACACAGTGAAATATCGCCTGTTACCCACAGAAGAAAAATGGAATACGAATTATGACGATCATATAAAACTCAGCAATATCCCTCCTGGGAAATATGTACTGGAAATACGCTCGTCTTATCCGTTGGAAGAAAATAAACAAATAACCCGGTTATCTATCAATGTAAATAGATATTGGGCTGCAACCGGATGGGCCATCGCTGCATACATCCTGGCTATTATCATTATTTCTTTGCTTACATGGATGTACTTTAACCGGAAATTACAGAAACGGCAAGTTTACAAGGCCAAAGAAGTGAAACTGAAAGAAAAGCTGGAAGAAGAAACGGAAATAAGAAAAGAAGAAGAGAAAAACCATCAATTGCGTGACCAAATCAGATATATGCTGGCACAGGAATTACGCACCCCGTTATCACTCATCACCGCTCCGTTAAAAGAAATGATTACTAATACAGCCTTCCCGGAATCATTCCTGCAAAAAGCAAAAATGGCCTATCGGAATTCAATCAGCCTGCAAGACATTTGTAACCAGCTATTGAATATTCATCAGCAAGAAAGTTACAGTCCTAAATTGAATGTGGCCCCTTATCCTGCCAGCGTGATAGCCGACACTGTAGTGCGTGCATCTCACGAAACTACTGAACGTCAGTCCCATTAACCTGCATTATGACAAAGACAACAAAATAAAATACGGAAATATGGATTGACCGGAAAAAGATAATCTTTATTCTAAGCAATATATTATCCAATGCCTACCGGCATATCTCGTATTCCGGTTCCATCCACTTTACTGTAAACACCAGTACTATCAACGGAAAAGATTTCTGCCTTTTTACTATAGAGGATGACGGGAAAGAATGATAGAAGAGTCCTCTGTCATCTTCCTTGGATCGGACAATTACAATCCTCCAAGCAACCGGCTACATCCCGAATTAGGCATTGAAATTATGAAAACGACAATACTAGCCCACCACGGCGATATCCAAATCACTCAAGAAAAAAACAAAGGAACCCGAGTTGTTCTTTATATCCCTCTAGGTAAACAACATTTGAAAAATGATGAAAACGTATGTTTCATCGAACCCGAAACAATAATGGAAGATTCAGATAAAGCAATGATTACTGCAGAGGATAAAAGACAACAGGAAATAGCAAACAGTATAACCGCCAAACCTATTGACAACCCCGAAACCAAATACAAACTACTGGTTGTTGAGGACCATGCAGATATCCGCCTCTATCTGAGAGTATTATTTTCTGCCACCTATAATATTATTATGGCGGAAAATGGGGAAGAAGGAGTAAGAATGGCACGTAAAGAAATACCGGATCTTGTAATAACGGATGTCATGATGCCTGTCATGAACGGTTTTGAATGTTGCCGTATCCTGAAAGAAGATCTAAAAAACTTGCATATCCCTATTATTCTGCTGACAGCTTTGACAGATGATGAAAATATAGTGAAAGGAATAGAATTAGGAGCTGATGACTATATTCTGAAGCCGTTCAATCCGGAGATTCTCCGCACTAAAAGTAAAAACGTTTTAATAAAAAAGCCGGACTGAACTGAAAACGGATTTATACCAAACTACTAATGCCTTCCATCACCGTCAACGGCTCGCAAGAAGAGAATACGGAAACAATCATCATAGAAGACCCGTTCATCACACAAATTCTGAATATTGTAAATGAGAACCTGCAAAACCCGGAATTCAATGTGAAAAAAACTGGCCGAAATGCTGAACATGAGTCAACCTACCCTTTACAGAAAAGTAAAACAACTCACTAATTTCACTATCATAGAATTAGTAAGAGGAGTCCGGTTAAAAACGTTCTGCCGAATTACTGAGAAGCCGCAAATACAATGTTCAGGAGGTAGCCGAAATGGTTGGTTATAATGACATCCCCACCTTCAGAAAGCATTTTTGTCGATTTCTATGGCACCACTCCCTCTACATTTAATAGTAAAAGAAAGATACGGAAGATAAAAAAAATAATCGTTAACAGCCAAAATATTTTTTTTGAATTAAAAAATCTACCTTTGCAGCCAAATATATAGGTATAGTATGCAAGACATTAGAAAACATTGCGATCATCGCCCCACGTAGACCCACGGAAAAAACGACTTTGGTGGACAAGATGATGCTGGCGGGACATTTGTTCCGCAACGACCAGACAAATGGTGAACTGGTATTGGATAATAATGACTTGGAACGCGAAAGAGGGATAACTATCCTTTCAAAGAACGTTTCAATTAACTACAAAGGAACAAAAATCAATATTATTGATACTCCGGGACACGCCGACTTCGGTGGCGAAGTAGAACGTGTACTCAATATGGCTGATGGATGTATCTTATTGGTAGACGCATTCGAAGGCCCGATGCCGCAGACACGCTTCGTATTGCAAAAGGCATTACAGATCGGTTTGAAACCTGTAGTTGTAGTGAACAAGGTGGATAAACCCAACTGCCGTCCGGAAGAAGTATACGAAATGGTATTCGACTTGATGTTCAGCCTGAATGCTACAGAAGATCAGTTGGACTTCCCCGTTATTTATGGTTCTGCCAAAAATAATTGGATGAGTACTGATTGGAAAACCCCGACAGAAAACCTGGTTCCGTTGTTGGACGCTATTATTGAGCATATTCCGGCACCGAAACAGTTGGAGGGAACTCCTCAAATGTTAATCACCTCTTTAGACTATTCAGCATATACAGGTCGTATTGCTGTAGGACGTGTACATCGTGGTACGCTGAAAGAAGGTATGAATATTACACTAGCAAAGCGTGATGGTAGTCTGATAAAGTCTAAAATCAAAGAGCTACATACTTTTGAAGGCTTAGGACGTAAAAAGACAAATGCCGTTTCATCGGGAGACATCTGTGCTGTAGTAGGTGTAGAAGGCTTCGAATTGGTGATACTATCTGCGATTTCGAAAATCCGGAACCATTGCCCCCCATCGCCATTGACGAACCGACCATGAGTATGTTATTCACTATCAACGATTCTCCTTTCTTCGGCAAAGAAGGTAAGTTTTGTGACTTCACGCCACATCCAAGACCGCTTGACCAAAGAATTGGATAAGAACCTGGCATTGCGTGTACGCAAAAGCGAATTGGAGGACGGTAAATGGATTGTTTCAGGACGTGGTGTGCTTCATCTTTCTGTCCTGATTGAAACCATGCGCCGCGAAGGATACGAATTACAAGTGGGCCAGCCTCAGGTTATCTTCAAAGAAATAGACGGAGTAAAATGCGAACCTATCGAAGAATTAACGATCAGCGTACCCGAAGAATATTCCAGTAAAATGATCGATATGGTAACCCGCCGTAAAGGTGATTTAGTTTCTATGGAAACACAGGGTGACCGTGTAAACATTGAGTTTGATATGCCTTCGCGCGGTATTATCGGTCTTCGTACCAATGTACTGACAGCATCGGCCGGAGAAGCGATCATGGCTCACCGTTTTAAATGCTACCAACCATACAAGGGCGAGATAGAACGTCGCAGCAACGGTTCTATGATGCTATGGAAAGCGGAACAGCTTTTGCATACGCTATTGACAAATTACAGGATCGTGGCAAATTTTTTCATTTATCCGCAAGACGAAAGTATATGCCGGCCAAGTAGTAGGTGAACATGTTCATGAAAACGACTTGGTTATCAATGTAACTAAATCGAAGAAGCTTACCAATAATGCGCGCATCAGGTTCTGATGACAAGGCACGCATCATTCCTCCGGTAGTATTTTTCGTTTGGAAGAAGCATTGGAATACATTAAGGAAGATGAATATGTAGAAGTTACTCCAAAGAGTATGCGTATGCGTAAAGTGATTCTTGACGAAACAGAACGTAAGAGAGCTAACAAAAGCTAATCAATCTACCTTTAATATAAAAAATCCCGGAGACCATATTACCTTCGGATTTTTTATATTTAATCTACAAACTTTACTTTACTAACTTCTCTAGGTTTAGCAGCCGGCATTTCATCGGGATAACCGAAAGCAATCGCATAAAGCAACTCATACCCTTCACTGAATCCCAACTGTTTCATATATTCGGCAGCTGCAGGTGATTTCATGAAACGCACAGGCCCTCCCAAACAGCAGGAACCTATTCCCATTGACCAAGCAGACAAAATCATATTCTCACCCAACAGACCACAATCTATCTGTGACATATCATATGCAGGATCGTTAGCAATAAACACTACTGTAGGAGCATTATTGAACATATTCTGAAATCCCGGACGTCTGCCGCTTTGGGATTTTCTTTTTTGAAAATTTCAGTCAAACCATTGATAAATTCCGGATTATCTACTACACGAACCTCCCATGACTGTTTATTCATTCCATTAGGTGCATTGATTCCACATTCCACTATAGTCTGCATTTTTTCACGTTCCACAGCCTTGGGCTTATACTTCCGTATACTACGGCGGCTCATAATAGTTTCTATTACAGGGTCTACCTGACTCACGGAAACACTATCCGTAACAACTTCCTTCTGTTGAGAACCTTGCGATGTACAGCTGCATAATACGAACATACCTGCACCAACTAACATTAATCTAAATAATTTCATTTGCTATCATATTTGGTTTGCAACAAATCTAGGCATTTTCAAGCATAAAAAAAAGTGGTTCCCGATAGGAACCACTTTTTATATGTTAAATCTGTAAAATTCAGATTACAATTTCGGACCGGCAGCAACCAATTTCTTACCTGCTTCGTTACCAGTGAACTTAGCGAAGTTCTTGATGAAACGACCAGCCAAGTCTTTTGCTTTTTCATCCCACTGAGCAGCGTCAGCGTAAGTGTCACGAGGATCAAGGATCTTCGGATCAACACCCGGCAATTCTGTAGGAACAACGAAATCGAAGTAAGGAATAACCTTAGTAGGAGCCTTATCAATAGAGCCATCCAGAATAGCATCGATGATACCACGAGTATCGCGGATAGAGATACGTTTACCAGTACCGTTCCAACCAGTGTTAACCAAATATGCTTTAGCACCAGTCTTTTCCATCTTCTTAACCAATTCTTCAGCATACTTAGTAGGATGCAATGACAAGAAAGCAGCACCGAAGCAAGCAGAGAATGTCGGAGTCGGTTCAGTAATACCACGTTCTGTACCAGCCAATTTAGCTGTAAATCCAGACAAGAAGTAATACTGAGCTTGTTCAGGGTTCAAGATAGATACCGGAGGCAATACACCGAATGCATCAGCTGACAAGAAAATAACTTGTTGAGCGTGAGGACCTTTAGAGATAGGTTTAACGATGTTTTCGATATGATAGATAGGATAAGAAACACGAGTGTTTTCTGTTACGCTCTTATCAGCGAAATCAATCTTACCGTTAGCATCAACTGTTACGTTTTCCAGCAAAGCGTCACGTTTGATAGCAGCGTAGATATCGGGTTCACTTTCCTTATCCAAGTTGATAACTTTAGCATAGCAACCACCTTCGTAGTTGAATACACCTTCGTCATCCCATCCGTGTTCGTCGTCACCGATCAACTTACGTTTCGGGTCAGTAGACAAAGTAGTCTTACCTGTACCAGACAAACCGAAGAAGATAGCCGAACTAGTTCCTTCCATATTTGTATTAGCAGAGCAGTGCATGGAAGCGATACCACGAAGCGGGTTCATGTAGTTCATGATAGAGAACATACCTTTCTTCATTTCACCACCGTACCAAGTGTTCAGGATAACTTGTTCTTTAGTCTTCAAGTTGAAAACAGTAGCTGTTTCAGAGTTCAAGCCCAGTTCTTTATAGTTGTCAACTTTTGCTTTAGAAGCGTTGAAACATACAAAATCAGGTTCTCCGTAAGCTTCCAGTTCTTCAGCAGTAGGACGGATGAACATGTTAGTTACGAAGTGAGCCTGCCAAGCTACTTCCATGATGAAACGTACTTTCATACGAGTTGCAGCGTTAGCACCGCAGAAAGTATCAACAACGAACAAACGCTTGCCGCTCAATTGTTTTACAGCTTTAGCTTTCAAATCAGCCCAAGCTTCTTCAGTACATGGTTTGTTGTCGTTTTTGTAATCTTCAGAAGTCCACCATACAGAATCAGCAGAAGCTTCATTCTTAACGAAGAATTTATCTTTAGGAGACGACCGGTGTAGATACCTGTCATTACATTCACAGCGCCTAATTCAGTAACTTGACCTTTTTTCAAAGCCTTCCAGACTCGGTTTTGTTTCCTCAGCGAACAAAACATCATAAGACGGATTGTGCAAAATCTCAGTCACACCTGTGATGCCGTACTTGCTTAAATCTAAATTTGCCATTTTCTTTGAATTAATTAAAATTGGTATTTTGTTTTCTATCTCTTTTCACCTTAACATGGGGAGCTTTGGATAGCCCCCTTGTAAATCCGGCTACAAAAAGTAATACTTTCTTTGGAAAGGAAGAAGGTATTAGAGAAATTTTTCCCTAATTGAAACTCTTTTATAAATTCCTAACAATATCTGCAAACTGAATATTGCAATTTGAAAGATTATCGTTTACTTTGCAAGTCAGTATGCTAGCAATGCTGTGAAAATGAGATTAAAATCTGATTAAAAATATAATATGAAAGTAATTGATTTTGGCCAAACTAATTCGATTCTAAACCAGTACATATCCGAAATTAGAAATGTAGAAGTTCAGAACGACCGCCTGCGTTTCCGCCGTAACATAGAACGGATCGGAGAAATCATGGCTTATGAAATGAGTAAAGAGTTTAAATACTCGGTAAAGAACATCCAGACACCACTGGGAATCGCTCCAGTCAGTACGCCGGACAACAATTTAGTAATCAGTACGATCTGCGTGCTGGTCTGCCTTTCCATCAAGGTTTCCTTAGTTATTTTGACGGAGCGGAAAATGCGTTTGTTTCCGCTTACCGCAAATTATAAAGATACGCTAAAAATTCGATATACACATAGAATATATCGCTTCTCCCCCGCATTGATGACAAAAACGCTGATTATCACCGACCCTATGTTAGCAACAGGAGGCAGTATGGAACTAAGTTACCAGGCAATGTTGACGAAAGGTCATCCCGCTGAAATTCACGTTGCTTCCATTATTGCCAGCCAAAAGGCCATTGACCATATAAAGAATGTATTTCCTGAAGACAAGACAACCATTTGGTGCGCTGCCATTGATCCGGAAATCAACGAACATTCTTATATTGTTCCGG
>ENA-OQAX01000235-OQAX01000235.1-human-gut-metagenome-genome-assembly--contig:-NODE-235-length-13146-cov-1.756433_pt1 | contig 13146 bp, 15 predicted proteins | sample MGYA00242741_ERZ504539 | MGnify/ENA primary metagenome ERZ504539 (study PRJEB26092, sample SAMD00036277) | human gut metagenome | host: Homo sapiens | study: EMG produced TPA metagenomics assembly of... | reverse complement strand
ATGCGAAACTGCTCGAGAAGCTCAAAATCCGCCAGCGACAACGCGCAATACCAGCAAATCATCAGCAAACTGGAGAATACCAACAACACGGCAGCCGGAACACTCGCCGACCTCAAACCCTGAGCGAGAACACACAGGCCACAGCCGGCAGCGTATCCAAACTGTCCACCGATTTCAACATAGGCACGCAGAACTCGCTCAAAAGCGCAGGCACGGCGCGCAACGCCATCAATTCAGGCGCACTGCCGCGACTGAATTCCGCGCTGGGCTCGCTGGCTGGGACGGCCGGAACACTTGCCGGCACCGTGACCAGCCAGGACAGCGTGGTCAGGCAAACCAACATCGTGCTCGACCAACTCGACCAAGTGGCGTCAGACGCCCGCATCGGCCTTGAGCAAACCGACCAGCAGCTGGCGAAGATGGAGACGAAGCTCACCACCGTCAGCACCGACCTGAAGGCGCTGGGCACTGCGGATCTGCTCGCATCGTTGACCGGCAGCGGTTGCTTGACGCGGATAAGATCGCCTCGTTCATGGAGTCCCCGACCGTAATCGACACGAAGAACGTGTATCCCGTCAACTCCTACGGCTCCGGCATGGCTCCGCTGATGACCAATCTGGCACTGTGGGTGGGCGCGTTCGCCTTTGTGGTGATCTACAAAGTGGAGGTGGACGACGAGGGGCTTGAGGGTCTCGATCCGACCGCAACCGAAAAGTATCTGGCCCGATACCTGTTGCTCGGCACGATGGGCGTCATTCAAGGCGCGATCTGCACCGTTGGCGATCTGATACTCGGCGTGCAGACGGCTTGCGCGCCACTGTTCATACTGACCGGCATGATCACATCGCTGGTATATCTGAGCATCACGTACGCGCTGTCCACCACGTTCATGCATATCGGCAAGGGCCTGTGCGTGGCGTTGGTGATCGTGCAGATTCCAGGCGCTTCCGGCCTGTATCCGATCGAGATGATGCCGAAGTTCTTCCGCATGGTCTATCCGTTCGTGCCATTCAGCTATTCGATAGACGCATTCCGCGAGACCATCGCCGGCTTCTACGACGGCCATTGGACCAAGGCGATTGGCACGCTGCTGCTGTTTGCCGGCATGGCGTTCGTCATCGGCCTGGTGGTCCGTCCTCTGTTGGTCAACCTCAACCGACTCTTCGCCCGCGAAATCAAGGAAAGCGACATGATTATCGGCGAGGAAGTGGAGCTTCCGGAACGCGGATACAACATGTCCCAAGCCATTCAGGTGCTGGCCGACAAAGGCGGCTACCGCGAGGTGATCGAGGAACGCGCAAGTCGGTTCGCGGAACTGTACCCGAAACTCAAGCGCGGAGCTCTGGTGATCGGATTCGTCGTGCCGGTCACTCTGGCGGCGGTGTTCTCGTTCACCAACGGAGAGAAAGTGGTAGTACTGGCCACGTGGGTCGTCTGGATTCTGCTCATCATGGGCTTCCTCATGGTCATCGAATACATGCGCGATAATCTGAACCGTCAAGTGGAGCTCGGCCATTTGAGCGATGAATCGATCCGATCCATGCTGGTGGAGCGCCAAGCGGCACGCATCCGTCGCAAAAAGCGGGCGCAACAGGAACGGCGGAACAGACTGCTGCGCAAAACGCGGAGACGCACCAGCGGCAAACGCACGACATCCGATAATCGCAATACCAGCGTCATCAAAGAAACGACGGAAAACGTGACGGGCGCAACCACAATGAAGATGACGGAATCGCCATACTGGTGCAGAAAATGCAGACGACCGGTCCAAGCGCCGCCGCGAACGATGCCGCCACGGACACCACCGAGACTACCGAGACCGCCGAGACAACCGAAAACAACGAAAACAACGAGGAAAGGAGCAACGCATGAAAACCATCTGGAAACTGTTCGTCGGCGACATCCGGCGAATCACCAGCAACGTCGTCTCCATCATCATCGTCATCGGACTCGTTGTGATCCCCGGCATCTTCACATGGTTCAACGTGGCCGCCAGCTGGGACCCGTTCGCCAATACCGGCAATCTGAAATTCGCCGTAGCCAATGAGGACGACGGATACCGGTCCGACCTCATTCCAGTGAAGATCAACATCGGCGACCAAGTGGTTAACACGCTGCGTTCAACGATCAGCTCGACTGGACCTCACCACCAAAAAGAAGCCATCAACGGCACCAAATCCGGCAAATATTACGCAGCTGTGGTGATTCCGAAGAACTTCAGCACCCGTATGATGACGTTCTTCGCATCCGATGGCGACCACGCCGAAATCGCCTACTACAACAATGAAAAGAAGACGCCTTGGCTCCGAAGATCACAGGCCAAGCGCCGATACGGTCAGCGCGCAGGTCAACGAGACGTTCTCCGAAACACTGACCAGCACCGCGCTGAGTGTGGCATCGCAGCTCGCCAACCAACTCGACAAGCCAGCCGCGCAGGAACAACTCACGCAGTTCAACGGCAATATCAGCGACTTCGCGGAAACGCTCACCGACGCTTCCGGAACGCTCCGCACGTTCAGCACGCTGACCCAAAGCGCACGGCATCTGCTTGAGTCCTCCGACGGTCTGATCGCCAATGTCAGCGGCAATGCGAAAAGCGCAGGAACAACACTCAAGCAAGCCGGCAGCGGCGTGGAGGATCTGACGGGCGCGTGAAGACCGGCACCACCGCGCTGGGCACGGCTCTGACTGATTCCGCCAACAGCTTCACAGCCATGGAAGCAGATGTGGACAGCCTATTCGGCAATGCGGGCACGCAGGCCGGCAACACCGCCAACGCATTACGCAACCAGGCCACGAACATCAGCAAGCAGGCGCAAAGCTACCAGCAGATCTATGATTCGCTCGACGCGCTCAGCGCAAACGAAAAGCTGCCGGAAGCGGTGAGGAACGCCATCGACCATCTCAAAACCAACGTCGGCACCACCATCACACAGCTCAACGACCTAGCATCGGCGCTGAATGACAGCGCCGACAACATCGACGCCAAAGTAAGCGATACCACGGCCGAACGTGCGGAGATCAAGAAACTGGCGCAGCAGGCGGCAACGTCCCTCAGTGGCATCAAAACCGACTATGAGAGCCAACTGAAACCGCAACTTGACGATATCGCCACGTCCATTACCAGCACCACCACCGCGCTCAATGCCACAGCGGCCGATCTGAAAGGCGCGCTGGGCAATCTGAACGGCACCGCCAAGACCGCGGATAAGAATCTGACCGCCATCAGCAGCGTGTTGGATTCCACCGCCGATAGTCTGGCCGGCGCGGGCAAAAAACTGGGCGCATTCACCGGAACATTGACCGATGCGCTGAACAGCGGCGATATGAGCGCCGTCAAAGATGTGCTCAGCGATAATACCGACTCGTTGGCCGCCGCGCTTGCAGCCCCTGTAAAAGTGAAACGCAACGCGGTGTTCCCAGTCAAGAACTTCGGTTCGCAGATGGCACCGTTCTACACGATCCTGCCGCTGTGGGTCGGTTCGCTGCTCATGGCAGTGACGCTCAAGACCACCGTCTCGCGTAAGGTGCGCAAGGAACTCGGCGACCCGAAACCGCATCAGCTGTTTCTCGGACATTACGGTGTGTTCGGCGTGATCGGACTATTGCAGAGCACGTTCTCCTTGGGAGGCAGTCTGCTGTTCCTCCATGTCCAGGCGGTGCATCCGCTGCTGTTCATGCTGTCCGGCTGGGTGAGCAGCCTAGTGTTCTCGTTCTTCATCTACACGCTCGTGGCCAGCTTCGGCAACGTCGGCAAAGCCATCGGCGTGCTGTTTCTCGTCATGCAGATCTCCGGAGCGAACGGCGCATATCCGCTGGCCGTGCTGCCGAAAATCATCAGCGGCATCAGCCCGTTCCTGCCTGCGACGCATTCAATCACAGCAATGCGCGCGGCGATCGGCGGAATCTACAGTAACGATTACTGGTTTGCGATTGGCGCGCTACTGCTGTTCATTCCACCGCTGCTGCTGATAGGCCTGCTACTGCGCATTCCACTGGTCAAGTTCAACCATTGGTACGTAAGCAAGCTGGAAAGCACGAAAGTGATCGCGGCATGATGGGCGGAACCACGCAAGAGGGCACGCGGAAGACGGTGCAAAAAACCACGCAGGAAGACGTCGGCACAGTACGTGGCCGACGTGAGCGATTACGGGAGCAAACCGACCGCAAAATCATAAAAGCCACATTGGGGATAGTGATTTCCGATGGTATCGGAGCGGTGACCATCGAAGAGGTCGCACGACGTTCGGGGGTAGCAAAGACCACAATCTACCGACGCTACCGAAACGCCGACGATTTATTGCAACGCATCCAACCGGAAGTTGCCGGACTACCGAATTTCAACGATTTGAAGCCGTCGCGGAGCGGACTGGCCACCATGCTGCGACGCATCCAGGACTGCTTCGACAGCGAACTCGGATTGAAGGCCGTGGGCGTGGTGCTGTCTTCCGACAACGCCACGCTGAAGGCGATCGCAGCACAAGTGCTGGCGCCGGCCGAAGAACGGTTCGTGGGGTTCATGGAACGTGGCATCGCGACGGAGTGTTTCAAAACCGTTTGGACTACACGTTCCTGTTCAGCACGGTGCTGGGTTCCATGCTGGCTTGCAAAGCGTTGGCGGGGCAGGAAGCCGGAGGGGAACGGCAATCCGGCAAGGAACGCAAGTCTGATTCCTGGGCCGAGAACATGGCCACGTTGCTCTGGCCGAACGTATGCGCCGAATCCGCACGGTAACCACAGGAAACCGTCCGCACCGACGCAAGACGGGCATGCCGTGTCGGTTTCAGAAGGATGGGCTATTGGATTGACGCTTCCTGACGCGCCACTTCCACGCCTTGTTGAAGGCTTCGGAGGTCCAGCTGGCACCGGCGAGCTTGTCGACTTTAAGGTCCTTCAACGGCTTGCCGACCACCGCGTCCGGCACGGCTTTGGCAAAGTCGTTCTGATGCTTTTTGGAGATGGACGTGAACGGATGGCCGACGATCTTCACGGCCGTCACGTTCTGGTCCTTAACGGTCAGATGCACGTCGATGGTGTCCTCGCCGACCGGCCCGTACTGGCCGTTGATCGAATAGTCGCCATCCGCGTAGTTGCCGGTGTCCTGCTTGTCGGATGTTGCGGAATTCGCGTCGGCACGGTTTTTGGTGGCGTCGCCGTCGTCTGCCGTGTCGCCGGACGCCTTGCCGTCAGTTTTCGACTTCTCTTCCTGCGATTGCACGCTTTCGCCGGAATTGCCGGCGTATTCGTCGTCCATCGGCGTGGCTTTCGGCTCGCCGCATGCCGACAGCAGCGCGATGCTCGCCGCGGATAGCGCGATGACTTTGACTGCGTTCGATTGTGCGGTGCTCATGCCTGCTCCCCTTTCGTGCGTCGGGCTCTACGTCCGTATCGTCGGCAACGCCAGCCGCAACGGCAACGTTGGCCGCGTCCGTATCGCCGGTTTTCGCGGCTTTCGTGGGGTCGGCGAACGAAATCGCAATACCCCCGTTCTGCGCGCCTTCCGCGGCGGAACCGGTGAATGCGGGCTTGCCGCCGGCCGCTTCGTACGCGCGTTTCGCCTCCTCGTCGTTCCACTGCTCGCCGACGAGCACGCCGTGGTTGAGCATGATCTCGCGCTGCGCACAGGAGGCGACGAGCGCGTCATGCGTCACGACGATGATCGTAGTGCCCTGCTCGTGCAGCTGGCGGAACAGGTCGAGCACGATCTTCTCGTTCTTCTCGTCGAGGTTGCCGGTCGGCTCGTCGGCGAGAATCAGCTTCGGACAGTTGATGAGCGCGCGGGCGATGCACACGCGCTGCTGCTCACCGCCGGACAGCTGGCCGGGCAGGTGATGCGCACGCTCCTTCAATCCCACTCGTTCCAGCGCTTCCATGGCCTGCTTCTCGTCGACCACGGAATGGTAGTACTGCGCCACCATCACGTTCTCCACGGCCGTCAGATGCGGCACGAGGTAGAACTTCTGGAACACGAGCCCGATCATGTTCTTGCGCACGTCGGCGAGCTGGCGGGCGTCAGATCCTCCAGTCGGCGGCCTTCGAGCATGACGGAACCCTTCGACGGCGTATCCATGCAGCCGATCATGTTCATCAGCGTGGTTTTGCCGGAACCGGACGAGCCGACAATCGCCAGCCATTGCCCTTGCGGAACGGTCAGACTCAGGTCGTCGACGGCGTGCAGATCGCCGTAAATCTTGGAAATGTGGTCGAGTTCCAGCAGCATATGTTCGTTGTCCATGATTATTCCTCCCTCAAAACGATGGCGGGGTCGATACGGGTGGCGCGGCGGACCGGCGGAATGGAGGCGATGACGGCGATCGCCACGCTCAGCAGCAGCGAGCCGGCGCCGAGCAGCCAGTCGAAGCCGATCGCGCGACCGAAGACGGTGGCGCACAGCACACGCGCCAGCACATAGCCGATAGCAGTGCCGAGCAGACCGCCGATCAAGCCGTAGATGCCGGATTCCACGTAGAATTCGACGCCGATGGCGCGTGAATCGGCGCCGAGGGCCTTGCGCAGGCCGATTTCGTTGCGACGCTGGCTCACGATGGAGCTGATGGTGGTGCCCACGCCGACGAGCGTCAGCACGAGCACGACGAGCGAGACAATCCAGAACAGGGTCTGCAGCATGGCGATGATGCGGGTGTCGGACGAGGTGATTCTGGTGACGGTCTGCGCTTTGACGGCGCTGTTCGGGTTTTTGTCGGCACTGCGATTGATGTTGTTGACGATGTCGTTGAGCTCGTCGCCCATGGCGTTCACGGAGTATTCGACCACGTCGGCGCCGCGCTTGGAACCGGCGAGTTTGGCCACGTCCGCGGTGGTGGCGTAGATGATGGAATCCTCGTTGCCGCCGGTGTCGACGATGCCGGAGATGCGGAATTCGGTGCCGTTGTTATCCATGATGTCGGACGAGACGCGGCCGTTTTCCGTGGCTTGCGTGGTCTGTTCGCCTTGCGTAGTTTGCGTACTCTGCGTGCCCTGCGCGGACGATTCTGCCGTTTCAGTTGATTCGTCCGAATCGGATTTTGCGGACGCGGAAGAAGACGCTGAAGAAGACGCGTCGGCGGCGGCGGTAACCGATGGTGACACGGCTGCCGACTTTCACGCCGAGCGCGTCGGCGACGTCGCGGCGACCATCACGTTGCCCGAGCCGGGCCAATCGCCCGTCACGTTCCAATGGCGATTGAGCGCGCGGACGGCTTTCACGTCCACGCCCGGCGATGGTGTACGGCGCGGAATTGATGCGCACGCTCTCATACCGGTATGCGGCTGATTTCACGCTGTGTCCGGCGCCGATGAGCGCCGTCACGTTGCGTACGGTTGCAGTATCGATGCCTTGCGATTTGCCCGTTGCGGACGCGGGCGTGACGATCAGGTTCGCGCGTACGCGCGCATTTCCTCGTTCATCTGCTGCGGCACCGCGACGCACACGGATGCAAGGCAGAACAGCGTGGCCGCGCCGACGAGCGACGCGATCACGGCCATCATCGCACGGGAGCGACGGCGGAACACCGCGCCCCACAGCATGGTGAAGAACATCTTGCGATTCGTCATCGCACACCCCCTACGAAAGCCAAGCACAACTCACCTACATGCAGCACCTCCGCCGGACGCAAGCCCAGAATCGCCCGAATCGACGAAAGCGAGGCCACGAGCACAGTGACCGCCAGCAACACGAAAACCAACACGAACACCATCGGACGCATGGTGATGCCCGAGCCGAACACCACGTGCCCCACGATCTGTGCAACGCCCGAGCCAAGCAGCGCGCCGGCAATCGCACCAACCAGCGAAATCACCGCCGTTTCGGCGAGCATAAGGCGCGAAACCGCGCCGTCCGTGGCGCCGATCGCCTTCAACAGCGCCAATTCCGAACCGCGTTCGCCAATCGACGCGGCCATCAGGTTTGCCACGCGATCGCGGCGCAACCAGCGACAGCACGGTCATCAGCACCATCACCGCCTGCGTCTTGTTCAGCACATCGCCCTGCAGCGCGGCCACCTGGCGCACCTGCTTGGCCACCGCGCCCGGCAGCACCTCTTCGATCTGGTACGCGATCGACGACGGATACGCGGTGCAATACCACGTCTCCCACTCGTCCTGCGTGAGCGCGTTCGGATTCTTCGACGCCTTGCGCGCGAGGTCGTGTCGGGCGTGGTGAGCGCCTTGACTTCATCTTGTCGATGGAATTCGGCAGATTCGCAAGCGTTTGCGCGGCGATGGACGGCATATAAATGGCGCTGTTGTCGGAATCGCCCGAATCGAAGATGCCGACGATTTTCACTTCACGCGATTGCGTTCGGTGGAGGATTTGCCGGTTTCCCGGTACCTCCGTTCGTATTGTCGTCCGCACCGACGGCGATCGTCTTGTCGAGCGTAACGCTGTCACCGACGTTCACGCCCAGTTTCGCGGCGAGCGCGCTGCCGACCATCGCCTGCTCGCTGTCGTCTTTCGGCCAGGTTCCGTTGATTTTCCACCATGAGCGCATGCCGTTCATGCCGGCCACGGTGGACTCGCCGGAGTCCATGTGCAGGGTTTCGCGAACCACGTGCCCACGATCGGCACGTTGGTCGCCTTGCATTTCGCCGCGGAAGCAGCCGCACCTGACGCACCAGCCGTTCCAGCAGAGCCAGCCGAACCAGCCCCCGAACCGACACACCCCGCATCCGCGTGGATGTTCAATTCCGGCGCGAAATTGGTGATGTTGAACGCCCAGAAGATGGTCTTGATCTTCTGCGCGTCCGACTCCTTCAGAACGCGGTCGGGTCGGCGCTGTCCGCCGCAGCCGAGCCGTCGGAAGTGAACCCCCCGTCCGAACCGGACGAACTACCCGAAGCCGAGCCAGCAGAATCGCCGGTATTGTACAAATCGCTCACCACAGCGTCGGACTTCGGCTGCACGACGATATTCGAACCGTACGTGCTCAGCTCCGCGTTGAGCTTGTCGCCCACGTCGAACACCACGCCGAGCATGGCCACGCTGACGGTGGCGGACAGGCACACGGTGACGGCGATGAGCAGACGGCGTTTGGAACTGCCGGCTGAACGAGCGAGAGATCATTTCAGGAAGAACATGGTACCCCCTTACCTTTCTCGGCGCTCCACTGGAAATGGCTCGACAGCGCGCGAGCGTGGACGTTGGATGACGATTTGCCCGGCTTGACCTGGTAGTCGAACGGTATCGGGTTGCAGCCGCCTTTGAAGCCGATGGTGGCGAGGTTGATGGCCACATCGCACTTCTTGCAGATGATTTTGCCGTCCTTCTCGTAGTAGCCGGCGTCGCCGCAGTTGTCGCACGCGTCGAGGCCGACGCCGTACGCGCCGCCGTTCTTCTTGATGATGATGAATCGCATGGAGGTGCCGTCCTTCGCGCGGTATTCGAAGCGGTGCAGGTGGCCGTCGGAAATCTGGCTGAATTTGATGGTGACCACGCCGTCGGCGAGCGAGTAGTCTTCCGGCGGCGACAGCGTGACGACTTTCTGCGTTTGCGCGACGCCGTACGTCAGGGCCACGGTGACGCAGATCATGGCGACCAGGCTGAACGCGCCGGCCGCTTTCGCGCGGCGGCGGAACGCGATATGCGTGCGTGCGATCGCCTCGTTGGCGCCGGTCGGCTTGACTTTGAAGCCCATGACGATGCTGGCGATTGCCGGAATGGCGAAGACGAGCGCCATTGCGATGGTCAGGCTGCGCTGATGGTTGATGCCCCACACGAGCGCGAGGAAGGCGGCGGTCGGGAAGCTGACGATGCGTTTGGATTGGAGGATCTGCGCAAGGTCGGTGAAATGCTGTGCGAACAGCAGCGCGACCAACAGCAGCACCGCCGTCGTGAACGACCAGCGGACGGCGGTGGAACGCATCGTGCGGAAGATAAGCGCGGCGATGATTGCGACGGCCGCGCCCAAAGCGAAGCCGAGCGCGCGCAACAGCATGTCGGAAGTGAAGATGGGATCGCCCGGCTCGACGAAGATCGTCAGTCGCAGAATCACGTCGGGCAGCGCACGAAAGGTGGTGGCCTCGATCGCAAGCGCCGCAACGAGATTCGCGATGTCGAGCAGCGCGCGGTGGTTGTGCCAGTCGGCGGTGATGCGGCGGGCGAACAGGACGATGACGAACACGGCCACGTCGAGGATCACGCAGCACCACAGGGTCGGATAGTTGACGAACGTGCGTTGCGTGATGACGGCGGTGGCGCGCAGCGCGGCGAATACGACTGCGCCGGCGAATCCAACAACGAAACCGGCCAGCCGCCAGTACGCGCTCAGAGGCTTGTCACGCCCTCACCGACGGTGAGCATGACGCTCAACGCCATGACGAGCAGCGCCGGCGCCAACACCCCCTGCAACACCGTCACAAACTGCAGCAGCATCCCAAATCCTTTCATCCAAACCCAACTCAAAGAACCCAACATTCCCATTCCGCCCCATCCCAAGAGTCCCACCCCTCTCATTCCTCCCTAAATGCGAGATTTCCCGGACCCCTCCACAATCGCAGAGGTGAATCCATCCCCCTAAACGCGAGAGAGCGGTTTCGGTATGCATTGCCCCGACCGTAAGCTTGGCCACCGAGCCGTTAAGGGAGAAGCCCAGTGGCTTCTCCTAGGCGAGGCGAGCAGCTATGCTGCGAGGGCAGCGAAGCTGCACCTTGAGTGTGTCGGGTAATGCATACCGAAACCGCGAACGGGCTACGCTAGGAGATCACCACTCCTGCGGCGTATAGTTCCAGTCCGGGAAGGTGACCTCGATCGGTTCCGTCCAGAAGCGTCCCTTCACACCCGTCTCCGGATCGACGTGCAGCATCCAGCCCTTCTTCTCCGGGGATTCGATCTTCAGCACGAGCTTGTACGCGCCGGCCTTGTCGAGCTTGACGTTGGCGCCGTAGTGCGGGCCGTCGGAGGCGTTCATCTGCATGAAGGTTCCGGAGGCGACGGACGCGTTGGAGGTCTTGTCGATGATGTCGTAGTTGACGGTCAGGTCCGGCACGAAATCGCCCTTGCCGTAGCCGAGTTCGGTGCCCTTCTGGTTGGCATGGATGTCGGCTTCGAGGTGGAAGCTCGCATCGGCGGCCTTGAGGCCCATGCCGGACGGTTCCATGTCGATCGGCTGGAAGTAGACGGCGTTGACGGTCAGCGGGCCGCATTCCTGGTCGGAGTGCTTCTCATCGACCTGGATCTCTTCGAAACCGGCGGAATCGCTGGAATCGTCCTTGCTGGAGTCGTCGGCCTTCGAAGCCGACGCGGAGGCGCTGGACTTGTCCGAAGCGGCGGAATCGTTGGAATTGCCGCATGCGGACAGGGAGAAGGCCATGGAGCCGGCCAGCAGGATGCCGAGCAGAGCGGCGATCTTCTTGTTCTTCATTTCTCTTTCCTTTGTTGTTGGATGTGGAAAAAATATCGGTAAATCTCGGAAAATTTGCGTATTACTTGCGATTGTCAGGCGTGCGCAACTTGCGTTTGCGTGCGAAGCCGACGGCGAACAGCGCGAGTACGGCAATCGCCGCGATCGCTTGTGCCGCAAGGCATTCGACGTACGGATACAGGCCGATCCAGTCGTTTGTGGGCACGCTGGACAGGTAGTGGCCGTCGATCAGGTCACCTTCGATGAGCGCGTGGATGCCGCCGCCGGCGAAGATGACGACCAGCACGGCCATCAGGATCGACGTGACGAGGAAGAACGGGCCGATCGGAATCTTCACGGAGGTGAAGCGCAGCACGAGGAAGATGACGAGCAGCACCACGCCTGCGGCGATGCCGCCGATCCACATGCCTTGCGCGTCGCGGCTCATCGAGTAGATCGATTCGTAGAAGATGACGGTTTCGGCGCCTTCGCGGAACACGGCGAGGAAGCTCAGCATGGCGAGCGAGACGACCATGCCAAGGCTCACACCTTCACCGGCCGCCACCTTGCTTTGCGCGTTGGCCACAACAGATTCAGTTTTGCTGCGAATGTAGCGGTTCCAAGCTTCCACAGAGCTCTTGTTGAGCATCCAGTTGCTGGTCCACAGCAGCATGAGCATGGCGATCAGCGCGCACACGCCTTCGGAGATTTCCTGAATCGGGCCGGAGCCGCCGAACAGGAACGTGAAGAGCACGGCGATCAGGCCGGAACCGGCGAGACCGGCGAGCACGCCCAGGTAGATCCACTTGGTGAAGCGCCGGTTGCCGGATTTGACGAGGTAGGCCACCACTGCGGCCACCACCAGCAGCGCTTCGAGGCCCTCACGGATCAGGATGAGGAACGCCTGCCGGCGGAGCTGGTGATGGCTTTGGTGAAGGCGTTGACGTTGCCCGCCGCGCCACCGTCGAGGGTGGCAGCGTCTTCGACGAGCCAGCTTTTCAGGTCGTCGACGAGCTTCTTGATCTCCTTGTCGGAGCCGCCATCGCGCATGGTTTTGCGGGTCATTTTGAACTGGTATTCGACCTGAGAGACGCGGTCGCCGGAAATGGCGTTCATCACGTTCTTTTCGAAGCCAAGCTTCTCGTAGTACTGGTAGTACGCGTTGTTGACGAGGCTGGAGCCTTCCGTTCCTTTGCCGGAACGGCGGCTTTGTACGCCTTGTCGAGAATGACGGTTCATTTCGCTGGCGACGTCGCCCCACGTGCGGTCGCCCTTGCCTTTGGAGGAGTTCTTTTTGGCCGCGTCGAGCTCTGCGTTCCGCGGCGGTCTGTTCGGCGCGCTGCTTCGCGTAGGTTTTGGGATCGGCAAGGTTCGCGTTGCCATCGAGCGTCTGCGCGGTGGCGTTGAGGTCGGCGTTCAGTGCATCGATTTTGCCAGCGATTGCGCTACCCTGGCCTTGCTGGTAGGCGAGCCTTCCAAGTCGGTGAACTGCGTGAGCAGCGCCTGCTGCTTGTCGGCGGAGATGGTGTCGTTGACGGCCTCGAGAAGTTGGATGCGTCGTAGCCGATCCAATGCGCGGTCTGGAAGTCGGTGCCGGCCTGGCCGTAATCGCCGTCGTTGTAGTCCTTTTCGGCGGTGGCGAGCTGCTTGGCGATGTTCTGCGCGGCGGCGGTCCAGGAATCGAAATTCGTCTGGTTGCCGTCAGCGGCGGACGCCTGCCGCGGCATCGCGATGCCGACAAACAGCGTGGCGAGCGCGATCATCGAGCGCGGCGACGAGCGTGGATGAGACGGCCGGAAGCCGGAGGAAC
>ENA-OQAX01000234-OQAX01000234.1-human-gut-metagenome-genome-assembly--contig:-NODE-234-length-13174-cov-2.707979_pt1 | contig 13174 bp, 14 predicted proteins | sample MGYA00242741_ERZ504539 | MGnify/ENA primary metagenome ERZ504539 (study PRJEB26092, sample SAMD00036277) | human gut metagenome | host: Homo sapiens | study: EMG produced TPA metagenomics assembly of... | reverse complement strand
ACTAAAAAAGAATGAAAAAAATCTGTTTTTTGGCTTAAATGTTTTGTCTGTTGCTTGTGTATTATCTATAGTAGATAATTCCAAAGATATAAAATGAACAGCCAAATAGATGAATTTGAACGAATAATGCTGGATTATCTGAAAGGCGAAATCTCGTCTGAAGATATGCAGAAACTAACTATATTACTGAAAAGGGAGAATGCTTGTCGCGAAAAATAATCGTGAAATAGCCCGTTCTTATGCATTGGCATCCTCTTCTTGGTTTGCACGCAGGAAAGAGCAAAACTTTGAGCAATTGTGTGATACATTGAATTTCTATTCTTCTCGTAAACATTTCTTTTTTCCGTAAAATAAGCGTTTGGAGAAGCGTTGCTATATGGACTTTACTGATTGGTTGTAGTATAACATTCTTTTATTTATATCATTCGCCTAGTCCAGAAGTTCTTACTCCTTCTTATTGTCAGATTGAGGTTCCCCAGGGGGCTAGTTCGAAATTATTATTGCCTGATAGTACCATTGTTTTTCTGAATGGGGGGACGGTTTTAAAGTATGATGTTTCTTTGCAGCAGCGGACTGACCGGAAAGTTTTTTCTTTCAGGTGAGGCTTATTTCAAAGTTTCTAGAAATATGCTCAAGCCTTTTATTGTTCATACGGGGGAATTGAATATAAAAGTATTAGGTACAACATTTAATGTGGCTTCTTATCCTGATGATGCGGAAATAAAAGTGAGCCTTGTGGAAGGTAGTGTGAATGTTTACACTACTTCAGATGCTAAAAAGAATATTCTTCTTTCTCCTGATGAGCAAGCTGTTTATAATAAAAATGATAAGGTATTGTCTATGAGAAAGATAGATGCGGTATCTCAAGCAGCATGGACTACAGGAAGACTGGTATTTGTTAATGAAAAGTTATTTGATATTTTGAAAACAATCGGGAAAAAATATGATGTACAGATACTTGTGCAGTCTCGGAAAGTGTATACTGAATATTTTTCAGGAAGTATAGATACGAATCTGACTTTGGATGAAATTCTTTCTTATTTAGATGTGGATAATAAGTTTATGTGGAGAAAGAAAGGAAAACAATAGTTATTACAGACCGGTAACTGATAGATAAAAAGTACTGTGAAAAGTACATGCTTAAATAATTGTTAACTAAAAATTCTAAGTATGAAAAAAAACTTTTGTAAAGTTCGTAGGGGGCATTGCCTCTCTCTTGTATGGATAGTTTCATTTCTACTATGGGGAAATGTCACTATGGCCGCATTGCCTATTCAGGAGGCAAAACTTTCTATACAACAGCGTTCAGTGGCTTTGAGTCGGGTTTTTATGAGATTGAAAACAGACCGGCTACTCTTTCCTTGTTCGTAATAATGATATTAATATGAATGAGAAAGTATCTATTGATGTTAAAAATAAAAAGTGTGGAAGAGGTGCTTGAGATGTTGTTTGTAGGGAAAAATATCCGTTATAAAGTGGAAGGGGAGCATATTTCTGTTTATAAACCCCAGCAATCAAGACAAAATGCAATTACCGGATTGGTTATGGATGTGGCAAAAGAACCAGTTATTGGTGCTTCTGTTGTGGTAATGGGATCTACTAACGGGTGTATCACAGATTTTGATGGAAAATTTTCTTTAGAAGTTTCTGAATTTCCTGTGAAGTTACAAATCAGTTATATTGGTTATAAATCTCAAGAGGTAACTGTACGTGATACAAAAACTATTCAGGTGGTATTACGTGAGGACACTGAAACTTTAGATGAAGTGGTGGTAGTGGGATACGGTTCGCAGAAAAAAGCAAACCTGACAGGAGCCGTTGCCTCGGTCAAGATGGATGAAGTGATAGGCAATCGTCCTTTGTCACAAGCTGCTGATGCATTGCAAGGTACGGTTCCCGGCTTGTTTGTGTCTAGTGATGGCAATGCTCCAGGTAAAAGTAAGTCATTCCAGATTCGTGGCGCTTATTCTGTAGGTATTAAAAATGATGATGGTTCTTATGGTAGTGCTATCAAGCCTTTGATTTTGATTGACAATGTGGAAGGAGACTTGGATATGGTTAATCCTGAGGATATTGAAACGGTTACAGTGTTGAAAGATGCTGCTTCAGCTGCCATTTATGGTGCCCGTGCTGCCGGTGGTGTAATTTTGGTTACTACCAAACGTCCGAAAGGAGAAACTTCTTTCCAACTGAATTATAATAATAACTTTGCCTTTGCAACTGCCATGAATTTGCCAGAACAGGCACCGTTGATGGAATATTTGCAGGCCTATTCTGATGCAGCCGGAGATCAATTCTGGACAATGGGTTCGCCTAGTGTAAGCAAATGGATGGGATATTTGGAGCAATATCGTAATAATCCGTCTTCTATTCCTACTGTCGGCGATGGTATCTTTAAAGATACGGATGGGGCTGTTTATTATATGAATGAAAAGGACTTGGTGAAGAACATGCTTGAGACTAGTTTCCAGCATACACATAATATATCAATGACAGGTGGTACTGATAAGCTCCGTTATCGTCTTTCTGCCGGATTTATTGATAATGACGGTGTGCTGATTACTGACAAGGATAAATACAGACGAATGAATGTCAGTGGATTTATATCTGCCAATGTTACAAAATGGTTTACTCAGGAAGCCACTTTTAGCTATGCACATAGTAAAAGAATGGAGCCAAAGTCTGCTTTGGGCGCTGTTTACAGTACTCGTCTTGCTTCTTTCTATCCGGAAGGCAATATGCCGGAAGGTATTTCTGCTGCAGGCGATGGATTACCTTTCTTTACTCCGTCCAATCAGATACGTTGGTCCAATCCAGAAAAAACATTGTATGACAATCCTCGTATTTTCCTGAAGTCTATATTGAAGCCATTAAAGGGATTTGAAATAGCATTTGAATATACTTTCGACAAGAATATATATGATTATAGCTGGTATACGGGAAGTGTGGTATATACTACTGTGCAAGGTGGTAAAGACACGACTCCGACCAATGACTATCTACAAAAAAAGAAAAGATATACCGACTATAACTCAATCAACTTGTATGGTACTTATGATTTCTCATTGGGTAATCATCAGTTTAAGATAATGGCAGGTTTCAATCAAGAATCCAGTTATCAGGAAACAATGGAGGCTTTATCCTATGGACAAGCTGTTATTGAGGTGCCTTCATTGGGTTCGGGTACATCTACATTGAAAGCTACGGACAAGTATAATGAGTTTTCTGTTCGCGGCGGATTCTTCCGTGTGAATTACAACTATCAGGATAAATATTTGCTGGAAGTAAACGGACGTTATGACGGTTCTTCTAAGTTTCCTAAAGAATCACGTTACGGTTTCTTCCCCTCTGTTTCGGCCGGTTGGAACATTGCACAGGAAAAATTCATGGAAAGTACTCAGAATTGGTTAGGTTCTTTGAAGCTACGTGCTTCTTATGGTATGATTGGTAACCAGAACGTGCCTGCTTATTCGTTTATTCCAACTATGGCGGTGAATAATAAATACAATGTTGGATATCCAATGGTAATTATGTAACCGCTATTACTTCTATTCCTTCATTGGTAAGTCGTAACTTTACTTGGGAAAAGGTAGGGACATTAGACATCGGTATTGATTTCTCTATGTTCAGTAATCGCTTTACAGGTACTTTTGACTGGTATCAGCGTAATACGAACGGCATGCTTGCTCCGGGTGTGCAATTGCCTGCTGTAGTAGGTGCGGATGCTCCTTATCAGAATACGGCAGATATGCGTACACGTGGCTGGGAACTGAGTTTCAATTGGCGCGACCAGATTGGAAAGGTGAGCTACCGAGTCGGTTTTAACCTGTCCGACAGCAAGTCAAAGATTGTGAAGTATGACAGTAACTCATCCTACATATTAAGCAGCCAAAAGACGAATGCGCTGACGGGTGGAACATATACATTTTGGGAGTTTTATAAAGGTAAGGAATTAGGCGAAATCTGGGGATATGAAACAGATGGTTATTATACCGTAGACGATTTTGTCGATACTTCTTCATGGAAATTAAAGGATGGCGTTCCAAGCATAGATGGCTATAATCCTCGTCCGGGTGATGTGAAGTTCAAGAACTTAATGGATGATGAAAGAGGGACAAATATGATTTCCAGCGGCAACAATACGTTGAATAATCCGGGCGACCGTAAAGTGATTGGTAATGAAACTCCTCGTTATCTTTATGGTATTAATCTAGGATTAAACTATAAAGGTTTGATTTGAGTGCCTTTTTGCAAGGAACCGGTAAACGCGATAAATGGATTGCCAATACATTGACTTTCCCATTATATTCTGACTTTAAGTTTATTCCTTTATATAAAGGTTTGGGTGATTACTGGCAACCGGTAGATGCTGCCAATGGTGATTACACAGCAGTTAATCCTAATGCTGAGTTCCCACGTATTTATGGCAACTATGGTAACCAAGGCTCTAATTACCGCCAGTCAGACAAGTACTTGTCCGATGCTTCTTATCTGCGTATCAAGAATGTTACTTTGTCATATACATTCCCCAAAGCATGGATTACCAAAATATCTTTGTCGCAGTTACGTGCTTTTGTCAGTGTAGAAAATCTGGCAACGCTCTCATCATTGCCAAAGGGTATCGACCCGGAAACGCTGAAATGGGATTATCCCGCATTCCGCACAGTATCCTTTGGGCTTAATCTTACATTATAAACCTTAAATTAGTACGAGTATATGAAAAGATTATTTATAAGTTTAGCAATTCTCGCAGGAATCAGCCTCTCTAGTTGTAATGATAGTTCTTGGAAAAGACTCCTGTTACAGACTTGACGGAGAATAATGCATTCAATTCCTACGATAACTTCAAGGCTTTTATGTGGCCTTGTTATGAGATGTTTACAAATAATACTATTCGCACTTCCTTACAAGGATTCGGACAAGACGGACAGTATAAGGGCGATATGGCAGCAGGATACTTTCAGCAAAAATATGAAAGTGGCTACAATGAATTTGCTTATCAGACAGTTGCCAGTGTAGCATCCGGTAATGGCTGGGATTTTAAATCATTTATCCGCCGTGTTAATATCATGCTTTCACACATTGATAATTCTAGTATGACAGAGGCTCAGAAAGACCATTGGCGTGCAGTAGGATATTTTTTCATTCTTTTGGTATATGGAATTGATAGATCGTTTTGGCGATGTGCCTTGGGTGGACCAGGTATTGCAGGAAGATTCTCCCGAAGCTTATGGACCTCGTGTGGATAGAAAAACCGTAGCCGACAAGGTATTGGAACGTCTGCAATGGGCGGAACAGAATATTGGAAATTTCACATCACAGGATGGGGACAATACGATTAACCAAGATTGTGTACGTGCCGTTATTTCGCGTTTCGGATTACGTGAAGGTACATGGAGGAAATATCATGAATTGGGTGATGCTGAAAAATATCTGCAAGAGTGTGTACGCGCATCCGAGTTATTAATGGCCGCTTATCCTACTCTTTACACAGGAACAGACGGTCAACCCGGTGCCGGATATGGTGAAATGTGGACAACAGAGGATTTGGGACAAGTTCCAGGTATCATTCTCTATAAATCTTATGTGAAGGATATAAATCCTATGGGCATGAGTTATATTGAACATACTTCTTCACACTATGTGGAGATGAACCAGAATACGGTAGATCTTTATTTGATGAAGAATGGCAAGCCGATTTTGGCTGACGGATCGGGCTACCATGGAAATAAGGACATGTATGCGGTATTTCGTGACCGTGACCCGCGTTTGTATCACACGGTTATACCTCCTTATAAAGTAAAATCTGGAAAAGGCGACTATCCTACCTGGTCGTATACAGACAATCCGGCAGACCGTGAATATATTGATATTATGGGAGCAAATGAAAGTTGCAGTAACCCGGGTGTTGGTATGAAAACGTTTGCCTGGGCAGAACTGGAGTGCATCACTTGTACCTGAAATACCAAGATTAGGTACTGGAGCATTTGTGACTTGCCGTTCAGGCTACTATGTATGGAAGAATTGGGATAACTGGGAAACCAGCTTTAATAATGGTAATTTGAATACAGCTGACAAACCTATTTTTAAAATTGAAGAAGTCCTGTTGAATGAAGCTGAAGCCAAATTTGAATTGGGAGTATTTGACCAAGGGGTTGCAGACAAAACAATCAATAAGTTGCGTGATCGTGCCGGTGTAGTCAAAATGGTGGTTGCTGACATTAATGATAGTTTTGATCCTAACCGTGGAAAATACTATCCTAAAGGTAATGAAAAGTGGTATTTTGGTTGATCCTGTCTTATGGGAAATTCGTCGCGAACGTATTATAGAATTGATGGGTGAGGGATTTGGTATTTATGATATCCGTCGTTGGCGTATGGCTCCGTGGTTCCTCAATAAACCTGCAACTGGTCTTTGGATGAGTAAAGAAGAGGCAATGAAAAATAATATGACTTTATATAATCCTGAAACTGGTTATTCTGATGGAACTGACGGTTCATTGACGGAAGGTAATTTGTATCTTTTCAATGATCCTCTAAAAGAAGGTAAAGGTTGGTTAGATAAATATTATTTGTATCAAGTACCGACTACCGAAATATTATTGAACCCAGAACTGGAACAGAATCCTGGTTGGTAATTTATAGTGTGATACGAATGAGGCTGTCTCAAATGCGGAATAACGTATGGAGACGGTCTTGTTTGGTTTTTAAACTTAGAAAAATCGAAATAAAAATGAGATTTCAGAAAATAGGATTGACTACTGTAGTGTTGTGTACCGTAGGAATACAACAGAGCTTTTCTATCGATATAGTTACAAAAGAAAAACCTAATATCGTGTTTATTTTGGCTGATGATTTAGGTTGGACGGATTTGGGTGTAATGGGCAGTGATTATTATGAAACTCCTAATATAGACCGTCTTGCTACAGAAGGAATATTGTTTGACAATGCTTACGCTGCAGCCGCCAATTCAGCACCTAGCCGTGCTTGTATGATGACAGGAATGTACACACCACGCCATGGAGTATATACAGTTAGTCCTCCCGACCGTGGTGATCGTACCAAACGTAAATATATAGCTATTCCCAATGTAGAAGATGTCTGTGCCGACTTTGTGACTATGGCCGAGGCTTTGCAAGAACAGGGTTATCAGTGTGGTCATATCGGGAAGTGGCATTTGGGGGGATGATGAGGACGGTACAGGACCCTTGTCACAGGGATTTATATGGAATGTGGGCGGTAATAGAGCAGGAGCTCCCTATTCTTATTTTTATCCCTATTGTCTGCCTGATAAAAGTAAATGTCATGTGGGATTAGAAGAAGGTATATTGGGTGAATATCTTACTGATCGGTTGACTGAAGAAGCTGTTTCTTTTATAAAATCTCATAGTGAAGGTCCTTTTTTCTTACATTTGTCCCATCATGCCGTACATACGGTTTTGCAAGCACCTGATTCATTGATAAATAAATATCGTAATAAAAACTCCCGGTAAATATCATAAGAATCCTATATATGCTGCAATGATTGAAAAACTAGATGATAGTGTTGGTAGGATATGCCAAGTTATTAAGACATTAGGAATAGCAGATCGTACAATAGTCATTTTTTATTCAGATAATGGAGGTTCGGAACCAGTGACAGACAATTTATCCGTTAAAATGGAGGAAAGGGAATGCCTTATGAAGGTGGGAGCGTGTGCCGTTGATTATAAGGTGGACTGGTAAAATAGAAGGAGGCATCCGTTCATCTGTTCCAATAACAGGAGTTGATTTTTATCCAACTTTTGTTACTTTGGCACAGGGTAAGATTCCTGCTAACTTAGATGGAAAAGATATTTTTACGCTTATAAATAATAATGAGACGGAACGTGATCTTTTCTGGCATTTTCCGGCTTATTTGGAGTCTTATTTAAACGGGGGAAGAGATTTCCGTGCAAAACCTTATTCCAGTATTCGTTCAGGTGATTGGAAATTGATATATCATTATGAAGATAAGTCTATGGAACTGTTTAATTTGAAGAATGATCTGGGAGAATCACAAGATCTATCAGGTTCAAATCCTGTAAAGCGAGGAGAACTTTATCAGAAACTGATGAAGTGGATTCAAGAAACTCATGCTCCTATTCCTGTGAAATTGAATCCTTATTATCGAGAGTAGGTGAATGATATTTTTTTCTTCTATAGCTTTGCAGCCTAGGATATTTTCTCTAAATTGCCGATGTTTATAGCAGGAGTAGTAATTATTAAATTCAGTAAAAAACAGAATATATGAAAAATCGAAACCTCTTTCTTTTAACCAGTGGATTAGCATTTCCTCTATTAGGCGCTTATGCTCAGAAAACTCCTAAACCGAATATCATTTATATTATGTGTGATGATATGGGTTATGGTGATTTAGGGTGTTATGGTCAGTCCTACATCAGTACACCGAATATTGATAATATGGCTAAAGAAGGTATGCGTTTTACACAAGCGTATGCCGGTAGTCCGGTGAGTGCTCCATCACGTGCGTCATTTATGACCGGACAACATTCCGGACATTGTGAAGTACGTGGGAACAAAGAGTACTGGCGCGATGCCCCTGTTGTGATGTATGGAAATAATAAGGAATATGCCGTGGTGGGGCAACATCCATACGATCCCGGTCATGTGATTATACCTGAAATAATGAAAGATAACGGTTATACTACCGGTATGTTTGGTAAATGGGCAGGGGGCTATGAGGGATCTGTGTCTACGCCGGACAAACGGGGTATTGATGAATATTATGGTTATATTTGTCAGTTTCAGGCTCATTTATATTATCCGAATTTCCTGAACCGGTATAGTAAATCGGCTGGTGATACGGCAGTGGTTCGTGTAGTGATGGATGAGAATATCAACTATCCTATGTTTGGTAAGGACTATTTCAAACGTCCGCAATATTCTGCGGATATGATCCATGAAGAAGCAATGAAATGGTTGGATAAACAGGATGGCAAGCAACCTTTCTTTGGTATTTTTACTTATACGCTTCCTCATGCAGAGCTGGCGCAGCCCGAAGATTCTATTCTGACAGGTTATCAAAAGAAGTTTTTTGAAGATAAAACTTGGGGTGGACAGGAAGGATCAAGATATAATCCGTCGGTACACACCCATGCGCAGTTTGCCGGCATGATTACTCGCTTGGATTATTATGTAGGAGAAGTTTTGAACAAATTAAAGGAGAAAGGACTGGACGAAAATACCATTGTGATTTTTACCAGTGATAACGGCCCCCATGAAGAAGGGGGGGCTGACCCTACCTTCTTTGGTCGTGATGGCAAACTTCGTGGATTGGAAACGTCAATGTTATGAAGGGGGGATTCGTATTCCGTTCATTGTGCGTTGGCCGGGTAAAGTACCCGAAGGAACGGTTAATGATCACCAGTTAGCTTTCTATGACCTGATGCCTACATTTTGTGACTTGGCAGGTGTGAAGAATTATGTAAAGAAGTACACTAACAAGAAAAAAGATGTGGATTATTTTGATGGTATTTCTTTTGCTCCGACTTTGTTAGGGCAGGAAGGACAGAAGAAACATGATTTCTTGTATTGGGAATTTGATGAAACCGATCAGATTGGTGTACGTATGGGAGACTGGAAGATGGTAGTGAAAAAAGGGACTCCTTTCCTTTACAATCTTGCTACAGATATTCATGAAGACCATGATATCGCTGCCGGACATCCGGATATTGTGAAACAAATGAAAGAGATTATCAGAACACAGCATACTCCGAATCCTCATTTCTCTGTGACTTTGCCTTCATTTGAATAAATAGATTTTTTATTCTGATATTCCTCAATCTATTCATTTAGATTGGGAATATTTTTTATGTTCCATAAACCTGCTATCTTTGCCTCGCAAATTTAAAAATATTCCGATGAGAATTTAAAACATTCATTTCCATACAACTATTTGTTTTTATGTTGGGACAGCAGGCGAAATAATTTTCGTTTGTGGCGCAATAGTTGTCTTCTTATTCCAACTACGAACTTTTCAGTATTCATATTTAAAATTCTTAGAAAGAGTATGTGTATACATGTACAGTCCATTACTTACATGCATCCGGATAAAGATGTGCTTTTCAGTAATGTCAGTTTTACTATCAGTAAAGGGCAAAAAGTAGCCCTCATCGGAAACAACGGTTCGGGAAAATCTACCTTGATGCGATTGATAACTAAAGAGCTATTACCTTCTGAAGGACAAATTATATGTCCGGATATTCCCTATTCTATTCCACAGCATTTTGGTCAGTTTAATCATTTGACAGTAGCCGGGGCATTGGGAATAGAAAGAAAGTTATATGCACTTCATGCCATTTTACAGGGCGATGCTTCAATAGAGCATTTTACGGCTTTGGCGGATGATTGGGAATAGAAGAGAAAGCGGTTGCTGCTTTGAATGAATGGGGGTTGGCAGAAGTACCTCTCTCCTATCCCATGCATTTGTTGAGTGGCGGTGAGAAAACAAAAGTTTTTCTAGCAGGAATTACTATATACTCTCCTGCTTTTATCTTGATGGATGAGCCTACCAATCATTTGGATGACGAAAGCCGTATCCGGCTGTACCGTTTTATAACTACTGCTACGGCAGGGATACTGGTTGTCAGCCATGACCGGACATTACTCAATTTACTTTCTTCTACCTATGAGCTTACTGCAAAAGGTGTCACTTATTATGCTGGAAATTACGATTTCTATAAAGAACAGAAGAAATTGGCTGTAGAAGCTCTGCAAACCCGGTTGAAGGAGAATGAAAAGCAATTACAAAAAGCCCGAAAGCAGGCACGTGAGGTAATGGAGCGTCAACAAAAGCATGATGTGCGAGGTAAAAAACAAAATGTGAAGAAAGGAGTCGGAAAGATGGCAATGCATACATTCAGGGATCAGGCTGAGAAAAGTACTGTCCGTTTAGGAGATGTTCATGCTGATAAGATCCGTTTTTTGGCAGGAGAAACAGTAGAACTGCATAAAGCTTTACCTGATATGAAGGCGATGAAAGTAAATTTCAATTCATCTTCTTTGCATATCGGTAAGATACTTATCGTAGCTTCAAGTGTGAATTATTCGTATGGAGAAAATCCTTTGTGGTCTTCTCCTCTTGAGTTTACCATCAAAAGTGGTGACCGTATTCATTTGAAAGGAAGTAATGGTAGTGGTAAAACAACTTTATTGAGGTTGATAACCGGAAGTCTTGCTCCTACTCAAGGTTCTTTGATACAGGCAGAAGGGCTGACGTACGTTTATCTTGATCAGGAATATTCTATAATTCGTAATGATTTGTCGGTATTGGAACAACTTGCCTTATTCAATAGTGAATTGTATGATAATGAATTGAGAACGATTCTCAACCGTTTTTTGTTTCCTGTTTCCACATGGAACAAGAAGTGTAGCTATCTGAGTGGAGGTGAGAAGATGAAACTTTCTCTCTGTTGTCTTATGGTGAGTGCACAGGCCCCCGATGTTTTTATTGTGGATGAACCTACTAATAATATTGATATTCTGAGTATGGAGATATTGACCGAAACTTTGAAGGATTATCAAGGCACTTTGTTGGTGGTGAGTCATGACAACTATTTTGTGCAACAAATAAAGGCAGATAAGCAGATTGAGTTGTTCTGATGTTTTTATTTTGTCAAGTGCGCATTTTTTGTCAAATTCTATATTTAAAAACAAAAATGCCGCAGACTTGATTTATTTTATTCGGAGTTATTATTGCAGTGTCAGCGTCTTTACTTGTAATTCGGCATCTTTAGAATTACCCCCTACCATTATATCGAAGTTTCCGGCTATGGTGCGCATGGTATTTGTCTGCGCGTCCCACCATTCCAATTGTTTGGGTGTTAACTCTAATTCTACATTGACTGTTTTCCTGCAGGAATTTGTATACGTTTGAAAGCACGCAGTGTTTTAGCCGGTCCTTCCGCATCTTCTTGTTTTTTCAGATATACCTGTACTACTTCTTCCCCGTCACGATTACCGGCATTGGTTACAGGAATAACCATTTTGGCAGTTTCCCCTACTTTAATCGTTTGATCCAGTTTTGATGTTATCATAGTCAAAAAGTGGTATAACTCAAACCATAACCGAACGGGAAAAGAGGATCACCTTTAAAATAACGGTAAGTGCGTCCTGTCATATTATAATCTTCAAAGTCAGGCAATTGCGCTATATTCCGGTAAAAAGTAACGGGCAGTCGTCCTGCAGGATTGTAATCTCCAAACAAGACTTCGGCGGCAGCTTTACCTCCGGATTGTCCCGGATACCATGCTTGTAAAATGGCCTGACAATATTTGGTTTCGGGCTCCATAGCAATGGGTGATCCGGAAAAATTAACGAAAATAACTTTTTTCCCGGCATCACAGAGTGCTTTTATCAATTCACGCTGAACAGCCGGAAGCTCGATGTCAGTACGGTCTCCTTTGCGGAATCCCGGTAAATTGACACCCATCTCCTCTCCTTCCAAACTTGGAGATATACCGCCTGCAAATATAACTATATCAGCATCTTTCACTTTTGCTACCGTGTTTTTAATGTTGACTTCTTCTTTAAATCCAAGATCGAAATTCAACTGTGCGTCTCCACTAAAGTATTGGAAGCGGATTTCTATATCGTATGGCTTGCCGGCTTCTGCATGCATGGCGTAAGCTTGTCCCCTGCCCCCATGTTTGTTGGTGAATTTATTTACTTCTTCACCATTTATCAATAATTGTGTAGCTCCACAACTATAGAAGTTGAAAATAACCTCTCCTGTTTCCTGGGGGGTGAACACACTTTGATAGACGGCCGAGAAATCGGTCAGGTTCACACCGGGAGCAAATACGGTGGCTCCGGAAGTGCAAAGACGGAACGGTGTGGTAAGTTGTGCGGTGGCTACCGCATTTCCTTCATATTCCTTGTTGTTCCAATAGCGGGCGGAGAATCCTGGACCTTCTTTAGAAGTACACTGGCTGAAAACGCTTCTGATTAATGAGCGCTCCACCCAGCTGCAACCTTGTTCATAGATCAGTTTGTCATTCTCTCCCATGGCTGAGCGGATACCTTCCAATAAGGTGATCGTATGTTTGGGAGTACCGTTATAATTACCCCATTGCATCACAGAATCATTTGCGTTAGGTCCCATGACGGCGATGGTTTGTCCACCGCGTTTCAG
>ENA-OQAX01000233-OQAX01000233.1-human-gut-metagenome-genome-assembly--contig:-NODE-233-length-13209-cov-2.142180_pt1 | contig 13209 bp, 17 predicted proteins | sample MGYA00242741_ERZ504539 | MGnify/ENA primary metagenome ERZ504539 (study PRJEB26092, sample SAMD00036277) | human gut metagenome | host: Homo sapiens | study: EMG produced TPA metagenomics assembly of... | reverse complement strand
CAACGGGATATGATGTAAAAGATCTGGTGATCGGCTCAGAGGGAACCTTATGTATCCTGACTCACGGTAACGCTGAAGCTTCTTCCCGCACCGACCTGCGCCTGTACTCTTTGTAATGCCGTTCAGGAGTCTTGAGGAATGTGCAGACATGGTCCCGAAGGTTCTGGAGCTGCCGTTTGTGCCAACAGCCATCGAGTTTCTGGAAAGAGAACTGATCGATATCGTAGAACGTAATCTGAACAAAATGTTCCCAGTAAAACAAGGAGAAGCAGTGCTGATCGTTATGTATGATGCTTCCAGTAAGCAGGAACTTGACAGCGCAGTAGAGGCAGCAGCGGAAGCAGCCCTGGCAAACGGAGCCCTGGACTGCTGTATCGCAGGCACACCGGAGCGTGCCGGAGCCGTATGGAGTGTCCGGGGCGGGATCCTGGAAGGAATGAAAGCAGATTCTATCGCACAGGAGGAGTGTGACGTAGTTGTTCCGCGTGCAAGGATCGCAGAGTATGTAAAAGCAGCCAAAAAAGATCGCAAGTGCACATGGCATCCGTGTAGAGCCCTGCGGACATTGCGGAGACGGAAATATCCATACAGAGATGCTCCGTGGACCGGAAATGAGTGACCAGGAGTGGAAGGAAGCCACTCACGCAAGTCTGGTAGAGCTTTATGCACTGTCCAAGGAACTGGGCGGACAGCTTTCCGGTGAGCATGGCATCGGAACGGACGTCTGGAATTTCTGGAAGAATTTGCGGGACCGAGAATGATCGCTCTTTATAAAGCCATCAAGCTGGCTTTCGATGATAAACTGATCCTGAATCCGGGAAAAGTCATCGAATATAATAAATAAAAAATGGGGGAAAGAGAGATGAGTCAGAATAAATCATTACAAAGTAAAATGCCTCTGGCTATGGGACTTGCGTTCGTCGCATTTACCACACAGTTCGGAGGAGGATTCGCGTCAGGAGCGCAGATCTATCAGTACTTTATCAACTATGGTATCTGGTGCCTGATCCTGCCGGCAGTGACACAGGGATTATATGCACTGTTTTTCTGGTATGGAATGCGCTACGCTTACAAACATAAAACCTACGATTACAGAAGCTTTTCCGACAGCCTCTATGGAAAAACAAAACCGGTTATGTCAAACCTCTATGAGATCTGTTACCTGATCATGATCGGAACTGCATCAGCAGCAGCCTTTGCAACCGGCGGTTCCACACTGCAGACACTGTTCGGGATCCCATACTGGCTCTGCACCGTGATCATTGCAGTATTTATTTTGTGATCGCTCTTTTTGGTACCAATGTTGTAAGAAAATGTGCATCTACCTTAAGTGTGCTGATCATCATCGGCCTGGTGCTCGTACTGGTTCCGAACATCATCGCACAGTGGGGCGATATCACAGCTTCCATCCATACCATGTCCTCCGGAGAAATGACCGTACTTTCCTCCGAGAGCGGAGCTTTTGGACCGGCTCTTTATTCAGCAGTCCTTTACTTTTTCTTCCAGCTGGCTTCTGTATCCGTTATGTACCAGCACATGGAAGATGTAACTGATGAAAAACAGATCAACAAAGCAGCGATCTGGATGTTTGTATGCAACTTCTGTGCAATGGAACTTTCCATTCTGGGACTTCTTGCAATTGCCTATGTTGGTGAGCTTGCATCTGCATCTGTACCGATGCTGGTACTGGTCCAGAACGGTGTAGGCGCCGGTATCCTGACACCGATCATTTCTCTGCTGATCATCCTTGGAGCTATTTCCACAGCAGTAAATATGATTTCCGGTATTGTGACCCGCTGTGTAAATGCAGTGGAGCGCCGTATGGACAGCTCGGCAAAAAAAGCGCAGGGACACCTTGGAAGAAATGCAGTTTTCACAGCGATCTTTACATTCCTGGCATTTGCCATCGCACAGTTCGGTCTGATGACAGTTGTTAAAAAGGGATATGCATACCTTGGATATGCGGCGTTTATTACATTGTTTGTACCGTTTGTAGTACATGCCATTGCGACAAAGGGAAAAGAGATCTGAAGAATAAAAAGCTGAACAGAAAATCCCCCGTTGATCCGTATGGCAGGATCATCAGGGGATTTTGTCAAAGTTCACAAAAATATTATAAATATTTTATTAAATATTCCAGATAGACAACATATATTTTTCTGATATTATTACGTACAGTTATTAAATAGTTACGAATCAGAAGGATTGTTACTGAAATATTTATTTATCGTCAGGCAAGACCTTATAGTAGTATAGGAATAGGTTTTCTATATACTGTAATGGTCTTTTTTTTATTTGTCTGGCAGCGGGGGAACAGGAATATGGTTATCCATAAGATTTTGAATAATAATCTGATACTGTCCAGGGATGGACAGGGACATGAAGTTATTGTAAAGGGCTGCGGAATTGCCTTTCAGAAAAAGAAAGGACAGCAAGTGGAGGAGTCCAGGATCGAGAAGATCTTTACTGCGGAAAATGCCCAGATCAGCAAGGAGATACAGGGTTATCTGACTGCTATTCCGGAAAAATATTTGGATTTTGTGGAAGCTTTTGTAAATGAAGTGAAGGAAAAAGAGGGGATGAAATTAAAATGACAGTATTTATTTTTCCCTTAGCGACCATATCATGGGTGCGATCTCTAGACTTGAAAACGGGATCCGCCTTCAGAATATGCTGCTTCTGGATATCAAGCAGCTTTATCATAAGGAATATGAGATCGGCTTGGAATTACTGAAAAAGGTAAATGAGATGTTCGAGGTAGATCTTTCTGCAGATGAAGCAGGATTTTTTGCATTGCATTTTGTGAATGCGGAAGATGGCGGCAAGACGGACAGCTATCAGATTTCCATTATCGTACATCAGATCCTGGACATCGTGGAGAAGTATTATGACAATATGGAATTTCAGGAGGATAATCTGTATTATCAGCGGTTTCTCACGCATCTGAAATATTTTGCCCAGAGATTCCTTCATAAAGAGCTTCACTATGATGAGAATCAGGAGCTTTTCAAGATCATCAAGGAGCAGTACAGAGAAGCTTACGGCTGTGTAAAAATGATCTATCTTATGATGGAAGAGGAATATAAATACGCTATGACTGAGGATGAAATGCTGTATCTGACGATTCATATCCAGAAGATCACAGAAGACCATAAAACGTCTGAAAAATCTGTGAAAAGAGATTGTTTTATAAATTAGGTGTTAATGGATTGTTACTGAAATACGTGCCATGTGCGTATCTTTTCAGGCAAGACCTTTTAATATAAATTTCAATATTTATTATTAAAGGAGGTCCCCAAATGAAAAAGGACTATGCAAAAACTGCAGACACACTGATTGCAGCACTGGGCGGAAAAGAGAATATCACCCGTCTGTTCCACTGCATGACAAGGCTTCGTTTCTATGTGAAAGACAGATCGAAGATCAACGAGAAAGAGATCTTAAAGCTTTCTGAGATCTCCGGCGTTAACTGGCATGAAGATCAGTTCCAGGTTATCGCAGGAAATGAAGTGAACGCTGTTTACAAGGCATTGGAGGACAAAGGTGTTCCTACCGATGATGCACCGGCAGCGAACTCTGACAGCTCAAAGAGTGTTGTTTCAAAAGTTATCGATGCCATCACCGGATGTATGACCCCGATGATCCCTGCCCTGACTGCAGCCGGTATGATCAAAGTTGTACTTACTCTGCTGACAACTTTTCATCTGGTATCAGAAACAAGCAGTACCTACCAGGTGATCAGTTTTATCGGAGATGTTACGTTCTACTTCATGCCGTTCCTGATCGCAGCAAATGCTGCCAAGGTTTTCCGCGTGAACCAGTCACTGGCGCTGTTTATTGCCGGTGTTTACTTAAGCCCTACCTTTGTAACTATGGTAGCCGGTGATGCAGCCATCACAATGTTTGGCCTGCCGATCACAAAAGCAACCTATTCTTATTCCGTTATTCCGGTTATCCTGATGGTATGGATCACACATTATATTGAGATTCTGGTTGATAAGATCACACCGAAAATGGTAAAACTGATCCTGAACCCGACACTGGTAATTCTGATCAGTGCACCGATCGCCCTGATCGTAGTTGGACCGATCGGAACAATTATTGGTAACGGACTTGCGGTAGCCATCAACTTCCTGTCCGTAAAACTTGGTTTCATTATTGTAGGTATCCTTGCAGCAACCTTCCCGTTCATCGTTATGACCGGTATGCACCATGCGCTGACACCGATCGGACTGAATGCCATTGCAACCGGTGGTACCGATACACTGATCTTTGTATCTCAGGTATGCTCTAACCTTGCACAGTCCGGAGCTTCTCTTGCAGTAGCTGTAAGATCCAAGGACAGCAACATGAAACAGCTGGCAAGTGCAGCCGGTGTTTCCGCTCTTATGGGTATCACAGAGCCTGCTCTGTATGGTGTTACACTGAAACTGAAAAAAGACCGGTTGTAGCAGCTTCCCATCGCAGCCGGAATCGGTGGTATCGTAGGAGGACTTCTTCAGGTTTCTCTTTACATTGCACAGAATTGTATATGGCGATCCCGGCGTTTTATCGGTGAGAAGGGATTAAGCAATCTGCTTTATGGAATCATTATGATCGTGGTATCTTTTGTAGCTGCTTTTGTTCTTACGCTTATCTTCGGATTTGAGGATGTAAAGGCTGAGACAGAGGATGAAGTACAGAACACAAGATACAGAAAAACAGCCGCACAGCAGAACGCTCCGCTTGTAGAGAAGATCGAGCTTTGTGCACCGGTAGCAGGAACTGTAAAAAGCACTTTCCGATGTTCCGGATAAAACTTTTGCTGATAAGGTTTTAGGTGACGGAGCAGCAATCGTTCCATCAGAAGGAAAGGTTTATGCACCGGCAGATGGCACGGTGGCAAATATCATGGACAGCAAACATGGAATCATGTTTGTGACAGAAAGTGGAGCAGAAATTCTGATCCACATCGGACTTGATACTGTAAATTTAAATGGTAAATATTTTAAATCCCATGTTTCTGATGGAGATAAGGTAAAAAAAGGAAAGCTTCTTGTGGAATTCGATATGGATGCCATTAAGAAAGAAGGATATGATCTGATCACACCGGTTGTTGTGACCAATATTTCTGATTATATCAAAGCAGTATGCATGGAAAAAGAAGATGCAGCTGTAAATGCAGGAGATAAATTCCTGACTATTGTATAAGAATAACAACGAAACATCAGGCGGAGATAACAGATCCGCCTGATGTTTGTAAAAAGGAGAAAACTAAAATATGAAAAATTATAACCGTATGCCGGAAAACTTTCTCTGGGGCGGAGCAACCGCTGCAAACCAGTATGAAGGCGGTTGGGATGAGGATGGGCAGAGGCCCGTCCATTGCAGATACCTGACAGGAGGAAGTGTGGATAAGGAACGTCGTCTTACACCGCCGGCACCGTTACCGGAAGAATTTTATCCCAATCACCAGGCGACTGATTTTTATCATCACTGGAAAGAGGATATTGCTCTTTTTGCAGAGATGGGATTTAAGGTATATCGTTTTTCTATTTCTTGGTCCAGAGTGTTCCCAAATGGGGATGAGGAAACTCCAAATGAGGAAGGCCTTAAGTTCTACGACAATGTGATCGACGAACTGAGAAAATATAACATTGAGCCGCTGATAACGATCTCTCATTATGAGAATCCCCTTCATCTTTCTCTGGAGTATGGCGGATGGAAAAATCGTAAGATGATCGATTTCTATCTTCGATTTGCAAAGGTTTTATTTGAGAGATATAAAGGTAAGGTAAAATACTGGCTGACTTTTAATGAGATCAATATGCTGACGCAGGACTTTGGTGCGGTATTCTGTGCAGGAATGCTGGACCCGAAGGATGTATGTGAGCAGAGCCGTTATCAGGCAATGCATCACCAGCTGGTAGCAAGTGCACTTGCAGTTTCCATGGCTCATGAGATCGATCCGGAGTTTTATGCTTGGCTGTATGCTTGCTTATCACAATGGTTATCCATATACCTGCCATCCGGATGATATCTTATATGCACAGCAGTTTGGGCAGATCCACAATTCCATTGCCGGTGATGTTCATGTAAGAGGATATTATCCGGGATTTGCAGCGAGATACTTTGAGGAGCACGGAATCCAGCTGGAGGTTCTTCAGGAGGATAAAGAGATCCTCAATAAGGGTACGGTGGACTTTTTCACTATCAGCTATTATTCCAGTAGCTGTGTCAGCGTGACAAAGGACGGAGAGAAAACGGCCGGAAATGGAAGTGACAATCTGAAAAATCCATATCTGAAAGCTTCCGACTGGGGCTGGCAGATCGATGCAACTGGTCTTCGCTATGTTCTGAACCAGATCTATGACCGCTATCAGATTCCGATCATGATCGTGGAAAATGGTCTTGGGGCGGTGGATCAGCTGACAGAGGATGGAAAGATTCACGATGATTACCGTATTGAATATATGCGCCGCCATATAGAGCAGATGAAGGAAGCAATCCATGACGGAGTAGATCTGATCGGCTACACCTGCTGGGGCTGTACAGATCTTGTCAGTGCCTCCACTGGAGAATTCAAGAAGCGTTATGGGCTTATCTATGTAAATAAAAAATGATGACGGGACCGGAGACTTTTCCAGAATCCGCAAAGATTCTTTTTACTGGTACAAAAAAGTGATTGAATCCTGCGGGGAAGAGCTTTAACTGAATCAACTGCGAAGCAGTTATCTGGTGTAGAATTATGTAGCGAATGCGGTTGCTTTTATCCGGTTGACGACAAAAATCCTGGAGTATGACAATGTACTCCGGGATTTTTTTGGGAAGGTTGACTTTTACACGGTAAAGTGTAATACTTATTGTAAGTGACGAATGTGAGGAGTGTTTTTTATGCCGGATGAAAAAGTACTGCAGGTGGCAATACTTATATGGGGATGTGCATTTTGCGCCATAGCAGCATTATGTATATTTCTGAGCAGTAATTATAACAGGGAAAAGCGGCGGTATCTTGTCCTGATGGAGAGTTTTGCTTCCCTGTTATTGCTGATGGATGCCCTGGGGCATATTTTCAGCGGATATCCCGGAGTTCCGGGCAGTGTGATGGTCCGTATTTCGAGTTTTCTCGTATTTCTTTTAAGTGACGTAGTCCTGGTGTGTTTTCATATTTATGTGTGTGTTTATCTGTTTTCGAAAAAAGAGCGGAGAACATTAAAAAGAGTAAAAGCCGGATATGTTATTGCTGCCGTGGAGGCTGCTTTTGTGGTGCTCTCACAGTTTACTCACTGGTATTATTACATAGATGGGGATAATTATTACCATCGGGCACCGTTATATATTATGTCAATCCTTCTTCCGGCAGCAGGTATGTTCATTGACCTTACACTTCTGCTCCAATACAGAAAGAAAGTCAGCCGGAAGCTCCTGTTCTCTATGCTGTCATGCATTGTACTTCTGGCAGTGGCGGCAGCTGTGCAGGCATTCTGGTATGGAATGTCGCTGATTGAGTTTTCTGTTGGTATTTCCATGATCATTATGTTTATCGTGACGATGACGGAGCTGAATCAGGAAATGTATCAGCTGATAAGCAGAGAGGGCAAGATAAAGGAAAGACTTGAGATCGCAACGATACTGAATAAATGTATTGCGGAGCTGATATCAGGAGAAGATGAAGATGCGGCGATTTCCAATCTGCTGCGTATTATCAGCGGGTATTTTGACGGAGATCGCAGTTATATTGTTCAGATCGATGAAAAGAGGAATGTCTGTACAAATACCTATGAGTATGCCATGAACGGAGTGACTGCTGAGAAGGATAATCTTCAGGAGGTTCCCATGGAAATGCTGGATATCTGGATGGACAGCTTTCGGAAAAATGGCCTGTATTATATTCCGGATATTGAAGAGGAGCAGGGGCAGCCGTATTATGAGACTCTGAAGATGCAGGATATTACCAGGCTGCTGGCCGTTCCTTTAAACAGTGACGGAAAGATCATAGGATTTCTCGGGGTAGATAATCCGAGACTGCATTATGAGGATCATACGCTGCTGTCATCCATACAGTACTTTTTAACGGACAGCCTGAAAGCCAAGGAGCGTAAGGCGTGTCTGCAGTACATGAGCTACCGTGATATGCTGACGACCTTGTATAACAGGAACAGGTATATTCAGGTTTTGGAAGGCATGCAGGCAAAAACAGTGATAAAAACAGGAGTAGCATATATTGATATCAATGGTCTGAAACGGGTGAATGATCTTTACGGACATGAGGCCGGAGACAGGCTGATCATAAATACAGCGCGTTCTATGCTTGCGATTCTGCCGGAAAATGCTTACCGGGTAGGTGGCGATGAATTTGTACTTATCTGTTTTGACATGGATGAGAAGATTTTTCGGAGTAAGATCCGGGATATCTGTGACAGCATTGCTGCCAAAAGGATCAGTGTTTCTGTTGGCGTTGTCTGGGAGGAAAGCTCTTCGGAGCTTGAGACAATGCTGAGAAGAGCAGATGATCTTATGTATGCGGAAAAAAAGAAATAATTATGAAAAGCATGGAACGATGTGAAGGTATGCAGCAGAGTGTAAGAGGAGGTCAGAAGAAAATTCTGATAATGCTGTGCCCCGGTATTTTTTATACCGGGCATTTCGTTTGTGCTAAAAGAAAACGCCGGAATAAAAAATATCGGACGAAAATTTTTGAAAGATTTTCTGTAACGTTTTTGAGATCAGTGCGTCTTATAAGTGAGAAGGGAGGAAAAGAAAGAACCGATGAATATTGAGGAACTTTACCGGACATATTTTGACATTGTATATCGGTATATCCGTTCTGTCTCACAGGATGGATCACTGGCTGAGGAAGTGACCCAGGAGACATTTTTTTAAGGCACTGAAAAAAGCAGATCAGTTCCGTGGTGACTGTGATGTGCGGGTGTGGCTTTGCCAGATTGCAAAGAATACGTTGTACGATCATCTGAAAAAGCAGAAAAAGCAGCTTCCCGGAGAGGAGCAGCCGGAAACAGCAGAAAGCCATGGCGGAGAAATTTTTGAGGAAAAGCTGGCACAGCGGAGTCAGGCTATGGAGATCCACAAAGTGTTGCATGGCCTTTCGGAACCGTATAAAGAAGTTTTTTCCCTGCGGACATTCGGAGAGCTGAACTTCCGTGAGATCGGAATGCTTTTTGGAAAAGTGAAAACTGGGCGCGGGTGACTTATTATCGTGCAAGAGTAAAGATCAGAGAGGAGCTGGAACATGAAGATCACATGTGATGTAATACAGGATCTGATGCCGTCTTATATAGATGGGATCTTAAGCGAAGACAGCAAGGCGCTGGTGGAAGAACATATGGGTACCTGTCAGGAATGCAGAAAAAATGTTGGAGATCATGAAAGAGGAGCAGGGAAAAGAGCAGGCTCGGATAAAATCATCTGCAGCCTCCACAGCAGGATATGGAGCCGGCAGGACGGAAAATACTGAAAGTAATGCAAATGCCGGAAGCGTTGCCGCACTGAAAAAAAATCGAAAAAAACTTCTGGTACGCAGAGTTCTGACAGCAACCGTGGCAGTTATCCTGACACTCATCGTTGCGGCAGCAGGTTATAACCACTGGTATTTCAATGAAAAATACATGACTCTGGAAGACAGCGGAATGTACGTAAAAGACAACTGCCTGTATTCTTCCAATAATCTCATCAACCGAATGAAAGTACAATACACAGAAGATGGAAAAACAGAGTTTGTCTACACCATTGATGCTCCATATGCAGGAACTCTGGAACTGAAAGGTGATGACATGCTGCTTCAGGATTTTTCCAAAAAGACAGAGGAGCTATCACCGGAGGATGACAGCACCCCGGAGACGGTAAAAGAAGTTTATTATATGAGCGAGGAAGCCCAAAAGAAGAGCCTGGAATTAACAGAGCTGGAAGCAAAAGGGGATCTGGATGCAGCGGAGAAAATTGTGGATGAGATGAAGCAGGAATCGAAGCTGATCTGGGCGGAATAACAGGATAGAAAACATCAACATCTATGTTAAAATAAACCTCAGACAGCACTGGGAAAAAGTTCCATAAAAATTCCATATTCCATGCTGTAAGTAAAAAACAGACAGTAGTGATTTCCATATTTACTGCCGAAGAACAGGGGGACACAACATGTTATTTGTATGCTATCCAAAATGCAGTACCTGCAAAAAAGCTCAGAAATGGCTGGACGAGAGTGGCGCAGAATATACGCTGCGTGATATTAAAACGGACAATCCAACAGCGGAGGAACTGAAAACCTGGTGGGAAAAAAGCGGCCTTCCGCTGAAGCGTTTTTTTAATACCAGCGGAAATATTTATAAAGAGATGAAACTGAAAGATAAAACTTCCGGAGATGAGCGAAGAGGAACAGCTTGCACTTCTTGCAACAGACGGAATGCTTGTGAAACGTCCGATTCTTGTAGCAGAGGATAAAATTCTGGTCGGTGTCAAAGAAAAAGAGTGGGAAGAGTATCTGATGCCATGAAAAAGAAACTGAATTATATAGATATTATCAAAGAAACGGTGATCCTGACCGTGGCAGTGGCGATCATCGCAGCGGCGGTATATTTTTTCCTGGTACCAAGCCATACATCAGTCAGCAGTATTTCCGGTCTTGGAATCGTGCTTTCCAACTTTGTGCCGCTGCAGCTGTCGGCGATTACCATGATTCTGAATGTGGTGTTGTTGATTATTGGATTTTTTTACCTGTGGAAGAGAGTTTGGAGTTAAGACGGTTTATACCAGTGTGATGCTTCCGCTGTTTCTGGGACTTTTTGAGATCATTTTTCCAAATTTCGGGTCCATGACAGACAGTCAGGAACTGGATGTTCTGTGCTATATCCTGGTGGTCAGCGTGGGTTTAAGCATTCTTTTTAACAGGAATGCTTCTTCTGGCGGACTGGATATCGTGGCGAAGATCATGAACAAATATCTTCACATGGAGCTGGGAAAAGCCATGTCTCTTTCCGGCATGTGTGTGGCACTTTCCGCAGCACTTGTCTATGATAAAAAGACAGTAGTTTTGAGTATTCTGGGAACGTATTTTAACGGGATCGTTCTGGATCATTTTATTTTTGACCATAACATCAAGCGGCGTGTCTGTATCATCACAAAGAAAGAAGAGAAACTGCGCCAGTTTATCATTCATGATCTGCACAGCGGTGCAACGATCTACGAAGCCATCGGTGCCTACAATATGGAAAAAACGCCATGAGATCATCACCATCGTAGATAAAGGTGAATATCAGAAGCTGATGAAATTCATAAACCAGGAAGACCCGAAAGCGTTTATCACGGTTTATAATGTGTCGAATATGCGGTATCAGCCGAAGAAATAAAATATTTTGCTGAAATAAAAAAACTCCCGGGACAAAACGCCCGGAAATTTTTTGCCATATTTTACAGGAAAATATATTTCAGGATAAACAGCACTGCAAGTACATACATCAGAGCGCTGATCTTCTTTTCTTTTGCCTTACCTGTGATCAGGTTGATTGCTACGTATGTGATAACTCCCATGGAGATACCTTCGGAAATGCTGTAGAAGAACGGCATTGCGATGATACATACATAACATGGGATCGCTTCGGACATGTCGCTGAAGTCAATGCTGATGACGTTGCTGAGCATGTACAGACCAACGATGATCAGTGCCGGAGCTGTGGCAAAGGACGGGATTGCCAGGAAGATCGGGGACAGGAACAGGGACAGACCGAATAAAATAGCGGTTGTCACTGCGGTAAGTCCGGTTCTTCCGCCTTCAGATACACCGGAAGCACTTTCTACGAAAGTTGTAGTTGTGGATGTACCAAGAACAGCACCGGCAGTTGTGGCAACTGCATCTGCAAGAAGAGCGCCCTTGATATTCGGGAGCTTGCCTTCTTCGTCTAGCATGCCGGCTTTGGAAGATACACCAACAAGAGTTCCAAGAGTATCAAAAAGATCTACAAATAAAAACGCAAACAGGATAACAAGGAAATCCAGTGAGAAAACTCCGTCAAACTGCAGTTTTGCAAAGATCGGAGAAAGACTCGGGATGGAAAGTCCGTTGCTGAAATCCGGAAGCAGGTTGTAGAAACCAATCTCCGGATTCGGAACATAAAGTCCGGCGAACTGACAGATAATTCCAAGTCCCCATGTGATCAGGATACCCCAGAGGATATTTCCCTTTACATTCTTAACAACAAGGATTCCTGTTACGATGATACCGATCAGAGCCAGGATAACTGTGATTCCAACGTTGTTGAAGGAAGCCTCCACGCCCTTGGCTGCGTTATATCCGTCAACGGAAAAAAGCTGCAGCAGTGTGGAACCGCCGATTACGATGTTGGCGTTCTGTAATCCGACAAATGCGATGAAAAGACCGATACCAACGCTGACTGCGGATTTCAGATTCAGAGGGATCGCATTGAAGATCGCTTCACGTACATTGGTAAGTGAGAGAATGATAAATACGATACCTTCTGCAAAAACTGCAGTCAGTGCATACTGCCAGCTGTATCCCATGCCGATAACAACAGTGTAGGCAAAGTATGCGTTCAGTCCCATTCCTGGTGCCAGTGCGAACGGGTAGTTGGCGAAGATCGCCATCAGCAGCGTTCCAAGGAAGGCTGCCAGTGCGGTAGCTGTGAATACAGCTCCGGAATCCATGCCGGTCGCAGACAGGATGTTCGGGTTAACTGCCAGGATATACGCCATTGTCATGAAGGTGGTGATACCTGCCAGAACCTCTGTTTTGGCGTCCGTTTTGTTTGCGGACAGCTTGAAAAGTTTTTCTAACATATTCCTTTCCCTTTCTTAAAATATGTTTTAGACAACATGTCCATTTTATCATATATAAATTTTGTGTGCAATTGTTAGTGCTCACAGATAGCGCTCTGTGAGGGGATTTTTGGCAAAATACTTTTACAAACTGATGATTTGTGTGTAAAATACAGGAAAGAGAATGATGGATTTATCCTGCGATGAAAGGAGTGTGTCGAATGTCTGCAAAAAAGCTGAGGACCATTACCAGTGTGATCTGTTTCCTGATGATCTTTGCATATGTCATATATCTGCAGGCTGTCTGGAGCAGCCTTCCGGAGAGAGTACCGATCCATTTTGACCTCCATGGGGTACCGAACCGGTATGGAAAGAGGGGCTTTTTATTTTTTGAACCGATCCTGGCACTTCTGATCCTGGGACTTATGATGTTCTGTGAAGACATTC